>Ga0315287_10005307_pt1 | contig 12689 bp, 7 predicted proteins | sample YL17G11_0_MG_FD_205037 | JGI IMG/M metagenome (GOLD analysis project Ga0315287, IMG submission 205037) | Sediment microbial communities from Yellowstone Lake, YNP, Wyoming, USA - YL17G11_0 | ecosystem: Environmental > Aquatic > Freshwater > Lake > Sediment | place: USA: Wyoming | collected...
GCAAGACCCCCTACAACAAGAAGTCGCAGCACCACATCGGCAGGCTCAAGGCGAAGATGGCCCACCTGAAGGAGGACGTCGAGAAGCGCCGCTCGAGCAAGGGCAAGGGAGGCGGCTACTCGGTCAGGAAATCCGGCAACGCGACCGTTGCCATTGTCGGCTTCCCGAGCGTCGGCAAATCCACACTTCTCAACAAGATCACCAATGCCAGGAGCGAGGTCGGTTCATATGATTTTACGACGCTCGATGTCGTTCCAGGGCTGCTGGAATACCGCGGTGCAAAGATCCAGGTACTGGATCTCCCAGGTCTCATCAAAGATGCATCGAAGGGCAAAGGTCGCGGCAGGGAGGTCATCTCAGTCGTCAGGACAGCGGACCTGATACTCCTGATGATAGACGTCTTCGAGACGAACATCAAGGTCCTGGTCGACGAGTTGGAGATCGCGGGCATCAGGCTCAACAAGAGACCTCCGGACGTCCAGATAATCAAGCGCACGCGAGGCGGCATCGATGTCAACTCGACCGTCAAGTTAACGAAGATCGACGAAGAGCTCGTAGAAGCAATGCTCAGGGAATTCGGGATCGCGAACGCGGATGTTGTCATCCGAGAAGACATCGACGAGGACCGACTCGTGGATGCGCTGGCATCAAACCGCCACTATGCCAGGGCTATCGCCGCGATTAATAAGATCGACCTTGTCAACAAATCCTACTTGCACGAGATCGAGAAGCGCGTTAAAGGATGGGAACTCATACCGATCTCGGCCGAGTCGGAAGTCAACATCCCTCTCCTCAAGGACAAGCTGTTCGACGCGCTGGACCTGGTCCGGATCTACATGAAGCCCCAGGGAAAAGAGGCCGACATGAACGAACCTCTCGTGGTCAGGAAAGGAACCGACGTCGGGGAGGTCTGCGATGCCCTGCACAGGGAATTCCGAAGGAAGTTCAGATACGCGCTCGTCTGGGGGAAGAGCGCGAAGTTCCCCGGGCAGATCGTCGGACTGGAGCATACGCTCGAAGACAGTGATGTGCTAACGGTCATCGTGAGGAGATGAACGCGGCTAGGCTGTCATGCTCTTCTCGTACTTCTTGACGAACTCGTCGCCCTTCTTGACGATGCTCTTCTCGATCTCCTTGACCTGGTGCTCCTTCAGCAGCTTCTTGGCGATCTCCCTCGCCTCGGGGACCATCTTATTGGACATCGTGGCCTCCCACGGGACGGTTTTCTTGTTCCTGAAGTGAAGCTCCTTTCTGAAGTTCTTCAATGTGTGTGGGTTCGTCAGGTAGGTTCCGGCGTGCCCAACCTGCTTTATCACATCGACGGCCGCAGTTTCCTCGGTTATCGTGTACTTGTTCATGAACTGCTTGTAATTCTCCCAGGCGTATGCATCGATGACAACCTGTTCCAGCGCTGCGCCCTTCGCGGAACCCCAAGAACCCATCCCCTGGGACAGGTCGCTGCCGCACATGCTGGTCAGTGTGCTGCTGGTTAGCTCGCAGAAGGTCTTCATCACGCCGAGGTCCTCTCCATCGACCCCCCAATCGGCTATCTGGCAAGGGAGCCTGTATCTGTGTGCCATCTGCCCGAGGCCGGCGCCTATGAACGGCTGTTCAACAGACTCGTAGTCAATGTTCCCCGTGTTCATGTCGATTGGCGTGGAATTCGAACCGTAGATGTGCGGAGCGCCAGGGCATGCGGTCTGGGTGATGACGATGCTGGCTAGGTTCTCTGAATTCGCGTTCACCAGAGTGCCTGCCAATGTGACCGGCGCCGATCCTCCCGACAAAGACATTGAAAGCGATGAGATCGGGATTCCCGCCTTGGCAAATTCGATCTGCCCCTCGACGGACCCCTTCTCGAACGAGAGGGGGGCGATGGGGCAGGATACGACAGAGAATATCGGTCTCTTCTTCAACTCCTTCTCTCCGCCGACGACCATCGAAGCGAGCTCGATCTGCTTCCTCGCATCCACTGCATTGACGGAATCGCCTTCGATATGTTTCGTCTGGTTCCGGAGCGAAACCCAGAGTTCATGGATCGTGTGCACTTCCTGCGGGACCTCCCCCGCGGTGACGCATGGCCAGAAGTAATCGACCTGCGGCATCGCATCCGCAAGTTTGGCGAAGTCGGCGAGGTCCTTGCTCGTCGTACCTCGCGTCTTCCCGGTATCGAGGTCTTTCATATAGACCGCAAGCCCGGTGGTGGCGGTGTAGGGCCATGTCTGCACAGGCAGCTTCATGTCGTATTTCGGGTCGCGGGCCGCGCACAGGATCTCCTTCGGCGCCTTGCTCAACGCGTCCTTGACCATGCTCTCGGAGATCTTGGCTATCATTTTCTTCTCGTCGATCTCCGCTCCAGCCTCTTTTAGCATCTTCAAAACGGATTCGCTTCTGACGAGTACACCGATTTCCCTGAGAACCTTGAGGCTTAGATTGTGAATGAGATCCTCTTCGTCTTTTTCCAATAATTTCAATCGTACAACCGCCATTCTTGTCACCTCCTCAGCAAGCGAACCTCTTCGCGTATTCCTTCAACAGCCTGTCCCCTTCCTTGAGGATCGAATTGTCGACCGGGAGCGGCCGGTGCTCCTTCAGAAGCTTCTTGGCGATCTCCTTCGCCTCAGGGACCATTGCCTTTGATAGGGTCGCCTCCCAGTTGCGGTGGCTCTTGTCCCTGAAGAACAGCTCCTTCTTGAAGTTCCTGACAGTGTGCGGATTCGTCAGGAATGTATTCCCATGGCCCACTGCCTTCATCACATCGAGCGCGGCCTTCTCCTCGGTGATTTCCACCCTCCTGAGATAGCCCTTCCAATTCCTCCACATGTAATTGTCAATGACCATCTGCTCGAAAGCGGCTCCCTTCGCTGCAGCGGTCGATCCAATCCCCGCGGTCAAATCGGTTCCGGAAAAAGTGTCCAACGCCGTGCTGGACATTTCCGAGAAGGATCTGCCGATCCCAGGGGTCTCATCTCCGCAGAGTCCCCAGTCACCGACTATGCTGGGGATGCCATATCTCTTGGCCATCTGCCCCAGTCCTGCGAATATCGCCGGGACATCCGGCGCCTCGTAACCGACATCGCCCGTGTTCATGTCGCCCGGGACACCGTCGGACCCGTAGATGTGAGGGTTGCCCGGGTTCGCTAGTTGCGTTACGACGAGGCTCCCGAGGTTCTCGCTGTTGATGAGCGTGAGGAAACCGGCCATCGTTACGGGGCCAGTTATGCCGGCGAGCGGCATCGTCATGCAGACTATCGGGATGCCGGCCCTCGCAAGCTCGACCTGAGCCTCCATTGCCATCTTTCGCATGACCAAGGGCGAATCCGGCGAGACGAGCACTGAGAATATCGGCCTCTTCCTGAGCTCCTCTCTCCCTCCTGCGAGCAGCGCGCCTAGTTCGATTTGCATGCGCGCGTCCTCCTCGTTCCTGCACTCGATCTGCTGGTGGTGCTTACCCGTGTTGATGAGGGAATGCCAGACCTCGAAAGGTGTGTGAGCTTCTTCCGGGACATCCCTGGGGATGACAACACTCCATACGTAATCCACCTGATCGAGAGCATCTCCGAGCTTCGCGAAATCCCCGACGTCCTTGACCGTCGCAGTTCGAGTAGCTCCAGTTTCCAGGTCGGTCAGGTATATCGAAAGCCCGGTCGTTCCCACGAATGGTATCCCATCGACCGGCAGCTTCATATCGTGCTTCTTGTCGCGAGAATAGAGGGTGAAGCTCTTGGGAGTCTTCTTTATCGAATCCATGACGAGGCTCTCGGGGAACTTGACGACCCCGGTCTTCTCATCCACATCGGCGCCGGCGTCCTTCAGCATCTTTCGGACCTTCGGGCTGTGGACCAGCATGCCGACCTCCTTCAGGCATCTGAGGCTCTGGGCATGGATGATGTCTTCCTCGTTCTTGTCCAAGAATTTGATTCGAGCGAGCGCCATGTTGAACAACTCCCAAGCGTTCCAGACGGTTGCGATTTGAATGTGTATTCCGATTTAGGCTAAAAGCGTTTCCATGCAATTCGCAGTCGGCAAACTATGCCGATTATGGGGGAATGGGTGTAAGTTTCATGCTTTGATTCTGGCGGCCCGATCCGTTGCACTTCGCTCCTTCCGAAGCTCCTTCGATTTCAGGAATGTCGCGATTATGACGGACGTGAGCTCCAGCCACTTGATGGAGCTCCTTGATGGGAATTTCCCGTCTCGCGTGTTCGATAGCTCCATCCAGCCGACAAGCTCGTTGCTGGGTCCCTGGATGGACACTTCGATATAATCTCCTTCCATCATGATTTCGGGTGAAGACCGGGTCATCCCCATCATGCTCGGCCTGTTGTAGGTTTCCTTCTCGCCCTCCTTGAAAGCCCCGTCCTCGAAGAAGTGGATCACGGTTATTTTGCTGATCCTTGTCCCCGGCCAGGTTTTGGTATCAGCCATGTCTGCGCCTGTGTAGACTATCCTTTTCCTGGCCGACTCCGCCTCATCTCTGAACCCCATCATTGCGACGTACCGATAGCTATCATCTTTTTCCTTGATGCCGATTGCGATCTCCTTGAACTCGAACACGCGATAAATTATCCGTGCAACTTCATGCAGAAATGCCTGGATAGGCTGGTTCACCGCCTTCGCATGTGAGACCAACCCCTCGATCGCCTCGATTGCCTTTTCATCCTCGGTTGTGGGGACGGGCGAGTACCTATTGATGAGGAACTTTGCTTCCTTGGAATCCATCGCGCGCCTTCCCATCATAGCTTCTCAGACTCCTTCTGCAGGGCCATGGCCGCGATCATCGAAGCGATGAGCTCGATCCATCTTATTGCGAGCTTCTCCGGCAGCTTGCCGCTCCTCGTTCCACCTAGCTCTATGAATCCGACGACCTCCCTCAGGTGTCCGAACATGAAGACATCGATGTAGTCCCCTTCCAGCATCTCGTCCTCGGCGGTCCTGGTTGCAGTGAGGAGGTTCGGTCTCGAATAAGATTTCTCCTCTCCCGGTTTGAAAGGGGCATCCTCCGCCAGATAGAAGTGCGTGAAATCGCTGACTTTGACCGACGGGAAAGTTGAGCTGTCGAACAGATCCGAGTAAGTGTATCTGATCTCCCTATAGGACATTTCCGCGGACTTCGTCAGGCCAGTAGTGGCGACATATCTGTACAGTCCGTTCGATTTCTCCCTCATGGCGATGCCGACATATTGGAAATCGAAGTTGCGGTGGATGAGCCTCGTGGCTTCGTCCAGGATCGCATTCATGGACGCCCTCGGCGTCATCGTGAACATAAGGAACTGCTCGAACCCCTCGATCGTGCCGTCGTTCTCATCCCTTGAGATGCGGGAGTACCTCTCCCGGACCATTTTCGCCAGTGCAGCGCTACTCTCAGGAGATGAATTCATGATTCCTAGTCCGGACTATCCCATCGTGAGATTTGAGCTTTCTGGTATCCTCAGGTCTTGCTCGAAGCCTTCTTCGATCTTTTCCAGGAGAGGTACAGAATGAACACTCCGATGAATATCAGCAGGACGGCTATTGAAGCCGGAGCGATTCCAGAGATGTACTTGTTCGCGAACCAGGTAAATCCGAGTATCGTTAGCAGGAATCCCCACAGCAAGTAATAGGATGAGTCGGATGAACCATATGCGGTTCCACTGCCTGATTTAGACGTCGCACTTCCGAGCAGTATCCCCCAAATCCCGAACTCGATGAGCAGGATCGGAAAGATTGACAACCAGTCGCTGTTCCACATCCATGCAACAAGGATCGCAACCGCGATAGCGATGAAAGCGAATCCTGCCGTGAAGTCCTGAGCGTTTATCCTTCGGGTCGTCTCATCTGCCATGATTCATCCCTCTTCATTCTCTTATGTTATTGTAGTAGAGCATTTCATGGTGATAATCCTCTCGCCGAAAAAGATGTCTTAATAAACCGGTTATGCAAGAATCCCCTATTTTCGATGTCGATAACAGGCATGTCGCACCCTCATCTGGAGAGAAATCGGAAATCCCCTCAGAGAATCCGTCGAGAAACCCCCCTATCCTTCCTTATTAAAATCATATCTTTAATATAAGCGAAATCAATCGCGCTTCCAAGGTGGATTAATTGCCGAGCATCAACCGAGCAGTTAGAGCAATGATTATCGCGATTTTGATGACGACGACCGTATTCGCTGTCTTGGCGACGGTACCGATGAGCGTGTCCGCAGGTACCGTGCATGCGCCGATCGAAATTGATAGTGACTCGGATTTCAGTGGCCCATCAGCCAATACTACCTTTGGCGTCACGTGGGGTAGTGGGACTGAATCGGACCCCTATATCATCTCCGGATGGGACATCAGCTCAACAGTAACGACTGGAATATACATCCAATCAACGACCGTCTATTTCGCAATAATGAATTGCAACGTGACTGGCGATTCTTCGCAAAGCGGGATCGTCCTAAATACCAACAGTCATGCAAAAGTGCTCAACTGCAATCTGACCGGGAACAGCTATGGCGTTTACTCATATGACTCCCGGACCGAGGTCTTGAACTGCACGATATCTGGCGGCAATTCAGGAATCTATTCCTACAGCGACATCAGCTCGGTTTCGAGGGGCAACAATCTTTCGAATTTCGCCAACTATGCCATCTATGTCGACTACACTAGAGCAGTGAGTTGCGTGGACAACGAGATAACCTCGTCCTATTCGGGCATATACCTATCGCGTAATATTGGCCAGATCGCCGCATTGCTCGGCAACGAGATATCGTACTGCTCTAGTAATGCCATCATCGCAGCCCAGACAACAAATGCCAGGATATTTGGCAACAACCTCACGAACTCCGGGTACTACGCTATCACACTTGAGAAATGCATCAACGGGATGGTATTCCACAACGACATCGACTCAGCAGGTTATTCGCAGGATTATGGAGGCTCAGGGAACCAGTGGGACAACGGCTATCCGAGCGGTGGCAACTATTGGGTCCAAGCTCCACACGTCGATGTCTTCAGCGGTCCGAACCAGGATGTTCCCGCACCCGGCGGGGACGGAATAAGCGATGATCCGGTCACGTTCTGGGAGAACGCAGGTGACAATTACCCTCTGAACGCATCGTTCTCCGGCAACGTCGAGCCAGCCGCAGGGTTCAACCTCTCGAAGAGGGTTCTCAACACCACGACTTCCCTGTACATGAACGCCTCGTTATCCGTCGATGTTGAAGACCCGCTCAGCGCTCTTCAATTCAGATGGGATTTCGATGGCGATCTTACCTGGGACACAGCATTGAGCCCAACTTTGGACGCGTCCCACACATATGCCGTCGAGGGCAACTACACGGTGCGTCTTGAGGTACAAGACTCGGGAGGGCTGACCGGGATCTCGACCCAGGACATCGTCGTATCTAACAATGCTCGGGGTGTCATCTACATCTATTCCGATTCTGACTTCACAGGTCCCAATTCGACAACGGGCGTGACGTGGGGCAGCGGAACTGAAGCGGACCCGTACATCATATCTGGCTGGGTAATCGATGCGTCCGAGAACTATGGAATAACCATTGAATATACCTCAGCATATTTCATAATACGAGATTGCCAGGTGTATTTTGGTGGCTTCGAGTTCTCAGGGATCCATCTCTACCAAGTTCAGAATGGCAGGGTCGAAACGTGCATCGCAGAGAGGGACAACTTCGGCATCGCAATATATTACGGCGAAAGCGTCGAGATGACTGGATGCAATATCTCGAATAACTACGAGAGAGGCATCTATTGCTATGGTTCGAACGATACCCGCATCATCGGGAACAACGCCTCCCTCAACGGACATTCCGGCATTCACATGCAGGACACAGAGAATTCCTTGATATCCAACAACACAGTCAACAATCGGTCTGATTATGGGATATATCTCTACCAGTGCTTCAACATAACCGCACTGCGCAACAACCTGAGCGGAAATCGGCAATACGGGGTTCAGGCTCAATGGTCAGAGCGGATCAATATCGTGAGGAACGAGTTCTTCGATGACCCAAACGGAGTCTACGGAGTCTATTCTAATGGCATTAACATCATCGGGAACAACTTCACCGGGGCATTCTACAGTGGCTCATATCACGGTGGCGGGATCGACCTTCAGTTCGATAGCGGAGTAACGGTCCACCATAACAATTTCATCAATCTGAATTCGTACGTGAGCGATCCAGGAAAGTCCAAATGGGACGCAGGCTATCCCCTGGGCGGGAACTACTGGGACCTTTGGACTTCTCCCGACCTGGCGAATGGCCCGAATCAAGACCTACCTGGCGCTGACGGCATTGTCGACTCGCCCTACGTAATAGACGCCAACAGCCAGGACAACTATCCATTGACGACGCCGTTCGACATGTCCAACCTCCCGCCGATCCCAGTGATGGCCACATCAGCGGGTGTTGTCAACACATCGACCGTTCTCTATGTTGACGGTCTGGGCTGCTTCGATGTGGAGGATCCATCCAGCGCGCTCAGGGTGAGATGGGACTGGGAGAGCGACGGCACCTGGGATACTTCGTGGTCAACGACAAAGACCGCATCTCGCACATACCCCGTTGAAGGAACCTACACGATAACGATGGAGGTCAACGACACCGCAGGATCGGTCACGTCGACCACAGCTAAGGTTGTCGTTAGCGACATGTACAGAGCGTCGAACATCCACATAATCGGCGACGCTCAATTCGATGTCGCCCACGGAGTGAACGGCGGCGGAGACGGTTCAGCAGGCAACCCGTACATCATCCAGGACTATGTGCTTGACGCGACCAACTCTCCCGGCATCTGGATCGAGCACACGGACGCGTATTTTGTGATTCAGAATGTTCAGGTCTTCTACGGTGAGGCCGACAGTGTCAACGGCATAAGGCTGAGCGACGTCCAGAACGGGTCCATTATTCTCTCCTCGTTCATGGACAACTATTACGGAATCGACGTCCAGTCATCCGGCAATTTGAGCGTCTCGGATTGCGTGTTCGAGTCGTGTTACATGAGCATTTATGGATACAGATCCGATTACCTCGATTTCGCGCGACTGACTTCGGCCAACTCGACGGATAATTCGCTGTATTTCGCGGGCTATTGTGACTTTATTGCGATTGCCGATTGTGACATCAGCCATACCTCGCAGAGCGGAATATCGTTCAGTAGCCCCTCCCATGATGTTCAGATCGCGAACATCAGTATGGATTCGGCCTACTATGGGATCTACTGCTATGACATCAGCCGACTCGGCATTTCGGACTGCAATGTGACCAACTCGTACTATGGGATCATGGTCTACTTCTCGGATAACTGCACAATTTCGAACAACGAGGTGTTCAAGTCCAGCTACGGGCTATATCTCTACAGTATCGAGAACTCGCTGGTTGACTACAACTACATCAACGCCACGGCACAATATGGGATTTACATCTACAGCAGCGGGTCAAAGGGCATCATGGTGGACAACTGCCACTTGAACGGCAATAACAATGGGATTAGGATAGACTCCGGTGGCAAGTACATCATGATCTCCAACTGCACGGCGAAGAACGTCAATTACGGCGTATACGCCTATTCGGTGACCAACGTCTCGGTGAGGCTCAATGACTTCACTGGGGTAGGCACATACGGAGTCCGGATTAGCCAGTCGTCGTACTTCGAGGTCGTCGGGAACAACCTTTCAGCCTCATCCTACGGCGCGTATATCCAAAACTCCAACGCGTTCAACATCTTGGAGAACTCGATGTGGAACAACACGAACTATGGGGTCTTCCTCAGCAGTTGCCTGGACGGGCAAATCAAGAACAACGTCGTGGCGGGAGCATTGAGCTACGGGATATACCTGGGCTCTTGCACCGGAATAACGACGGCAGGGAACAACCTCCTTGAAAACATCAATCAGGCGTACGACGACAACGGTCCGCAGAACCGCTGGAATGAGACGGCCGCATCCGGTGGAGGCAACTACTGGTCCAACTACACATATCCGGACCTAAACCTCGATGGATTCGGTGACACACCGGCGATAATCGACGGCAACAGCATCGACTATCTGCCACTCGCATCCCCATGGGTGCCGAACCAGGCTCCGACCGCCGACTTCACGGTGGCGCCTCTCTATGGCACTCTCTCCACTTCGTTCGCGGTCGACGCCTCAGGCAGTACAGATGTCGAGGATGCCACGGCGTATCTCGAAGTCAGGTGGGATTGGACCAACGACGGAACTTACGACACGGGATGGTCTACCACCAAGACTGCGTCCCACACCTACACATCGCCTGGAACGAAGACCATCAAGTTGGAGGTGCGCGACAACGGTAGCCTCACCGACACGGTGACGAAGACCGTCGTCGTCAACGAGACAGCGCCGGTGACCACGGTCACAATGAACGGGACGACCGGGACGAACAGCTGGTTCACATCGAACGTAATCGTGAACCTCACAGCCGTTGACGACTACAGCGGAGTCGACGCGATCCGATACGTGATCGGGACGGGCGCCTGGACGAACTTCACGGCCAACCTGACGATGTCGACCGAAGGAGTGTTCGTGCTGAACGTTTCCGCAATCGACATGGTCGGCCTCGAGGAGGCGAACCAGACGATCACCGTTAAGATCGACAAGTCGCTCCCGACGCTGACCTTCAACCAGTCGAGTGGGCTGACGGTCACCAAGAGATACAACATTGTCAGCTGGAACGGCTCCGATGCCATTAGCGGCATCGACCACTTCGAGGTCAAGATAGGCACAGGCAGCTTCGTATCGGTCGGCAAGGCGATGTCGTACAACTTCACCGGCCTGACGAACGGAACATACAACGTAACGGTGAAAGCGGTCGACAACGCGGGCCACGAGTACAACACCTCCATACAATTCACGGTGAGCCTACCCGGAACTGGAGGAGGGATATCCGGCGACCTCTTGATCTATGGGCTCATCATCGTGATCATCGTAGTTGTCGTCGTCGCGCTGCTGATGGTCATGAGGCGCGGCAAGAAGCCATCACCGAAGCTCGACGAGATGAAGCCCGTGCCACCTGCGCCGCCGGTGGACTGAAGTCAAACCCTAAAGGGAGGGCGTCTGCCCTCCCATCAGTCTTCTTATTTTGATTTATCCCGATACGAAAATCAATATACCCATCCCTATCAATACAGTGCCGACTGGAAATGTTCCAAAGACCGAGGGGGACACGTGATTTCGCCCCGGATGAGACGGCAAGGCGCCGACTGGCATTGGAAAAGATGCGCGAGACCGCACTGAGGTTCGGCTTCCGCGAAATCCAGATGCCCACGTTCGAGGAGCTTGAGCTTTTCACGAAGAAGTCAGGGCCTGGCATAGTCAACGAACTCTATGCCTTCAAGGATAAGGGAGGTAGGGACATCGCCCTCAGGCCGGAGATGACCGCCCAGGTCATGCGGTTCTATGTCAGCGATCTATCGTCCCTTCCAAAACCCCTCAAGCTCTTCTACTTCGGCCCGTGCTTCAGGTACGAGAATCCCCAGTCGGGGAGGTTCAGGGAGTTCTTCCAATTCGGCGCTGAGATAGCCGGCGCGAACACGCCGGAGACGGACGCCGAAGTCGTCGCACTGGCATCGGCGATCATCTCGGCTGTCGGGCTCAAAGGATTCAGCATCAGGATCGGATACATCGGCATCCTGAGGGACATGCTGAAAGAGTTGAAATTATCCGGCGAGGAGATAGCGGCGGCACTTCACTTCCTGGATAAGAACGATGTCGAGGGATTCAATCTGTTCGCGTTGCAGAAATCCATATCGAAAGAGACCATTGAAAGCATCCTCTCTATCAGGAACTTAAAAGGGGATACCGGGATACTGGCAGATCTCATAGATGGAGCTGCCAAGAATTATCTCAAGGAGATGGCGAGGTTCCTCTCTCTTCTCGGAGTCAGGGATTTCCAGATCGACCTTGGTATCATCCGGGGGCTCGATTACTACACCGGAATGGTGTTCGAGATCGACGCCTCGTCGCTCGGCGCAGAGAAGCAGATATGCGGCGGCGGATCGTACGACCTCGTCCCGCTATTCGGCGGAGAACAGGTGTTCACCACAGGTTTCGCCCTTGGGTTCGACCGTGTGCTGATGGCCGCAGAGAACGAGGGGCTCCCTCAAATCGTCGACGAGCTGGACGTCTATGTGATCCCAGTCGGGGACAGTGCAAGGGAGAAGGTCCTCGGGATCGTTGAGATGCTGCGGAAGGCAGGCCTGTCCGTCGACTACGATCTGATGAGGCGCAGCCTGAGCAAAAACATGAAATACGCTTCTCTGGCGAAAGCCAAGAAAGTCATCATTGCTGGCGAGAATGAGCTGGCAAAAGGGGCCGTGACCCTCCGCGACATGAAATCGGGCGATCAGAAAGAGATCAAGATTGAATCGCTCATCGAGGAAATGAAAAAGTGAGAATGCGGGGGATTTTCCCCCCGTCAGTTCTTATGCGTTTACTCTGAGCCGAACCCGAGCTTCTTCTTCACTATCTGGCGCTTCAGGTACTGGATCGCGTCCGTCTGGTTGATCTTCTTCGGGCAGACGTCCACGCAGTTGAAGATCGTGTGGCATCTCCAGATGCCGTCCTCGGTGTTGACCATGTCCAGCCTCTCGTCCTTGATGGTGTCCCTCGAGTCGATGACGAACCTGTACACCTTCTCGAGCGCCGCAGGTCCGATGTAGTTCGGGTCCCACCAGGCGATCGTG
>Ga0315287_10005308_pt1 | contig 12688 bp, 12 predicted proteins | sample YL17G11_0_MG_FD_205037 | JGI IMG/M metagenome (GOLD analysis project Ga0315287, IMG submission 205037) | Sediment microbial communities from Yellowstone Lake, YNP, Wyoming, USA - YL17G11_0 | ecosystem: Environmental > Aquatic > Freshwater > Lake > Sediment | place: USA: Wyoming | collected...
CATCTCGCGCCCAGCCCACGGCGAGTTGCGGCTCTTCGAGAAGCCCTTCGCGGGGTCGTAGACCCAACGCCGTTCCGGATCGACGAGCGCGATGTCGGCAGGCGCACCGACCGCGAGCGAGCCACCCGCGCGATGGATGATGCGCGCCGGGTTGGTCGAGAGTCTTCGCACCCATTCGAGCGGCGTGATCTCACTCGTACGTACCAAATCGAGAGACACCGGCACGGCGGTCTCGAGACCGATCACGCCGGGCGGCGCGGCGGTGAATTCCACGTCCTTCTCGTGCACCGCGTGGGGCGCGTGATCGGTGGCGATCGCATCGATCGTGCCGTCGGCGAGTCCGGCGCGGCATGCGGCCACGTCCTTCGCCGAACGTAGCGGCGGAGCCATCTTGGTGTTGGTGTCGTAGCCGAGCGTCGCTTCGTCGGTGAGCGTGAGGTGATGCGGCGTCACTTCAGCGGTGACGTGGATGCCGCGCTCGCGCGCGCTTCGGATCAGGTCGACCGCGCCGGCAGTCGACACGTGTGCGACGTGCAGATGCGCTCCCGCCAGCTCCGCCAGCAGGATGTCGCGCGCGACGTGGATCACCTCGGCCATCGACGGGTTGCCCGGCAGGCCGAGTCGCGTCGAGACCGGACCCTCGTTCACGACGCCCTCGCGCACCAGCGTGCGGTCTTCCGCGTGCGTGATGATCGCGACGCGTGCGAGCTGCGAATACTCGAGCACGCGCCGCATCACGCCCGAATCCATGATGGTCTTGCCATCGTCCGAGAGCGCGACGCAGCCGGCATCGACCAGCGCGACCATCTCGGTCATCACGTCACCGCCGAGTCCGCGCGTCGCAGCACCGACCGGGTAGACACGCGCCGGCGATTCCTGGCGTGCGCGATCGAGGATGTACTCGGTCACCGACGGGTCGTCGTTCACGGGATGCGTGTTCGCCATGCACACGACGGCGCTGAAGCCGCCCGCCACCGCCGCGCGGCCGCCCGAGGCGATGTCTTCCTTGTACTCCTGACCCGGCTCGCGCAGGTGTACGTGCAGATCGATGAAGCCCGGCACCACCCACGCGCCAGCGGCTTCGATCACTTCGCCACCGGACGCGGCAAGACCGGCACCGACGGCGGCGATCTTGCCATCTTCGACGAGCACGTCGGCAATCTCGTCGCGGCCCATCGACGGGTCGAGCACGCGTCCACCCCGGATCCAGATTCGCCCGCTACCCATCCGTCTCACCCATCCCTTCCCTCTCTCATCCCTCGTGTGACCCCTTGCGGCCGGCAAACTGGTAGAGCACCGCCATCCGCACCGCGACGCCGTTGCGCACCTGGTCGAGGATCACGCTCGGGCGGCGGTCGGCGAGGTCGTGCGCGATCTCGACGCCGCGGTTGATCGGTCCCGGGTGCATCACGATCACGTCGTCCTTCGCGTAGCGCAGCTTCGCGCGATCGATGCCAAAGGTGCTCGCGTACTCCCGGATGCTCGGGAAGAAGCAACCATCGAGCCGCTCCTGCTGGATGCGCAGCACCATCACCACGTCGGCGCCTTCGAGCGCTTCGCGGAGCGACGTGTACGCCTTGGCGCCGAGCGCCTCGATGCCGGCCGGCAGCATCGTCGGCGGTGCGGCGAGTCTCACTTCGGCGCCGAGCTTCGTGAACGCGTAGAGATTCGAGCGCGCGACGCGCGAGTGCGTGATATCGCCGATGATCGTCACGGTGAGACCGTCGAAGCGACCCTTCTCCTGCTTCACGGTGAAGCAGTCGAGCAGCGCCTGGGTCGGATGTTCGTGCGCGCCGTCGCCGGCGTTGATCACCGGAGCAGCGAGCGCATCGGCGATGCGCTTCGGCACGCCCGCGACCTTGTGGCGCACGATCACCGCGTCCGGGTCCATCGCGTCGAGCGTCATCGCGGTGTCGAGGATGCTCTCGGCCTTGGTGAGGCTCGACGACGACGGCGTGAAGTTGACGACGTCCGCAGATAGCCTTTTCCCGGCGATCTCGAAACTGGTTCGGGTTCGCGTCGACGATTCGAAGAACAGGTTGATCAGCGTGCGGCCACGCAGCGTCGGCACCTTCTTGACATCGCGCCGCCCGACCTCCTGCATGCGCTCCGCGGTCTCGAGAATGCGCTCGAGGTCCGCGCGATCGAGGTCCTCGATCCCGAGCAGGTCACGCCCCGTCATGCTCACCCCCCGTCACTTTCGAGGATCACGACTTCGAGCGGGCCTTCGAGGTCGCCCGCGAGGCCGCGTAGCTTCACGCGCTCTTCTCGCTGCGTCGGGACGTTCTTGCCGACGAAGTCGATCTTGATCGGAAGCTCGCGGTGACCGCGATCGACGAGGCCGACCAGCTGCACCGAGCGCGGGCGGCCGAAGTCCATCAGCGCATCCATTGCCGCGCGAATCGTGCGGCCCGTACTGACGACGTCGTCGACCAGCACGACCACGCGATCGTCCACCGCAGAAGGCATTTCGGTTCGGCGCAGCGGCGGGCGCTCCCCACTCGCGACGAGATCGTCCCGGTAGAGCGTCGTGTCGAGGATCCCGACCGGCAATTCGAGGCCGGTGATCTCGCGCACCTGTGCGGCGATGATGCGCGCGAGCGGCACGCCCCCGTTCGGAATCGCGACGAGATAGAGATCGCACAGCGTCTCGTTGCGCTCGACGATTTCGTGGGCGATGCGCACCAGAGCGCGGCGGATCGCGATGTCGTCGAGCACCACGCGCGCATCGCCGTCGGCGGACGGTCCGGCAGCGCCCCGCAAGGGTGCGCTGGGCGCGAGATCGGGCGTTGCGGGAGACGGAGGGTCGGCCACGTTGGCACCTTTGTCCGCCTCGCAGGACGAACTTAAAAGGCCTCGAAGTTCGGCGCAGGATGCCTTCGAGCGCGGGGAGCGTCAAGCGGCAGTGGGTCGAGCCTAGCTCTCGTCTTCCGCAGGGGTGCGCGGAAGCAGGTCCGCGACGGCAACTGACGTGCCCGGCAGCGAGGCGATGCCGATGCGGTCGCCGGCGCGCAGCGTGCGCAGATCGCGGTAGAGCGCGGCGACGGGATCAGGGTCGCGCATCACTTCGAGGACGCCGTCGCGCAGGGTTACGATCCAGTACTCAGGGATCGCGGTCTGCGCGTAGATACGCGACTTGCTGAGGCGGTCCTGCGGAAGCGACGAGTCGGCCACTTCGACGACGAGGAGCGCGGATTCGGGATGGGCGTGGAAATAGTCGTCGTCGCAACCAGCAACGACTGCAACGTCGGGCTCCGGCACCGAGCGCGGACGCACGATCAACGGGCATTGGGTGCGCACGGAGGCTCGCGCGCCGATGGCCGCAAACAGCGCGCGGCTCACCTTCGTGACGGATCCCGCGTGCGGCGGGCTGATGGGCGACATCGCGACGATCACTCCTTCGAGCAACTCGACGCGATCGCGTTCCGTCAGCTCTCCCGTCTCCAGCAGACGGAAGTAGGCAGCGACGCTGAAACGCGTGGGCTCGTAAGGGACAGAAGGGGTGATGTCGGTCATGGCTTCTTCCTCCGCGCGGAGAAGACGACGCGATCAGCGTAGCTGTCGAGGAAGGAGCGGGCGACCGGAACGGAGGTTCACCGTCTGGCTGCGAGTTCAAGCCGGCGCGCCCAAACGACGCGTTACTGGATCGAGTTGCCGAGCCGGTCCCAGCGCATCCGATTCCTCAGCAGGTCCCACCAATGGAGCGGATTCAGCAGCTGCAGCCACGGGCCATCCCAATCCCAGGACCAGTAGAGCAGGAACGCGGGTCCCTTCATCTCGGCGAGGCGCACGGTGCCCCAGAAGCGGCTGTCGTTGGAATAGTCGCGATTGTCGCCCATCATGAAGTAGCGGCCTTCGTCGATCTTGGTCGGCGGGATGTCGTGGCCCGGCGAGCGGGCGTCGTCGAGGATGGTGTGGACGTGGCCCTCGAGATCTTCGTCTTCGATGCGCAGCGTGCGGCTCACGTCGTCGCGGAAGTCCTTCCCGGTGTCGGTCGTCTTCATCGGCTGGCCGTTCACATAGAGGTTTCCGCTGCGCACTTCGATCGTATCGCCGGGCAGGCCGACGAGCCGCTTCACGAACTGGTCGTGCGGCAGGTCGGGGCGCTTATCGGCGGGATAGATGCCGCGTCCGTCCTTCGAGACGGTGAATACGACCACGTCGCCTCGCTTCGGCTCGCGCAGACCGGGGGTTCGCCAGTCGGTGAAGGGAATCTTGATCCCGTACAGGAACTTGTTCACGAACAGGTGGTCGCCGATCAGCAGCGTCGGCAGCATCGAACCAGATGGGATCCGATAGGGCTCGATCACGAATGCGCGAATCGACAGCGCCAGCGCGATCGCCACCGCGAGCGTTCCGAACTGGTCCCAGAGCTTGCGAAGCGGCGAAGTCGCCGCGGCGGCGTTCTCCCTCAGCCGCACGTCGGGACGCTGTTCTCGTCCACGCGCGCTCATTCGTTGTCCAGCCGCAGCGCCGCGAGAAAGGCTTCCTGCGGGATCTCGACCTGGCCGACGCGCTTCATGCGCTTTTTCCCTTCCTTCTGCTTCTCGAGCAGCTTGCGCTTGCGCGAGATGTCGCCGCCGTAGCACTTGGCGGTGACGTTCTTGCGCAGCGCCTTCACGGTAGACCGCGCGATCACGCGCGAGCCGATCGCCGCCTGGATCGCCACCTCGTACATCTGGCGCGGGATGAATTCCTTCAGCTTGCGCACCAGATCCGTACCGCGCTGGAACGACTTGTCGCGGTGTACGATCAGCGAGAGCGCGTCCACCGGCAGGCCGTTCACCAGCACGTCGAGCTTCACGAGATCGCCCGGTTTGTAGCCGGACAGCTCATAGTCGAACGAGCCGTAGCCGCGCGTCGCGCTCTTGATGCGGTCGTGGAAGTCGGCCACGACCTCGGCGAGCGGCAGCTCGTAGCGGACCTGCACGCGCGAGCCGTGCTGGGTCATGTCCCGTTGCGAGCCGCGACGGTCCTGACACAGCGCCAGCACGGCGCCCAGGTATTCCGCCGGCACGTGGATCGTCGCGAGGATCAGCGGTTCTTCCACACGCTCGATGCGCGTGAGATCCGGGAGATCTGCGGGCGAATCGATCTCGATCGTCGAGCCCGTGTTCAGCACGACCTGGTAGCGCACCGTCGGCGTCGTCGAGATCAGATTCAAGCCGTACTCGCGCTCGAGCCGCTCCTGGATGATCTCGGCGTGCAGGAAGCCGAGGAAGCCACAGCGAAAGCCGAACCCGAGCGCGGCGCTCGTCTCCGGCTCGTACCGGAACGATGCATCGTTCAGGCGCAGCTTTTCGAGCGCGGCCTTCAGCGCGCCGTACTCATCCGCGTCGACCGGGTAGAGCCCGGCGAACACCATCGGCTTCACTTCGCGGAAGCCCGGAAGCGATTCCGCCGCCGGATGCAGCGCAACGGTGATCGTGTCACCGATGCGCACGTCGTCGAGCGTCTTGATGCCCGCGATCACCATACCCACTTCGCCGGTTTCGAGCGCCGGCACGCTGCGCGGATGCGGATCGATCAAGTCGAGATCCTGGACCTCGTGCTCGGAGCCGCGCGCCATCAGCTTGATGCGTTCGCCCTTGGCGAGTCGTCCATCGACGACGCGCACCAGCAGCACGACGCCCACGTACGGGTCGAACCAGGAATCGAAGATCAGCGCGCGCAACGGCGCGTTGGGATCGCCGGCGGGCGGCGGCACGCGCTCGACGATGCGTTCGATCAACTCCTCGATGCCCTGCCCCGTCTTTGCCGAGACGAGCAGCACGTCGTCCGCCGGCAGGCCGAGGATGTCCTCGATCTCGCGCGCGACGCGTTCGGGCTCGGCGGACGGCAGATCGATCTTGTTCAGGATCGGGACGAGTTCGAGATTCGCTTCGGCCGCGAGATACGTGTTGGCCAGCGTCTGCGCCTCGATGCCCTGCGCCGCGTCGACCACCAGCACGGCGCCCTCGCAGGCCGAAAGCGCGCGCGACACCTCGTAGGAGAAGTCGACGTGACCCGGTGTGTCGATCAGGTTCAGTACGTAGTCCTGGCCATCGCGCGCGCGGTGATAGATGCGCGCCGTCTGCGCCTTGATCGTGATGCCGCGCTCGCGCTCAAGGTCCATCTTGTCGAGGAACTGCGCGCGTTTCTCGCGCGAGCTGAGCGCCTTCGTGACGTCGAGCAACCGATCCGCGAGCGTACTCTTGCCGTGATCGACATGCGCGATGATGCAGAAGTTGCGGATGTGGTTCTGCGCGATCACCGGGCCGCCAGTTCGGCTTCGAGCGCGGCGCGGAACCAGTCGTAGGTGCGCCGCAAGCCGTCTTCGACCGGCACGCGTGGCTCCCAGCTCAGTACGCGGCGCGCGAGCGTGATGTCGGGGCGACGCACCTTCGGATCGTCGGGCGGGAGACCGCGATAGACGATCTCGCTCGGCGAATCCGCGATCCGGATGATCGCCTGCGCCATCTCGAGCAGGCTCATCTCCTGTGGGTTGCCGATGTTGACCGGCCCCACGTAGTTGCTCCGCAGCAGCCGCAGAATGCCTTCGATCAGATCGTCGACGTAGCAGAACGAACGCGTCTGGCCGCCGTCGCCGAATACCGTGATCGGCTCGCCCCGAATCGCCTGGGTCATGAAGTTCGGGATCGCGCGACCGTCGTGCAGCTGCATACGAGGACCGAAGGTATTGAAGATGCGCACGATGCGGACGTCGACGCCGTGATGCCGGTGGTAGGCCATCGTCATCGCTTCGGCGAAGCGCTTGGCTTCGTCGTAGACACCGCGGATCCCGATCGGATTCACGCGACCCCAGTAGGTTTCGGGTTGCGGGTTTACTTCGGGATCGCCGTAGCACTCGGAGGTGCTGGCGGTCAGGAAGCGCGCGTTCTTCGCCTTCGCGAGACCCAGCGCCCGATGCGTACCGATCGAGCCGACCTTCAGGATCTGGATCGGCAGCCGCTCGAAGTCCGCCGGGCTCGCCGGCGACGCGAAGTGCAGCACCGCGTCGAGATCGCCCGCGACGTAGAGGTAGTTGGTGACGTCGTAATGCTCGAACGAAAACTGGGGATGCCCGAGCAGCGGCTGGATGTTGTCCATCCGGCCGGTGAGCAGATTGTCGAAGCAGATCACTTCGCAATCGTCGGCGAGCAGCCGCTCGCAGAGATGGGAGCCGAGGAACCCGGCGCCTCCGGTGACCAGGATCCGGTTCAGCTTTCTTCCACTCACGACGAGGCCCCCAGCTCGCGCAGCGGCGAAGCATCGGAATCGAGATAACCGCGAAGCGCCTCGCGCCACGTGCGCAGGCATACGCCGAGATGAGCCGCCTTGCTCGTGTCGAGCACGGACCAAGCGGGACGCGGAGCCGGCCGCGGGACATCTGCGGTCCGCACCTTCTCGATCGGCAGCTCGGGGTGGCCCCAGATGTCGACCGCCGCACGCGCCAGATCCCACCAGCTGGCGATGCCGCTGTTGGCGAGATGCACGACCCCGCTCGCGCCTGCACCGACCAGCCCGATGATGCCGTCCGCGAGATCCGCCGCGTAGGTGGGCGAGCCGTGCTGATCGTCGACGACCCGGAGCACCGGCGCCTCGCCGCGCTCTGTGCGCGCAGCGGCTTCGAGGATCGTGCGCACGAAGTTCCGTCCCGGACCGAATACCCACGCGGTGCGGACCACGATCGCGCCGGGCTGCGCGGCCAAGACCCGCTGCTCGCCCTCGAGCTTGGTGCGGCCGTACACGCTGCGCGGTCCGGTGGGATCCGACTCGGTGTAGGGCCGGGACCCGCAGCCGTCGAAGACGTAGTCGGTCGAAACGTGCACGAGCCGCGCGCCGATTTGCTGGCAGCGTGTCGCGAGCGCCGCAGGTCCGTTCGTGTTCGCGGCCTGGGCGACGGCGGGCTCTTCTTCGCAGCGATCTACGTGGGTCATCGCGGCCGCATTGGCAACGACGTCGGGCGGTCCGCCAGGCAACTCGGCGAGTGCGCTTCGCACGGCGGTGGCATCGGCGATGTCGAGCGCCCGGTGATCGAACGCGGCCGCGAGCGTATTCGTCGGATCGCCGCGCAGACGCGCGACGAGACAGAGGCCGAGCTGACCTCCGGCACCCGTGACGACCCAGCGCCGCTTCGCGGTGCTTCCCATCGCTCAGCGCGACCCTTCGGCCAGAATCCACGTGGGGAGCTTCTCGCGCGCGAGTGTGGTGGCGAGTTCGTCCGCCATTTCGCGACTCGCGACCGGTCCGACGCGTACGCGCCAGCGCTTCGAGCCAGGCTCAGCGGACGGCGCGACGTAGACGGGAAAGCCGCGTTTGCGCAGTTTCACCGCGAGCTGCTCGGCGCTCGCCGCGTCCGCGAGCGCGCCCACCTGCACCGAGTAGCCGTTTCCAGCGGGCGGCACCGCGGGGACGAGCGGCGCCGCGGTGCCCGCGCCGGCATCGGGCATCGGCTCCGCAGCGATCGCGGCGGGCGAAACGGGCTTCGGAGACGGCGCAATCGGTGGCGCCGCGGCGACCCGCGGCGACGCTTTCGGCTTCGCGTCAGGCGCGTCGCTCTCGTCGTCTTTTCCCAGTGTCTCGTCAGCGCCCGCAGCCGCTTCGAGCTCGCGCGGCGCGGTGCCGACATCGGGGGTTTCCGCACGCACCGCTTCGCCGGTCTGCTGCGCGGCAGCCGGAGCGACCTCGGCGGCGGGTTTCTTCTCGCGCTCGCTCGCGGCGAACTCGTTGGCACTGCGCGTTGCAACGATCGGCGCGGGTCTGGTCTTGCCAGTCACGTAGTCGAGCAGCAGGCCAGGCTCCTCGAGTACCAGTCCCGCGACGATACCGAGTCCGAAGCCGAGCACCGCAAGCAGTGCCGTGCCCAGTAGCAGCGACACCAGGCCACGTCCTTCGCGGCGCGCACCGCGACGCGACTTCCCACCCCGATCCTCGTTCGTCACATTTGCTCCGGTGCAGAGATGCCGAGCAGCCCGAGACCCTGCGCGAGAACCCGGCGCACACCGAGCGCGAGACCGAGACGCGCGGCCGAGAGCGCAGCGTCGTCCGAAAGCACGCGATGGTGGACGCCATCCTGCACGTAGGGATTCCAGAGGCCCGCGACATCGCGCAGGTAGTAGGCGACGTGGTGAGGCTCGAGAGCAGCAGCCGCCGCCTCCACCAACTCCGGGAACTCGAGCAGTTTCTTGATCAGCTGGATTTCGGAGGGCAGCACGAGGGCGGTGGCATCGAACGAATCCGTCGCCGGCATGGCGACGCCCTGCGACAGAGCCTTGCGCTCGATGCCGAAGCAGCGGGCATGCGCATACTGCACGTAGTAGGCGGGATTCTTCTTCCAGTCCTTGTCCTTCGCGAGATCGACGTCGAAGTCGAGGTGCCCGTCGGCCTTGCGCTGCACCATGAAGAATCGGAACACGTCGGCGCCGACTTCTTCGAGCAGCTCGTCGACGGTCACGTAGGCCGCGCGCCGGGTCGACTGCTTGACCTGCTGACCGCCGCGCGTGAGCGTCACGAACTGGTGCATCACCAGCTCGACGCGCGCGGCGTCGCAGCCGAGCGCACCGATCGCCGCGCGCACGAACGGGAACTGCTCGATGTGGTCGGCGCCCTGTACATCGATCACGCGGTCGAACCCGCGGCGGAGTTTGTCGCGGTGATAGGCGATGTCGGGGAGCAGGTAGGTCGGCTCGCCACTCGACTTCACCAGCACACGGTCGCGCTCGAGACCGAGGCTGGTCGCGCGCAGCCACACCGCACCATCGGCGTCGTAGACGAGATCCTTCGCGCGCAGGTCCGCGAGCACGCGTTCGAGCGAGCCATCCTCGTAGAAGGTCTTCTCGTTCGTGTACACGTCGAAACGAATGCCGAGCGCGGCGAGCGTGGCTTCGATCTCGCCGAAGATGCGCTGCTGGGCGACTTCACGGAAGAGTCCGGCGCCGGGTTCCTCGCGCAGCGTGTCGCCGTGCGTCTCGAGGAGCTGGGCAGCGATCTCGGAGATGTACTCGCCCTGGTAGCCGTCGCGCGGGAACACCACCGGGAGTCCGTCCAGCGACTCCGGCCAGGGCAGTGCCGCGTCGCCCAGCGCGTCTGCCGGAGGCGCGGCCGCGCGGCCGAGCTGTTCGAGGTAACGCGCGCGGACCGACTCGCCGAGCACGCGCATCTGGCGGCCGCCGTCGTTGAAGTAGTACTCGCGCGTGACGTCGTGGCCGACCCCTTGCAGCAGGCGCGCGATGCAATCGCCGATTACGGCCTGGCGACCGTGGCCGAGCGTCAGCGGTCCGGTCGGATTCGCCGAGACGAACTCGACCTGCACCCGTGCGGCGGCACCTTCGCGAGCGGACGAGAACGCGTCACCGCCTCGGAGCAGTTCGGCGAGCCCGTGGTGCCAGCACGCGTTCGCCAGCCAGACGTTCAGGAAGCCGGGACCGGCCACCTCGGTGCGCTGGACGAGCCCCCCGGCGTTGCCGAGTCGCGCCGCCAATTCCTCGGCAATCGCGCGCGGCGGCCGGCGCAACGGTCGGGTCAGAACCAAGCCGGCGTTGCAGGCGAAGTCACCGTGGTCGAGTTGACGCGGCGGCTCGACTTGGAGCGGCGGTAGCTCTCCGGCGACGCCGGCCTCAGCGAGAAGCTCGCGAATGCAGCCTTCGAGGGCCTTGCGCAGGCGCTCTTTCATGGCGTTTGAACATCCCCCTGGCGCATCGGCGCGTCAAGGAACCGAAGGCTCCGACGGAGCGCCTCCGCCAGACACGCGCACCAGCGTTTCGCCAGGTCGCACCCAGCCCAACTCTTCTCGGACCGCGCGCTCCTGCGCGAAGGGATCCGCGCGCAGCGCTGCCACTTCGTCGCGCAACACCGTGTTCTGCCGTTCCAACGTGCGGATTCGCTCTTCGGCCTGCGCGACTTCATCACGCAGGCGAAGCCACGTCGGAAAGCCGCCCTCGGGCACGAACCACGCGTAGCCGACCGCGGCGCAAACCAGAGCAACTGCAAGTAGAACCGGACGCACTTCTCCCCCCCGGGAGGCGCCGGACGGTAGCAGTCGGGGCGCCATCCCGCCGCCTCTGGTCCGACCGGCCGGCTTCGCCGGTGGGCCGGTGCGCCGCGCCGCGCTCACTCGGGGAGTGCGCCGTCTCCGTTCCCGGCGATTACGCGGCGAAGGCGCTCGACGTAGAGGTCTGCGTCCCAGTCGCGCGGCCCGATGTAGCGCGAGAGGATTCGTCCCTCACGGTCGATCAGATACGACTCCGGATAGCGGTAGCTCTGATACGCATCGGACACGCGCTTCTCGGGGTCGAGCGCGATCGGGAACGTCAGCCCGAGACGCTCGCGGTACTGGACGACGTCATCGCGTGACGCATCGACCGAGACCGCAACGATTGCGAACTCCGGTCCCGCGAGCGCAGCATGCAGCCGCTGCATCGCGGGCATCTCATCCTCGCACGGCTTGCACCAGGTCGCCCAGAAGTTCAGCAAGACGACGCGGCCACGCAGCTTTTCCAGCGAGATCGATCCCCCGTCGAGAAGCGGGAGCTCGAAGGCCGGCGCCACTTGACCGGGGCGGATCGGGTCGGGCGTGGGCTCCGAGAGCAGCAACACCGCGAACACGATCGCCGCCGCAGCCAGCCCGAGAGCGAGGCGCAGCGAGGTCATGAAGAGCTAGGCGCTGCCGGCCTTCTTACGGCCCTTCGTGGTCGTCTTCGGACCGGCCGTCGCACCGCGGGTCGTCTTTGCCGGCTTGGCGGGCTTCCCGGTTCGCGCGGCCTTCTCGGGCTTCGCGGTCTTCGCCGCCTTGGCCGGCTTCTCGCCGGCCGCTGCCGTCTTGGTCACCACCTCGCGATCGACGAGCTCGATCATCGAGATCGGCGCGGCGTCACCGACGCGCGTGCGCAGCTTGAGTACACGCGTGTAGCCGCCGGGTCGCTCGCGATAGCGCTCGGCCAGGGTGCTGAACAGCTTGCTCGTCACCTCGGCGCTCTTCACGACACGCAGCGCCTGACGCCGCGCGTGCAGATCGCCACGCTTGCCGAGCGTGATCATGCGGTCGGCGATGCGCCGCAGATCCTTGGCTTTCGCGTCGGTCGTTTCGATCCGTTCGTGGTCGAGGAGCGCCGTCACCAGATTGCGCAGCAGCGCCAACCGGTGTGCGCTCGTACGACCGAGCTTTCGTCCTGCATTGCGATGTCGCATGACGTCAGGCCTCGCGCTGCTCGCGCAGCTTCTCCAGATCTTTGCGCTGCGGGAAGCTGTCGAGGCCCATGCCCAGCGAGAGTCCCATCGACTTCAGCGTGTCCTTGATCTCGTTGAGCGACTTGCGACCGAAGTTCTTGGTCTTCAGCATCTCGCCCTCGGTCTTCTGTACCAGCTCGCCGATGTAACGGATGTTGGCGTTCTGCAAACAGTTGGCCGAGCGAACCGACAGCTCCAATTCGTCCACCGAGCGGAACAGGTTCTGGTTCATCGGCTCGGGCTCATCGAGGCTGGGCGCGGAGACTTCCGTCGGCTCCTCGAAGTTGATGAAGATGGTCAGCTGGTCCTTCAGGATCTTGGCCGCGAACGCGACCGAGTCCGCCGGCGAGACGGCCCCGTCGGTCCAGACCTCGAGGTTCAGGCGGTCGAAATCGGTCTCCCGCCCGACGCGGGCCGGCGTCACCGTGTAGTTGACCTTCGTGACCGGCGAGAAGATCGAGTCGATCGGGATCGTGCCGAT
>Ga0315287_10005309_pt1 | contig 12688 bp, 9 predicted proteins | sample YL17G11_0_MG_FD_205037 | JGI IMG/M metagenome (GOLD analysis project Ga0315287, IMG submission 205037) | Sediment microbial communities from Yellowstone Lake, YNP, Wyoming, USA - YL17G11_0 | ecosystem: Environmental > Aquatic > Freshwater > Lake > Sediment | place: USA: Wyoming | collected...
CGGCAGCCTTTGAAGTCGATGGACAACCGCTACATTTGGCAGTGAAGGTAGTTCCTGCGAACTGATTGCAGTGAAAGCGAGGCTTAAAGGGTGCAGCGCGTCCTCTGGTTCATCTTGATTTTAGTTGGGCCACTTGCCGGTTGCTATGTAACCGGTCAAGCCTTGCACCAAAACGATTTGTTTAATACCAGGCGCAAAGTCTCTTTGGTACTCGCGTCGCCGCAGACCCCACAGAAGACCAAGGACCAACTAACCAAAGTGCGCCTGGTATTAGCCTATGCTGAGGCGCAAGGTCTAAATACTACGGGTGCTTATGGCTACCTGATCGAGACTCAACAGCCCATGGTGTCCTACCTTGTCCAGGCTGCCAAGGACGACCAACTAACCTTCATTACCTGGTGGTTTCCACTGGTCGGCGAGGTGCCGTATCTCGGGTTTTTTCGTCAAGATGAGCGCAATGCTGAAGCCGCGCGGCTTAAGGCTCTAGGGTACGATGTCAGTACGGGGGGAGCTGGTGCTTTTTCTAGTCTCGGTTGGTTTGATGATCCGATTTTTAGCTCGATGCTCGAGCGGGGCGATGCCGAGTTAGCGCATTTATTCTTCCACGAGCTCACCCACCGCACGCTATGGGTCGCCGGTGCGCCTACCTTTAACGAGAATCTGGCAGAATTCACAGCTTTGGTCTTAACTCGGGAATATTTGGCGAGCCAAGGAAATGCGGTAGCATTGGCCCAGCTGACCCACTATGAACGTAAACAGCGAGACAAGCAGTTATTCACCGTCTGGTTACAAACCCTAAAGGCAGATTTGACGGACATTTACCAAGACAAGCAAAAGCTAGGACGCACGCAGGTCTTGGAGCAAAAGCGCAAACTGCTGCAAAAATACCAAACTCCACCGCTAAAGCCGGCTTTTTCTGTGGTCGATTATGTCGGTAAGGAGTCGTGGAATAACGCTTCGGTCCTGGGCGCCTCGCTCTATGCACCAGACATCGTCAGGTTTGCCAAGGCCTATGGCTGCCTTGGAGCGCAGCGTAGCATTAGGCGGTATTTGGCTGCGCTCAGGGTCGCAGTAGACCTTGGCTTCGACCCATTTATGGGGCTCGATGGTCTCTGTCGCCCCCTGGAGCACACGGTTGGGGAGGAGCACGCGGATGTGGATCGATGACGAAGTGCTGCGGCGTTGTCGTGAGCCAGTCGCCCTAGGACTTTGGGTGCCAAAATCGCCAATGGTGGTGCTCGGGAGCAGCAATCAGGCGGCGGTTGAAGCAGCAGCAGCAGCATGCGATGAGGATAACATACCGATACTAAAGCGTTTTGGTGGCGGTGGCGCCGTCCTCCTGCATGCCGGATGTGCGGTAGTCAGCATTGGCTGCTGGGTAGCCCAACCATTTAACAACCGATTATATTTTGATGGCATTAATCGGGCCGTAATCCTTGCTTTAGGTCAGCGCTGGCCAGAGCTGGCGCAGTTGCAACAAGGGGGCCTAAGCGACCTGACCTATGCAGCTCCTGATGGTGGGCCGGGCGTCCGCAAGGTCGCCGGGACTTCGCTATTTCGCAGTCGAAATTATTTATTGTATCAAGCATCGATTTTGATCGAGAGCCGACTGCCGCTGATTGAACGCTACTTGCGTTACCCCAGCAAGGAGCCTGATTACCGCGGTGGTCGTAGTCATGCTCAGTTTATTATGGGGCTAAACGAAATCCTGCCAGATCTGAGCGCGGAAGGCTGTGTTGAGCATCTGCGTTTAAGCCTGGATGCAGCACTGCATAGGACCCTTGGGGCGGAGTTAGTTCAGCCTAGGCCCGAGCAATGGGACGGCCTCCTCCGCCGCGCCGGACCGTAAAGTACAATGCTGCCGTCAATGCTGGTAGAGCCGTTAGCAGAGTCATGCTGAGTGCACATTCAATCAGCGCCACAGCCAAGTATACGGGGCCAAATGGCTTGCTGTTGAAGCTGTAACTCCAAATCTGGCGAACCAGTCCAGTCCTCTCGTCCAGTACTAGCAAGGCATCCGACAGCAGGCCGATGGCCGCTAAACCAGTATAGAAAAAGGCACTGAGGCTGATTAGGTTAAAAAATACAGCCCAGGAGGAAAAGCCGCTCCCTTGCGCGTACTTCATCGTTAGCGCCGACCACAAGGTGCGCCAGGCCCCCTGCCCTTCTGCGATGAGTATAACCGGGATCAGCATACCAAGGATGGCGACGACTAAAGCCGGTGCGATGAATACCTGACCAAAGATCACCAAGATAACCAGGGTCAGGCCCATTATGAAGGCCGCCGGTATGGTCGAACGCAGTCCAGCTAGCCAAGCATGCCAGCTACCGCGGCTGGGAAGTTGACGATGGTGATCGATGGCAGTCTGCACCAGGCCCAGGAATGAGGCTAAATAAAGAAGTGACATTAGGATGATGCAGGCACCGAGGCGGCCAAAGTAGGCCAATGCGGGTGCTAGTAGATGGCGGAATGCGACGGGGCTATCCGTGGAGGCCATTTTTGAGGTAAAGATCGCCCGGAGCTGGGCCACCACCTCGCTGCTTTGTACGTCTAAGACCAGGTTCAAAAGGATCTGCGGCAGGACTAGGCCGAAGATCAACAGTATCAGTGTTTGCTTGGCCGTCGACCGGAGTGTCGTCCAAGCGGTCCGCCAAATTTCATTAGAGGCCAGGGTTTTTTTCTCGGTGGGCATGCTTCCTCGATAGATTGGCAAGACTAATTCGTAGAGACCTAAAGGAACCGACCGTGTCGCACTCCCCTACCCTGAGACTTACTGAGATCTACGCCAGCATTCAAGGAGAGTCCTCGTTTGCCGGTGTGCCTTGTACGTTTATTCGTCTAACTGGTTGCCCATTGCGCTGTCGATGGTGCGATACGGCCTATGCTTTTTCTGGTGGCGAGGAGTGGACGCTCACAGACATTGTAACCAAGGTTCTGGCTTTAAAGGTACCTTTGGTTGAAATGACTGGTGGTGAGCCGCTTGCGCAAGCCGAGGCGCCTGAGTTGATCCGGCTTTTGCAGGCTGAAGGTCTGCAAGTTTTAATCGAGACCAGCGGTGCCGAGGATGTGTCGGTGCTGCCGCAGGCGACTCACATCATCATGGACCTCAAGTGCCCGGGCAGCGGCATGGAGGAGCGCAACCTGTGGCGCAACCTCGAGCATTTAAAGCCAAGCGATGAAATTAAATTCGTCGTTTCGCACCGTGCGGATTACGACTGGGCTCGCGCAGTCATCGCCCGCGAGGGCCTAGCAGAGCGCTTTCATGTGCTCTTCTCCTGTGCTTGGGGCCTCCTTGCACCTAAAGACCTGGCGGCCTGGCTGGTCGAGGAGCCGTTGCGTTGCAGGATGCAGCTGCAGCAGCATAAATATATCTGGGGCCCACGGACCAAAGGAGTGTAAGCATGGCCATACCTTCCAATGACGACGTGTTGACCAGGCTCAAGGCCATGGAATGCCAAGATGCGACTTATCCGGCGAGAGCTCCGGCATTGATAATGCAGCGTGGGCGGGGTTCTTATGTTTATGATGTTGAGGGTCGGGAATACATCGATCTGTGCGCTGGTTTTGGTGCTTTGGCCTTGGGCCATAACCCGTTGGCCCACCAGCAGGTGCTGGCCTCGCGCATGGAGCAGCCCGGCGCTCAGCTAGCACCGTTGCTTACTCATGGTATGGGCGATGTTTACGCAAGCTCAGCTAAAGTCGAATTGCTGGCCTATTTACTTGAGCTTATGCCGCCGCCGCTAGCGGTTGCGGCCGTCGCCCTCACCGGGGCGCAGGCCGTTGAGTTAGCCGTGAAAACGGCGATTCTAGCGACTCAAAGGTCGCGGTTTGTGGTGTTTAATGGCAGCTATCATGGCCTTGACCTCGGCTTGCTGCCGCTGACGGATAAGGCGGCCTTTAGCGCACCTTTTGCCGGGTTTTGCGTTGCCGGCAAGGTAAATACCGCCGAGTTTTTGTGCGACGAACAACAACTTGATGCCGAGCTTAACAGTCGGCAGGTTGCGGCGGTATTAGTCGAACCCGTGCAAGGTCGTGCCGGCGTCAGACAGGCGCCCTTAGCTTGGCTGGCAATGCTGCGCCGGGTGTGCGACCGGTATGGCACCCTGCTGATCTACGACGAGGTTTTTACCGGCCTTGGGCGGACGGGCCGTCTTACCTACGCGAACGAAGTCCCTTGCGATCTACTGTGCTTGGGCAAGGCCTTGGGCGGTGGCTTTCCGCTCTCGGCCTGCGTCGGCACCCGTGCTGTTATGGATGCATGGCCAGCAAGCACCGGGGAAGCAATCCACACCGGAACTTTTTTTGGCCATCCATTGTCCTGTGCGGTTGCACTAGCGACGCTGCGGCAAATCGTCGAGGACAAGTTGGTCGAACGGTCGCACAACCTTGGCGTCACAGCCTTGTCCTTCTTGCAAGATACCGTGGCCCAGAAGGTAGGCGTTAAGGAGGTCCGAGGCACCGGACTTATGATGGCGATTGAGTTTCATCGGCATGGCATGGGTGCAACCTTAATGGATCTGCTGCGTGCCCACGGCGTGATTGCTTTGGCCAGTGGTCGCTTCGGGGAGGTGCTAAGCATCACGCCGGCATTGACGATTCCGCAATCCGTATTGCTCGACGCCTGTCGGACTGTGGCGGCATGCATAGCCACTGCAGCAGCGGCCTCTTAGGCTCTGTCAGTGGCTCTGCTTAAGCGGTTGACTGGTAGGCGATACTTTGGTTCTCTGGCTTCAGCTCCCCTTCTTCATAGGCACCCGTGAAACGAGTTGCGCATGCGTTATCAAATCCTCGGTTTGTTCGCTTTAGCTAGCATGCTCTTCGGCATTCGTGCGGTTGCCGAGGAGTCGGCGCTGCCGCCTTGGCTTACCGAACGTAAAGTCCTCGGCCACAATGACCTCGAGCCGATTGAGAACGCTGCCGGAACGCTGATCTACGCAGCTAGTCGTGGTGTGGCGCGGGTTGAGACGATTGAAGAGCTCATGGCTTTTTGTACGGCGGCTCGGGTTGGAAATGACCTCTTCATTACCAATTTCCATTGCTACGATTTTAAGTCTTGCGACCAGGTGCAGTTTCATTTGGCTTACGAGCAAGGGGTTGCCAAGAGCGACCAGCTGTTGTTGCGCTGTAAGGGCGTATTAGCCAAGAATCACGCTCTTGATTATGTTTTGTATCAGGTGGAAAGCTGTGGCACCGCCCCCCATGCAGCCGGCATCCTGCAGGCAGCGACTGCGCCCTGTGGGTCCGAGCAAAGCGCGCAAAAACCGCGGCCGCCAGATTTGGCGAGATTCCCGATTGCCACGTTGTGGGGTGGCCCAGTAACGGTAGGCCAACGGGTTTTTCTCGCCGGTTACCCAGGCTCGCGGACCAAGGAGGTTGACCGTGGCCCCGATTGCATCCTGCGCACGGTGCAGCCGCAATTGATCGAGGGGCGCCAGACGATCACCCATACCTGCGACACCGAGGGGGGGTCAAGCGGCTCGCCGCTGATGGACCTTGCTACTGGCTATATCGTCGGCCTGCACTGGGGCGGCACCGATAAATTCAATATGGCGATACCAATGTCTGAGATCCTCGTCGACTTAAAGGCGCAGCTACCGGCAGATGTTTATATGCAGTTACACACTGCCCCCATGGTGCCCTAGAAGTATTTGGTGCCTCCGGTGCCTGCTCCTAAGGCCGACTCCGGCTAGGCACCGGCCATCTGCATTCATGTGAGTGCCGTTATATTCGCGGCTAAGCTTAGCAATTGCATGTTTAGGTTGTCGCGCTGCAGTGTAGTTTGGGCCAGCACCTCTGGCGGCGCCCGATCTACGAAGTTGGCGCTGCCAAGCTTGGCGTCCAGACCCTTTATGATCTTCGTGATGCGTCCGACCTCGCTGCTTAAGCGTGGGCGCTCCTTGCCGATATCGATCAGGTTGTCGGCCGGGATATAGGCTTCGTAGCCGCGCCCGATCGCCACCAAGCATGGACCAGGGCGTTGCACTTCAGGTCCAGCGCTGAATTGATCGATTACGCCGAGCCGCTGGATGTCGGCGGCGACGCTCCTAAACAACTCGGCGAGCTCTGGGGTGGTCCGCACGGAAGTATGTAGTAAAGTCTTCGGCGGCACGCCGGCTTGGCTGCGCGCGGAGCGTACGGCGGTCACGAGATCCTGGACACTACGCCATTGCTCAGCCTCGTGGGGGAAACGCACTAGCATTGCCGGGGCGGGGAAGGCGGCAATGGTCAGGCTTACTGGGCGGTCCCAATCTGGATGATGTGGTAGCTTCTGCCAGATCTCCTCGGTCACAAACGGCATGATTGGGCTAGCCAGGCGCAGGATGGCATCGAGCACGTATACCAAGGTGCTAACGACTGACCTTTTTGCCTCAGCGTCGGAGCCGGTTAGGGTGTTTTTAGCGGTCTCCAGGCCCCAGTCGCAGAAACTGCCCCAGATGAGGTGGTAAATTTGGTCGGCGGCTTCATTGAGGCGATAGGTGCTCAGAGCCTTGTCGATGCGTTCGGTAGCGAGGCTTAGCTCAGTGAGCAACCATTTGCTGGCGAGGTCGAGCTTGGCGTGGTCGAGTGCAACGAGTGGCAGGTCTGCCTGCACGTGACCAAGCAAAAAGCGCGAGGCGTTCCATAGCTTGTTGACAAAGCGGCCGCCCGCTTCAAAGTCTTCGATGGCCATCCGGGTACGGCCGCCTATAGGCGCGAGCTGCACGGCGGTAAAACGCATAGCGTCGGTGCCATGTGCGGCGATTACGGCGAGTGGATCGATGCCGTTGCCCAAGGTTTTTGAGAATTTGCGACCTTGTTTGTCGCAGACGGTTGGCGTCAAAAACACGTCTTTAAATGGTACTTCTCCACGTAGTTTAAGTCCGACCATGACCATTCTAGCAACCCACTGAAAGATGATTTCAGGAGCTGTGACCAGCACGTCGGTCGGGTAAAAATAATCGAGATCTTTACTCTGATCTGGCCAGCCAAACGGCGAGACCGGCCATAGCCAGCTAGAAAACCAAGTGTCCAGCACATCCTCGTCTTGGCGAATTTCAGTGCTGCCGCAGTGTTTGCATGCGGTGGGATCAGACATTCCGGTGGTGTGTCCCGGGCATTGCTGGCAATACCAGATGGGGATGCGGTGGCCCCACCATAGCTGCCGCGAGATGCACCAATCCTGGATATTTTCCAGCCAATGCAAATAGGTCTTTTTCCACAGATCGGGATGAAAGCGCAAGGTTCCGTCGTTAGCGGCAGCTACCGCAGGCGCCGCTAGAGACGCCATGCTGACGTACCATTGCTTTGAGAGGCGAGGCTCGATAATTTCATTGCTGCGCTCGGAAATCGGCACCGTCGTTTTATAAGGCTCCTCTTTATCCAGAAGGCTAAGCTCACGAAACGCGCGTACTACTTCTTTACGTGCGACAAAACGGTTGAGACCCCGGAATTTTGTCGGGACGAGGTCGTTCATCGTACCGGAGTCGGTCATGACGTCGATGCTAGCAAGATTGTGGCGCTTGCCTAACTCAAAATCATTTGGGTCATGAGCCGGGGTGATTTTGACAGCTCCGGTGCCGAACTCGCTTTTCACATAGGTATCGGCAACGATCGGGATCAGGCGGTCCACCAATGGTAGCCGCACCTGTTTGCCGATGAAGGCTTGGTAGCGTTCGTCGTCTGGATGCACCGCAACGGCGGTATCACCAAACATCGTCTCTGGCCGGGTCGTGGCGACGGTGATGAAGGCATCAGTCCCTTCTATAGGGTATTTGAAGTGCCATAGGCTTGAATTGATCTCCCGACTCTCCAGCTCGTCATCGGACAAGGCCGTCTTTAAGACCGGGTCCCAGTTGACTAGGCGCTCTCCTCGGTAGATCAGGCCGGCTTCAAATAAATCGACGAAAATCCGGCGTACAGCCAAAGAAAGCTGGGGATCCAGGGTGAAAGATAAACGCTCCCAGTCGCACGAAAAGCCCATACTGCGAAATTGCTCGAGGATCATCCCGCCATATTTGTCCTTCCACTCCCATAGCTTGGCGGTAAAGGCCGCGCGGCCAAGGCTTTGCCGGCTGTCGCCAGTGCTGGCCAGTGATTTTTCGACCATCATTTGGGTGGCGATGCCGGCATGGTCGGTGCCTGGCAGCCACAGGGCATTAAAGCCAAGCATGCGCTTCCAGCGAACTAGCATATCCTGCATGGTATAACCGGTGCCGTGTCCCATGTGCAGATAGCTGGTGACGTTTGGCGGCGGCATGAGGATGGTATAGGGCTTACGGGCTGGGTCGCATTCAGCGTGAAACAAGCGGTGCTCAAGCCAAAAATCATAGAGCTTGGCTTCATACAGCTTCGGGTCGTAGGTTGAGGCCAAAGGCTCGGTCATCAGTCAGGTGTCCTTAATAGGCTGTGCTTGGCTCGATCAGCGGTAGCCACGCTTATAGCGCAGCTGCATTAGCTAGGGCAATTCAACCTCCGCTTAGGATCGCGAAAGTCCCCGCTAAACGGCACCAGGGCTCCAGGATAACAATCCGTAATTATGGATATATATGAAATTATTCGCATAATACTTAAGTGCAGAGCCAAAGGTGTCGATAACTAATCATGTTGGTTAATGCGGACGCTATAGTCCGGCGGTGGGAGGTGCTGTCCATGGGGCATTTTGGCTTTCGCTACGCAGCGTTGTTAGCAGTCGTGATGACTCTCTTTACCACCTTTGTCGCCTGTGGATCGCAGCTTTACCAGGTGTCCTTGCACGGTGATAGCGGTTCCAGACAATCAGCTACCCAGCGAAATAGCGGCAGCGCTGGCGGCGCTCTTATTGGCTCCGGTCCTGAAGGAAATACCGATCCGAAATCCGAAAATTTCGGGCTCCATGCGCCAGGTGGCTGGCGTACCCTGCCCATCCATTACCGACTCGATAAATCAATGCCGAGTCAGCAGGTTGCCCAAATTAAAAAGGCGATGCACACCTGGGAGATTGCCACCGGCAAAACATTATTTGTTTTTGATGGCTTGCATCAAGGCGTCACGGGGAACTCTTTTAAGGACCTTTACAGCTCGCTCGACGATGAGATCAATGGCCTCTATAGCGATGAGAACTGGGCTAAGACCGGCAAGCCGACGGTGGTGTTAGCCACCACTATTTGGGATAATGATACAGCGGATGCTAGTAAAATCTTGACGGCGGATATCCGCTACAACGACGCATACTATGTCTTCGGGGATGCCTTAGTGATCAAACCGCTTGGATCTAGGGAAGTCGTGGATCTGCAGACGGTTGCCACGCATGAACTTGGCCATTTTCTGGGTCTAATCCATGTCGATGCAAACGTAGACTCGCATTCGATCATGGTGGCTTCACTTTATATTGGTCAAGGGCTGACTTCTCGGGCCATTTCTGCTGGCGATATCACCCGCATTCAAAAGATCTACGGCTGCAGCGGCACCGCCTGTAATGTCGCTCAAACACAATTGTTGATTGAAAAAATGGTGCGCGAAGCGCCGCCAGTCGTAACTAGTGCAGTCACCGAATCAACAAGTAAAACGGCCGCAACTAAATAGTTTGACATCGTCGCGAGTCCAGATTCGAATCGTCTTATACCTGCCCCGGCGCCTCATCTTTTGAGCCGCTGGGGTTTTTATGCTGAAAAATTGCGGGACAAATCGTCGCTTTGAAATCGACCACAGCCAACCATCATCTGACACCCAACTGTGCAACTTATTTCCTGACGGACCCTTATTTAATCTGAGTGATTATAAACCTAAAAACCGTAGCGACGCACTGTGCGCATCGACCCAGAATGACTGCATAAATAAAGAGATTATGCAATTGCCTAAAGATTTGTCCAGAAGGCGCCGATACGATGAGAAGAGGTCGGTCGTAGATTTTTTTAAAATCCGCAAAGGGACCAACTATGTTGTCTGCTTTCAAATCCATGTCGGCACTAATTGTGGCCATCCCCTTAGTGATAAGCTGCAGCGGCTCAAGCATGAGCGGTGTCGCCGCCAACGCCGGTTTGGGCGGTTCAGACTCAACAAAAAAATCTTCAGACGCCGACAGCGAAGCCACCAAAGCAAATGCGCCGCAGCAGGTGTCTGGGGCATTTCTCACCTGTGCTTACATGGGGACGGAGGCGGAAGTGGTGGCCGCAACTAAGGCCGGTCAGACGATTGACATAGGCTGTGGCCTTTATCAAAAGACCGGACCTGGGTTGGCCCTTGCCGATATATCCAATCTTGCTGTCAGTACTGGTGTTCGCTGCTCGGGTGCTGCGATGCAAAAAGTTAAGACGTCAGCGCTGCCGAGATCCAGCAACCTCCATTATATGGCCCAGGTTCCGTCTGAGCAGCTGCCTTGCGCGTTGTCGATGGCCCTTGCCGATTCGAATCATCGTGCGGCTGCCTTTGGCAGGTCCATTCCAACGATTACGCAGACTGATGCGAGTCACGGGTTCTCCGCGGCCAAAGACGTCCAGTCCAGCGGCTTGTCCTTTGCGGCTGATCGCTCGCCAAAATTTTCATCATCTCCTAGCGTAGCCTTGATGCAAGACATCATAGGCCAACTTCCCGCCGACCTGCAGGCCGCGCTGAATAACCGCCTGAAGTCCAGCTTGCTATCGTCTGGTGGGATGGTTGCGCCGCCTTCAGGTACTGACGAGGTGTCTACAGTGGCGATTCCAACGGATACTGGGGCTTCTGGCCGTGCTGCTAGTAAACCGGCAGGTGCCGCCCCAAGCGCTGGGGTTCCAAAACCGACCTCAGCTAGCCCTACTGTCGCTCCGCCGACAACCACGGGAGCCACGCCGACAACCACGGGAGCCACGCCGACAACCACGGGAGCCACGCCGACTCCGGTGAGTAATACGGCAGGCACTTGAGCCAGAGCGGCTGCGATATCGACCCTGGCGCCATACGCGCCAGGGTCGATATTTAACCTAGTATTCGTGCAAATAGTTTATGTGCTTCTGCTAGCACCAGCGCTTCCTTTTCCGGGAATTTGGAGCCGGCCTGCGCCTTGTCTGGGCGCCCGCCACCGCGGCCATCGGCAAAGACGCTAAGTTCTTTGATGAGGTCGCCCGCCTTGATGCGGCCACGTGCTTCGCTGCCAACTGCGGCTAGGAGCGACAAAGTCCCATCCTCGACTTGAGTAAAAAAGGCGACGCCATTGCTGAGTTTGCTGGCGACACCATCGAGGAGTTGTTGATGGGCGGAGCGGGGAAAGCTAGCGGTATCGAGCTTGAGCACGATATGGCGCAGGCCGCTAGCCGTTGGTTGGGCGCGTTCCACTAGCGCATCGATGCGCAGGTTAAGTTGTTCTTGTTTAAGTGCGCGCAGCTCCTTGTCGCAATCCTTGAGGCGTTCGGCGAGTTCGAGCACTTTGGCTTCCGCCTCGTCGGGGCGCACCTTGAGGGCTTTAGCGACGGCGCTAAGGCTAGTCGTTTGCGCTCGCGCAAGGTCTAGCGCATGCAGTCCGGTGACGGCCTCGATGCGGCGGATGCCGGCGGCTACCGAGGATTCGCCGGTAATGCGCAAGAGGCCGATCTGTCCGGTCGCGTTGGCATGTGTGCCACCACACAATTCGTAGCTGAAGGCTCCCATTTTAATGGTGCGCACTAGGTCGCCGTATTTTTCGCCAAAAAGTGCAGTAGCGCCGTCATTTTTGGCTTCGGCTAAAGATTTTTCTGCGGTAGCAATCTGGTGATTGGCAAGGATCTGCTCGTTGACGAGTCTTTCGACCTTGGCGAGTTCATCAGGGCTAATGCCTTTGGGGTGGGTGAAGTCAAAGCGCAGCCCTTCTGGGGCGACTCGAGAGCCCTGCTGCTGTACATGGGGTCCAAGAACCTGGCCTAAGGCGGCATGCAGTAAGTGCGTCGCCGAATGATTGCGGACAACAGCTGCTCGCTCTGCAGTGTCGACTTGGGCGCGGAGCCTGAGGCCGTTTTGTTTAGGCATTAGTCCGTTGACCAGGGCGCATCTGTGCACCTGCATGTCGAGGATCTTGAAGGTGTCCAAGACGCGCAGTTCGATACCCTCTCCGGTCAGTTTGCCAACATCGCCAACCTGCCCGCCAGATTCGGCATAAAAAGGACTTTGGTCGAGGCAGACCATGAGATCATCACCGACTTCGCGGTAGCGGGTGACTTGGGCATCACCGCTTAGTGCGTTGTGGCCGGTGAATGTCGTGTCCTTGCCCGGGCGAAACACCACCCAGCCTTCGTCGCCGGCTAAGCTTGCATCGAATTTGGCTGCGCCGCGTGCGCGCTCGCGCTGTCCTTCCATCGCTGCGGCAGCACCTTCGAGGTCGACCTTAAGCCCCTGCTCTTCGGCAAGGACTCCGGTTAGGTCGACAGGAAAGCCGTAGGTATCGTAGAGCAAGAAGGCGCTGGCACCGGAGATGGTGCCTGACCCGTCGCCGCGTGCTTCGGCGGCTAGCTTGGCAAATCGCGCTAAACCGTCGCGCAATGTCCGCATGAAGCGTTCTTCCTCAGCGAAGATCACTTGTGTAATGTAATCCTCACGTTCGCGGAGTTCGGGAAAGGCATGGCCCATCACGTCGACTAAAGTCGGCAGCAGGCGGTAGATGAAGGCCTCTTTCTGGTTAAGATCTTGGGAAAAGCGGCTGGCGCGGCGGAGGATGCGGCGCAGCACGTAGCCCCGGCCTTCGTTGCCGGGCGTGGCACCGTCAGCAATGGCGAAGGCCAAAGCACG
>Ga0315287_10005310_pt1 | contig 12686 bp, 10 predicted proteins | sample YL17G11_0_MG_FD_205037 | JGI IMG/M metagenome (GOLD analysis project Ga0315287, IMG submission 205037) | Sediment microbial communities from Yellowstone Lake, YNP, Wyoming, USA - YL17G11_0 | ecosystem: Environmental > Aquatic > Freshwater > Lake > Sediment | place: USA: Wyoming | collected...
ATGTTGGTCCTCTGACAGAGCTTGAAAGTCATCAAGTCTTCAAGTCCGAAAGCCCGGGACAAAGATCGCCTGAGGCTTTAGGACGTGATGACGTTTGACGAGGGGTGCTAGAGCAGTTCGCGGTGAATCGCGATCGTGAGCGTGGTTTTGAGCGATTCAGTGTAGGCCATCAGAGCGCGTTGCTGCTTTTGAAAGAGGACGTCCTGCATGGCACGGTCCTTCACCGCAGCGGCCTTCGCGGGATCTGATTCCGTTTGCCGTAGCGTGAGGGCTTGCGCCTCGGCAAGCTCGGCAGGGGTAAGGGCCACGGCGTCTCGGATGATCATCCGGGCTTTGTTACTCAGCACTTCTTCCGCTTCCATCGCTTCGAATATTGCGGGCGTCAGATGATTAGCTGCCAGGAGCCGTTGGTAGACCTCCGGGTCGAATGAGCCGTTCTTTTGAAAATCCGGGATCTGCATGATGACTTCACGCAGGTCTTCGTTAGCCACGGTGAGGCCCATGTTCTTTGCCGCGATGAGCCAGGTCCGATTGTCGATGAGTTGATCCACCACAAGTTGCTTGATCGTTTCGTCTTTGAATTCTCCAGGGACTTTGTCCTTATAGAAGCGATAGGTATTCTCATAGGCGCGTCGGAATTCAGCGTGGGACACGGTGAGATTTCCGACTGAGGCGACGACGGCGCCGGGCTGTTCGCCGAACCCCCACCAGCCCATGGTGATGACGAAGGCGAGGGCGATGATCCCCATGATGGACTTGAGGATCCACGGATAGCTATGGGACGCTTCGCGCATCAATTTGAGCATGAGAACTCCTCGGAAAATTCGTATGGACGGATTGTACTCAGGGATCTGTACAAAGGCAAGCAACGACCTTTCCTCCAAGCTGCGATCACACGCTCGAGTAAAGTTGTCTGTTCGTGCAGACGGAAAATATCACTGGCAATGCCTGATCTGCAGGAGAATGGTCTTTGTTTGTGCTAGGTAGTCTGATTTGCTATACTTTGAAACTAATTGTAAGGAGATCCCTTGGCGGAGGAGGTCAGCGGGGTTCATTCAATCGGTGCGGGGACCTACCCCAAGGCGCAGGTCTTGAACCGTGGTATCGCCAGGCTGATCGATCTGTTCATCGTCGCGGCAGCTGGTCAAATGATCGTGCCGGTAGGTTTTCTTGGAGGATTGGCGTATATACTGATCGCTGATGGATTCGCCGGTGGGCGCAGTATCGGCAAGCGGTTGATCGGCCTCCAGACGGTGATTCCGGACCGGCGCGAGGCAGCGGGTTTTCGGGAATCCATTATTCGCAATCTGCCCTTTGCGGTCGCTCAGTTAGCCTTCGCCGTCCCGTATGTAGGATGGATTGTGTCGGTGGCAATCATGGCATTCGAAGCGGTATTGATTCTCGGGAACGAACAGGGGCGGCGTCTTGGTGACGAGGTTGCCGGTACCCAGGTGTTGGATGCGGGTCGACTGGCGTTGCCTGACTGAGCGTGCCGTCAGAGTGTGAGAGGAAGGGAGAGCAATCGTGGGCTTTGGGAGTGACATCTTCGGATGGTTCTCAAACGACTTGGCCATTGACCTGGGGACGGCGTCGACCCTCGTGTATGTGCATGGGAAAGGGATTGTGCTCAACGAACCCTCGGTCGTGGCGGTTGAGAAAAGGTCCGGACGAGTGCTCGCTGTCGGCACGGAAGCGAAGCGAATGTTGGGACGCACACCGGGCAACATCATTGCGGTGCGGCCCATGAAAGAAGGCGTGATCGCCGACTTCGAAATGGCAGAGCAGATGTTGAAGCGGTTCATTCAGAAGGCACACAACCGCAGCGCGTTCGTGCGTCCGCGCATCATCATCGGTGTGCCGTCGCGCATTACGCAGGTGGAGCAGCGGGCAGTCCGAGACTCGGCTGAATTAGCCGGCGCCCGCGAAGTGTATCTGATCGAAGAACCAGTGGCCGCAGCCATTGGCGCCGGTCTTCCAATCACCGAACCCTCCGGCAACATGGTGGTCGATATCGGCGGCGGCACGACCGATATCGCCGTCATTTCGCTTGGCGGAATCGTCTATAGCGAGTCCGTCAAGGTGGCGGGCGATCGCATGGACGATGCGATCATGAATTACATTAAGAAGAAGTATAACCTCCTCATCGGTGAAAGTATGGCGGAGCGGATCAAGTTCGAAATCGGATCCGCCTATCCCTTTGAGGAACGCAAGACCATGATGATCAAGGGGCGCGACTTGATTTCCGGCATTCCCCGCACGTTGGTGGTGGATGACTCAGAAATCCGGGAAGCGCTGCAGGAACCGATCGGAACAATCGTCAACGCGATTAAAGTGGCACTGGAGAATACCCCGCCGGAGTTGGCGGGCGACATCATCGATCGTGGCATCGTACTCACGGGCGGGGGATCTCTGCTGAAGGGCATGGATACGCGCTTTCGTGAGGAGACGAATCTGCCGATCATCACCGTGGACGATCCCCTGACTTCCGTAGTCTTGGGAGTCGGGAAAATCCTCGATGAGTTGGATCTGCTCGCCAAAGTATCGGTCATGTCCCAGGCCAATACCTACCGATAAGGTTCCATCCCTAACTCCCTTATGTGGATGGCTAACTCTCGTTCTTCCTACGGTGCTAGACGTCTCGCGCTTGCCTGCTTCGCACTTCTATTAGCGGCTCTTTTTCTGCTTCCCGGTCAAATTCAAGGACTCTTGCAGTATCTGGATGGGCCAGTCGGACACGTCGTGCGTGTTCCGCTCGAAGCCATTGCGTCCATCGATGCTGGCATTGCTGATCGCTGGCAACAGTACGTGGCGTTGCAAGGGGTGCGGGAGGAGAACCAACAACTACGGAAAGAAAATGAGTGGTTGCGCGGGCAAAATAGCCAGTTGCGTGAGTCAGCCACCGCGACAGCACGAGTGACGGCCTTGCTGCAATTTAAGGAGCAAGCGCTCCCCACGATGGTCGCCGCTCAAGTCATCGGGCGTGATGCCACGAACCGATATCGTGCCATCATTCTCAATAAGGGCGAGAGTGACGGGATCAAGCCGGACATGGGAGTGATCACGCCCGCTGGTGTCGTCGGGCGCGTCGTGAAAACGACGGGGGCGTCCTCGGTGGTGCTCTTGGTGACGGATCCGAGCAACGCCATCGCCGGTCTCATTCAGCGGACGAGAGACGAAGGCATTGTGGAAGGGACTCAACAAGGACTGGCCCAGCTGAAGTATATTCCGTTGTTGTCAACGCTCCGAGACGGTGATCGGGTTGTGACCTCGGGCCTCGTCGGAGGTTTTCCCCGAGGGCTCGCGATCGGCACGGTCACGCACATTGACAAACAAGAAGGCGCACTTTTCCAATCTGCCGAACTCATGCCGGAAGTCGATGTCGGTCGTGTGGAGGAAGTGCTGGTGATTCAGGCGTCGTACGGACAATCCACGAAGGCCGGGGCGGGAGCGGATCTACCCGGGAAGCCGTCACCATGAAATTCCTTTTCTATCTGATTCTCGTGCTGCTGCTCGTCCCCCTGCAGACGACGCTGCTGCCACATCTGAGTGTGTGGAATATCAAGCCGGATTTGGGGCTTGTGGCCGCCGCGCTTGTCGGGCTTCTTGCCGGTGAATTGGAAGGCCTTCTCGTGGGGCTCGCGATCGGATGGGTCCTGAGTCTGTTCTCAGCCGGCGAACTCTGGTTAAGTCTCCTCACGAACGGGGGCGTTGGGCTCTTGGCAGGATTTCTGGGGCGACAGGTGTTGCAGGTGACGTCGATCTCATTTGGTGCGGGGCTGCTGCTGGTGTCTTTGGCGAGCGGGCTGTTTGCCGCGATGAATTTCAAGCATCTCGACGTGTCTCAGATGTGGTGGATGGTGGAGTCGATCGTCCTTCCCCAGGCCTGTTTTGACGGGGCGGTGGGGGCGGGGCTCTATTGGCTGCTCTCTCAACGGTTTGATGTTACCCGCCTGAGGACCGAATAGCCGGTCTCTTTTATGGGCGTGGTGGAATGTTGATTGTGACGCATGGCAACAGCGGGTCTGCACGATTCTGAACTTGGGGAGCTCCAACGCCGATTGATCATTCTCCGCGTCGGCTTGGTGCTCGTCGTGGCTTTACTGGGGCTGCGGCTCTGGCACTTGCAGATTCGTGAGGGACCCTATTACCGCGATCTATCCGAGAACAATCGTACACGCTCCGTTATCATAGAACCGGCTCGAGGTCTTATCTACGACCGCAAGGGAGTGTTGTTGGCGAACAATGTTCCCAGCTTCACGCTCTATGTTTCGCTTGAAGACGTCAAGGATCGCGATCTGCTTATTGATCAGCTTACCAATCTCTTGGGGTTAGATCCTGCGCTCGTCAGGGAGAAGCTCACGGCTCGCGGCAGTAAACAACTGCCGCGCAAGGTGAAGGATCGCTTGACCCTTCGAGAAGCGACGTTGGTCGAGTCTCATCGTTTGGACTTGCCCGGGGTGATGGTGCAAGTTGAATCGCAGCGGAACTATCCTGGCGGAGTGACGGCCTCGCATCTGTTGGGCTATGTCGGGGAAGTGTCGCCCGAGCAGCTAGAGAAACCTGAATTTGCCGACCTGCACCAGGGCAGCATTGTCGGACAATATGGCGTGGAGAAATTTTTCGACCGGCTCGTGCGTGGTCAGGCCGGGCAGAAAAGCATAGAAGTCGATGCGGTAGGGCATGAGAAACGAACCGTGGTCGTGGAGCAGCCCCATGCCGGGGACAATTTGTACCTCACGATCGATGCGCGGCTGCAAAAAGTGGCCGAAAACCTGCTGGGGGAGGAATCGGGCGCGATTGTCGCGCTTGATCCGAGGACAGGTGACGTGCTTGCCATGGCCAGCCGTCCTGGATTCGATCCGAACATCCTTTCGCGGGAGCTCACACCGAAACAATGGGCCGAGATCGTGCAAGACGAGGGGCGCCCCTTGAACAATCGAGCCTCGCAAGGGCAGTACCCGCCCGGTTCGATCTTCAAAGTGATGATGGCCGCCGCAGCGTTGGAATCCAAAACTGTCACGCCGTCGACCACCATCTACTGCAATGGAGGGTATCAGTTCGGCCGGCGCCTGTATCATGACTGGAAGGCCGGCGGGCATGGCTCGGTGGATCTCCGGCATGCGCTCGTGCAATCTTGCGATGTGTACTTCTACACCGTCGGTCAGCGGATGGGGATCGAGACGATGGCCTCCTTTGCCCATCAGTTTGGGTTGGGAGAGGAGACGGGGATCGAGTTGCCGTCCGAACGGGTTGGGATCGTGCCTTCCGAGGCATGGAAACGGAAGGCTAAGAATGAGCCCTGGCTGCCAGGCGAAACGATCTCGGCATCGATCGGACAAGGCTACGTGAATGTGACCCCGCTGCAGATGGCGAGCTTGATCGGCACCGTCGCAAACGACGGCGTCATGTTCCGTCCGCGATTGGTTCAGGCAGTGATGGATCGAGCGACCGGAGAACTGCAGCAAAGGCCTGCGGTTCCCAAGCGGACGTTGAAGCTGCGGCCTGAGATCTTACCGCTGATTAAAGAGGCACTGGCCGGGGTGGTCAAAGAGGGGACGGGCACGCGGGCGCAGTCGACGCTGGTGACGATCGCCGGGAAGACCGGTACGGCCCAGATGACGGCATTGCGCACCGGTCCCGAGAAAGATATTCCAAAGAAGTTCCGTGATCATGCCTGGTTTGTGGCCTTCGCTCCGGTCGAAGCGCCCACCATCGCCGTTGCGGTGCTGGGTGAGCATATGGGCCACGGGGGTTCTGCCTCGGCGCCCCTCGCCAAAGAGCTGATCGAGACCTATGTGAAATTGAATCTCCCCACTCATTCCGGTGTGACGGATGGTGCAGTGGCGCGGGAAGGGGATGCCGGAGGAAGGGAACGAGATGATCGACCGGGTGATTAATAGCCGTGGCTTCGACAATTTCGATTTTCGTTTTGTCGGACTGATCTTTGCCATCCTGGGGGTCGGCGTCTTGTCGATTTACAGCGTGACGCATGACCAAGGGGTCGCGTTCCCGTTTTATGCCAAACAGATCGTGTGGATTGTTCTCGGCACGGTTGCGTTTCTGGTCATGTGGCTCTCAGACTATCATCGTATCGCGCGGTTAGCGTATCCTGCCTATGCGATTGTCTTAATCTTACTAGCCGTCGTGCTGTTTGAAGGCAGGAGCAGCCGAGGGGCGCAACGATGGATTCCGATGGGACCATTTGCCTTTCAGCCTTCGGAATTCGCAAAGCTGGTCCTCATTTTGACCTTGGCGCACTATTATTCGCAGGCGCCGCGGGTGGGCTGGCTTCAACGAGTGGTACTCCCGGGGCTGTTGGTGCTGCCAGGGCTGCTCCTGATCCTAAAGCAGCCGGATCTCGGGAGCGGGCTGAGCTTTTTAGCGATCTATGCCGCGATGTTGCTGATGGTGGGCATGCGGTCGAAGGCGTTGGGTGTCATCCTCCTGTTTTCGCTGATGCTGTTCCCCTTCGCCTGGGAGCTGATGTGGGGGTCATTGCATGATTATCAGCGGCAGCGCATTATGACGTTTGTCGATCCGGTCTACGATCCTGGAGGCAAGGGATACCATGCTCTCCAATCGAGGATTGCCATCGGAGCGGGAGAGTTGACGGGGAAGGGGCTCTACGGAGGGACGCAAAGCCAATTGAAGTTTTTGCCAGAGGGGCATACCGACTTTGTCTTTTCGGTGTTTGCAGAGGAATGGGGATTTCTCGGAGTGTTGGTGCTCTTACTATTGTTTGTCGGGTTGATCTGGCTGTCGTTAGAAATTGTGGCGCGCGCGAAGGATCAGCTCGGAGCGCTGCTGGCGGTCGGCATCCTCTGCATGTTGTGTTTTTGCGTCGTGATCAATATCGGCATGACGGCGGGCATGTTCCCCATTGTGGGAATTCCCCTTCCGCTCATGAGTTACGGCGGGAGTGCGACGATTATGACGATGGCGTCGCTCGGGCTGCTCTTGAATGTCAAGCGCCGTCGATTGAGTTTCTTTTAGTGAGAGGGTGATCGCACGGTCTCGAATGAATCGGGATCGAGGCAAGAGGTTATATTTATGGTGCGAACCGTCGGGTCGACGAGGTGTCGAGTGGAGGCCGGAACCTGGGGATTCCCCGCGTTCGTCCTGCACATCGGTGCGGCGGTTCTACTGAACGGAAGGAGTCGGTATGGGAGTAGAAATTGCAATTACAGTCGCACGCGAGGAAACTCGCGTCGCGGTGTTGGACGGCGGAGTCGTCACGGATCTCTTCGGGGATCGTGCGAAGCACAAGGACTTTGTCGGGAACATTTATAAAGGGAAAGTGGCGAAAGTGTTGCCTGGCATGCAGGCGGCATTTGTGGATATCGGTCTCGCGAAGGCGGCCTTTATGCACGTGTCGGATTTGTCCTTGGACTCCGAGCCGGGCGACACACTCGTCGATGCGGATGAGGACGACAAGGATGCCGATAAGGATGGGGATATGCTGGGCCCCCGGCGCCAAAGCTCCAAGCCGATTGAGCAGTTGCTGAGTGAAGGGCAAGAGCTGATGGTGCAGATTTCCAAAGGGCCTATCGGCACGAAGGGCTCGCGGGTCACGACCTATGTGTCGCTCCCTGGCCGGTATCTCGTCTTCATGCCCAACGTGGAACATATCGGTGTGTCCCGCCGCATCGCTCGTGACGAGGAGCGGGCTCGACTCAAGGATATTATGAAGCGAGTGCGGAACCCAGGCTGCGGATACATTGTCCGCACGGTGAGCGAAGGGGTCAAAGAAGATGAGCTGCGATCCGACGTCGACTTTTTGCACGTGCTCTGGCAGGACATCCTGGCGAAACGTGAGCAGAAGGGGGCACCGGCGTTACTCCACGCCGACTTGAGCCTGAGTTTCCGCGTCGTACGCGATCTCTTTGGGAAGAAAGTCGATCGGTTATGGATCGACTCGCGTGAGGAGTACCAGGCGGTCAGGGACTTCGTGCAGCGATTCTCGCCGGAGCAAACCTCGCGCATTCATTTGTACGACAAAGATGAAAGTCTCTTCGATCATCTGGGAGTGGAACAGGAAATGGCGCGGGCCCTCAGCCGCAAAGTCTGGCTCAAGTCCGGTGGGCATCTCGTGATCGATCATACGGAAGCGATGACCGTCATCGACGTCAACACCGGACGGTTCGTGGGGAAACGCGATCAGGAGGAGACCATTCTCCGGAACAATCTGGAGGCCGCGAAGGAAGTGGCCTATCAGATGAAGTTGCGTGGGATCGGCGGAATCATCATCGTCGATTTCATCGACATGGAGCGAGAGAAGAATCGTGATAAGGTGTACCACGCGTTGCTCGATGCGATGTCAACCGACAAGGCCCGCACCAGAGTGTCCAGAATCTCTGACTTGGGGCTGATCGAGATTTCTCGTGAACGGGTGCGAGAGGATCTCCTGCGTTCGCTCTCTGAGCCCTGTCACTATTGCGAAGGGCGGGGCTATACGAAGTCTCCGACCACGGTGGTCTATGAAATATTCCGCGATGTCCGTCGGATCGGCAGCAGTCCCGAGCCGCAGCGGATCGTCATCGGCGCCCATCCCTCGGTCGTCGGGCTGCTGCAAGACGAAGAGCGGCAGGGTCTTGAGGCCGTGGAGCGCGAGTGTGCCTCGAAAATCATCGTCATGCCGGACGAACACTTGCATCTGGAACAGTACGATCTAGCGGTGCTCTAACAGGCTGTGGAAAAACCGTTCAGGCACAGCAGAATTTCGATGGCCCTACATGTGGGACAAACCCGGTCTGTCTCGTCTGTCTGGTCTGTCTCGATTATTTGATTGAACCAGACCCACCAGATAGACCAGATGAACCAGACAGACCGAACAGACCAAATGAACAAGACAGGCTGGCGGACTTTTTCAGCATCCTGCTCAGGATTGTGGTTCGTATGCGACAAGACCTATGCAGCCCTTCAGCCAACCTGTAGGTGTGGATTCCTCCGCTGAGGTCGCGGGGCCTTCTTCGGACCATCGCATGACACGAGCGCGGTTAGAGTCTTGGCTCCGCCTGCGGGCGATCGATGGAGTGGGAGACCTGACGGCCCTTCGGTTAGTGCGCGCCTGGCACTCTCCCGAGGCTGTCCTGCGTGCCTCCCGTGAGGACTTGATTCAGAGTGGATGCAGCCCGCAATTGGCGGACGCGATACGACGCGGGCCTGATAGTCCCGTCTGTCGGAGCATCGAGCGGGAACTCAATGCGATCGAGCGTGAGCGCATCGAAGTCCGGAGCGTGCTGGATCCCACCTATCCCGCGCGACTGAAGATGATTGCGGACCCTCCGCCGCTCTTGTACATCACCGGTACATTGACTGAGCAGGATGATCTGGCGGTAGCCATCGTGGGCGCACGGCGAGCGACGGCAGCCGGACGTGTCATGACCGAAGAGCTGAGTCACGACTTGGCGGCACTGGGTGTGACGGTGGTGAGTGGACTCGCTCGCGGAGTTGACGCGGCGGCTCACCGAGGCGCGCTTGCCGCGCAGGGGCGCACCATTGCGGTGCTGGGCTGCGGGATCGATCAGACCTATCCACCGGAACATGAGCGGTTACGTCGACAGATCGAGGAGCGGGGGGCGATCCTGTCTGAGGTGCCGGTGGGTGCGCCACCCCACAGCCATCACTTTCCCCGGCGGAATCGCATCATCAGCGGGTTGTCCCTGGGCGTGATTGTCACAGAGGCGGCCATCAACAGCGGATCGTTGATTACCGCGAGACTGGCCGCTGAGCAGGGCCGAGAGGTCTTTGCGGTTCCTGGCTTTGTGAAGGAAGCCACCAGTCGCGGGACGAACGCCCTGCTCAAAGAAGGTGCGGCCTTGATCGAGCGCGCGCAGGATGTCATCGACGTGGTCATGCCGCAGCTGGAACCGGCGCTTCGCCTGCGCCTGCAACCTTCTCGAGAGGAGAACGTGCGCGGCGATCAGTTGGGCAAAGAGGAACAGCTGGTGTATGATGCCTTGTCGTATGAGCCGCTGACAGTGGACGACGTGATTGTCACCACAGGGTTGTCGGTGCCCACCGTGATGGCCTCGCTCTTGTCCCTGGAGCTTCGACAGCGAGTCAGACCGCTGCCGGGGCAACGCTACCTTCGGGCGTAATCGTCGAACAGTTGCACAGATGTGTTTTATTTGATACGGATGAGAGGGAAACCCTCGTAGCGAACCGGAGTCTTCATGGCCAAGTCACTCATCATTGTCGAGTCCCCGACGAAAGCACGCACCATCAGCAAGTATCTGGGGCGTGGCTATACCGTCATGGCCTCGGTCGGACATATTAAAGATCTTCCCACCAGCAAGCTTGGCGTTGACCTGGATCACGATTTCGAGCCGCAATATGTGACGATCAAGGGAAAATCGAAGATTCTGGCGGAGATTAAGAAAAAGGCGGAAGAGGTCGACAAGGTGTTCCTCGCGCCGGACCCTGACCGAGAAGGCGAAGCCATCGCGTGGCACCTTGAGCAGGAGTTGCTCGGTAAATCCAAATCCAAGTCCAAGAAAAAGACAGAGGGCAAGGTGTTCCGGGTGCTCTTCAATGAAATCACGGAATCGGCCATCAAGCGCGCGCTGCAGTCGCCGGGGCAGGTCGATATGAAGTTGGTGAATGCGCAGCAGGCCCGCCGGGTGCTTGACCGGATTGTCGGATACCAAGGCAGCCAATTGCTCTGGACCAAGGTGCGTCGCGGACTCAGCATGGGCCGGGTCCAGTCCGTGGCGATGCGCTTGATTTGCGAACGTGAACAGGAACGAGAAGCGTTTCGCGCGGAAGAGTACTGGTCTATTGCGGTGATGCTGTCCGGGACCAACCCGCCTCCGTTCGAAGCCAAGCTGCACAGTATCAACGGACAGGATGCATCGATTTCGACAGAGACCGATGCGCAGCGCATCGTCGATGCCATTCAAGGGAAAGAGTTTGTCGTTGACTCGATTGAACGTAAGGAAAAGAAGCGGAACCCTGTCGCGCCTTTCATCACCAGCCGGCTCCAACAGGAAGCGGCGCGCAAACTGCATTTCTCATCGAAGAAAACGATGACCCTGGCGCAGAAGCTGTACGAAGGGATAGAAATCGGGGCGGAAGGTCAGACCGGTCTCATTACCTACATGAGGACGGATTCCCCGCGTATTTCGAACGAGGCGATGACCGAAGCGCGCCAGGTGATCCAGGAACGTTTTGGCGCCGAATACTTGCCCGCCACGCCGAACGTGTACAAGACGCAGAAAGCGGCACAAGAAGCACACGAAGCGATTCGTCCTACTTCAGCAGCGCGCGATCCGGAATCTATCAGGCAGTACTTAGAGCCGGATGTCCATAAGCTGTACCAGTTGATCTGGAACCGGTTTATCGCGTCGCAGATGGTCCCTGCGATCTTAGACGTGACTCGCGTGGAGTCGAGTCCCGTCAAGACGAGCGAGAAATTTCTTTTCCGTTCAACCGGTACCGTAGTGAAGTTTCCCGGCCATACGATTGTATACATGGAGGGGATCGACAAGGAGCTATTCGCGCAGAAGCAAAAAAGCGAACAGGAGGTCGAGGACGAGACCGAGCGCCAGCTGCCTCTGCTCAGCGAGGGAGAGCGGCTGCAGCTCGTATCCCAGGAGGGGCAGACGGTCCCCGGCGTGCTCTCGAAACAACACTTCACCCAGCCTCCGCCTCGGTATAACGAAGCCTTGCTGATCAAGGAATTGGAAGAAAAAGGCATCGGCCGGCCCTCCACCTATGCGAGCATCATTTCCACGATTCAGGATCGCAAATATGCCGAGAAGGTGGACGGCCGGTTCGGTCCCACCGAAACAGGGCGGACCGTGAACGATTTTCTGATGAAGGGATTCCCGGACCTAATCAACGTCGACTTCACCTCGCACATGGAAGAGGAGTTGGACGAAGTCGAAGAAGGCAACAAGCCGTGGGTGACGGCGGTGCGTGAGTTTTACGGGACTTTCGCGGCGGATCTGGAGAGGGCGAAGACGATTCCTGGGCCCAAGGATACGGTGGAGCCACCGACGGATATTGCCTGCGAGAAGTGCGGCCGGATGATGGAGATTAAATGGGGACGGAACGGCAAGTTTCTCGCCTGTCCTGCTTACAAGGACAAGCCTCCCTGCAAGAACACACAGAATTTTGAGAAGCTCGAGGACGGCACCGTTAAGATCGTCCCGAAGATTGAGTTGACGACGGATGAGAAGTGCGAGAAATGCAGCAGTCCGATGGTGGTGAAGACCGGGCGGTTTGGAAAGTTCATCGCCTGCTCCGCCTATCCGGAATGTAAGACCACCAAACCACTCGCGCTGGGCGTGAAGTGCCCCCAGCCAGGCTGTGGCGGCGACCTTGTCCAGAAGCGCACGAGAAAAGGTCGTTCGTTCTTTGCCTGCAGTAAGTATCCGGCGTGCGAATATGCCCTGTGGGATCGTCCCATCAACAAGACCTGCCCAACCTGCAGCGCTCCCTTCCTCATTGAAAAAGTCAGCAAACAAGTTGGCCGCAGCGTGCAGTGTCGGAACGAAGACTGCGGTTATCGCGAAGCAGGCTAAACCGATTCTCCTCCTTACATTCGTTCCTTCTACCTTCGCCTCGTCAACTCAACCGGTTGCAGAGCAGGAACGCCGACGTCCGCGTCCAGTTTCCTGCGAGATTGAGAACCAGTGTCATCGACGAGAAGTGTGCGAACTTCACTAGGCTCGACATGGAGT
>Ga0315287_10005312_pt1 | contig 12685 bp, 15 predicted proteins | sample YL17G11_0_MG_FD_205037 | JGI IMG/M metagenome (GOLD analysis project Ga0315287, IMG submission 205037) | Sediment microbial communities from Yellowstone Lake, YNP, Wyoming, USA - YL17G11_0 | ecosystem: Environmental > Aquatic > Freshwater > Lake > Sediment | place: USA: Wyoming | collected...
GCGATGCTCGCCGCCAACGAGGGCGTGCCGCTCGCGATGATCGACCAGGTGGCCGTGCGTTTCGGCATGCCGATGGGCCCGATCGAACTCGCGGACACCGTCGGGCTCGATGTCTGCCTGCACGTGGGCCGCATCCTGGCGTCGGCATTCGGCGGCCAGGCGCCGGACGCGGTCGCGCCGCTGGTCGCGGCAGGCAAGCTCGGGCGCAAGACGGGCCAGGGCCTGTACGAGTGGCGCGAGGGCAAGGCGATCAAGCCTCCCGTCGACGCCGCGTACCGCGCCCCCGCCGACCTCGAGGACCGGCTGCTGCTGGCGCTGGTCAACGAGGCAATGGCAGTGTTGCGCGAAGGCGTGGTCGCCGATGCCGACCTCATCGACGCCGGAGTCATCTTCGGGTCGGGCTTCGCGCCTTTCCGTGGCGGCCCGCTGCGCTATGCGCAGGAGCGCGGCATCACTGAAATCGTGTCACGCCTCGAGGCGCTGGCCGCACGTCACGGCGATCGCTTCCGGCCCGATCCCGGCTGGGCAGGCTTCGGCCGTTCCGGCGCGGCGTGATACCATTCGCAATCCCTGTTTCCATTGCCTTCATGAGCAGCGACCCGCCCAACGTAGAACCGAGCATCCTGCGTGCCTTCTCGCCGCTGGATGGCCTCAAGAATGAAAACCTGCGGGCGCTTGCCCGCAAGACCGTCTTGCGTGAACTGACGCAAGGCCGTCTTCTTTTCAAGGAAGGCGATGCCGACAAGCGCACCTACTACCTCGTGAGCGGTGCCATCGAATTGCTCGGGGATGGCCGCATCGTCGGCACGATTCACGGCGGCACGCCGGACGCGCGGCACCCGATCGCGCCGACCCTGCCCCGCCGCTGCGCCGCCCGCGTCGCCTCCGACAAGATCGAATACCTGGCCATCGACAGCGACATGCTCGACGTCCTGATCACCTGGGACCAGACGGGCATCTACGAAGTCGGCGAGCTGCAGGCCGGGAGCGCGTCGCCGGGCGACTGGATGACCACGCTGCTGCAGAACCGGGCCTTCCATCGTGTCCCGCCCGCGAACCTGCAGGCCGTGTTCATGCGCATGCAGCGCATGAACTATGCGGCCGGTGACGTCGTCATCCGCCAGGGCGAAGAAGGCGACTACTTCTACGTCATCGTCGAGGGGCGTTGCGCGGTGAGCCGCGAGACGCCGCTCAACCGCGAAGGCATCAGGCTGGCGGAACTCGGCATGGGCGAGACCTTCGGCGAGGAAGCCCTGATTTCCGGGGCCGGGCGTAACGCCACGGTCACCATGCTCACCGACGGCGTGCTGATGCGCCTGGCCAAGGACGACTTCAACACCCTGCTCAACGAGCCGATGCTGCGGTGGGTCGACCTCGAGCAGGCGAAGGAAATCATCGCCAGGGGCGGGCTGTGGCTCGACGTGCGCCTGCCGAGCGAGTACGAGCACGGCCATCCCGAACCGTCGGTGAACGTGCCGCTCTACTTCATCCGGATCAAGCTCAAGACGATCGACCCGTCGGTGCCTTACGTCGTGGTCTGCGACAACGGCCGGCGCAGTTCGGCGGCAGCCTACATCCTGAGCGAGCGGGGAGTTGACGCGCACGTGCTGCGCGGCGGCATTGCGGCCAAGGATCTAGCCGAATCGCTGCTGGGCAACACCGGCATCAGGTAGGCGACATTCAGCTGTTTCCGGCCGGAAACAAGCGAGCACCGCCCGCTGCTCACATCGTGTGCGTCGGCTTGTCGCCGCCCAGTGCGCCCGCCAGGTACGCCTCGATCTTGCGCTGGGTGTTGCCGCGATCCTGTTCACTGAACTGCACGCCGATCCCGGCCGTGCGCTTGCCCTGCGCGCCCTTGGGCGTCATCCAGATGACGCGGCCGGCCACCGGCAGCTTCTCGTCTTCACCCATCAGGTTGAGCAGCATGAACACCTCGTCGCCGAGGCGGTAATTGCTGCTCGTCGGGATGAACAGGCCGCCGTTCTTCACGAACGGCATGTAGGCCAGGTAGAGCGCGCTCTTGTCCTTGATGGTGAGCGTCAGCAGCCCTGGCTTGTTCGGTTGTCGCGCGGCGGCTGGACCCATTGAACTTGTATGCTCCGTCAGCGGGGCGTTGCGGCTGCCCGAAAATCGAGCAGCACGGTTTCGACCACGAGAGGCGCGGACGCCGAGCCATCGAGCAGTCGACGAGCCTCGCGCAGGCGGTCCAGTACCTGGAACGCCTTGGTTATGTTCAACTCGGCCGCCGCCCTTTGCAATAGAGAACCGGTCCGAAACGTGAGCGGAGTCTCACTGACTGCCCCCACGCCTGATTGAATGGCAGCTGCCAGCCACGCTTCAAGCCAGTCGAGGCGCACCGGCAGGCCATCCCCGAGCATGTCGGCCGCTGCGCGCGTGACTTCGATCCGGCGGTCGAGAAACGCTTCGAGCAGCCCCACCATCTGCTCCTCGAGACCGGCGAAATGCGGCGCGAGTGCCAGCGCCTTGAGCGGCGAGCCTCCGGCCACCGCCAGCAGCCTGGGCAAGGCTTCGCGGCCCAGGGTCTCCGTCAGCCACCGCAGCGCCAGAGCGTTTTCCGGGCGCGCCACTTCGACGCGCTGGCAACGGCTGCGCAGCGTCGCCAGCAACACCGATGGCCGTGCGGTCACCAGCACCAGCACCGTGCGTGGCGACGGCTCTTCCAGCGTCTTGAGCAACGCGTTCTGCGCCGCCGTCGTCATCTTGTCGGCGGGCACGATGATCGCAACCCGGTAGCCGCTGCGCATGCTGGTCATGGCGAGCGACTCGCACACCTCGCGCACCTGGTCGACGCCGATCGATTTCTTGTCTTCCGGCGGCCGCAACCAGTGCACGTCGGGGTGGGTGCCGGCCCGGCTCAACTGGCACTCGGCGCATTCACCGCAGGCCTCCAGCCGCGCGCCTCGCCCCCTGCAGAACAAGGCTGCGGCCAGCGCTGACGCGAAACGCTCCTTGCCCACACCCGCGGGACCCTGCAGCAGGAGGCCATGGGGCAGCCGCTGGGACGCCACCGCGGCGCTGAGCCGATCACAGGCGCCTGCATGCCACGGCAGCAGGTCGATCGGCAGCGGCGCCGAACTGTCGCCGTGGCTGTCACTGCCGCCGGCAGTCTCGTCGTCCGCCTCCTGGCTCATCGGGTGGTCACCGGCGTCAGCAGGCCCTGCAGCGCCACGCGGATGGCCTCCCCGACCTGCTCGACGGCGCCAGACGCGTCGACGACGCGAAAGCGCACAGGTTCGCGGGCCGCGCGCGCCAGGTAGCTTTGCCGCACGCGCTCGAAGAACTCGACGCGCTCGGACTCGAAGCGGTCGGGGCCGTCCGCCCCATTGCGCTCGCGCGCACGCGCCAGCCCCAGGCTTACGGGCGCGTCGAGCAGCACGGTGAGGTCGGGCTGGCGGTGTGGATGCACGATGCGCACGAGCGCATCGATGTCGGCTTCGGGCAGGCCCCGTCCGCCGCCCTGGTAGGCATACGTCGCGTCCGTGAAGCGGTCACAAAGCACCCAGGCGCCGCGGGCGACAGCGGGTTCCACGAGGTTGGCCAGGTGGGTCGCCCGCGCCGCGAACATCAGCAGCAGCTCGCAGGATTGCGGCATCGGCTCCTGGTCGCGCTCGAGCAGGATGCGACGCAGCTGCTCGGCCCGCGGCGTGCCGCCTGGTTCGCGCGTCAGCACGACCTCCACGCCGGTGCTCTCGAGCCAGGCGGCCGCGCGCCTGAGCTGCGTCGATTTGCCGACGCCCTCGCCACCTTCGAACGTGATGAACCTGCCCTGCACCTTGCTTAACGACCCTTGCGGTTCTGCTGCCGGTAGCGCACGAGGTACTCCTTCACTGCGGCCTCGTGCTCCGCCAGAGTCTTCGAGAACGCGTGCCTGCCGTCGCCGGCCCCGGTGGCGACGAAGAACAGTTCGCCGCGCTCGTCCGGTTGCACCGCGGCGCGCAGCGCATCCGTCCCAGGCAGCGCGATCGGCGTGGGCGGCAGGCCCGCCCGCGTGTAGGTATTGTAAGGCCCGTCGCGCTCGAGATCCGAGCGCCTTAGGTTGCCGTCGAACTTCGCGCCGAGCCCGTAGATGACCGTGGGGTCGGTCTGCAGGCGCATGCCACGCCGCAGCCGCTCGACGAAGACGCCGGCGATGCGCGTGCGCTCATCCGGGTGAGCCGTCTCCCGCTCGATGATCGAGGCGAGAATCAGCGCTTCATAATCGTCCTTGAGCGGCAGGTTTTCATGGCGCGTGCTCCATGCGGCCGCGAGTTCCTTGCGCATGCGTTCGCGCGACTGGCGCAGGACGTCGAGATCGCGCGTGCCCTTGCCGAACAGGTAGGTGTCGGGGAAGAAGAGGCCTTCGGGAGGACGGCCATCCTCCCCCAGCGCGCGCATCAGCGCTGCGTCCGGCAGGCCGCGGGTCGCGTGCTCGAGGGCCGGCTCGGCGGCGAGCGCCTTGCGCAGCTCGCGGAACGTCCAGCCTTCGACGATCGTCACCGAGTGCTGCACCAGTGCGCCGCTCACGAATGCCTGGAGCAAGCCACGCGGCGTCGTACCCGGCTTGATCGAGAACTCGCCCGCGCGCATGCGCGAATCGACACCGGTGAAGCGACCATACAGCGCGAGCAGCCGCGGATGGCGGACCAGCCCGCGCGCGGCCAGGTCGCGCGTAACGGCAGTGAGCGACTGACCTGGCTGGACTTCGATGACGACAGGGACCGCGCCGAGCGGCAACGGCTGCGCCAACCAGTGGCGTGCATAGAGCGCTCCGCCGGCAAGCACGATCACGGCGACGGCCAGCGCTGCGAGCAGCGTCCGCCCGGCGGACCTCATTCGTCGGCGGCCTCGATCGCCTCGCGCAGCCGCGCAGTCATTGCACCCGGCTCGAAATTGTTCACGCCCGCGACCCAGCCGACCGGCCGGATGCCGCGCACGGCATTGGTCAGGAAGCACTCGTCCGCCCGCGCCAGGTCGTCGAGCGTGAAATCGCCGACTTCGACGTGGACGCCCAGCTTCACCGCCTCGCGCAACACGACTTCGCGCATCACGCCGGAGACGCCGCAATCGCTGATCTGCGGTGTCAGCAACTCGCCCTGCCGCACCATGAAGACGTTCGCCGCCGTGGCGCAGACGATCCGGTCGTCGGTCGAGCGCATGAGGCCCTCATCGACCGGTGGCTCGCGCAATTCGGCGCCCGCGAGCACCTGCTCGAGACGGTTGAGGTGCTTCATGCCCGCCAGCCGCGGGTTGCGGCCGAGGCGTGTTTCGCAGACCCGCAACGTGAGCGGCCGCGCAGCCTCGGACTCCGAGACCTGCTGCGCCGTGGAAACGACGATGCGCGTCAAATTGGGTTCGGCCGGCGGCGGGTAGCCGCGCGGACCGGGGCCGCGCGTCAGCGTGAGCTTGACGACTGCAGTGCCGAATCCTTCGAGCGCGCGATGGCAATCGGTCTCGATCAGGTCCACGGGTGGGGTGGGCATGCCGAGCCGGTGACAGCCTTCGGTGAGCCGCGCCATGTGTTGCGCGAACCGCCGTACGCGGCCGTTCGACGCCGCCATGGTTTCGAACAGGCCGTCGCCATACTGCAGGCCGCGGTCGTCCACCGACACGCTGCCGCCTTCGACGCCATTCACGAACTTGCGACCGATCATCGTCTTTCTCCCAGCGCGCGCAGGATTCCATTCGCCTTGGCGCGGGTTTCTGCCAGCTCAGCCTCAGGTACGGAGTCTGCCACGATGCCGGCTCCAGTTCGAAATCCGATTTGGCCGTCGCAGACGGTCAGCGTGCGGATCAGGATGTTGAGGTCCATCGCGCCGTTCAGGTCGAGGTACCCGAGTGATCCGGTGTACGCGTCGCGAGGTTCATGCTCGAGGCCTGCCAGCAGTTCCATGCAGCGCACCTTCGGGCAGCCGGTGATCGTGCCGCCGGGAAACACGGCGGCGATCGCCTGGCCCGGCGTGACATCGTCGCGCAGCACGCCGCGCACGTTCGAGACGATGTGGTGCACGGTGGCATACGTCTCTATGGTCATGAACTCGTCGACTTCGACCGAGCCGCCACGACAGATGCGGCCGAGGTCGTTGCGTTCGAGGTCGACCAGCATGATGTGCTCCGCGCGCTCTTTCTCGTTCAGCTGCAGTTCGCTCTTGAGCGCAGCATCGCTGGCATCGTCGCCCCCGCGCGGGCGCGTGCCGGCGATGGGTCGTGTGCTCGCGATGCCGTCCTGCAGCTGCAGCAGCCGCTCGGGCGATGAACTCAGGATCGAGAAGTCCGCGAATTGCGCCAGTGCCGCAAACGGCGCCGGGTTGGCGCGGCGCAGGGCCCGGTACAGGTCGCAGGCTGTCGCACCCGGTGCCAGCCGCGCACGCCACGACCGCGACAGGTTGGCCTGGTAGACGTCGCCGCGCGCGATGGCTTCCAGCACTGCACGCACGCCGTCGAGGAAGACCTGCGCTTCCTGCTCCTGCGTGGCGGTTGCGAGTCTGTCCGGCGCGACGCGAGCGGGCGCAGCCACGACAGCCGCGGCGTCCTCCCGCACCTGCGCGCGCAGCTGCTCCAGCCGGGCCGGGTCGCGCGCGACGATGCGGACCTGCCCCGATTGCCGCTCACGCATGAGCGCGCCGTGCATGCGCCACGCAACGGCGCGCGGCAGCCGCGAGGGCGGCAACCGCAGCGTCGGCTCGATCTCCGCGGCGAGTTCATAGCCGAGGTACAGGAACCAGCCGTCGGCGAAAACACTGCCGCTCGAGCCAGTGGTGCCTGCACGCCGCTCACGCACCACCCAGCGATCGAGCGCGTCGAGGAAGCGCCCGCCGCCCTGCCCGGCCTCTGGTATGTTGCCGGTGAGCGCGCCGTCGGGTGCCTGCGACAACCGCGCACCTGGCAGCGCGAACAGCACGTCGTGGCGGCCGAGCGGCTCCTCCCCGCTCACGCTTTCGAGCAGGACGGGGTAGCGGTCGGGAAAGCGCTCGTGCAGCGCGAGCAGGTCGGCTTCGCGCATGGTCGTGGCGCCGCGCGCGCTCAGTTGGGTGCGCGGAAGATCAGGCTGCCGTTCGTCCCGCCGAAGCCGAACGAATTGGACAGCGCAACGCGAACCGGGGCCTGGCGCGCCGCACCCGGCACGTAGTCGAGGTCGCATTCGGGATCCGGGTTCTCGAGGTTGATCGTCGGCGGCAGCACGCTGTCGCGGATCGCGAGGATCGAGAAGATGGCTTCGACGACGCCGGCGGCGCCGAGCAGGTGGCCGGTCATCGACTTGGTCGAACTGACCGCGACCTTGCTGGCGTGATCGCCGAGCGTGCGCTTGATCGCCACGGTCTCGGCGCGGTCGCCGAGTTCGGTCGACGTGGCATGCGCGTTGATGTAATCAATGTCCGCAGGACTGAGCTGAGCGTCGCGGATTGCGGCGGTCATCGCGAGCCGGGCGCCTTCCCCGTCTGCCGGCGGCGCCGTGATGTGGTGCGCGTCGCCGCTCATGCCGAAGCCGATCAGCTCCGCGTAAATGGTCGCGCCACGCGCCCTGGCGTGTTCGTATTCCTCGAGCACGACGGCACCGCCGCCCTCGGCCATGACGAAGCCATCACGGTCCCTGTCCCACGGCCGGCTCGCGCGTGCGGGCTCGTCGTTGCGCTGGGACAGCGCACGGGCCTGGCAGAAGCTGCCGACGCCGAGCGGAGTGAACGCCATTTCCGCACCCCCGGCCACCATGATGTCGGCGTCGCCGTACTGGATGAGGCGGCCGGCAATGCCAATCGAATGCGTCGACGTCGTGCAGGCCGTGACCAGCGCGATGTTCGGGCCGCGCAGGCCATAACTGATCGACACGTGCCCCGCGGCCGCATTGATGATGCTGCCTGGGATGAAGAACGGCGAAATCTTGCGCGGCGTCCTGGCCTCGAGCCACTTCGCGGTGTTCTCTTCGATCGTGGAGAGACCGCCGATCCCGGCGCCCATGGCGACGCCGATGCGCGCGCAGTTGGCTTCGTTGACCTCGAAACCAGAGTCCTTGATCGCCTGTGCCGCCGAGGCGAAGCCGAAGGGAACGAACGGATCGAATTTCCGCACGTCCTTGGGCGCCATGAAGTCCTCGGCGTTGAAACCCTGCACTTCGCCGCCGATGCGGACAGGAAAGGCGCTCAGGTCCATCTTGGTGATGAGCCCGATGCCGCTGCGGCCGTTGACGATGCCGTCCCAGGCCGTCGCGACGGTGCTGCCGAGCGGGGAAACGATGCCTAAACCCGTGACGACGACTCTTCGCCTGGACAAGCTGGGTCCCCTGCAAGAAAGACTCGGTCAATGTTGCCGGAACCGCCCTCCGTGGCAGCCCGGCACGAGGCGCAGCTCAGGCCTGGCTGCGGCGCTCGTTCACGTAGTCGATAGCCTGCTGGACGGTCGTGATCTTCTCGGCGTCCTCGTCCGGGATTTCGGTCTCGAACTCCTCTTCGAGAGCCATCACGAGTTCCACAGTGTCGAGCGAGTCAGCCCCGAGGTCATCCACGAAGGAGGCCTCGTTGGTCACCTCCTCTTCCTTGACGCCCAGTTGCTCGGCGACGATCGCCTTTACCCGCTGTTCAATACTGCTCATTGTCGTTGCGATCCTTTGGAAGGAAACAAGTGCCGCCGTCCGGGCCTGAGGGGGACGGCATGGGGCGCGTATTCTATGTTAAGCCCGTGGCAGGGGTCCAATGACCCCGAAAAGCCTTTCAGATCATGTACATGCCACCGTTTACATGGAGCGTCTCGCCGGTGATGTAGGCCGCTTCCGGAGCCGCCAGGAAGGCCACGGCGGCCGCAATGTCCTGCGGTGAGCCCAGGCGGCCGAGCGGAACCTGCGCCAGCAGCGCCGTTTTCTGGGTCTCACCGAGGGCGTCAGTCATGTCGGTGACGATGAATCCGGGCGCGACCACGTTGACCGTGATGTTGCGCGAGCCGACCTCGCGCGCGAGGCTCTTGCTGAAGCCGATCATGCCGGCCTTCGCGGCGGCATAGTTGGACTGGCCGGCATTGCCCATGACGGCGATGACTGAAGCGATGTTGATGATGCGTCCCTTGCGGGCCTTCATCATGCCGCGCATCACCGCCTTGCAGGTGCGGTAGACCGCGCTCAGGTCCGTGTCGAGCACGGTCTGCCAGTCGTCGGCGCTCATGCGCAGCAGCAGGCCGTCACGCGTGACGCCGGCATTGTTGACGAGGATCGACGGCGTGCCTTCCGCCGCGTCGACGGCCTTGAAGCAGGATTCCACTGCGGCAGCGTCCGCAACGTCCAGTACCACGCCCCGTCCGGTGATCCCGGCATCCTTCAGGCTGGCGTCGATCGCCTGCGCGCCGGCTGCGGTCGTCGCGGTGCCGATGACGCGTGCGCCTCGCAGCCCGAGTTCGAGGGCAATGGCACGGCCGATCCCGCGCGTGGCTCCGGTAACGAGGGCCAGTTCACCGCTGAGGCTGCTCATGAGTTGTCTCCACAGGCGGCCAGCGCCGCCGCGATCGAGGCAGTGTCTTCGAGCGCCAGCATCCTGAGTTCCGGCCTGCGCTCGATGCGGCGGTTGAGGGATGTCAGTACCTTGCCAGGCCCGCATTCGACGAAAGTGGTCGCGCCGCCGGCGATCATGGCGCGCACCGTGTCCGCCCAGCGCACGGGCTTGAAGAGCTGCTCCTTGAGCGACTGGCGGATGCCGTCCGGGCTCGTGTGCCTGCGGACGTCGACGGTGTAGACGTCGGGTACGTTCGGCATGCGAACGTCTACCGTCGCAAGCTTCGCCGCGAGACGGTCCGCGGCACCGAGCATCAGGCTGCTGTGCGAAGGCACGCTCACCGGCAGCAACAACGCGCGCTTGGCGCCACGCGCCTTGGCCGCATCGATGGCGCGCGCCACCGCAGTGGCGTTGCCAGCGATCACCGTCTGGCCAGGCGCATTGAAATTGACCGGCTCGACGACTTCGCCCTGGGCCGCCTCGCGGCAGGCCGCATCGAGGTCCGCGTCGTCGAGCCCGAGGATGGCCGCCATCGCGCCCTGCCCCAGCGGCACGGCCTGCTGCATGACCTGGCCGCGGCAACGCACGACGTCGATGGCAGTGCGGAAGTCCATGGCGTCCGCGCAGACCAGCGCGGTGTATTCCCCGAGGCTGTGCCCCGCCATCGCCAGGGGGCGCGGGCCACCCTGCTTAACCCAGACGCGCCACGTCGCCACGCCCGCCGCGAGCATCGCGGGCTGCGTGCGTTCGGTGGCGTTGAGGTCGGACTCTGGTCCATCCTGGCACAGCGACCAGAGATCGTACCCAAGCACCTCGCTCGCTTCGGCGAACGTGTCGCGAACCGCGGGTTCGGCCGCGCCCAGCTCGGCCAGCATGCCGACCGACTGGGAACCTTGTCCCGGAAAGACGAAAGCCAGTGACATCGGTGGTGAATCCCCTGCGACCGCCCGGCGGCCAGACACGTGATTATAGCGATGGGGTCGCGCTGCGCCCCCGCCTTAGCAGCCAGATTGCGGCCGCCGCGCCCCCCACGGCCCCGTAGGTGTGGGCGGTATGGATCACCGGGACCGTCAGCGTCGAGGCGGTGAAAGGCAGCGCGCCCGCGAAATGCTCCCAGCCGAGCTTGAGCGCAAACAGTCCCGCCACCAGCATCGTCAGCCCATCGCGTGAACGCAGCAGCCATGCGCATAGGCCTGCGGCCATCAGGCCGTGCAGCACGCCGGAAAACCCCACGTACCACTCGAGTTGGGGTTCGAATACGAGGAACCCGAGATCGACTGCGATAGTCGAAGCAGTCAGGATGAGGATCCATTCGCGGACCCCGAATTCGCGCGCGAAGAGCCAGGCGACGAGCGCGAGGCCGGCGAGGTTCCAGGCGAGATGCACAGTGTCGACGTGAATCAGGTGCGCGGTGGCAAGCCGCCAGGCCTGACCGGCGCAGACCGCCGCGCGCTCGTAGCGCAGGGTGGTCCACACCGGCGCACCGAGCACCTGGAACGCGACGAGCACCAGCGCCAGCACGAGCGGAGCGCGCCATTCACGGGCGTGCACTTGCGATAGGCGTCCCAGGTTCATGCGCGCGCCGGTACCTGCAGCATGGGTTTGCTATGATCGCCCAAATTTACCGTCACTCACGGCTGCCCACATGACATTTAATGGTTCGCGCCGCCACCGCGGCTTCACCCTGATCGAGATCATGGTCGTCGTCGTGATCCTCGGCATCCTCGCCGCACTGGTCGCACCGAACGTGATCCGCCGCATCGACGACGCGCGCGTGACCAAGGCCAAGCAGGACGTCCGGGCGTATGAAACCGCGCTCAACCTGTACCGCATGGACAACTTCCGTTTCCCGACCACGGAACAGGGCCTGCAGTCGCTCGTGACGCGCCCGGCCGACCCGAACATCAAGAACTGGAAGGAAGGCGGTTACATCGACGGGCTCAAGAAGGACCCGTGGGGCAACGATTACGCCTACATCTCGCCGGGCACCCGCGGTGACTACGACCTCTACACACTTGGTGCCGACGGCCAGCCTGGCGGCGAAGGGAACGATGCCGACATCGGCAACTGGACCATCGAATAGCCCGATGCCGCGGCCGCGCGCCGCGCGCCGCGCCTCGGGGTTCACGCTGCTCGAGGTGCTCGTCGTCGTCGTGATCATCGGCATCATCACCTCGATGGCGGTGATCTCCGTCAACGTCCTCGGTGGCGATCACGAGATGCAGCAGCAGGCCGAACGCCTGCAGGCCATCCTGATCCAGTCGCGCGAGGACGCCATGCTGCAGAGCCGTGACATCGGCCTGCGCCTCGACGAGACGGGTTACGAGTTCCTCGAGTACGACGGCCGGGTCGAACTCTGGAATGCCGTCCAGGACGACCCGCTGTTGCGCGCCCGGGCACTGCCGGAGGGCCTGCGACTGTCGCTGCGCCTCGAGGACCGCAACGTGCAGCTGAAACCGCGCCAGCCGGCCACGGAACGTGATCCCATCCAGCCGCAGGTCGTGCTGCAGGCCTCGGGCGACCTGGTGCCGTTCGACGTGCAGTTCGCCCGCGATGGCACCAGTGAAAAGCGCCGGGTCAGCGGCACGCTCGAAGGCAGGATTGAACTGCACGACGACACCCGCGAGCAACGCTGAATGCGCCTGTCGCCCTGCACTGCCCCGCGTACGCCCCAGCGTGGCTTCACGCTGATCGAAGTGCTGGCCGCGCTCGTCATCGTCGCGCTCGGCATGATCGCGGCCATCCAGGCGGTGACGCAGGCCGCGCGCAATGGAACCTACCTGCGCGAGAAGACGCTGGCGCACTGGATCGGCATGAACGTGCTGACCGAGCGACGACTGCAGGGATCCCCGCCCGACGTCGCGGAATCCACGGGACGGGTCGAGTTCGCAGGCCAGCAATGGCAATGGACGATGCGGGTCACGCAGACGCAGGTCCAGAGCCTGCGCCGGATGGACATCGCCGTGCGTCGCGTGGACGCGCCCGAAGGCACGGCGCTGGCCAACGTCTCTGGTTTCTACGGCACCGCGATCACTGGCGCAGGTGCCGGCGGCATCCCCTGGTCAGGAAGCGGCGCACCCGGCACCGGCGACGGCACAGGCGAAGGCAGCGGCCAGCCGGCTGACGATACGCCCATGACGCGCGCGGAGCGGCAACGACAGCAGAATCCCGTGCCGCCGCAGTTGCCGCCTGGCGCGGAGCCGGAATGAGGGCAC
>Ga0315287_10005313_pt1 | contig 12681 bp, 9 predicted proteins | sample YL17G11_0_MG_FD_205037 | JGI IMG/M metagenome (GOLD analysis project Ga0315287, IMG submission 205037) | Sediment microbial communities from Yellowstone Lake, YNP, Wyoming, USA - YL17G11_0 | ecosystem: Environmental > Aquatic > Freshwater > Lake > Sediment | place: USA: Wyoming | collected...
CCGCCGCGGGCTCGATGCCGAGCGCACGGCACAGGGCGTCGGGATCGAACAACGCGCCATCCTTGATGACGAGGCGCAGGCGCCGTACGTCGCCGACGTTGCGGCTCGGGTCGCCGTCGACGAGGATCATGTCGGCCAGCTTGCCCGGCGCAATCGAGCCGAGTTCGGCCTCGCGACCGGCGAGCCGGGCGGCGTCGAGCGTGGCGATCCGCAGCACCTCGGGTGCCGGTACGCCAGCCTCGACGTAGAGTTCGAGTTCGCGGGGCAGCATGAATCCAGCCATCGCATCGGTGCCCGCAACGAAGGGCACACCTGCAGCGCGCACGGCCAGCAGCATGCGCTGCATCTGCGGCAGCGCCGCGCGATAGCGCGCGTCCTCACCATCAGGAACAGGCAGGCCGCCCTCGAGCAGGCTGCGCCTGACGAGCGGTGGCATGCGGTCGGCTACGGCCGCGAGTCCTGCGCCGACCACGCCTGGGCGATCGGTGAAGAGGCTCTCGAATACACCCAGCGTCGGGTCGAGCGTCACGTGGCGCTGCTTCAGCAACTGCAGGAAGTCCTGCACGCGTGCGGACTGCGGATCGATGGTCGTCGCGTACTCGGCGACGGCTGTGAACCGCGCCGGCGTGCGGGTGTCCTGCACCTTGTCGAACAGGAAGTTCAGAAACAGCATGTTCATGTGCTGGATTTCGTCGTATCCGGCGAGCACGGCCTGCTCGGCCGTCATGAACGCGGGGATGTGACCGCCAACGCGCATGCCGGCTTTGTGCGCCTCGTCCGCGATGGCCGGCACCAGTTTCGGATCCATCGAGCTGTAGATCTTGACCAGGCCGAAGCCGGCAGCGCTCATGCCCTGCACGGCCTTGCGTGCTTCGGCCTCGGTGCTGACAAGAGTTTTGGTCGGTCCCTGGAAAGGTCCGCGCCCGTCGATGATGCCGGCAAAGACCACGCGCGGACCGAGTGCTTCGTTGGTGTCGAAAACGTGCAGCCGAGCGGGCTTGTCGGTCTCGGCGGCCATGTCACGAATGCTCGTGATGCCGGCGGCGAGGAACAACGGCCCACTGTCGAGATCCGGGTGCGTGTGCATGTCCCAGAGGCCGGGCAGCAGTGCTCGGCCCGCCGCGTCGATGTGCTCGGCATTGGCAGGGATCGACAGCGAACCGTCCGGACCGACCGCGACGATGCGCTGCTGCGCGAAGATGACGGTGGTGCCGGGCCGCATCGTCATGTGCTCGGCATCGAACAGGTTGGCGTGCTCGATCACGACCGGACCGGCCGGCGCACGCCGCAGCGCGCGCGCCTGCTCCGTGCGACGCTTTGATTCCTGTGCGTCCTGTTCGACGCGCATCGCCGCAAGCGAGTCCTGCCAGCCTTCGCGCACGATCGTCGAGAAATCGTCGAACGTCGCGAACAAATCGCCGTCCTCGTCGAGCCAGAGGCTGGCGGGCTGGAACCCCATGCCACCGATCGAATACAGGCCGACCTGGCGGGAAGCCTTGCCGTTGCTGATCTGCAGCTGCGACAGCCGCTGCAGGCTGGCCTCGCCCTGCGGCAGCAATGCCAGCTTGCCGCCCGGTGCATCGCGCAGCGCGCGGGCGAGCAAGCCGATTTCCTCGGGCGAACCGGACTGACTGATATAGAAAGCTGCGCCCGTGTCGGGTTGCGAACCGCTCTCGATCTTGTTCTTCCAGGTGGCGGTGCCGGCTTCGCGCGTGAAGCGTTCGGCCACCGGGCCCTTGTAATAATCGTTGCCATCGGTCGCGATGGCCACGGGAATTCCCCGTGCATTCAGACGAATGCTCGACGTGAGCGCAGGGCCGCGTCCACGGTCGTTGAATGCGAAGTGGACGAGACGCGTGCCGTCGGCCTGCAGGCACACCGTCTGGTAGCCCGCGCGATTGCCCATCATGTTCAGCGCGTAGTCGCGGCTCGACTTCGTGCTGGACGGGCAGGCAATGGGTTGGGGCGCCGCGATCGACGCTTTTGCGGCGTCGGTGGCATCAGCCGCGAATACGGGTCCACCCGCAGCCAGCGCCGTTGCGATGACTGCGACGATCCGTCCTTTTCTAACGTTAATCATCCGACCTCCGGCCTGCTGGTCCATCGTGCACGCGGTCGGTGAAGTTGCGCACGATTCCGACTAACCCCTATCCCCAAACCCCTATCCCCTAGTAAACGCTGCCCCCCGGCTGCGACGAACTCAGCACGCCGGTTTCGGCCGTGACCGTGTACTTGGTGCCCGCGCTGCCTTTCCAATCCGTCACGTTGAAGCTATCGCCTGCGCCCACCCGCCGCACGGCGACATTGCGATATGTAAGCGGCAGGCCCGGCGAACAGACTTCCGGCATGCCCGGCGCCTGGATGAAATACGCGTTGTTGGTGCCGACGACTTTGCCGACGCCGCGTGCATCGATCAGCAGCGCCGTCTCTTCGCTGACGGCGATGGCACGAGGCATCGCGCTCCAGCCATTCGCGTAGACGCGGCAGAGAAAGCTGATGGTGCGACCCATGCGATCACGCGCCGCGAAATGCGTGTCGCCAATCGCGCCCTGCAGGCTAGCCACGTAGACGAAATCACGCGCGAACGTGTTGTAGCGGTTGAATGGATCCGCCAGGGCCTCGGCCGAGGTGATCCCCTGGCTGCCGAGTGCCGAGTACACGAACTGCGTCAGCACGGCCAGGCCCGCGCTGGTGCCGCCGATCGGTTTGCCCGCGGCGATGTGCGCGTTCAAGGCGTCCTGCACGGCCGTGCCGGTCCACTCGGTGATGTAGTCCGACTGGTCGCCGCCGGCGATCCAGACTACTTCGGCATTGGCGATCGCCTCGCGCACCGACTGCACATTGGCGGCCTTGGCCGAACTGATGATCAGCGTTGCCACGGAATTGAGGCCGGGGCAGAGCGCCTGCACGTAGGGGTTGTAGGCGTCGGTACCGGTGGCGCGGACGACCAGGAAGTCACCGCCGGTCGCGCGGTCGCACAACCACCGGAAGGCCTCGTCGACGTCGGTGCTGCCACCCATGAGGACCGTGCCGGCCGTGGTCACGGCTGCAGCGTCGACTGCGTTACCGACCCGGAAATAGGTCTTCCTGGCCGCCAGCGCGGGGCCCGGCAGGGCACAGGCGCAGGCGAGGAGGGCAGTGGCGAACGTTGCAAGCAGTCGGGCCATGGCAGGACTCCTTTTTGTTGTTTCCCGGGAGCATAGTGACCGGGAGTCGAACGCACAACGCTGGCGGAGGTCAGGGGCAAGCCATGCCGCAATGGCGCAACGTCGATGGATCGCAGCGAGGCGCGCCCATGGCATGGGTGACGCGGCTGAAGCCGCTCGCCATCGTCCTGCTGTCGGTCGGGATCGCGACGCTGCTGCGCTGGCCGCTCGACAGTTACTGGGCGGGCCTGTTCCCGTTCATGACGTTCTTCCCGGCGGTGCTCGTCGTCGCCATGCTCTGCGGCTGGCGCTACGGCATGCTCGCCGCCGTGCTGTCATCGGTCGCGATCTGCCTGAATCGCGAGCCGGGGCTCGACCTGCTGTTCGTGTCGAGCATCGGCATCTTCCTGCTCGCCAACGCCGTAACCATCGGCCTGGCCGAATCGGCGCGCCGCGCCCGGGCGCGGGCCGAGGCCGAGGCCGCCGCCGCGCACGAAAGCGAGCACCGCTTCAACGTCATGGCGGACAGCGTGCCGCTGATGATCTGGGTGCACGATGCGGCCGGCAAGATCCTGTTCGTCAACCGGCGCTGGGAACAGTTCTTCGGCATCACGCAGGAGGGCGCCCGGCGCGCCGGCTGGCAGGCGGTGCTGCACGAGGACGACCGCGCTGCCTACAGCGATTCATTCCTCGAGGCGGTGCGTTGCAGGCACGCATTCAACGCCACCGCGCGCGCGCGCAGGGCCGACGGCGAGTGGCGCTGGATCGAATCGCACGGCGTGCCGCGTTTCGGTGCGAACGGCGAGTTGCTGACGTTCGCCGGCACCAGCGACGACGTGACCGAACGCCGCGCGTTCGAGGCCGAGCGCGAGATGCTGCTGGAAAGCGAACGCGTCGCGCGCACGGAGGCGGAAAACGCCACGCACGCGAAGGACGAATTCCTGGCCACGCTGTCGCACGAGCTGCGCACGCCGTTGTCCGTGATCGTGCTCTGGAGCCGGATTCTCGCGCGCAAATACGGCGGGGCGGAGGATGACCTGCGCAAGGGGCTCGCGCTCATCATCGACAACGGCATGGCGCTGTCGAAACTGATCGGCGACCTGCTCGACATGAGCCGTATCGTGTCCGGTCGCGTCGCACTCGATCTGCATCCGCTCGATCTCGTCGAACTGATCGGCCAGGCCGTGGCATCGCATCGACCCGCTGCGGAAGCAAGGCGCATCGAGATCGACCTCGACGTCGGCCAGGAGCCGTTGATCGTGAATGGCGATCCCACGCGCCTGCAGCAGGTGCTCTGGAACCTGCTCGCGAACGCAGTCAAGTTCGCCGGGGAAGGCGGCCATATCCACGTGGCGGCGCACAGCGCGGGCCATCGCGTCGAAATCAGCGTGACCGACGACGGCGAGGGCATCCCGCCCGACTTCCTGCCGCAGGTATTCAGCCGTTTTCGCCAGGCCGACAGTTCCAGTGCCCGGCGCCATGGCGGACTCGGTCTCGGCCTCGCGATCGTCAAGCAGCTGGTCGAACTGCACGGCGGGCAGGTGCGTGCGGCGAGTGGCGGCCCTGGCCAGGGGGCCACGTTCACCGTCACGCTGCCGCTGCAGGCGCACGAGCCGCTGCAGGACATCGACACGACCGGCGCGTGGCGTCGCCTCGATCCCGACCGCCTGCTGTCGCAACGCCTCGACGGCAAGCGGGTGCTGGCGGTGGAGGACCAGCGTGACATGCTCGAATCACTGCGACACATGCTCGAAGACCAGGGTGCCCAGGTCACCGCCGTGGAATCAGGCGTGGCGGCACTCGACCTGCTGCGTGCGGCCCCGGACCAGTTCGACGCCCTCATCAGCGACATCGGCATGCCGCACATGGACGGTTACGAATTCATTCGCCGCGTGCGCGGCGAACTGGGCCTGGGGCCGCAGCGCCTGGCAGCCGTTGCGATCACGGCCTATGCGCGGGACGAGGATCGCGCGCGCGCTCTGCTCGCGGGGTACCAGGCCCACATCGTGAAGCCTTACCAGGTGGGTCAGCTCGTGGCGATGATCAATGTCCTGGTCAACCCTCCCGAGGGGCGGTGAACTCCGGGCCGTTCCAGCGGTCACTTCTTCAGTAGGCCCCATTGCCGGAGGTTGCACGGTGTCAAAGACTGCATGGTCCAAGTATAAATCAGGCTCAATGACTCGACGCACACTGCGCATCGGTCTGGCCTGCCTGGCCCTCGCCACGGTAGCCGTCCAGGCGCCCGTTGGTGCGCAGACGGCGGCCGACGCCAGGGCGGCCGCAGCCGGTCCTGTCGTCAATGCGGTGTGGGCCGAGCACGAGTTCATGTTCACCTATTTCGGCCGCGGGACGTACTACTCGTGCGACGGCCTGGCCAACAAGATCGAATACATCCTGGAAGCGCTGGGCGCCCGACCTGACCCGAAAGTGTGGGTCGGCTGCGTCGAAGGCCCGGGCATCCAGCAGATCCCTACCGCGCGCATCAAGGTGGCCGTTCCAACCGAGGCGACGCCGGAGTTGCTGGCGGCAATCGCAGCGGGCAAGTCGAAGCGCGAACTGGTGTCCAGGGTGCAGGGCAGCGACGCGGTGGTCGACGTGGCGGCAGCGCAGTTCCCGGCCCAGGGCCAGGTCGTTGAATTCGTGGGTCGGCGCAAAGATCACATCGAGGACGGCGATTGCGAACTGCTCGAGCAGTTGCTGCCGCAGGTACTGGAACCGCTCGGGGTGCGCGTGGCGCCCGGATCGTCGCGGCTTATGTGCACCCCGCGCCAGTCACAGTTCGGCTCGGTGCAACTCAGGCTCGAATCGCTGCACGCCCTACCTGCGTCGGGCGCCAGGCCCGACCAGCACTGAAGCGCGGGCGTGCGTCAGTCTTCGAGCGGCAGGCCTCTCGAGTGGTTTGCGACCTGCACCGGTTTCGCCGCACCCGCGTCGATCCGCTGCCCGGTCAGCGTGCCGCCCCAGACGCAGCCCGTGTCGAGACCGAGCACGTGGTCCTCGTTCACGTAGCCCAGCGCGGACCAGTGCCCGAAGACGAGGCGTTCACCCGCGGATTTGCGCCAGGGAATGCGAAACCACGGCTGCGTGCCACTCGGCGCGTTCGCAGGCGCACCCTTGAACCTGAGCACCATGCGGCCCGTCCCGGCATCGCACACGCGCAGGCGCGTGAACGCATTGATCGTGAAGCGGATGCGGTCCCAGCCGTCGAGATCGTCGCGCCAGGTGTCCGGTTCGTTGCCGTACATGCGTTCGTAGAGCTGCCCGGCTTTTTCGCCCAGCAGTCGACGCTGCACCTCGACGGCGCAGGCCTCGGCCAGCTGCAGGTTCCACTGCGGCGGCAGGCCCGCGTGCAGCAGCGTGACCCCGAGGTGCGCGTCGCGATGCAGCAGCGGGCGCGCCTGCAGCCAGTCGAGCAGTTCGTCGGCATCCGGCGCGTCGACGATCGGCCGCAATCCTTCGTCGCCCTCACGCCAACTCGCGCCGCCTCGTGCGATGGCAAGCAGGTGCAGGTCGTGGTTGCCCAGCACGGTGATGGCGGCATCACCGAGTGACTTGACGAAGCGCAGCGTGTCGAGTGAGCGGGGGCCGCGATTGACGAGGTCGCCGACGAACCAGAGCCGGTCGCGCGACACATCGAAATGCAGGCGGTCGAGGAGGGTGTCGAGCTCGTCCCTGCAGCCCTGGACGTCGCCGATCGCAAAGACGGCCATTGCGCCCGTCAGTGCAGCACGCCCGGCATGGCGAGCCGGAACGGCGCGATCGGCGCGTCGAACTGCTCGCCGTCGTCCGCGACCATCTGGTACTTGCCCTGCATCGCGCCGACCGGTGTCTCGAGGATGGCGCCGCTGGAATAGCGGAAACCCTGGCCCGGCTGCAGGTGCGGCTGCTCGCCGACGACGCCTTCGCCGACGACTTCCTGGACCTTGCCGTTGGCGTCGGTGATGAGCCAGTGTCGTGTCACGAGGCGGGCGGGCTGCGTCCCTTCGTTGCGGATCGTGATCGTGTACGAGAACACGAACCGTCCCTCGCCGGGGTTCGACTGGTCCTCGACGTAGTTCGTGCTGACGTCGACGCGGATGCGGTTGGCATCCTCCGTCGTCATGTCTTCTTCCAGCGCACGGCGAGCACGTCGCACGGCGCCGCATGCAGGATCGTGTCCTCGGTCTGGTTGAACATGATCGACAGGCCATGCCGCTCGCGGCTGCCCAGCACGATCAGGTCGACGCCTCGATCGGTCGCGACACGCACGAGTTCTGCCTTGATGTTGCCGGCCTGCACGATGCGCTCGGCCTTTTCGAGGCCCGTCTTCTGCGCGAGTTCGGCGATGCGCCGGGTGGCGCGCTCGATCAGCTCGCCTTCGATCTGCACGGCGGGGAGCAGGGCTTCGCCCATCGGCTCGACGGGGACGTATTCGACGATGTGCATCAGGATCACTTCGGCGCCATAACGCGTGGCGATGTCACGCGCCCGCTCTGCGATCTGTTCGCTGCCCTCGGTGACATCCACAGCCAGCAGGATCTTCTTGTATTCGCGCATGGTGTGCTCCGTGGAACGCAGGGTTCCGGTGCGAAAGGCGGTCCAGGGACGATTATAGGCGGAGCAGGAGGGGCCACCAATCGGGGATCATTCTGCCGCAATAACGGGGACCGCGCCCCCCCGTCGGGCAATCCACTGGTCGGCCAGGGCGGCAAACTGGGCTGGAGCGAGCGTTTCGGCCCGCGCACCCGGGTCGACACCCGCGGCCACGATTCCCTCGACGTCGAGCAGGCCCATCAGCGAGTTGCGCAGGGTCTTGCGGCGCTTCGAGAAAGCGGCAGCGACCACCGCGGCAAATGCCGCCTGGTCGGCGATCCTGAACGGTGGTGCGGCGTACGGCGTGAGCGCGAAGAACGTCGAGGTGACCTGCGGCGCGGGCCTGAACGCGCCGGCGCCGATGTCGAACAACCGCTCCACCTTGACGTGCGGCGCGAGCATCACCGTGAGCCGGCCATAGTCGCCCGAGCCCGGTGCGGCGGCCATGCGCACGACCACTTCTTTCTGCAGCATGAAGTGCATGTCGACGAACGCGTCGAGCTGCGAGATGAAGTGGAAGAGCAGCGGCGTCGAGACATTGTAGGGCAGGTTGCCGATCAGCCGCAGCTGCGGCCCGTCGCCGCGCAGCGCACGGAAATCGAACTCGAGTGCGTCAGCCAGGTGCACGTGCAACTCGCCGCGGCCCTGGCAGTGCGCCTGCAGCGGCGGCACGACGTCCTGGTCGATCTCGACGACGTCGAGCCTGCCCGCCAGTGCGAGGACGGGCGCCGTGATCGCCCCGCGGCCCGGACCGACTTCCACGAGCCGATCGCCCGGGCGCGGATCGATCGCGCGCACGATGCGGTCGATCGTGCCGGGGTCGTGCAGGAAATGCTGTCCGTAGCGTTTCTTGGCGTGGCCGTGTTTCACCAGTGCGACGCCTGCTGTCGTGCGCGCTGGCTCAGTTCGAGCGCGAGCGCAAACGCGGCCTGCAGGCTGCCTGGATCGGCCTTGCGCGTGCCGGCGAGATCGAGCGCCGTGCCGTGGTCGACGGACGTGCGCACAATCGGCAATCCGAGCGTGACATTGACCGCGTGCCCGAAGCTCGCGTGCTTCAGCACCGGCAGGCCCTGGTCGTGGAACATGGCGACGACGACGTCGACACCCTTGAGTCGATGCGGCACGAACGCGGTGTCGGCCGGCACGGGACCGACGAGATCGAGACCCTCGCTGCGCAGCGCTGCCAGTGTCGGTTCGATCACTTCGATTTCTTCGCGACCGAGGTGACCGCCTTCGCCAGCGTGCGGATTCAGGCCGAGCACGAGAATGCGTGGACGGCGTATTCCGAACATCGTCCGCAGGTCGCCCGCCACGATGCGCAGCACCGTGCCGAGGCGCGACGGGGTGATGGCGGCACTGACTTTCCGCAGCGGCAGGTGCGTCGTGGCGAGCGCGACGCGCAGCCCGCCGCCGACGAGCAGCATTACGGGCAGTCGCACGCCGGTACGCTTTGCGAGGTACTCGGTGTGTCCGGTGAACGGCACGCCGGCCTCGTTGATGATCGATTTCTGCACGGGCGCCGTCACGATCGACTGGAACGCACCCGCCGCGCAGCCACCGATCGCCGCGTCGAGCGTGTCCAGAACGTAACGCGCATTGGCCTTGTCGAGAACGCCGGGTCGCGCTGGTACGGCGAGCGGCACGTGCAGGAGTTCGACGCCGGCGCGCGGCCTGCCCGCCGCGTCAAAGTCCGGCAGCTGGAGCCTGCGGGCGCTGCGCGGTCGCGCGCGGCCGAACAGGGAGCGGTCCCCGATCAGGACGACGCGGCAACCCTTCGGTGCCGTGTCGAGCAGTTCGGTGCAGAGATCCGGGCCGATGCCTGCCGGTTCGCCGGTCGTGACGGCGACGGTGCGCAGCGCCCTGGCACGGCGCGATCGGCCAGTGGTAGTCACATCCGGATTTCGACGAACGCTTCGTCGCGCAGCCGGCGCAGCCAGATTTCCGTTTCTTCGTCCGCGCGTGCTTCGCGCAGCTGGCTGACGCAGCGGTTGCGCGTCATGTCTTCGCTGGCGTCATACGTGCGACGGCCGAGCAACTGCACGATGTGCCAGCCGAACTGCGTGCGGAACGGGGGACTGATCTCGTTTTCGGCGAGCGCGTCGATCTGCTTCTCGAACTCGGGCACGAAGCTGCCGGGGCCCGCCCAGCCGAGGTCGCCGCCCGCTGCAGCCGAACCCGGGTCTTCGGACGTGACCGAGGCAACCGCCTCGAAGCTCTCGCCCTTCAGGATGCGGTCGCGGATCTGCGCGAGTTTCTGGCGCACGGTCTCGTCGTCCATCACTTCCGTGGGCTTCATCAGGACATGCCTGACGTGCACCTGCGACACGAGCGCCGGTGCCTGGCCGCCGCGGATCTCGAGCACCTTGAAAATGTGCAGGCCGCTGGGCGTACGGATCGGTTCGGTCACCTCGCCCGCCTTCAGGGTGGGGATGATGTCGGCGACGAACGACGGCAGCTGGCCGGACTTGCGCCAGCCGAGCGCGCCGCCTTCGAGTGCCGTGCCGGAGTCGGAATAGGTGATGGCGAGCTGCGCGAAGTCTTCGCTTTTCTTCGCGCGCTCGTAGACGGCCTGCGCGCGCGAGGTGCGCTCGGCGATCTGCTTTTCGTCCGCCGTGCCCGGGATGGCAACGAGGATGTGCGCGAGGTTGAATTCGTTGTCGGCGCCCGGCGAGGCCTTGCGCTTCGCGATGCACTGTTCGACTTCACGCGGCGACACGTACACACGCGCCAGCACGTCGCGCTGGCGCAGCCCCTGCAGCGTCATCTCGCGGCGGACTTCGTCGCGGTAGTCGCGGTAGTCGATGCCCTGGGCTTCGAGCGTGGCCGGCAGTTCGCTGAACTTGATGTTGTTGCGCTGGGCGACTTCGGTCAGCGCGTTGTTGACCATCTCGTCCGAGACCTTGAGGCCGAGGCGCTGGGCCCGCTGCATCTGCAGTTCCTGCAGCACGAGGCGCTCGAGCACCTGCTGGCGCAGGACGTTGCGCGGGGGCAGCTGCTGGCCCGACTGCTGGATGCGCGCGCCGATCACGGACATCTGCTTTTCGACGTCGCTGCGCAGCACCAGGCCGTCGTTGACGACGGCGGCGACCCGGTCCAGCAGGACGCCGGACGAGCTCAGGTCCTTGGACTGGGCGTGGACGGTGCCCGCCGCGGCGAGCAACAGGACGGCTACGCCGAAAAACTGCTTATATTTCAAGGGTATCTCAGGGTCGAGGCGCGGAGGGAAGTGCGGAGTATCCCCGAATCGCTTCGCGCAGGAAAGCTTCGTTGTCCACTCCGACACTGGACAAACCCTTCAGTTCCAGCTGCAGGCCAATCGACGTTTCGGCAGCGCCCGTGCGACTGGAGACGAAGCGACGCGTGATCAACCGGACGGCCCAGCAACAGGACGAATATTCGAAGCCCAGGAACTGGTCCAGCGTCTTGCTTTCCTGCAGCGAGTACACGAAGCGCGCGAAGCCGCGCCACTGGTTGTTGATCGGCCAGGCGCCCGACAGGTCGACCTGCTCGAGCAGGTCGCGCCGGAACCGGTAGCCGGCGTTGATCACCCGCCCCGGCGACGGGTTGTACTGAACGAAGGTCTCGGCACGTTCGGTCTGGGTCTCGTCCGGGTTCCACTGGTAGGCGAAGCGCGCGTTCCAGTTCTTGAACGCGTTGAGTTCGACCTCGGCGACGACGTCGGATGTAGAACGGTTGCGTACCGGCTCGTCCGGCAGCGTGACGCGCGGATCCTGGAAGTAGTAGGCCTGCCCGAGCGTGGCGCTCAGGTACTGGCGGCCGCGGCTCGCATCGAGCAGCCGGGTGGTGACGCCGACGCTCACCTGGTTCGCGTCGCCGATCCGGTCCGGGCCGACATAGCGGTTGGTGCGAAACAGCTGCACGAGGTTCAAATCGGGGATGCCGGTGTCGAACACCGGCAGGTTGTCCTGGTTCTTGTACGGCACGTACAGGTAAAGCATCCGCGGCTCGAGCGTCTGGATGCGATTGCCCTTCGAGCCTGCCTCACGCTCCAGCGTAAAGCCTGCGTCGAGGCTGGCCGACGGCAGCGAGCGGTCGGGTGAATCGTCGGCACCCGGGGCGACGTCGTTGAGCAGGTACTGGGTGTAGCGGTATCCGCCTCCCGCGGCGAAAAACGCACCGTTGCGGTCGATGCGCCATTCGAGCGCAGGCTCGGCGTCGAGCCGTACGCCCTGCGGGCCGAGGTCGCGCTGGAAGTTGGTCGCCTCGGCGAAGACGGAGCCCGACAGGCCGCCAGCGAAGCCGGGCCAGCGCCCGAGCGCCGTCAACTGCGGCACGATCCGGTAGGGCTCGTCCTCATAGGCCAGCGAGTCGTCGATCACCTGGTAACCCTGCGCGCGGGCATTGAACGACCAGGCAGCCATGTCGTGCCGCAACTCGATGTAGCGATTCACGAACTGCACGCTGGTACCCTCGAAGCCGACGCCGAAATCCTCGTAATAGTTGTTGTCGCTGACGTTGGTGGCGTCGATCAGCAGCCGCGTGCGCGGTGCCAGGCGCGTGACGTGCCGCCAGTCGACGACGCCGCGGGCTTCGCCCGTTTCCTGGTCGTGGACGAGGTACTCGACGTTGAGCTGGCTGCGCGTGTTCTCGCCGAGGTAGCGCAGTTCGGGATCGAGCCGGATGCCGCGCGACGAATACCAGCGCGTGGTCAGCGTGGCGTCGTAGTTCTCGGCGAGGTTCCAGTAGTACGGCACCGCGATCTGCGTGCCGGTGCGGCTGCCGCTGCCGAAGGTCGGAAACAGCAGCCCGGACTTGCGCTGGTCACCGACCGGAAACGAAATCCATGGCGTGTAGAACACGGGCACGCCGAGGAACTCGATGCGCACGTCGCGGCCGGTGCCGATGAGGTTCTTCTGGTCGATGTCGATCGCGCCGGCGTTGAGGCTCCAGTCCTCGTTGCCGGGCGGGCAGGCCGTGTAGCGCACGCCCTCCAGATCGATGT
>Ga0315287_10005314_pt1 | contig 12680 bp, 9 predicted proteins | sample YL17G11_0_MG_FD_205037 | JGI IMG/M metagenome (GOLD analysis project Ga0315287, IMG submission 205037) | Sediment microbial communities from Yellowstone Lake, YNP, Wyoming, USA - YL17G11_0 | ecosystem: Environmental > Aquatic > Freshwater > Lake > Sediment | place: USA: Wyoming | collected...
CAGTTGTGAAATGTGCTGTGTACCCTCATGTGTGACTCCTTTCCGAAAAGACCATGTGATCCTCCCTGATTCACATTGCGTCGCCCCCAACGACACAACGGTCAGATACAGTACGTATGAGTATCTATGGAAAGTTACCCCCCCCCCCACAAAGTCAAGCATATTTTTATCGCCAATGATAATAAAGTGGTCGGCTACAAGCATCTTCTTTGCCGTTGAGACCTTTTACAGAGCCGCTGGAGAACATCCTCTTAACCTCCAACCAGGGCCAGGATGGGCTCATGGCTGCTCTTGCTGCGGAGGGGAGAGGAAACGGCGGGGAAAGTCTTTCTGGGGATCAGGACTGACGAGGCAACACCTGCCTGTCGCCTGCCTTTCGCCTGCCTGTCGGCAGACAGGGCAGACAGGGATGTTTTATCACGCCCCTTCCTCTCCCCTCCGCATAGGGGGGCTGGATCTGCATAAGCCAGAGCCTATCCTGCCGGATCGGGTGGGGAGGGCATGAAAGGATCATATCCCCTCGCCGCCTGCTGTCAGGCTGGAAGGAAGGCGAGCGGGTCAGGGCCTGACTGCGCGATTATAGAAACGGACGTCGTCTATAAGACCGGACCAAAAGGTGCCGGGCTTGAAACCACCGCCTGCCCCCAAGCAGAAGCCCGCGTTCGACGCGCTCAACGTTTTCATGGCTCCATGCCGTCCCCAAGATAGAAACCCGGTTGCGTAGGCTGGTTGTAGGCCACGTTCTGCCAGGCTACGCTCAGCCTGTACTGAGGATCATGCATCAAGGTGTAGAGACGGTGCGCGGTGGGTATGGTCGTGGTGTAGATCCGCAGATGCCGGTTGTCCGTGGTCCGCCAGATGACCTCTTCCCGCCAGTCCCCCAGGATGTCGGCACACAGGCAGGGTGTGGACTTTGTGCCGTTATTGGAGGTACAGCCTTGCGCGGTCACCAGGGTGATCTCAGATGCCTTTTCCCAATCCCACTTGGTGATCTTGTTGCTGTCGAGGATCTCACGAAGCAGATCGCCGTCCCACCACACGCCAAAGTTGCAGGACCGAGGCTTGAAGTCAGAGATCCGCTGTCCCGTGCAGTTGTACAGGCCGCTGATGCCTGAGGCCCAGCACTCATAGCCCCGATAACGGGGATCGAGATCCATACACACGCCCCGTCCTACGTCAGCGGCCTGTGCCCCCCAGATCACCGCTCCAGTGGCAGCGTCCCGCAGGTTGGCCCCATACGGGTGGGAGGGGTTCTCGTGGATGGCCCACACCTCCAGACCAGGCCGGTCCGGGTCCATGTCGGACAGGTGCATGGCATCGCCATGACCCAAGCCGGTCGAATAGAGGCCCCGCCCATCATGGTCGATGCAACAGGCCCCATACACGATCTCATCCCTACCGTCACCGTCCACATCCCCCACGCTGAGATTGTGATTGCCCTGTCCTCGATAGTCTCGATTGCCCGCTGTTCCATCGTCGCTGTCGAAGGTCCACACTCGCGTCAGTTTGCCGTCTCTCCAGTTCCACGCCACCAGCACGGCCCGGGTATAATACCCGCGACACATCACCAGGCTGGGTTTCTCGCCGTCCAGGTACGCCACGCACGCCAGGAACCGGTCGACCCGGTTACCATAGCTGTCTCCCCAACTCGAGACGCTCCCCCTGGCCGGGATGTAGTCTGTCGTGACCAAGGCGGCCCCTGTCCGGCCGTCGAAGACGGTCAGGAACTCCGGTCCGGCCAGGATGTAGCCGCTCGAATTGCGGTAGTCCGCATTGGGGTCTCCTATGGCGCGGCCCTGACCGTCGATCGTCCCGTCCGCCGTCTTGCAGGCAAACTCCGCATATCCATCGCCGTCCAGGTCATAGACCATGAATTGCGTGTAGTGGGCGCCATCGCGGATGTTCTTGCCCAGATTGATCCTCCACAGGAGGGTGCCGTCCAGCTCATAGGCGTCGAAGATCGGCTCATCCGTGATGCCGGACTGGGAGTTGTCATGGCTTCGGCCGGTCATGTGCAAGACGATCTCATACTCGCCGTCGCCGTCCAGGTCCCCTACCGAGGCGTCGTTGGGGCTGTACCCATCCGGGGTCTGAACTGGGACGTCGAGGTACGTCTGGACTGGTGCGTTGGCCTGCAATGTAAACGAGGCACTCGGCTCCTGCTCCAGGTCTTCGATGATGGGACGGACGAAATAGGCGTTGTTCTGGTCGGGTATCACGCCGCTGTCTACGAAGTGCGTAGCGTCCCTGATCGGCGATCTGTTGAGCCTCACGGGATCTCCGCCTGCCGTAGTACGATAGAGATTGAAGGCGATCTCATTCGGATCGGTCCCCAGCATCCTCCAGCCCACGAAGACCCTGCCGTAGCCCTGATTAACCGCCACCACGCCACGACCGAGATGCTCCATCTGCCGCTGCCCATGTGCCCCGCTCGCGCATAGGACCATCGTACTTATCGCCACAGCCAAGCCCGTCATCAACCTCGATCCGATCATGGTATCTTCTTTCCGGGCTGTAGATTCATGCCCTGTGTCCGGCTTGATACCATTATACCATCCAACCGCAACAGATCGAATAAAAGACCGATCGCCCAGCTCAAATCGACCAACTGGCCCGCCTTGAGGAAGGTCTTGTTTACGACGAGAGACGGCCCTTCACCCAGGAAGACGACGCACCCACCCGCCTTGGCAAAGGCCTGCAGACGGTCCATGGCCTTCTTTGAGATGGCGGTCACTGAGGGTATGATGACCGTCTTGTAGCCTTGGCCGCTGAGGTTATTCATCTCCGCACCATCCAGCCCCACCAGAGTGTCATGCCGTTCTCGGGCGGAGGCGTCTGGAAATGGGCGGCCACGTCCGCGGCGGAGGGATCATTCAGTTGAAGCCAGGGCCGTTCCACGGCCAAGGCTGCGTTGAGGCAAAGCATCGGACACAGGGCGAGCCAGAGGTTTCGCATAAGCATCCTCCTTCAGAACAAAGGGTTCGAAAAGCCCGTAGCCCACCGTGTCATATTCCTTGCCCGGAGGCGGGCCAGCCTGGGGGCCCTTCTGGAACATACTGGGCCACGCGCTGCCGAGGCCTGGCTTGCCATGGTGCGGTCCAAGGGTATTCTTCAGCGTGCCGATGACTACGACCTCAACGACGTTTTTGCCTCGCCGGATCTGTCCGGTGACGTCACACTCCCACGGCGGGGCCGTGATATAGCCGGCCGGCCTTCCATTCACGTTCACCTTGGCGACACTGCCGCGCCAATTCGTCATGGCAACTGCGTACCTTGCATTGGGCTTGGCCACCGTATAGGTCTGGCGATACGCCACACCGGAGGAGTAGAAAGGCTGGCCCTGCTGGTTCCACGGGCCCAGTGCGAGCGGTTGGTCCGGCGCAACGACAAAGCCATTGTCCGCGGGCCGCAGCGCAAAGTCGCCCAGCACATAGGCCGGTTCCAGCTCATGATACATGGTAAGCGGCGAGGCCTTGAGGGTCACGGTGTTCTCGCCTACGCGTGCGGCAGAGGCAATGTCGATCTTGCCGAAGGCCCTGTCGAGCCACCACTGGCCCGGCTTCGCTGCTACAGGTTGGCCGTTGCATGTGATCGTGTAGAGGTCGGGCCGTTCAATGACTATGGCGAGGTCCCGCGGCACCGCACCCTGGACAGTGAACTTGTAGGTGGCCGTGAAGCCACTACCTGGAGGGAAGGTCCTGGTGATGAGCTCGTCCTTGAACTGCACTGCGCTGTCCCAGGGGTTTCGATCCATCCCGTTCTTGCGAAACGCGAACTGATTGGCCTGGTAGAAATAGGTGTTCGTCCGCGTCTCGCCTACGGCCGTGATATCGCAGTAGTCGAGCGTCAGGACGTTGGGCCCAATCCGCCGGACCTCGGGCGTATCCGACATGGCCGCGACCTGGGTGGTCGTGAATGCGGGCGCCCTCGGCGGCTTGACAGGCGCCTTATTCGAGAGAAACAGCAGGAGGCTGCCGGATGGGGGCAGCGTGAAGTCGGCCTTGACGCCGCCTAGCTTTTGCTCAAACGGATACGGCTCTACCCGGCCTGTGTCAGGATCCCACCGCTCGATGCCCTTCATGTCGGACTCGATGGCCCCTGCGCTCAGCGACTCGATGCTCGTGTTGACCAGGAAGAGGATCTGACCGTCGCTGATCTGACGGCGGTGGTGGAAGAGGATGCCGCTGCCAGGGGCCTGGCGATGAATGGTAAAATGATCGCCGCCTTCGATCCCGTTTAGTACCTGTGCGACCTCATTCGCATCGACCGTTTTCGAGTTGGGCGCTTGTGCCAGGGTCATGGCACGTCCGGACGCTGTGCCATCGATGAAAGAAGGCCATTCCGAGGTACCTTGCTGCGGCCCAGCCACGACGCGGTAGAGTATACCCCCGGCCTGGATGAACTGCTCGAGCAACTCGACCGTGGATCGGTTGAGGTTTTCCAAGGACGATGGCAGGACAACGACCGGATAGCTGCTCTTGCCGATCGCCAGCTCCTTGCCGCTCATGCGGCCGTGCTGCGCCATGGTGTCCTCGCACCCAAGGTCGTATTCCACCTGTGCGGCCTCCAGGGACATCAACAGCTTGAAGAAGGAGTCGCCGATTTCCTTCAACCTCGATGCATGACCCTGGTACATCCACGCCGTGGTGGTGGGCTCCAGCACCAGCACGCGGTTGATCTGTGCGCCCTGCGTCAAGGCCGCAGAGAGCCGGGCGAAGTAGGTGGCCGAGACGTGATACGCCTCCCACCACGGCTCGTGATAGGAGAAGGACTGCGGGTGGTCGCGCTTGCGGGCCCCTCTTAGGGTGACGTAGGACAGGTGCTGGTCCAGGGTGTTGATCCCAAGAACCTGGAGCCAGTCTCCGATACGTTTCATGTCCTCGAAACGCAGGTCCCAGCCGCCCGCGCCGTATAGCTCCACGAGCGTGCGTTTGCGCCCCAACTGGTTGGCCAGGCTGGATATCTCACGGCAGGCCCGCACGTTGCCGAACTGGGCGTGGGTATCCTCCTGGTACTGGTTCATCAGGGTGTCGATGCCAGGACGCTGCTGCCAAGCGGACATCGCCATGTTGTCCGGCACGCTGATGCATTTCGGCCATTCGTGTTCCCAATAATGGCCGGTGAACTCCAGATGGTGACTTTCGCAGTAGTCGTAATAGGGCTTGGCCCAACGCTCGATGAACAGGTCGAGCACGGTCTGAAAGTAGTTATGGCGGACCTTCTTCCACTCCCCCACCTCCCAGTTGAGGCTGGCCAGGTTGTCCAGCAGGCTGTAGCCCCAGCGTTTCTTGAATTGCTCCGGAAGGTCATCGGTCCAGGGCAATCCCCCGGCTGGACGGAGCTGTGGCTCGTCGGTGAATGAGCCCGGGATCCTCTTGCCGAACTGATCTCCGACCTGTCGCCGATAGGCCTCAAGTGTGACTTCGAGGAACTTCTCGGTCACGCCTGGATAGAGCAGGTCCACGTAGCAGCGGCCGGCAGTCCACGGCGAGTTGCCCGCCCTGCGTACCTCCGCTACCCCATAACGGCCTTCCGGCATGGGCTCGCCGGCCTTGACCGGGGCAGTCACGTTCTCCGCGTTAGGGCCGTCGATACTAAACACCGCCAGGGTGTTGGATTCCCATTTGGGCGCTGTCTTCGCCTCCCGCAGGATTAGCCCTCGCCCGCGTGATTCCGGCATGAGCTCCGGCACCCAGCCGCCTGCGAAGCCGGAGGGATACGAGTTCTCGTCGTAGATCCACACGTTCATGTCCAGGCGTTTGGCCTCCCGTAGCGCCACCTTCCACAGTCTGAACCAGTCGTCCGATAGATAAGGGATCATGAGGCCGGGCCGGGGATGCACGAACACCTGCTTGACCTGCTGGGCCGCCAGATCTCGCAGGGTGCCGACGACCTGCTCCTCGGTGATCATGTCGTTCCAGACCCATAGGGGCGCAGAACTATACTCGCGCGTCGGCTTGGCAAACAACCGCCTGACCTGCACCGAGTCCGCCGTCCTGCCCTGCGAGGCAAGGGCCGCACATGGGACGAGCAACTGCATAAGGATACAGAGGACATGCACCGAGGCTCCATTTCTCATCATACGAGGCTCCATTCACTCAAAGTCCATTTGTCCTGGAGCAGAATTATATCCGGTGGCTAGGGGTTGAAAAAGGGATTATTGCCGATGGAGTTGGTTGTATGGGCAGGGTAAGATACCGCATGCTCTTCGTACCCCCTCTGGAACGACTGTAATGCCTGAAAGCAGAAAAGACGTCTCACAACGAATCGACACGTCAAATCCCTGCGGTTATTGCGGTGATATGCACAGTCTGCCGTTGTATCGCACAGAAAGCCTCTGCGGCGACCATTTCCACCTGAATCGCTGCCTCAACTGCAGTGCGGTTTTCCTTGCGCCGAGACCCACCCCGCAGCAGTTGGATAGGGCCTACGACGATTGCTACTATGGGAAAGGCGATGACAAGTTCCACCGGCATATTGAAAAGGTCCTTGATTATTTCCGTTCGGTTAGGGCCTGCCGAATCCGCCGCTATGTCCGCCCACCCGCCAGGATACTCGACATCGGCTGCGGTAATGGCCAATTCCTTGCCTATCTCATTGATCAGGGGTTTGACGCCTACGGCACGGAGCTGCCCGGAAAGGCAGCCCATCGCGCAGGCCGGATACCCGGCCTGAAACTGAGAATAGGGCCGCTGCGGGAAGCCGACTTCGGCCAAGACTTATTTGATGCGGTCTGTATGTGGCACGTCTTTGAGCACCTGGTCGAGCCGGAGCAGACCCTGCACGAGGTCAGAAGAATTCTGAGGCCTACCGGCTGTCTGATGATGTCCCTGCCCAACATCCACAGCGTCCAGGCGAGGGTTTTCCGTGGCCACTGGTTCCACCTGGACCCACCTAGACACCTGTTTTTCTTGAGCCCATCGGACCTGATACGCGAGATGAGCCGATTGGGTTTTCACCCAGTCAAAGTGAGTTACTTCTCGCTCGAACAGAATCCTTTCGGCATCCAGCAAAGCCTGCTCAATTGTCTTCTAAACCACAGAGACGTCCTTTTTGAAGCCCTGAAGGCCAATGCTCCATATGGCGAACACTACTCTGCCCGCGACATCGCCCTACAGAAGGCGTTCTATCTCGTCAGTTTTCCGTTATTTACACTGCTTTCCCTTGTGGAAGCAGCCTGCCAGAGAGGCGGCACGATGGAAATGGTCTTTCGGAAGCATCCTGCGTAGCGCGTTTTCGGGCTTTCTTGCATGTCGTGTTTATATGTGGTTGGAGAACCGGTATCATATCGGTCTGAAGGCCTATTATGTACAAAGACCGGAAAGTTATTGTGATCATGCCCTCCTACAATGCCGCCCAGACCCTGCGCCAGACGTATGACGAGGTGATGGCACAACAGATCGTTGATCAGGTCATCGTCGTTGATGATGCCAGCAGCGACCAGACCGCGGCGATTGCGAGGACCCTGCCCGGAATCGTTGTCCACACACATGCGCGAAATCAAGGCTACGGTGCGAATCAGAAGACCTGCTACAAGCTGGCGCTGCAGCAATCCGCCGACATCGTCATTATGGTGCATCCGGATTATCAGTACACCCCTAAGTTGATACCGGCGATGGCCTCAATCATCGCCAATGGGCTTTATCCCTGCGTCCTCGGATCGAGGATTCTCGGAGGCTATGCACTCAAAGGCGGAATGCCGGTATGGAGATACATCGCAAATCGATTCCTGACTCTCGTTGAGAATATCCTGACCGGGGCGAAGCTCTCCGAATACCATACGGGCTATAGGGCCTTCTCGCGAGAGCTTCTGCAGCAATTGCCCCTTTGGGCGAACTCAGATGATTTTGTTTTCGACAACCAGATGTTGGCCCAAATCCTGTGGTTCGGTCACACCATCGCGGAGGTGACCTGTCCGACCCGGTATTTCACCGGCGCCTCTTCAATCAATTTCCTGCGCAGTGTCAAGTATGGTTTCGGCTGTCTCAAGACGGCTCTTACCTATAGGCTGGCCAAATGGAACCTCATCCAATCCGGACTGTTCCCTCCGCGCGCCGTCGGCGCGGCCGCGAGCAAGGATACCCGAACCTGTGCCTAATCCGACGACCAAATACTGAAAGGGTACTCTATGACTGACTCGGGGCAGAAGAGGGTCCTTGGGGATATATTCGGACGATTCTGGTACGTCCCAGATATCATTGTGATTGTCCTTCTGTTCCTGTGTGGAGCCTTCGTTTATTCTCTGCCCATCTTCGAGTACCGCGCCGGTCGCCACAATGATGGGTCGTGGGCTATGGGTGCCGGTATCGCTTTGCTGAAGTGGCTACTCGTAGCCTTGGTATGCCTGCTTATTATGGGCTACCGGATGGCAATCAGTTGGCCCAAGCACATTCCCAATGGTAAAACACGATGGAGCCTCTGTGCGGCTGTGTTCGTCGGCTTTGTTGTCTCGCTTGTTTCTTTTTTTACGCCGATCGCGCCACCGGGTTATAAAGGCTTCATTCGCGGATTCAGAGAGTATGCACGAGCGAATGTGGATGTATCCGCTATCCGCGGTTGGCTGGGGACCTTGGACCCAAACGTCTGGGATGGCGATATGGTATTTATAGACCACACGAATCCGTCAGAACAAGCGAACTGGCCCGAATCGATAACCTCTTTGCATCCCAACTATATAGAACTTCGCAGGGACAGTCGCAATCGCCAGGTGCTAAGGATTGTATGGCTCGCTTTCGATGCTGACTGGGGCGTTGCCATCGGAAGCGTAGACATGGAGATCCCCCAGACACAGCCGCGGCAGAGGAGAAAGGAGGGTAGAAGCGTGCTATGGGACCCTGGCGAGTATCGTCTACCGCTCGTGCCGGGGGTCTACGTCTGGCATGGGATCCCCCACTGAAGAGGGCAAAGGACCGGGGCATCACCCCTTGTAATGGCAGCAAGACCATTTTCCAGTGAAGGTAAAAGCATGAGCACGGCATCTTTCTGCAACGTCATCTCGCGGAACCTGAGTTCAGTGTATTACCCTGAAGTGGGGCGAAGCTATCCACGGCCGCGCCACTCGCGGTTCTCGGACGAGCGGCGGGTGAATAAACCCGCGTTCCGTTTCATGTGGGCGATTTCCTGTGCATTCGCGATCCTTGTGACGGTGCCTGTCCGCGCCGCTGAGATCGTTGAGCAATGGGGCGTATTCGAACTAGCGATCAACGGCCCGAGGACGGGGAATCCGTTCACGGACGTCCGCTTCTACGCGCGGTTCTACCAGGACAACGATTCCATTGAGGCCGCCGGCTTCTACGACGACGATGGTGTGTATCGCGTCCGCTTCATGCCGCAGAGGCAGGGCCAGTGGCGTTACACCACAGTCAGCAGCGTGAAGGAGTTGGACGGCAAGACCGGCGAGTTCACGGTGACCAAGCCAACGCCCGGCAATCATGGTCCGGTGCGTGTGGCGAACACGTTCCACTTCGCCTACGCCGACGGCACGCCCTACAGGCAACTCGGCACTACGTGCTACGCCTGGATACATCAGGGCGACGCGATGGAAGAGCAGACGCTCAAGACCCTGGCCTATGCGCCGTTCAACAAGCTGCGAATGTGTGTATTTCCCAAGCGGTACGACTGGAACACGAATGAGCCGGTTTACTATCCGTTCGCTGGCACACCGCCCGATCACTGGGACTTCCAGCGGTTCAATCCGAGGTTCTTCCAGCATCTTGAAAGACGCATCGGTCAGTTGCGCGACCTCGGCATAGAGGCGGACCTGATTCTGTTCCATCCCTATGACAAAGGCCACTGGGGCTTTGACCGCATGGACCCCGCGAGCGATGACCGCTACGTCCGCTATCTCCTCGCGAGGCTCGCGGCATATCGCAATGTCTGGTGGTCGCTGGCCAATGAGTATGATTTCATGAAGGAAAAGCGGGAATCGGACTGGGACCGCCTCTTTCAAATCGTGCAGTCCGGCGATCCCTTCCGGCACCTGCGCTCGATCCACAACGGCAGTCTGATCTATAACCACAACCAGCCGTGGGTCACCCACGTCAGCATTCAGAACGGCTCTGCGGTCGAGGATTACGGACGTGCGGTCCTGTACCGCGATGTCTATCGCAAGCCGGTCGTATTCGACGAAGTCAAGTACGAGGGGAACATTCCGAGGCGATGGGGCAACCTCTCGGCGGAGGAGATGGTATTTCGCTTCTGGCAGGGTCTGGTCGCAGGCACCTACGTGGGCCACGGCGAGACCTACCTCGACCCCTGCGACGTCCTCTGGTGGGCGAAAGGCGGCGTGCTGCACGGCCGGAGTCCGGCCCGCCTTGCGTTTCTGCGGAGGATCATGGAGGAGGGCCCCTCCGAAGGCCTCGAACCAATCGACAGATGGCAGGATTCCCCCATCGCAGGAAGACCCGGCCTGTACTATCTGGCGTACTTCGGTAAGCAGCCACTCACGGCCTGGAGATTCGAACTCTACAAGGCCGGTCTAAAGGACGGCATGCCGTTCAAGGTTGAAATCATCGACACTTGGGCCATGACCATCACGCCCGTCGACGGGGTCTTCGTCACAAAGAAGAAGGACGATTACACCTTCGAGGATAAGGACGGGAAGTCGATCACACTCCCAGGCGGGCCGTACATGGCGATTCGGATCAAGCGGATGAGGGAATGAGGAACTGTGAAAGGTGACACTAACGACTATAAACCACCACCCAGAGGAATCGATGGATAACCACAAACTGGTCCTACCCGAGCATCTGAACCACTATGGATACCTTTTTGGCGGCTACCTGCTCCAATGGGTGGACGAATACGCCTGGATCGCGGCCACCTTGGAATACCCTGGGCAAAATTTCGTTACGGTCGCCATGGACCGGGTGGAATTCAAGAAGAGTGTCCGACAAGGCACGATCCTGAGGCTCAACATCGAGAAGGCACGGCAGGGGACCTCCTCGGTCCAGTACAGGGTCCGCGTGTTCCGCCGTCCCACTCAGGAGCCCGGAGAGGACCTGATCTTCTCCACGAACGTTACCCTGGTGTGCATCGACGAGCAAGGCCGCAAGAAGGCCCTCTAAGGACCCATTCGAAGGGAGTGCCATGCTGTACCAGGCCGGTTTAGGAGACAATGCCATGAGACACTCAGTCCTTTTTTTGATCGGAATCTTTTTTGTTGGATGGGCCACCCAGGCTTTGGCCGCTATGAGGCCGGTCGTCCTGCTCAATGAGGCCCAGTTCCGCGACAAGGTCTATGCCTGCTGGCTCGGCAAGAATATAGGCGGAACGCTTGGGATGCCCTTTGAAGGCAGACAGCAGGCCCAGGCCATCTCCTTTTACACGAAGCTCAAAGAGGGCGAGCCTGCAGCCAACGACGACCTCGACCTCCAGATGCTCTGGCTCAAGGCCATGCAAGAACACGACGGCAAGGTGGACGCCCGTATCCTCGGTGAATACTGGCTGAGATTCGGGCCGGTCGAAGACCGTCGAGATCTCCTTGACGGGTATGGACGTGGAATCCAAGACGCACCGGATGGCAGTCGAGGTCAGCGGCGGGTCGAGGCCTATCCGCATCCCTTTCACGCTCGTCGGCAAGGACTGCGTGCGGGGGTAATGTGCCCTGCCATGAGTATACCCCGCCTGGACAGACTCCAGGCGAAGGCTACAATAGCGGCATGGTGGATGTCACCGATCCAAGCCGAATCTCCAACTCTCTTTTGGGAGAATACATGCCATGAATCGCAAGCGATCCCTCCTATGCGCCAGCGCACTCCTGTTTGTCATCAGCCTGGTGGCCTGCGAGGCCGGGGCGTCGGTCAAGGTCTCAGAGAAGCAGGTCAAGATCCCCACGTATGAGGCAGGTGCGCCGGAACCAAATCCGATGTTCTACTTTGGCCGGGCCTCGCAGGGGGCGGAGGGTCGGGTCTATCCCTATCCCCTATACGATACCCTGACCGGCCAAAAGGTGGACAAGACCTACCGGATGGTCTATCTTGAGAATGAGTACGTCCGCATAGGCATCTTACCCGAGATCGGCGGCCGGATCTTCGAGGCCGTGGACAAGACCAACGGCTACAATTTCCTCTATCGCCAGCACGTTATCAAGCCTGCGCTGATCGGGCTGATTGGCGCGTGGATCTCCGGCGGAGTCGAGTGGAACATCCCGCACCACCACCGGGCCAGTACCTTCATCCCTGTGCAGCTCCGCATTGAAGAGAACAAGGACGGCAGCAAGACCGTGTGGGTGGGTGAGCTGGAGGTCAGGCATCGGATGCGGTGGGCAGTGGGCTACACGCTGCGACCGGGCAAGTCCTACCTCGAGGCATCTCTACGGATCGTGAATCGTACGCCGGTGGTCAACACCATGCTGTGTTTTGCCAATGTGGCGGTGCATGTAAACGAGAACTACCAGGTCATCTTCCCGCCGAGCACGCAGTTCGTCACCCACCACTCCAAACGGGAGTTCACGACCTGGCCGATGGCTACGACCCGGTACGGAGGGGCAGACTTCAGCGGAGGCGTGGATGTGAGCTGGTACAAGAACCACGACTCTGCCAACTCGATGTTCGCATGGAACTATGAGGACGACTTCTTTGCCGGGTACGACCACGGCCAAGAGGCAGGCACCATGAGCGTGGCGAATCACCACATCGTGCCGGGCAAGGAGCTCTGGACCTGGGGCAATGGCCCAAGGG
>Ga0315287_10005315_pt1 | contig 12679 bp, 8 predicted proteins | sample YL17G11_0_MG_FD_205037 | JGI IMG/M metagenome (GOLD analysis project Ga0315287, IMG submission 205037) | Sediment microbial communities from Yellowstone Lake, YNP, Wyoming, USA - YL17G11_0 | ecosystem: Environmental > Aquatic > Freshwater > Lake > Sediment | place: USA: Wyoming | collected...
GAGTGGAATTACACGCTCTCGCCTAGAGAGTAAATTATTTGTGTTTGTCTCATAAGTGTAAATGTTATTTATGGACAGATCCTTAGCGAAGGCTTTCCGTGTTCAAGCACGAGTGAAAGCACGCGATGACGCCTCTCGGGTCAGCACAAACTTGGACCGCCAAGGTGCGAAAAAAGCCCCAGCGGAATCGGGTCGGCACAGAGATGCTCTGTCGCGCGATTGACGCGTTGGCCGCGGATACCGGGAACGCAAGTGTGGTGTCGGGTACCGCTTGTTATGGCCTCCTGCCGCACCCATGAACATTCATTTATTGTCTATCTACCTGGGTGAACTCCATGGCAAGATATAAGATAGTATTCAGGATTTAAGTCGATTAGCATATACGTTCATAAGATCCGCAGAGGTGGTTATAAGTCATAGCCATCAAGTTAGGGTTGAAATGGTTTCTGGCGCCTACTATCTAACTCTACAGAATATTTGATTTTTTCCTCTGTTCGAGGCTTAGAATGATTCTCTGCCAAACAATGCCTAAGGGCCAGCCGTTCAAGCAAACGAGCCAAGGCGAGGAACTGTTTAGTAACGATCAAGCCTCGGATATGACAAAAGGCTTCGGCAGTCCGGTTGATCCAACGCATAAAGCTCAAAGGTCGGGGCGCCACGCTTTCGATCAAAAGCCGAGAGTGCAGCATCAATGTAGCGCCCAAAAGCTTCGCCCAAACGTAGGCGCTTGCGACATTAGCGCAGCTCGCAGCTTTCAAACGATCGATTCCGATGCCAGATTTAAGCGACTTGAAAACAAGTTCAATTTGCCAACGCCAAGCTGCCAGAAGACGAATCGTTTCGGCACTGGCTTGTTCAGGTTTAAGATTGGTCGTATACAGGTTCCATTTTGCGTGAGCACGCTCAGCCGTAGTCAGCGCCGCACCTTTGGCCTTTTCGGCAGCTTCGCGCCGTTTTTTTGCCTCTGCTTTAGGCAAGCGCAAGGCAATCAAGCGGGTCAACAGCCTCTGGGAACCAAGCCCAAAACATCCATCGACTACATGCCCTTTGAAGGCCGCAAGCTTTGCCCAAAGATCGATCTCACGACCTTCGCTATTCGTAAACATCCTAAGACTCAACGGGATACGCGAGACAAAAAAGCGTCCGTCCATATTAAATCCGTTCAAATCCTCAAGGTCAAAATATCCGAGATCACGAAGCATAAGGTCACCGGGCTTCATCAGTACAGCGTGATCACTTTTGGCCGAGTGATCCGACACTGTGCCTTTGCTGAAAGAAAGCTGCACGAACTGTTTTGTCGTCAGTTCAAACGTGGCATGGACTTTCAAGGAGGCGTTGGCACCCTTGGTGCCTGTACCGGGCAGGACATCGATAAGTGCCTTATTCAAAGCGATTTGCGAAGAATCGGCAGCGAATATCCGATTGATGCCTGGAATTTTCACGGCGTCAACGCTGGTGGTATCGATGGCCTTACTAAGAGCAAGCTGGACCAGATTTTGGAGCATCACTTGCGTCTGCGGTTTGGCCATCTTGTCATGAATGGCCTGTGCCGTGACAGGCTCGCCGGTCTGAGTGCTTATTTCAGCCGCAACGCTTTCAAAACTCATCGTGTCAGCCTTCCAAAAGGCAAAGGTAGCAACGAAGTTAATGGGAGCGATCTTTTTAATTCGCTGAAAAGCGCCGCTGGACTGGGCTACCAGACCGACGACCTCAGGGGGAAAAAAAGCTCTGGAAGTATGGTCGCAGCTTTGAGAGCATGCAGTTGGCCTCCGCGCCAGGCGTTGCTTGGTAATGTGATTAGACACCACCATTTGGAGGCCAACCTTCCAAAAAGTCTAGGTAAAATCCTATTTTTATATGAAAAAGCCCTCAACCCCGTGCTAGTCGCGGTGTTGAGTGTTTTAATTCTATCAACGCCTTGGGCCCCATGGCTTAGGGCCTAACTTGATGGCTATGACTGCAACGAGCGGGCTTTTTTCCGCCGTTTAGCACTCACTCAATGCCCGCGGGCTGCTAGGCACAAAGATGCCTAGCCCCGTACTTGGGGTCTAGTTGACCTAATAGGCGCTGGTCGCCTAAGCTAGTTATATGAGGTTTATAAAAAATTCGTATTTGATTTGAGGCTCATCATGTCGCGACGTACAGCCGTAATTGGCGCAGGACCTGCAGGATGTTATGCCGCGCATTTGCTGCAGCAGCAGGGCCGAGAAGTTGTGCTATATGAGCAGGCTAAAGCAGTCGGTGGACGGACCTCCTCGTGGCATGAACAGGGTTGGGTGGTGGATTCTGGTGCTGGTTTCTTTACCAATTTCTACCCGACATTGTGGGCGCTCATTTCTAAGCTGGGACTTGAAAACGAGATCACTAATCTGTCGCGTTCCAATGCCTTGACCGATGGCGAAAAGGTAGCCGATTTTACCCTTGGGTCCACGGCGTCATTCGCTAATTTTACTTTTCTCGGTACCCGCGCCAAGTTGAGTATGGCAATGCAGACAGCCCTGATCTTCGCCAAGTATCGCCATTTGGATTTGAGCTCGGCAGCGTCGCTTGCGCCGTTTGATGATGCCTCGGTGCGTGATGACGCGGTCAAGCGCGTAGGCGAACGAGCCTACCAATACTTGGTGCGGCCGGGGATTGAGCCTTTCTGGTTCTTCTCCTGCGAGTCGATCTCGCGCTCTCTGATGTTGGCGTTGCAGGCCAAGGCCGCGACTGCGCGTTTTTATACCTTTCGGCAAGGAATGAATTTCGTGTGCACGAAGTTAGCAACGACCTTGGATGTTCGAACCGGGATTACGGTAGATCAAATTAGGCAAAGTGGTGCAAAGTTCAAGATTACCGGTGCGACGTTGGTGGATGGTCCCGAGCATACCTATGATGACGTGATTGTCGCTACTACAGCCAATGTGGCCGCGCGGATTACCGCAGGACTAGGTGAGCGCATGGTTCCTGATACTGTTCGTTCTTTTCTCAACACGCAAACCTATGTGGCCAATACGCACCTGGTATTTGTTGCGGACAAGGGTGCCAAGCTGCCGAAGATGAGTTGTCTATTACCCTGTGGACCTAAGGATCACCGGATCGCCGGTTTAAACTTCAATAGTCACAAGCTTCAGACGCGCGGCGTAGCCCGTCGCGGGCAGGAAGCGATTAGCGTTTATCTCACTGCTGACGAGAGTAAGGCGACATTAGATATGTCGGAGAGTGAACTCTATAGCCACGCCTGGCGACTCGCCCGTGAGCTGAGCCCGGAATTACCTGAGCGCGCTGAGCCACTGCAAATGATTCAGCGGCGTAATGCGATTCCGATTCACGCTGTCGGCCGTTACCGGCTGGCTGCTGAAGTCGGTAAGAGGCAACAGGGGCCATTGGTTTTCGCTGGCGACTACCTCTCGACTGCGACAGTGGATGGGGCCATGCGTTCGGGTTTTGAGGCAGCGCACGCCTTGGACCAACGGATTGCTATATAGTTTCTGGCGCGAAATTCTATTTCGTGCCAGCGCCTTTCCCGGCGAGTGCGCTTCGAGCGTTAGGGCCCGTCCAAAAATAAAGTGCCTTTCTGGCCGTCAGCTGACGCCCAGAAAGGCACTTTATTTTTGGACGGGCCCTAACCGATCTCTAAGCACAATCTTGATTACTCCAGCTTTCTTTGCAATTAAAGGCCAGCCCAAGACGCCTTCGAGTGGTGAATAGCGTAGGTATGGGGAAGCGGTTGTTGGTAACTGCGTATGGGACCTTTACTGTGTTTAGCCCAGTATTCGGCGCGCTTTGCCCAATAGCGCCAGAAGATGAAACGGTATGAGTGCCAAGTGTCGATCGGGTTAAAAAAGGTAGGCGGGAACATGATGTTACGGTCAGTGCCGCTCTGGATTTGGTCTAAAACTGCAAAGTGATAAGGAATATAGGTCTTTATAGTCGTTTCTTTGATGCGCTGCACCTGGGCTTGCGAAAATTTTACCCGAGCCAACGTTAAACGCTCCGGCCAGCTCAGCTGGAAGTAGGAGGGGTGGCGGTTGATGTCTCTGACTTTGTCCAGGTAGGCGCCGATGATCGGATGGCCCGGTCGGCTTCCGATCATAGAGTTGCAGGCCAGGAGCGGGCTTGGATAGATCGTTGGGCTGGCCAGATAAAGCAAGGGAATCGCCCTGAGCGTGCCATAAAAGTCATAGTGATCGTGAATGTCCCCCAAGGGCTTAATCGATTCGTAGTCGGTATCGATATAAAGACCGCCTTGTTTATAGAGGATTTCGGCGCGGAGGAGGTCAGACTTTTGGCCGAAACAAGTGCTGGTCTCGACGATATCTCTGGAGGCATAGTCTAGCTGATTGACCTCCGCATCGGTCCATAGGCGATGCTCCCAGTCCGGGTAATGACGGCGCCATCCAGCCATAAAAGTTTTGTACTGAGAGGGCAGAGGCTTGGGCCCGATCCAGATCTGATGGATGACTTTGGGAATCGTCTCGCGCTTTTCGATGTTGATGTTTGAGCTGTGATTGGCGGTGAAAATACGTCCTAAACGATCCAGTTGGGTTCTACTGAATGGATCGACTAACCGTCCAAGAAACCCGTCGAGGTCGCATTCCTGCGAAAATTTCTGCAAAATTTCGGATAAATTTGGTTTATCCATGGACAGCCTTTCCTGAGTTAGGTACGCGCCGCTAGGCGGTAGCAGCAGGCCCTGTAGTTACACTACTATATTCATTCTGCGCTCTGCGGGCATACTCTAGATCGCCGCTTCGGTGACGCCGGGTTGAATTGCTGCCACGGTAGTGGCGGTGGCCCGCCTTGTTAATATCGGATCTTGGAGATGCATCTGGAAAAAAGCGTCGATCATAGACCATCCCTGCCTCGCCGCCGCAGCATGGTATGCCGGTCGATCTGGGCAGAAAAAGCCGTGGCCTGCCGTAGCGAACAGGACTTCGCTATAGTCCTTGCCAGCCTCGGCAAGAGCGGCGCCGACCGCAATCCGCTGGGCATGATCGATCAAAGTATCAAGTCCGCCCCAAGCGAGTAGTAAAGGCCCACTTTGCTTGTGGGCTAATGGGAGAAGATCTGGCGCGATCCCGCCACCATACGCAGATACCGCCGCTTTAAGCGGCAGCACTGCGTTGGCAAGGAAGGTCGAGCGGCCGCCCATGCAAAAACCGATGCAGCCAATTTGATCCTTAATAACCGACGATTGTGAGTTGAGCCAGGCGAAGGCTGCATTGAGATCTAAAGTTAGGCTCGGCAGTGTGATGGCTTGGTAGTGGGGGACGACCACATTGAAGTCGGCGTATGGCCCGACAAAGCCAGCGGGGGCAGTGCGATGGAATAGTTCGGGAGCGATGGCCAGGTAGCCTTGGGCCGCGAATCGGTCGGCCACGGCGCGGATATGCGCAGTAATGCCAAAGGCCTCCTGCAATACTAGGATAGCTGCACCCGTGGGATGCTTGGGGAATGCAGCATAGGTTTGCATGGTAGTGTGATCGGCAACTTGGAGTTGCACGGTCATGGCTGTGACCTTTGGCATTGGCACCTCTGGAAGGCCTGCGGTGGCTAGGCTATGTGGTGTAGTTCACCTTAAGTCTTCTAGCAGTCGCTTAGGACGGTTGTCACCCGGATTTCCAGACGGGTCCTAGGCTGCTACACCTGTGCGTGTGAGGTGCTGATCGGCTGCGCTTTGTAAACGACGTTGCGTCCCTGTTTGACTGCTTGAATGCACCGCTCGTCGGTGAGTCGCTTGAGAATGCGCTTGGTCGTCGCTAGCGAAATTTTTAGGCGCCGCGCCAGCTCTACGCTGGACATCGGCACATCGTCTAAAAGTTGGATAATTTCGTCGCTGGCCGCTAGGCCTGCGCGCTGCGGCGGGTGAATCATAATCGCCTCGCGAAACAGCGAAATAGTTTCTGCGTGCATCAGGATTGGGGCGATTGTATAGGGAAAAAAATCCCGCAGGCGCATGATCGTATTGCGGATCTTCTGCTGCCATCCCTGAGTTTCCAGGCTTTGCTTCCAGACACCGGTTTGAATCTCAGAAGTTGTGGCGCTAAAACTGCTTCTCATCAGCAGGAAATGTAGCAACTCGGCAAGCGAGGGGTGGCGTTCCAAGCTAACGACATAGTGTTGGCTGATGCGAAAGTGGCGGTCGTCGATGGCCTCAAGAGTGGGGGCAAAAAAATGGCGAGTGTAGCGCGCAACCATTTGTGTTTGCCAATCCGCAGTGAGGCGCGATGATCGCCCCTCAATCGTCGCCACCCAGCCCGACAGCACAAACTTGTCGGCAAAGCTCTGGCGGCTATTCTTCATCGCTTGGCGCAGGATGCGCTCGCACTCTGCGAAGTCTCCGAGCTGATAAATGCTTGCCGCTTGGATGAACAAAGCCTGCATTTTGAGCGGGGTTTCGCCGAGGCGGGCGACAACTATTTCAAACTCACGAAAAAGGAGGGTGATCTCGGCGGCCCGGCGCTGAGTAAGCAGCGACTGGATGAGGCCTAGTAGGCCGAGCGCTTCATGAAAGCGGTCACTGGTATGCCGTCCCCGACTTAAGCACTCGGTAAAATACTTGTCAGCGCCAGAGGTGTCACCGCAGTTTAATGCCATCTCGCCGAGTGCATAAAGGTGATCCAACCAGGCGTGGTGGTTCTTCTTTAGAGCATCATCGATCTCGTATTTGGGACAAGGTCCGCGGTAGTTAAGGCGCGCCAATTGCAGGTTGTAGCGGGCTACGGCCGCCAATTCCTCAAGCGTATGCACGCCACGAGTTTCAAGGGGCGCCGTTGAGCCTCGCAGCAGTGTCTGGCTGGCTTCGATCAAGCCTTCTTCCCAAAGTAGCTCTGCTTGTAGCGAAGTGTAGCGAGCCTTATGCCGCTCGGACTCATCGAGGGCAGCGAGGTCAAACGTTTGTTGGCCGAATTTGCGCGCTAGGTGATACCTGCCCATTGCCAAATAGGTATAAGCGAGCATCGATAACACGTGCAATCGGCGGTAGCTCTTGTCTGAGATCGGTAGGTATTCCAGGGCCCGGCGCAGGTGTTCGCGGGCGGCGGCGAAATCACCATGCTGATAGGCCTCCATGCCATAGGCTGCTTCGCAGTGGGAGAGCGGGCCTGGGAGGTTTTGTGATTCAGCGAGGCGACGGCATTCTTCGATCATCGCGAAGGCTTCGTCGCGCTTCTTTGTGCCGCCGTTAAGGTGGCACGCTGCAGTGTTAAAGATGGTCTTAGCAGCGGCTTCCCAATCACCCAAGGTACGGTAGTCCTGCGAAGCCTCGTAGAAAAGCTCAGCAGCTTGTACGTAGCGCCCGAGGAAAAACTGCATCCGTCCCATGTTGGTGAGTAGATCTGAGCGCTCACGTAGGTCAGGAGCAAGGTGATGGAGGGTGCCGCGCAGTTGGCTTAGCAAGCGAATGGCTTTGTGCCTCTTGCCTTCTTCGGCGTAGCTGCTGGCGACCAGCATCTCCAATTGTACCCGTTCGGAAGGCTGCAGATTGGCAAGGCGAAGCGTGCGGTTCGCTATCTCCCGCGTGGTCGCCGGCGATCCGCTGTCTAGATAAAGCTGGGCAGCAGCGATATTGACTTTGGCCGAGGCCATTTTTCTGGTGTATTCGGCGATCGTACGCCCGAGTTCGAGATTCCAGCTCGATCGGCAGCCTTGAATAAGACGGCCCCAGATGCGGGGGTCATAGTGCAGACTCTGAGCATCGAGGCGCAGGATTTTGAAGATCTCTTCAATTGGCTTGGAGTTGCTGCCTGTAGCTAGGCTCTCGCCATAGGTCTCGAACAAGGCTTCCCAGGCTTGTTTCGTATGACACTCTCTGGCCTGCTTAATGCAGCTATCCCAATTCATGCAGCGCGCCCGTCCGAGTTGTCGCGATTTGTCCTTCAAGGTGTAACAGAAAGTTTGCTGGCCGCCACAACGAAAATATTGAGCTGCATTTTTCCTTATATTTTGGCGTATAGAGATATAAGTATTCAATTTTAAATAAAAAAATATAAATTTTCGGCGTGGGGATGCAGTCTAGTCTGGAGTAATCAATTTTAACCACTTGATTCCAAAGATTTAAATCGTAGAATTTTGATGTTACTGGTGATTAGATTGGGGATTGTTAGCATGAGAAGCGGAGCTACCCAAATAATTTTCGTAGTCAGTGCAGACTGAGGCAAAATCAATGACTGTGAGTGCCTTTTTTCGTTTTTTTGAGGGCTTGGTTTGCCTAAAATGGACCTGCACTATTGGGGGCGTGTTCGCTTGCCTTGTGACGTCGCAGGCGATGGCAGCGGGCGAGGTGGCCAAAGAGAGCGATGGACTCGAGCTTACTAGCTCGGTGATGTGGCAGCAGCTTGCTGAGGGCCAACGCTTCATATATCCACCGGGAATACCTGCGGTCCTAAGACCTGGGTCGACGGCACGGACCTTTCGTATCGAGCAGTATTATAACCAACCAGTGGCAGCGGCGCAGATCCAGCCGTACTTACGCGGCAGCTGGCCACGTGCCGGTGAGCAGGATCTAAGTTTTGATATCGCCGCCGGACTATGGCGCAGCGCCTTTGTCACTGTCACGGCTGCAGCCTGCGACCAAGACCCGGGGGCTTATGGGTTTCGCTGTTTCTCTGATTTGACCTTCAGCCCGGATACTCCGTCGGGTACCGTCGGGGTATCCCTCGGCGTGTTGGTTCGTGACATCGAGTATACCCATCCGAATTCGGTGTTTTGGGTGATCCTGCCGGAGGAACACGCGGCCGTTGCTGAAACAGCGATGGTCACTCACCGCCAACTGCCGGTCATTGCTGAGCCAGAAATGCTGGCGCCTACAGGCATCGATACTAATTTTGTGCGCCAGCACGTCGCCAGGATCAGCCTCGAAGGCAATGTTTCTTTGGGCTCGGGTTTTTTAGTGCGTAATATCGATTCATTGCGGCATTTATTTGGCATTCAGTTGAACCAGTCTGCGGATTTGACTGCGGGCCCTAAAGTCTTTGTTGTCACTGCGGCCCATGTATTTCCCGTGGGCTATGCTTATGGTTCGCTTGCCGATGCCGGAGCAGGATCTGGAGTCGAGGTGGGGGGGGCGCCGTTTCGTCTCGGTTATCTCTATGATCTCGACGTAAATGGGCATAAATTACCGCTGTCGGCCACTCTTATCGGCCGCAGCGTCGAGTCGGATGTGGCGCTGCTGCAGGTGTTCACCAGTGAATTGCCGGCTTTGGCGCGGGCTCTGCGAGTTGGTGCGCCCGAGGGCATACGCGGCCTGGAGATCGCAGACCATATCGACATCGATCCGCATCATGACCAAACTCGCTTTACTTTTGGTTATCCAGCGGGCCTTAATGGTCAGCTAGTACAGCGATCTGGGCGCTTTGCGCTACAGGAATACCCGACCGAGGACACCTCTAATTTCGGCCCATTGGCGAAATTTAAGTTAGAAGCAATGCCGGGTGTCGACTCTGAATTGGCAGAGGCGGGGATGTCTGGCGGTCCGGTCGTCGACGCCCAGGGGCGCGTTATCGGTCTAGCTATCGAGCGACCCAATGATTCCAATAGTCTGATCGCGCTCGATCTAACCGGAGTCCAGCGCCTGGCTACGGGCGCTGTCCTTGCTAGTGATCGCTGCATGTTGCGCTTCAATCCATTTGATCGAACCCTTCGTTTGGTGCGGCGCGATAGCGGCTGCGATTATGGTCATTTTGGCAGCGCTCAGCCCTTTCCGCTACTCGAGGGCGAATGGACAGTCCAGGAAGTTCTGGGCTTTGCCCCCGAAGGGCCAATGCGGGTTCGGCCTGAGAGTTATGATATGGTTGGTGGCCACTCCGTCATCAACGGTCATGCGATCATCAACGGTCATGCCATTATCAATGGCCATGCCATTATCAATGGTCATGCGATCATCCGCAGTAGTGCGCTGGTGGTGAACAAAGAGAACCTCAATCACATCAACAGCGACGAACTAGCTGGTGGCTTTAGCTTGAACCCGGATTCATTTAGATCCTTCGTGCCAAGGGGTGTGCGCATCCTTGCGCATCGAGGTCTAGGCGAGACTCCTTCAGCTTTGGGCGCTTTGATACTAGGCACTCGCGAAAACGTGCATGAGTCTGGCTTTAGCCCAGTCTACTCGATTCGAGAATTCGCGATCTGGTTGCACCGCACTACGGGATTGCAGCGACCATTTTTAGGCTTGCTCTGCTTGAATGGCGGCGCATGCGCAGAATAGTGACTTAGGGCCCGTCAGGAAATAACTTGCGCATTTGGGCGCCAGCTGACGGCCGTCTGCGGCCGATTTCAAAGCGAAAAATCCTCGAAATACCCGAGGTATTCCTGCGGTTTTTCGCTTTGAAATCGACCACAGCCAACCATCATCTGACACCCAAATGCGCAAGTTATTTCCTGACGGGCCCTTAGGGCCTGTCCGGATTTAGTGGCCTACGTCGCACTATATCCGGACGCACTCTAACCGCCTGTAACGCCATGGAGGCTGCTAGCATCCAATTGCTGGCGCGCCAAGCTGATGAGCGGAGCCGTAAGCTGCCGGCAAAGCAGCGGGCTAGCCTGGAGGATAAAGATTGCTGTGCGCAGCACCCGCATATCTTCGCTAGCAGTGCCGGCCATTACCCTTGCGGTGCCATTAAGCATGGTGGACTCGTCTTCGTTGCGGATTAGGTTGGTTTTTAACAAGCCATTCTTCAGGGTCAGCTCGCAGTAGGTTTTGTTCAGCCGGAAGGTCAATATGGCCTCGGACAGCTCGCCGGTGTCGGGCATGGTCTGGGCGATGAGGTCGGTGGGCCCATCGCCCCGCCAGCAGTGCCACTGCGGGCTCTGGTAGCGACTCTGCCTGAGCGCTTGCTTGATCAGGCCGAGGCTTTCGCCACACTTAGATGGTTCGATGAACTCGCGCAAAAATAGTAGGCTCTCGGCAGCTTCGTGGCGTAGGCAAAAGCCGACGATTATTTCGGTGGGGCTATGGTTGACCCGGCGAACGGTGTTCATGCTTAGTCGGGTATGATGGTGCAGAATTTTGAGGTTGCCCTCGGTTTGTTCTGAGGGCTTGAACGGGAACGCAGCTGCGGCAAAGCGCACCGCAATACCGCCGTAGCTGAGGTCGGCTACGACCCCAACTAGCCCGGAAGCTAGGGTTAGGGTGGCGAGGGATTCGTCACGAAGCCGAACACGGGCGTGCATCCGGCCATCCCTTTCGAGGTCAGCTAGCTCCTTTTCTAGCGGATCTCGTTGTGCTTTCTTGCCGGCTAGTAGTCGAGAAAACAGGCTCATAGTGGCTCCATCTGCTGATCCCCAAAGCCCTTCGGTATAGATAAGGCCGAACTTTAGTTGATAATAGGCGAATTTTATGGTACTTCTCGGGCCGTTATTCAGTGTGCTTGTAACTTCAGTGGTTTTGGTGGCAAAACCACTTATCTGCAGGCCCGGGCTCCAGGCCGCAACAGTGCGATTTGGGTGCAGCTGGCCTTTTTTGTTTGAGATGATTCATTTTGGATAGAGCCAGACTCGATCAAGTGATGGCTGTGGTGAATGCCCAGCTAAATCCCGCCGGCTACGACTGCATTGAAGCAGAGTGGTCAGGTAATGAACGGATATTGCGGATTTTTGTCGACAGTTCCGGGTCTGTAGATGGGATAGCGTTGGATGGTTGTGTTAAAGCTAGTCGGTTGTTGCGGGAAGTCCCAGCGCTTGATGATATGATCCCGGCTCGCTATACCCTGGAAGTGAGTTCTCCTGGGGTGGAGCGGCCGCTGCGGCGCCTGGCCCACTTTGCGCTGCAGGTCGGCCAAAAAATTCAGGTAAAGCTAAAAGACAAGGTTGGAGATAGGAAGCACGGCGCCGGCAAGCTTTTGGGGATAGAAGAGCACGGCGCTGAAGACGAAGCGATGTTGACGTTGGAGACGGAGCAGGGAATCTGGTCGTTCCCGCTAGCGAGCTTGCAGCGGGCCAGTTTAGTTTACGACTGGGGTGATGGTTGATCAGTTCTCTCTTATTCCTAAGACGCAGGAAGGACCTAAGCGCATGGTGACTACTGAAGCGACTGAATTTGACGGAGACTTAACCCGTGTCATCAATTTGGTCAGCCGTGATAAGAATTTAGACAAAGCCATCATCATCGATGCCCTCGAGCAGGCGGTGCTGCATGCGGCACGGCGCGACTTTGGCGCAACGGCCGACTTGGAAGCCCACTACAATGAGGAAAATAATGAGATCGAGCTCTTCCAGTTTCGCACAGTGGTGCAGGAAGTAGCCGACGAGGTGCGTGAGATCTCGGTTCCCGAAGCTCATAAACTTGATCCTGAAGCCGGCGTCGGTGATGCCCTTGGAATCAAGATCGACACCAGCAGCTTCGGTCGCATCGCCGCTCAATCAGCGAAGCAGATTATCGTGCAAAAGGTCCGCGATGCGGAACGCGCCCAAATTTACGAGGAGTTCAAAGATCGGACCGGCGAAGTCCTTAGCGGTCACGTGCGGCGCTTTGAGCGTAACGATATCATCGTTGATTTGGGTCGTACTGAAGCAGTCATTCCTTACCGCGAGCAAATGCCAACCGAACGCTACCGGATCAAAGACCGGGTCACGGGCTATGTTCTGGAGGTCAAGCGTTCGTCGCGGGGACCACAGATCGTCATTTCACGGGCACACCCAGGCTTTTTAGTGCGCTTGTTTGAGCAGCATGTCACCGAGATCTACGATGGCATCGTCACGA
>Ga0315287_10005316_pt1 | contig 12679 bp, 9 predicted proteins | sample YL17G11_0_MG_FD_205037 | JGI IMG/M metagenome (GOLD analysis project Ga0315287, IMG submission 205037) | Sediment microbial communities from Yellowstone Lake, YNP, Wyoming, USA - YL17G11_0 | ecosystem: Environmental > Aquatic > Freshwater > Lake > Sediment | place: USA: Wyoming | collected...
CGTCCTCGGCCCAGAACTGCGCGGCAAAAATGGCGTCCGGCCTGCGCATGACCAGGAGCGCCGCGATCACAACGCAAAACGATAGAAACCAAAAAATATCCTTGGCCCGGACGCGTTCCAAGCTCTCCGCCCCGAAAAGGGCGTCGGCAAGTTCATTCCTGGAAATCTTCAAGCTCAATTTCTACTCCCTGGGCCGCGATCGGACTCCACTCCATTTTATTAAATTCAATCCATTAAGCCAACGATGTGACAGGGGATGGTCTTTCAGAATTACTTTATAAATTTTGCAGACAACAAAGGGGCGGACCGGACGGCCCGCCCCTTTTTAAATTGCAAGCTATATAACTTTTACGCCACTGTCACTTCTTTGCAGAGATAGACGTCCTGGATGGCGTTCAGGAGTTCCGCGCCTTGTTTCATGGGTTTCTGGAAGGCCTTCCTGCCCGAGATCAGGCCCATGCCTCCCGCGCGCTTGTTGACCACCGCGGTGACCACGGCCTGGGAGAGGTCGTTCTCGCCGGAGGCTCCTCCGGAATTGATCAGGCCGATGCGTCCCATGTAGCAGTTTGCGACCTGCCACCTGGTTAGGTCAATGGGGTTGTCGGTGGTGAGTTTTTCATAGACCAGCTTTGAGGTTTTCCCGAACTTGAGGACATTGAACCCGCCGTTGTTCTCGGGCTGTTTTTGCTTGATGATGTCGGCCTCAATGGTCACGCCCAAGTGGTTGGCCTGGCCTGTCAAATCCGCCGCGGTCTCGTAATTGACCCCGTCTTTCTTGAACGCCGGGTTGCGGAGATAGCACCAGAGGATGGTGATCATTCCCAGTTCGTGCGCTTTTTTAAAAGCCGCGGACACTTCCTGGATCTGGCGGCGGCAGTTCTGGCTCCCGTAATAAACCGTTGCGCCGACCGCGATTGCGCCCATGTCAAAGGCCTGGTCCACGGAGGCGAACAGGGTCTGGTCCCCGATTTCCGGGAGCGCGAGCATTTCATTGTGGTTGAACTTGAGGATCATGGGAATCTTGTGCGCGTATTTGCGGGCCACTGCGCCGAGCACGCCCAGGGTTGAGGCCACCGCGTTGCACCCGCCTTCCAGCGCGAGCTTGACTATGTTCTCGGGGTCAAAATAAATCGGGTTGGGCGCGAAGGACGCGGCTCCGGAATGCTCGATGCCCTGGTCAACGGGCAGGATTGAGATGTATCCGGTCCCGGCCAGCCGCCCGGTGTTGTAAATCGACTGCAACGCCCTGAGCACCGCGGGCGGACGGTCGGTCTGGGAAAAGACCCGGTCCACAAAATCCGGGCCGGGCAGGTTCAACTGGTCCCTGGAGATGCCCGCGCATTTGTGGTCCAGTAATTTCCTGGCATCAGCCCCCAACATTTTTTCAATTTTTTCTATCATGGCTACCCTCCTTTTTTGCTATGGAAAGCATAGTAAATTTTCGGTTTCTTTTCAAGACCCCGACCCTGTAACAGATTTACAGGCCATGCCTCCTTTCGGGAATTCGGCACAGCCTGAAATTATTGCAGGTCATATTCTTTCATCCTTGGGGTGAGGTCCGAGACCAAAGGCTCAAACCATTTGATTCCCCTGATCGTTATTTTAGACGGCCGGGCGTTGAAGGCTCCCGGAAAGGTCACCTGGAATGTGATTTCCCTGACCGGATAAAACAAGTAAAGACGATAGCTGCAAAGGCCGCCCTCATCCCGGTCGATCCTTTGCCTGCCCATGTTGGGCCTGTAGAATGTCCAAGGCCTGCGGTCGAACGCGCATTCCACCATCGGCTTGGTAAACCTCTGCATCCACTTGTTTGGATAATAAAATTGCATCTCAATTTCGCAGAAGCCAGGGCCGGGCCGGGCCGGGACCTGGAAAGAGGCCGTGAAATTATTGGTCCGGTCCAAGGTGGAGATGGTTTGAGTTTTTGCAACCAGGGAGTAGATTGCGCGCGGTGCGGAGCGAATCTGAAATAACCCGACAGAGCCTTGCGAACCGGCCAGCTGGTAATTGGCGTCAAAATAATCAAGGACGGGATCAACCGCGGCTCCGGGGTGCATCCAAGTGATGTCATCCAAAGTGATAATGACATTTTCCGGACGCCACTTTTGCAAGGCCCCAAGATATTCCCTCCTATATTCGGGCACTATCAGCCAGCCGGGATCATAAAAGGGAAATCGAGCAACGTTAAAATAGCAGTAATAAAAAGCCTTGAACGGGAAATAAATTTGCTTGAAATCTTTACCCTCTGTGAACCGGGCGATGATGTCGAAATTTCTCTTTTGCTCGGGAGATACCCGGACTCCCATCAGCATTTCATAGGGTTCGCCCTGGTATTGAGGGGACAAGAGGGGGATGAAAAATAAAGTCCCGGGAAGCAGCATAATCACAAGCAATAATTTTGCCGCGGATTTGAAGGGCCGCCTGATCTCGAGATCAGGGTCAAACATGACGGCAGCGGCAATTACCGCGGGCAAAAAACACAACATGAGATGACCGGGGCTGGTGCGGCCAAGTATGCGGTGCCATGATAAAAGCAGGTAGAACAAAAGAGCAGGAAGATATATCCGTTGACCGGAAACCATATAATTTCTTCCGGATTTTGTCATCAACGCCGCGGAAACCATGAGAAATATCATGAGCGGCAGGTAATAAAAAATAGCGAGCGGATGGCGGCCGATTTCCCCAAGACCGGGAGTGGTCATGCCGTAATACCAGATGAAATACTTGTTCATGTTGGAAATAAAATGCAAGTAATTGCCAAACCAGTCCGTGAAGAAAAAGCAGACGATTGAAAACAAGAGGCAAGCAGCCAATCCCAGCGAGGACCAGACTATAATATCTTTTTGTTCTTTTCGGGAAGGCGTCATGACAACTGCAAATGCGAGGTATGCAACGGTCGACGGCGCCAGATATGCCCCGCCATCGGAGGAATAGAAAAACATCGCCATGGTCAAGGGAAAGACCGCCAGATATAAAGCCTTTTGCCGCCTCTGCCAGCCCAAATGCCAGATTGCCATGAAAAGCAGCGGCAAAAACGAGCGCAGAGCGCCGGAATTATACATTCTTTCCAGCCCGAACAGCACGGTCGCGAAAAAGACAAAGATTCTGCTGTAAAAGGAAAACCTGAAGATCCGCAGGACCAGGATTAAAATCCCGATGCAGAGCACCGGATTTACAATGTCAAGGTAAAATTTCACCGAGTAAAGGTCGGCCCCCAAAACCACGAGAGCCAGCGCGAAAAGATAATGATAAAGCGGCCCATACCATGCATAAAAATCCCGGTAGGGCACCTGGCCGGCAAGGACCAGACGGGCCTGGGTCAACAATCCGTCTTGATGTCCAACATCGTAACCCCAGACCATATCAGGCAGCTTGACCGCGCAAAGAACAATTACATAGGCGGCCATAAAAATCGCTTCCCGGTATTTGAGGAAAAAGCCGGTAAGCTGTTTGGGGGACTTTGCGGCTTTTTCAGTTGACACTGGTCAGCCCCTTGAATTTGAATTTAATCTTGTCCATATCGAAAAGACAATGTATCCTGATTCTATATGTTCTGACTCGCTATTGTCAATGCTCTATAATGACAGGAGAGGATAATGGACCGGAGAGCATTTCTAAAACAGGGCGCATTTACCGCAGCGGGAATGGTCCTGGCTGAAAAAGCCTTGAGCGGACCAGGCCCGGGCAAAAAGACCAACATCGTACTCATGCTCGCGGACGACCTCGGTTATGGAGACTTGAGTTGCTACGGCCAGAAGCGTTTCACAACCCCCAACCTCGACCGGGTCGCGTCCCAGGGAGTCCGCTTCACCGACTTCTATTCCGGGAGCGCGGTGTGCGCGCCGTCCCGCTGCACGCTGATGACCGGTTTGCACACCGGCCACGCTCCGATCCGGGCCAACACCGCGGTCGTATCCGGGGAGGGCGAGAAGCCGCTGCCCGCGGATGCAATGACCCTGCCAAAGCTCCTGTCCGACGCGGGCTATTGCAACGGCGCGTTCGGCAAATGGGGTCTCGGGTATCCGGGTTCGGAGGGCGAACCCATGAAACAGGGCTTCAACCGCTTCTTCGGATACAACGGGCAAGTCCCCGCGCACAATTATTATCCCCGCTATTTGTGGTCGGACGACAAAAAGATCGCGCTCGACGGCAAGACCTATTCCCATGACCTGATCATGAGCGAGGCGATGAAATTCATCCGGGAAAACGCGTCTCGGCCTTTCTTCTGCTATTTGCCGGTCACCATCCCGCACGCCAGTCTGCAGGTCCCGGAGGATTCGGCGCGTCCGTTCCGCAAGCAGTTCCCGCAGTACGAACTGGTCCCGGGAGTCTATGCGGGACCGGTGATCCGGAACCCGGCGGCCTGTTTCGCCGGGATGGTCACGCGGCTGGACGGCCAGGTCGGTCGTCTGATGGCGCTGCTCGCGGAACTCGGCATTGACGACCGCACCCTGTTCATCTTCACCTCAGACAACGGCCCGCACAAGGAGGGCGGGGCCGTGCCCGATTTCTTCGACAGCAACGGCCCCTTCCGCGGTTACAAGCGGGACTTGTATGACGGCGGCATCCGGGCGCCGTTCATCGCGCGCTGGCCGGGACGCATCCCCGCGGCCGGGCTCGATAACGGAGAGCGGGGCACGGTCAGCCTCCCGGGTCCGGGCCGGTGCTGCGGACATGTTGCGTCGTTCTGGGACATCCTGGCCACGGTCTGCGAGGCCGCGGGCCTGGCAACACCCCAAGGCCTGGACGGGATCTCCATGCTCCCGGCCCTGACCGGCGACGGCCAGGACCAGCGCCGCCACGAATACCTCTACTGGGAGTTCAACGAGAAGGGCGGGCAACAGGCGGTCCGGACCGGCGAATGGAAAGGCGTCCGCATAAACACCAAGGCCCGTCCCGCAGGGCCGGTTGAGGTCTATGATTTGAGCACGGACATAGGCGAAAGCAAAAACCTCGCGCCAGTCCGGCCCGAACTGATGGACCGGATCGCGGAGATCATGAAGAAAGCCCACTCCGAGCCTGCGTCCACGCAAATCCTCATCAAAGGAAAATGACCGGCGGACCATGCTCTTTGATTTGGAACACGACCCGAGCGAGTAGTACAACCTGCTGGAGCTTTATCCCGGGGTTGCCAAAGATTTCCAAAAACGGATTGAGGAGTGGAACCGGGATTTCAAAAAGGGACTGTGAAATCCGGTTCGCAGCAACGCTTCCTTGACGGACAATCATCTCCGGGTTTAGGATTGTTTTAGGAGGAATGCGATGAAACGAAGAGAGTTTTTGAAGGAGAGCGCGGTTGCGGGCGCGGGACTGATGATTGCAAGAAAAGGCTGGAGCGGCCCGCTGCTCTCCACGGACGCCAAAAAGCCGAACATAATAATCATCCTGTGCGACGACCTGGGATACGGAGATATCGGCTGCCTCGGTGACACCATGATCCGGACCCCGAACATCGACTCGCTGGCCAAGACCGGATGCAAGATGACTTCTTTCTATTCTTCCGCGCCAGTCTGCTCGCCCAGCCGAGCGGGGCTGCTCACGAGCAGATACCCTCCTCGCACCGGGGTCACCCAGGTGCTGTTCCCCACAACCGGGGTTGGCTCAATTGTAAATGCCCGGCTTGCCATGAGCGGCGCCGCGCTAGCTCTTCCCAAAAATGAGATCACCCTGGGACAGGCGATGAAAGCCGGAGGCTATCGCACCTGCTGCATCGGCAAATGGCATTTGGGAGACATGAAGGGTTTCCGTCCTCATGAGCGCGGGTTCGACCATTACTTGGGAGTACTCTTCAGCAACGACATGGCCCCGCTCAACCTCTACCGCAACAATCAGGTCATCGAAAAGGCTCCTGCCAACCAGGACTTGCTCACCAAGAAATACACCGAAGAGGCGCTCGGGTTCATCAAGGAAAACAAGGATAATCCGTTCCTGTTATACCTGGCTCAGACCTTCCCGCACGAACCGTTGCACGCGTCCCCGGATTTCCGCGGCAAGTCCAAAGCCGGGATCTACGGGGACTGCGTTGAGGAAATCGATTGGAGCACGGGCAAGATCCTGGACGCGCTCCAAAGCTACGGCCTGCTTGAAAACACCCTGGTGGTTTTTACGAGCGACAACGGCCCGTGGTGGACCGGGAACCCCGGGTATCACCGCGGCCGGAAGAACGACAGCTTTGAAGGCGGCATGAACGTGCCGTTCATCGCGTCCTGGCCCGCCCAGATACCAGCCGGGACTACCTCCGATGAAATGGCGATGAACATCGACCTGTTCACCACCAGCCTTGCGGCCGCGGGCCTGGAAGCGCCCAAGGATCGCGCCATCGACGGGAATAATTTGCTCCCGCTTTTGACCGGAAAACAAAAGCAATCCCCGCACGACATCCTTTACTATTACAAGGGCAGGGATTTGCAGGCCGCGCGCACGGGCAAATGGAAATACCAGCTCCGTCATTATGTGGCGTATGCTCCGCTGGGCCTGCCCAAAGGCCCGTGGCTGTTCAACCTGGAAGAAGACCCCAACGAGTCTTACAACCTGATCGATAAATACCCGGAAGTCGCGCGCGAGTTTGAAAAACGGATCGCGGAGTGGAACAAGAACTTCCGCAAGCATCTATAAGCGGCTTGGTTGTCAGGAGGCTCGGCGGCTATTTTTCCTGAAACCAGATCTCAGCGTATTTGTTGACCGGTCCCTGCAGGGTCTTTGCCCTGGAGGAGTCGCCTTTTAGGTAGAGGTCGAAGAAAGCGACTGAGTAATCCTTGTAGGCCTGCGCCTTTTGCTTATACCCGGAGCGGAACCCGGTAAGGGCGAGTTTAACTATGGTCGGGTTTGCGGCCAGGGTCATGTCTGATATGGTCATGTGGTCGGTCTTTTTAAGGCGGACAGCGTATTTGGGAGGAGGCGCGTTTTGATAGATGGTCCAGGCGCCGGTCCAGGGGGCCTCGAACCTTTTGCTGTCGCCGTTGATGATCATGAACGGGATTTTGAGTTCTTTGGCGGCCTGGTCCAGTTCCGGGAATGACGTCGATGTCCCGAGCGGGAGCATGGCCTTGACCCTGGCGTCCCTCATGAACATTGCATCCCGGTTCTTGCCCCGGAAATTGCAGCAGGGTTCCAGGTGTCTCCTCTCTTCAGAGTTGCGGACCGCGCATTTCTGCTCGTCGTATTTGAAGTTCTCGCAATGATAGGGCAGACCCCCGATCGCAAGCGTGGTGTACCCTCCGAAGGAGTGGCCGGAGGCCCCGATTTCTTCCGGGTCCATCATTTTAAAAAATGGCGAACTCGGATTTTGGTTCAAGGCGAGCGCGAAGTCGATGGTGGCGGATGCTTCCTCGGCCCGGTAGAACGGACTGAACCCCGAGTCCTTGAACCGGTCCTGAAAAAGAGTGTAAACAGTCGTGCTCAGGTCCCCCCCGCTGGTGACCGCGGCCAGGGCGATTTTTCCCATGCTGATGTCCGGCTTGCCCTCGATGTGGCACATGGCGGAGTCCTTGTGGTCGACCGCTACAATCACATAGCCGAAGCTGGCCAGGTTCTCGGTGTAATACACGGAGCAGTCCCCGCACGCGCCGATGCCGTGGGAGAAATTTATCAGCGGGTAGGGCGCGCTTTTTTTGTCAACCGGCGCGTTGAGCACGGCGTAGCCGGAGAAGTTCTTGGCGTAAACATGGGCCGATGCGCCGGCTGCGGGCCTGGCCGGGTACCAGATCATGACCGGCGCGGTCCGGTCCGCGAGCTTGATGTGGTCGATCATCACCCCCACCTTGTAGGGCCCGTCCGGGGCAAAGGTCTTAAGGGCCTTTGCGTCCCTGGCCGCGGCAAACGCGCAAACAGTAAGCATTGCGGCCATCGCGCATCCGGGCTTAAAGATTTTTTTCATGCACCCCCTCCTTATCTCAGGTTAGCCACGACAATAGAATATTAAATTGAGAAACATTTTACAAGTGTATTTGCGTGCAATTATATTTAGTGCCCAGGCGCACATTGCCGCTTTGGTCTTGGGGATGGTATTTTCCCTTTGGCGACATGCCCGGCACCCGGACTCTTGACAACTTTTTTGATTACTGGTAGATTTTGGAAACTTGTTGTCAATTAATTATCTTTTTGGAGGCCCGCAATGAGAATGAGTCGAAAGTTATGGCTGCTGTTGTCCGTTTCCCTCATTTTCATTTCCGTAAAATTATTATTCTCCTGCACTTTTGGCAACCCTTCGGAGGAAGGGGAGACCACTATTTCAGGAACCATGAGCATGAATTCCGGGGGAGCTCCCCTGGCGCGCGCGTCCGCGCTGACTCCTCTTGCCGGCCACAAGCTCCATTGCTGGACCGTTACCGGGACCCATGTTGAGGAAACCGGCGTCTCAGATTCAAACGGACATGTGAGCCTGACATTGAAAGTCAAAAATCCGACCTTCAGCTGCAACATTATGAATCCATCGAACCAGGTGATCGCGGATCTGAACTTCGCGGACACCTCGGGCAATTCCGGCGCCAGCGTGCATACCACCGGCGACATACCGCTCGGGCCCATAACCGTGTTTCCCACGGGCACAGCCACAGCCATCATCCCGCCCAATGCCAGCATTCCGGGTGGAGGCGGTCCCACCTGCCAGAACATCACCGACCCCTGGACCAACGGCCAGGGCACCGCGAGCGGTACCTATTCCTATGACCCGGTCACGCATATCCTGACCTTGAACACCACGACTTATAATTTCCAATGCTACGGGCCCCCGCCCGGCTCCTGGCAGATCCCCATTCTATTAACCGCCACCACCCTGCGAATGGGGAGCATGGTCTTCACCAGGACCAGCAGCGACCCGAATAGCGTGGTGGGCTCCTGGACCGCCACGGAACCGAATGACACGGGCGGCAATGCCACCATTTACATGACCATGGGTGCGGACGGCAAGATGAGCTTCCTGTCCTGCAACGCCTCCTGTGTCAACTTGCACACCACTCACTACTTCAGCAGCAGCGATTACGGCCTGGATACTTACGTGGGGGACGATTTCCATAGAGCCACAAGCGTCACGATCAGCGGTCCGGGATTAACGGGGACCGTTAACCTGGTCTGGGATGATGGCGAATGGTTCCTGGATGACGGTTATCTGGGCGTCACGCCCCCGTCCGTGGGTTCCCAATATGCCATCACAATCTATGACGCCCAGGGCACGCATAATGCAACCGCCGGCATCAGGGGTTATGTCAATACTGCCCCGGTGTGCATCAATCCCCCTGACTCCAGTTCTGCGACCAGCCCGGTCCTGTTCCAATGGGGAGCGGTTTCCGACCCGGATTTCCTGGACTATGACTTGTGGATTGATTACGAGTCCGGCACGGATTTTGACCGCTTTGATAATTTGATTAACAATTCGCAGTCCGTGGTAATGCCCATGGATCACTATTACTGGGGCTTGTCAGTTGAATACACTTACGGGAGCGGCGAGATTGAATGCGGATATTTCCAGGTGCATTAAATACGACCGGGAATAAATAAGCGGGAAAGGCCGGAGCGATCCGGCCTTTCTTTTTGTCATCAGTCGTCTTGCTTTCCTTTTTGGTTGACCTAGAATGGACGGGCATGGGAGACCAGGGCGTAAGAATTTATAGCTACCGCTGGGTGGTCCTGGCCGCGTTCGCATTCATCAACCTGACCATCCAGATGCTCTGGATCTGCTTCGCGCCCATCACCGGCCCGGCCACGAAATTTTACGGGGTGTCCGACATGGAGATCGGCTATCTGGCCATGGTCTTCATGGCGGTTTACATCCCCGCTGGCATACCCGCCTCATGGCTGATCCACCGCCTTGGCTTCAAGAAGGGCGTGGGGCTGGGAGCCGTTCTGCTCGGGGTGTTCGGGCTGCTCAGGGGTTTCTTTCCCAACGACTACCCAAAAGTTCTCGCTTTCACCATCGGCATTGCCCTGGCACAGCCCCTGCTCTTGAACTCATACACCACCCTGGCCGCAAAATGGTTCCCCATCAACGAGCGCGCCACCGCCTCGGGCCTGGCCATGGCCGCCAATTTTATCGGCACCACCATCGGGCTTATGCTCACCCCGTTCCTGGTGACAAAATACGGGATCGCGTCCATGCAGATGATCTACGGAGTCGTCACCGCCCTGTCATCCGTCGTCTTCCTGGTTCTGGCCCGGGAAAGCCCGCCCACTCCTCCCGGCCCGCCCGGCTCCGAGGAAAGGTCTCACATGTTTGAAGGTCTGAAGATGATTGTGGGGAAAAGGGATGTCTGGTTCGGCATGGTCATTTTTTTTGTGGGGGTCGGGGTTTTCAACGGCCTGGCGACCTGGATTGAGGATATTGTCCGACCCAAGGGCATGAGCATCAACCAGGCGGGAATGCTGGGCGGCCTTCTCCTGATCGGGGGCATCGCGGGCGCGTTCGTGATCCCCACGCTTTCCGACCGGTTTCGCAGGCGCAAGCCCTTCATGCTTTTGGGCATGATCTGCGCGATCCCCGGACTGATCGGCTTCACCTTCTTCTCGACCTACCCGATGCTTTTGCTCTCCGTGTTCTGGCTCGGGTTCTTCATGATGGGGCTGGGGCCGGTCGGTTACCAGTACGGCGCGGAGATCACCCGCCCGGTGCCCGAGGGCGTGTCCAACGGCCTGCTGGTGCTGGCCGGGCAGGTGTCAGTGGTATTCATCTTCGGCATGCAGGCCATGAACAACCGGTTCGGCTCGTTCATGCCCTCCCTGATGTTGGGCGTGGGACTCATGGTCATTGACTGCGTCTTGATCGCGCTGCTTCACGAATCGAAGATGATTGAGGAACCGCAGGGCTAGAAACTCAGCAGTCCATATTCGAAAAGAAAGAAAGGCCGGATCGCTCCGGCCTTCTTGACACGCCATAAAAAAATTCACATTTTGCTGCCGTCCAATTTGATCAGTTTCGGGGAGAGAAGCTTTGTTGAATCCGCGCCGCGCTCGGTGCTGGGCTTGATGTAGTTGCGCTGGATCACCCGGAAGCCGGCTCCGATCGGGATCTTGTCAGTGGTGACCGAGGTGCAGTTGGTCAGATGCTTGCTGGCGCAGTCGCGGGTGAAGTAATAGACATAGAACTTGTCGGCATTATCCACCTTGTCGCTAAACCGGTTGGCGGTGTTTGCCAGATTCGCACTGTCTATGCTTTCCACGCCCGTCAAGGTCTGGGCCACATAGATGGACAGGTTCACATAGACCGCGTTATTGGTCTTGGTGGCCAGGGTCCCGACCACCGCGTAAACCTGGTCGTTGTCCAGGGCGGCCGCTTCTGTTTCCGCGGGGATTTCAGGCAGCGGGTTGTTTTCAAAATACACCCAGAAAGTGCCCTGGTAGCTGGTGTCCTGGGTGTCGCCCAGGCAGTTCATTCCCCGGACATTGCAATGCGGGCCAACCAAGTCCACCAGGCTCTGGATGTCAAAAATCGGGAGCGCGGTCGCCCCGGGCTGGACATGGTACTCCTTTACCGCGTTGATGAGCTTGTCGAAATCGGCTTGCAGATAAGCCTCCGGCTCCGCGACCCTAGTCTCCAGAGTGACCGGGGCATAGGCTTCCGGGCTGCGGTTGGCCCTGGCGTCGCGCACCCGGAGGATTACCATGGGCAAGTCTTTGCGCCATTGGTCTCCGGCCGAAAGCTCCGCGGGCATGGCGTAGCGGATCCAGGTCATAAAGTCATAAGCTTTTTCCCCAAGCCCTAGCTCCAGAGGAGGCGCAACCGGTTCCACAAAAATATCTTTCGCGTCGGGCACGCCCGCGTCCAGCAATGCCTGCCTCATGTTTCTTTCCATGAATTGGTCAGGCGTGATTATGAAGAAGCGCTCCTGGCCGAAGGACGCGCCTGACTTGCGCTCGACCACCACGTTGTTGTTGCTGTTGCCGATGCTCGCGAAGATGCGGATGCGCTTGGGGTTGGGCGTGTAATTGAAGAAGAGCTGCACGATTTGGGGAATGCCGTGCTCGACCAGAAATTTATAGACCGGGTCCTGAGTGTTGATGGTTCCCTCCCGGCTGAACTCGTAGGTCTGCAGCCCGAAGTAAGCCGCGGCCGGTGGCAGTTGAGCCAGAATGATGATGGCCTCTTTGGGATCAAACCGGTAAATGCTGTTGTAGCCCGGGAGCAGCAGACCGAAGGCGTTCCGGTAGGACTGCTCCACGTACTCCTCGGGCCAGGGCGGCAACGCGGGCACAATGTAAGGGGCCGCCGGGTTGTTGCCGTAGCAGTTGCCCATCACCTGCACCGCATACTGGCATTCCGGGATGCCGAAAACAAACCAATAGCCGCGCTTTACCTGGAAGCCATCTCTTTCCAGGGCATGGGTGAGGGCATCGGCTTTCCTTTCAATTGATGGCGGGACCTTGTTCGGGGAATACGGGACACTATGGTCGCCGGATGCGCACCCGGCCGATGCCATAACAATTGCAGCCGCAAAAAAAATCAAAGTCCGAGAAAGGTTTTTCATGCCCGTGACCTCCTTATTTTATTGCCGGCCTTTCCATTTTTTCAGAGTCCTGTTTGGGTCCTACATCTTGCTCCCGTCGAGCTGGACCATGATGGGCTGGACCAGTTTTGTGGAATCCGGGCCTCTTTCGGTGCCGGGCTTGATGTATGTGCGCTGTACGATTTTGAATTGCTGTCCCGGCGGGATCTTGTCCTCGCCGACTGAGAAGCAGTTGGACAGTCCCA
>Ga0315287_10005319_pt1 | contig 12674 bp, 8 predicted proteins | sample YL17G11_0_MG_FD_205037 | JGI IMG/M metagenome (GOLD analysis project Ga0315287, IMG submission 205037) | Sediment microbial communities from Yellowstone Lake, YNP, Wyoming, USA - YL17G11_0 | ecosystem: Environmental > Aquatic > Freshwater > Lake > Sediment | place: USA: Wyoming | collected...
GGCGGCGGCCCCCCGCGCCCCCCCCCGCGCCCCTCCCCCCGCGGGTGTGGGGGGGGGGGGGGGGGGGGGGGGGGGGGTGGGGGGGGGGGGGGGGGGGGGCCGCCGCCCCCCGCCGCCGCCCGGCGCGTCCCCCCCTTCCGCGCGCCTCCAGCCGCTCCTGCGGGACGCCGCGGACGCCGCCCTGTACGCGGCCACCGTGCTCTCGTCCGCCGGCCGGCTGCTCCCCGCGCTGGGCCCGCGCGCGCTGGCCGCGCTGGCGGCCGCGCCCGCCTTGGCCGCTGCTGCGCCCGCGCTCGCCGCCGCCGCCGCCGCCGCCGCCGCCACCACGTCCACCCACGACCTACCCTCCACCGCGCGCCGCCGCCCTGGCGCCCCGGGAGTCGCCCTGCCGACCGAGGGCGACGCCGCGCGCGGCGCGCCGCCGCCGCGCGGCGACGCGGCCAAGCGGCGCGCCCAGAATTGGGAGGCGTGCCGGGACGAGTTTTTTGCGGCGTTGCGGGCGGCGGCGGAGCGGGAGAGCGGCTCGTTCGACGGCGGCCCCGGCAGCGGCGGCGACGCCGACGCGCTGGCCGCGCTGCGCGCGCGCGTGCCCGCCCTCCTGCGCCGCCTCCGCCCCGACAACGCGCCCAAGCTGGCTGAATTGCTCGTGGCGGCGTCCGCGCAAGCGGCGGAAGCCGGGGCGCCCATGCTCGGAGACGCCGTCGCCGGCCTCGCCGCGCGCGACCCCGCGCGCTTTCGCGCCCTCGGCGCGCGCCTCGCCGGCGGCCCCTCGTCGCGCGGCGATGGAGGTGTGGGAGGCGGCATGACGGGCGGCGGCCCGAGCTCCCGCCCGCCGACGCCGCGGCAGGCGACGCCGGTGGCGCGCCCCCCCCCCGCGCTGCGCGGCGGCCCGCCGCCGCCGGGCGCCGAAGCCGACGCCCTCGCCCTCGCCGCCGCGTCCCGCTTCCCCCCGGACCAACGCCTATACGTCCTCTTCCTGGCGGCCGCCGACTCGCACCGCCTGCTGGCCGCGGCGGGTGCCGCGCTCAGGGCGCGGCTTGTGCACGCGGCGGCGCTGCGCGGCGGCGGCCCGCCCGCGCCCGCCGACGGCGACCGCGCGGCGGCGGCCGCGGCGGCGGCGGGTCTGCTCTCCTTTGTCGAGTTCGGGGCGGCGGCCCTGGAGGCGCCAGGCGGCGGCGAGGGGAGCGGGAGCGACGACGACGGCGACGATGCCCCGAACCCCACCATTCCCTTTCCCGGCGTCGACGCCGCGTCCGCCCTGCGCGCGTCCATCACGGTCCCTGGCGGCCTGCCGCGCGCGCTGGCGTGGGTGGTGCGCTACGTGTCGTTCGCGGCGTGGGCGCCGCGCGGGCCGCCGGCGCACGCGCGCGCCGCGCGCGCGGCGCTCGCCGCGCTCGCCGCGGCCCCCGCCCTGCGCCCCGACGCGCCCGGATTCGACGGGTGCGCGCTCTGCGCGCGCGGGCTGCTGGATGGCGCGGCGGCGGCGGGCCTGGTCGGCCGCGCGCCGCGCGCCGCCGACGCCGCCGCGTTTGCCGCCGCGCTCGCCGCCGCCCCGCCGCGCCCGCCACCCGACGCGCGCACCCGGGAGCTGGCGCTGCCGGGGCTGGAGCGGGCGACGGCCGCGCTGGCGGCGGCGGCGAGGGGGGGGGCGGGCGGCGCGGCGCTCGCGCGGCCCGCCCGCAAAATCACGCCGGCCGCGCCGGCGGCCGCCTCTTCCGGGGCTGCGGCGGCAGCCGCGGCCGCCGCCGCCGCCGCCGCGCGCGCCGCCGCTTCGTCCTCTCGCCCGCCCGAGACGCCCGGCGCGCCGTCGCCCGCGACCGCCGTCGCGCGCCTCGCCCCCGCGCCTCCCGACGACGACGTCACGCCCCGCCTGCAAGCGGCCCTGCTGGACATGTACTCGACGACGGGGGAGAGCGTGACGATGCGGGAGGTGGTGGAGTTTGCGGCGCGCGCGGTCGGCGCGGCGGCGGCCGCGGCGGCCGCGTCGGCCGCCGCGTCCGCCGCCGCTGCCCGCGCTGCTCCTGGCCTGGCTGCCGCTGCGTCAGCTGCCGCCGACGCGGTCGCGGCTGACGCGGCCGCCGGCGGCGTCACCGCGCGCCGCGCCCCCCCAGCCGCCGCGTTGCGCGCCGCCCTCGCCCCCGTCGCCGCCGCCGCCGCCGCGACCGAGGCCGGCCCCGCGGCCCGGCTGGCGACCGCGACCGCGGCGCGCGTGGCCGACCGAGGGGCGGCGGCGGCGTTGGCCGCGCTGTCCGCGCCGGCCTGGCCCGACGAGGCCGCGTCGGCCGCCGCCGCCATCGCGGCGGCTGGGGCGCGCGAGGTCGCGGCGCGGGCGCTGGCCGCCACGCTGGGGCCGCGGGTGGCGGCCGCGGTGGACGCGGCGGCGGACGAGGCGGTCGCGGCCGAGGTGGCGGCGCGCAAGCGGGCGCTGGCTGCCGCGGGCGGCACAGGAGCGGCCGTCGCTGCGAGCGGCGCGAGTGTGTAGCGTCGGTGGGCGACCAGGCAGCGAAACTGCGGCTAGCGGCGCGCGCTCGAGCGGCCACCACCACTCTGCCGCCCGCCCGGCGCGCGCCCCGCCGCGCCTGCGCGTGCGCCATCACTCCGCACGCCCCCTCGGACAACCTATGACGACCGCGCGCCCGCGGCGGCGGCGCGCCGCCGCCGGCAGCGCGCCGCGCAAGCCGGCGTCGACGCCCGCGGTGAGAGAGGGAGGGCGTGAGGGGGGGGAAGGCGTGCAGGCATGCACGGGCGGCCGGCGGTTGGGCGCGGGCCGCGCGGGCGGCGTCGCATGCGGGCCGTCGGCCGCCGACCCCTTCCCTTTTGTTAGACCGCCGACCCAACCGCCCTCCTCGACGCCGCCCACGCCTCCCTCGCCCTGGGCGACCTGCCCACCGCCCGCCTGCTGCTGGCGCAGGCGGCGGAAGCGGCGCCCGGCGACGCGCGCGTGGCCGAGGCGGTCGGCGCGACGCTCGCCGAAATCGGACCCCCCGACGCCGCCCTCGCCGCGCTGCGCCGGGCGGTTGTGTTGGCACCGGAGGAAGGCCACGAGAAGTACATGTACATCGGGCAACTGCTGGAGGGGAGGGCGGCGGTGGGGGCTTTCTCGAAAGGCGCGTCGATCGCGTCGGCGGTCGCCGCCGCCGCCACCGCCTCTGGCGACCCCGCCGCCGCCGCCGACGCCCGCTCCGGTCTTGCCGCCGCACTGTGCGCGCTGGCCGAGGCCCGGCTGGCGGCCGACGGGGCGGAGAGCGCGGGGGCCGGGGTCGAGGCGTTGCTCGCCCGCGCCGCCGCCGCCTCCCCGTCCTCCCCGGAGCCCGGCCAGATTCTGGCGTCGCTGCGCGTGGAGCAAGGGCGGCCGGACGACGCGCTGGCGCTGCTGCGCGCGAGCGCCGCGGGGTGGCTGCCGCTCGCGCGCGCGGCGGCCGCCGCCGCGCTCGCCGGCGACGGCGGCGCCGCGGCCTCGCCGGGGCCCTCGGCCGCCGCGCTGGCGGCCCTGCCGCCGTACGAGGCCCGGTTCGAGGCGGCCAAGCTTTTTCTCGAGTTGGGCGAGACCACGACCGACGCCGTCTCCGTCTGCGACTCCCTCCTGGCCGAACGGGACGACGCGCCCGACGTCTGGTGCGTGCTCGCCCTGGCGCTCTACGCGGGCGGCGACCTGGAGGGGGCCACGGCCGCGGCCGAGGAGGGGCTCGCCGCGCTCGCGGCGCCGGGGTGCCCGCCGTGCGACGCGGATGGGGCGTCGTTTCGGGAGGTGCTGGCGGCGGTCGCGGACGCGCGCACGGCGGGCGGTGGGGCGGGCGGTTCGTGAGTGATTTGGGTGGGGGAATGGAAGAACAAAAAGTCACTCTGTGCGTTTCAATGCTGCTTCCCCTTGCCGCCCCTCCCTCCCCCGCCACCCGCCTCCGGCAGAAACCCTCCCGCCGCCAACGCGGCCCGGCCGCAGTTTTGGATGAGGCCAAACCGGGCGGGGCCGAGCTTGCGGCCGCCGAACCAGCGCGAGACGACGACGACCGCGTTGTCCGCGTGCGCCGCGCGCATCATGAACAGCAGGCGCCCCCCGGCCGCCGCCTCGCCGTCGTCGTCGCAGTCGGCGTGTGACACACCTGTTTCCGGGTCGGTCAACCGGAACGCCATGATGTTGTGCGTCGCCCTCGCGATTTTGGGGACCGCCAGCAGCGCGTCCACCACCGCTCGCACCCCCGCCACGCTGGCCACGGGCGCGGTGTGGGCTTGGAAGGTGCAGGAGTGGCGGATAGGGGGAGAAGAGACGATCGAGAGGGCGGCCAGCGCGGCGGCCGCGTCGCGCGGCGGGGGGAGCGGCGGAGAGGGCGGGCGGGCGGCTTCGATCGCCGGCGCATGCGCCTCATCGTCCACGGCGTCTGCGGCGTCCGGTTCAGCGACGAACAGCTCGTCGCGGCGCCTCAACGCTTCGACAACCTCGTAGAGGCAGGGTTCCCCTCCGTCACCCCAGTGCGCCTCTACCAGCCCCTCGCATACGCCGGCCGCGTCGGCGGGGGCCAGGTGGGGCGCGGCCAGGGTCAAAGACGGTGGCGCGGTCGGGTAGGAGGGGGGAAGCGTGGCGGTGAGGGTCAGCCGCGCGGGGTGGGCCGCGGACGGGACAAAGAAAACGACCCGCCGCGCCGCGCCGTCGACGGCACAGTCGTCGCCGTAGATGGCGGCAACCGCTTCCAGCTCGAGTGCGTCGTCGGCCAGCGGCGCATCCATCGCCGGCCGCGCGCACCGCCGCCTGGGCCCCTGCGCGCGGCGCTGGGGCGACCGGCCACAGACGGCGAGAGCGCGGGCGGCGCCTGGAGCCGAGTGTGGTGAGGGACGAGGGGGCACAGAGAAGAACGCGCCGGCGCAGACCCCGACGCGCTCCTTTCCCCCGCCCGCGCCCGCGCCCTCGACGGCGCGCCCGCGCCCCACTGCCGAACTCAGTCCAGCGGCGGCACGCGCGCCACCGCGTCCAGGATCGCCCCCCGAAACGCGGGCCGCGCGGTCAGAAACGCGGAGACGTGGCCGCCGCCGACCCACCGCACCTCGGCGCCCGGCCACGCCGCGCCCCACTCCTCCACCGAGGCGCGGCCGACGTACGCGTCGTCCGTGGCGCCGACCAGGATGGTGGCGGAGGGTACGGAGGGTACGGGGAAACGCGTGACGTCCGTGTAGGACTCGAGCACGGCGGCGAGCGCGGCGCGCGCCGCGGCGGGGCCCGCGCTCCCGCCGCCGGCCGCGGCGCCGGCCGCGGCGCCGGCCGCGGCGGCGAACGGCGGGGCCCTGGCCCCGCCGAGCGCCGCGGCGTCGGCGGCGGCCGACCCCGCGCGCGCGGCGGCCGCCGCGCGCGCGGCGGGCGGCGCGCCGGCAGCCGCCGCGGCCGCGCCAGCCGCCGCGCCCGCGGCAGCGGCAGCATCGCCAGGAGGCGCGCCCGCGGCAGCCGCAGCGCCCGCGGCCGACGCGGCGAGCGGCCAGTCTGACGCGGCCGCCAACCTCGCGGCGCCCGCCCCGCTGCCTGCCGGCGCCGCCGCCGCCGCTGCCAGCACGGCGTCACGCACAGAGGTGGCGCCGGCGTGTGCCGGGGCTGTGAGGGGGCGCCAGGCGGTCGCGGCCCACAGAGCGCCGTCGCAGAAGGCCGCGCGCGCCGACCGCGGCGCCAAAAGAGGGGCGCAAGCCGCCGGCCCGGGGGCCAGCGCCGCCACCATGCCGGCGTGCACGCCTCCCATGGAAAACCCGGAGACGCCGAGCCGGGCGAAGCCGCCACGGGTTGCCGCCCACCGCAAGAGGGCGAGCGTTTCCCCAATCGTCGCCCTCCCGAGCGCGAACAGGTCCGACACGCGGGCCAGGCGGGCGCCCACCTGCTCCGGGGGGCGGCGGGCGTTGTAGTAGGGCGATTCGAGGACAAGGGTCGCGACGCCGGCGGGCAGCAACGGCGCGCCGAGCGCCAGGCGCCGGCCAAAGCCCTGGTCGCCCGTGCCGGCCAGGTGGACGACGCACGCGCCGAGGCCGAGGCGGGGGTCGGTCGGGGTGAGCAGGCGCGCGCGCGCGACGCGCGACGCCGCTGGCAGCGCTCTCAACACCCCTTCCGGCGCGGGCGACGGGAACGCGGCCTCCAGCAGCCTATACGGCGTCCCGTACCGCGTGCCGGCCTCGAGCGTGGCCCAGCGAGGGGTCAGGGGAGGGGTTGAAGGGTCGGGCGCGAGCCACGCGGCCGGGTCGGGAATCCCCGCGTCCCCTCGTTTCATCCTGCTCTCCCGCTCCGCTGCCGCCTTCATCAGGGCGTCGCGCTCAAAGTCGACGACCGACAGGTCGCCCCACCCCGCCTCGAAAAACTTCGGCGCTCCGAGGAGGGCCGTGGGGAGGCGGGATACGACGGCGTCCAGGGCAGCGGCGGCGGGGCCGGCGAGCGAGGGGAGGCGGGGGGGCATGTCGCGCGGATGGCGGGTGAGGGAAGTGGAAAAGGGGGAGCCGAATCGGCGCGGGCCCGATTCGCGCGTCGAAGCCACTGGGGCGACGGCCAGCGCCGCTCCGGCCGGCGACGGATCGCCGGCGGGCGGGAGCGAGGGCCGCCCGACAGTGCGCGGCGACCGGGAGCGGCGGTCGCGCCGGCCGCTGCCACTCCGGCGCCCGCCGCCCGCGGCGGGCGCCGGCGGCGGTGTGCTGGAGGCGTCCATAAGCGTCCCTGTCGCGGCGGCGCAGGCCGCGCGCGCGCCGCTCGCCGAAAGACGGTGCGCCGGCGGCGGCTCGCTTCCCCGATTCCCCTGTTCCCCCCAATCCCGCACCCCCCGCCGCCGCGAATGACGAGGAACAGTTAGGCTCGTTGTCGTGACACCAAAAACGTGGCGATTTGACTCAATCATTCAACTCCCGACGCTCGCGGCGGGCGGCCCCCCTCTTTTCGTGCTTCCTTTAAAGCTGGCGGCGCGTTTCCAGCGCCGCCCGTTTCGCTTGGAAGCGACATGAAACGACCGCGCTCAGCATCGGCCGTGCGCACCGCCCGTCGCGCGGCTCGATCTACAGCGTGGCGACACTTTTTCTTTTCGCGCGCGAGCCTCGTCCCGCTCCCGCGCGGCGGCCGACGCCCTCCCGCCCATTTTTTCACAGGCGGCGACTGCGGCGCCGGCGGCGGGGAGAGGTGGCGGCGAGAGCGGGCGCGGTTTGAGAGAAGGGAGTGCGAGCACCCTCCTCGTCCTCGTTCCTTTTCCCTCGCCCGCCTTCTTTCACGCCTCGTGGCTGTAGTCCAGACCTCCCAGCTCCTTCAAGCCGTCGAGGAAACTCGCCCCGGTGAGCAGCCCCGACCCCGCGACGACGCACGGCCGCCCGTGCCGCGCGGCCGCCGCCGCCGCGGCCGCCGCCTCCCCCCGCGTCACGCCGCCGGCGATGAAGACGACCATCGGCCGCCCTTTGCCCCCGCCGCGCGCGCCGGCGCGCGCGGCCCAGCCGGCGGTCGAGTGCGCGGTGCGGACCGACCCGGTGCGCCCCGACGCGCCGAGGCCGCCCGCCAGGGAGGCCAGGCGGGACGGCGCGCCGCCGAGCGGGGGCGCGCCCGGCCCCGCGTCGTCGGGGGGCACGACGTGGGGAAAGGCGGCGTCGTCCAGGGTGCCCGCCGCGAGCGCGTCGAACCAGTCGCCGACCGCGGGGGCCACCCCCCCGACCTCGAACCCGCCCGCCGTCGCCGCCGGTTTGCGCTTGGGGGGCTTGGCCCACGCGACGCCCGGCTTGCGGTACACGGGGACGCCCAGGGCCTCCAGGCCGGCAAACGCGCGCGCGACGTCGGTCGGCGGCAACCGGGCCAGCTTGGCCCACTGCGCCTCCTTGGCGGCGTCCATGCGGCCGGGGTGGGTGGCGACGTAGATCAAGAGCAGGCGGAGCTGGGGGGGGCGGGGGGGGGCGACGGGTGGGGCGCGCGCGCGCGCGCCGCGCGCGGCGCTCGAAACCCCATCCCCCGCCTCTGCTCCTCCCCACCTTGACATCCGCGGGGAACGGGGGCCCGGGAGCGCTCAGCGCCGCGATGACGTCCTTGGACGAGGCCGCGCCCGCCGCCAGCGCTTGCTCGAGCCTCCCGGCGTCGGCGAGCCGCCCCGACGCCACCCCCGCCGCCAGCCGCGACGCCAGCTCCACGTGGGTCGTCAGGGTGGCCAGGGTGTCGCGGTACTGGGGGAGGGCGGCGGCCAGCTGGCGCATGGAGCGCGCGTCGAGAGGTTGGGAAGCAGCGGGGGCGCCGCCGGCCGCGCGCGCGCCGCCGCCACCGCCCGCGCCCGGCGCGTGCGCCGCCCGGAACTCGTCCAGCCGACCGGCAATGGCCTGGGACGCCGCCGCAAAGTGGGCGTGCCGCAGCTCGGCCCAGACGGGGTCTGACGACGCGTCGAGCCGCGCGGCGCGCGCCTCCTTCCGCCCGTTGGCCGCCTCTGCCGAAAACTCAAACGCCGCCCCCCTGCCCCCCCCCACCGCCGCCCCGACGCCCAGCACGTCGGCGGCCAGGGCTTCGTAGCCCCAGGCGTGGGCGAGGGGGGCGAGCGCGTCGGCGCCGCGGTCGACGATCAGCACGTCGGCCGTCGGGCCGGCCGGCAACTGGCCCGCCGCCCGCAACGGCTCCAGCGCGGCATGCAGTTCCGCCGCGAGCCGCTGGCAGAGCAGCGACCGCGCGTGCACGGCGACCGGGGCGCCGGGCGGCTCCCCGTCGCCGCCCGCGGGGCCAAACAGGGGGGGCAAGGGCGACGGGGGCGCGTGGGTGACGCACGAGTAAGCGTCCAGCGGGATGAACTCCAGCCCCGCGTCCGCGCACGATTGCAGGGACGCGACGAGGCCGGGGCACCCTTTGATGGCGTCCAAGTCCGCGGGCGTGGGCGGCGACGAGAAGAAGACGTGCGCGGCGGCGTAGGGAGGGGGCGCGTGTTTCTCCTTTCGCCCTCCCTTTTTGCCGCCGCCCGCCCAGTCGGCCGCCACGCGCGCCGCCGACCCGGTGCCTGGCGTGATGAAGTAGACGGCGTCCAGGTGGGGCGCGGGCTCCCGGCGGCGGTGCACGTCGTCGACGACTTAGGGTTAGGGTTAGGGTTGCGGGGTTTTGGGTGGCGGTTTCGACCGCGGCCGCCCGCGTTCCACCCCCTCCCCACTCCCACTCACGCGACACGCCCGCGTCCAGGGTGTCGGCCACGCCCGCCGCTGCGCCCGCGACGCGCGCGGTGCCGGGGTCGAGCAGGAGCACGCGCCAGTCGACGGCCGACGCGGCCCGGGCGGCGCCCAGGATGTCGGTCTGGTGGACAAGGGGGGGGGGGGAGGGTGGGAGGGCGCGGATGCGGCGGCGCGGGCGCGCGCGATGGCATCGCCCGCGGCGCGCCCCTCCTCTCGCCCCTCTCGCACCAGCAACCGCTTCTGGGCGACTGCCTGAATGTCGTCCATGGTTGGGCGGCCCCGCGGGCGCCGACGCGCGCGCGGGCGGGCGGATGGAGGGAGTGGCGTAGCGCCGTGTGCCGGCGCACACACTCTCTCGCGCGCCTCGTCCCCGCGCCGGCCGCCCGCGGGTCGCCCGCAGCGTGCGAGGTGGGCATAGGGGGCAGAGGGGGCAGAGGGCGCGTGCGGCCGGTCGCAGCAAGGGCGCCCGCGTGGCGGCGGGCGGGCACCGGGGCCGCGCAGGCGCCGGTGGACGCCGCACGCCCGCCGTGAGCGCGGCAAGACGCATGTCGCCCCTCCCGCGGGCGGTGGGCGCCGACCGCGCCCGCCCGGACGCACCCGCGCGCGCCCGACGCCCCGCCCGCCCCCAGATGCGCGCTCCTTTCGCCGCCACCGCCCCTCCCGGGCCCGCGCCGCCCGCCCCGCCCTCCCCGGCGCCGGCCCCTGCCCCCGGCGAGGCCGCGTTCGCCGCGCTCGCCGTCTCGTACGCGGCCCTGGGCCTCGTCGCCGCCGTGCAGCTCGCCCGCATCCAGCGCCGCGTGCCCGAGTTTGGCTGGACGACCCAAAAGGTCGGGAAGAGGAATGGGGGGCGCGGGGTGCTGGCGCGGCGCGCGCGGCCCGACCCTTTCCAACCCCTCCCTCCCTCCCTTCCTCACAGGTCTTCCACCTGCTCAACGCGATCGTGTGCGCGCTGCGCGCCGCCGTATTCGCGTCCCACCCCGCGGTCCTGGCGCTCCCCCCCGCCGCCGCGGCCGCCGCGCTCGACGGCCCCGGCCTCCTCTTTTTCACGACCTACACGCTGCTGGTCCTGTTCTGGGCGGAAATCTATCACCAGGTGAGGGGCGGGGGGGGGGGGTTAAGAGGGGGTGGAGAGGGTCGTGGCGCCCTGTCGGCGGCCGACACGGCCGCCGCCCCCCGCCCCCCTCCCTCGCCAGGCTCGCTCCCTGCCCACCGGGTCCCTGCGCCCCGCCTTTCTCGCCGTCAACGGCGCCGTGTACGGCGTGCAGGCCGGCCTGTGGGCGTGGGCCGCGGCGGCGGGGCGGGAAAAGGCGGGGGGCGCGCCGCGCGCCGCGTCTCTGGGTTTCATGGCGCTCGCCTCCGCGGCCGCCGCCGTCGGGTTTGTCCTGTACGGCGGGCGGCTGTTCTTCATGCTGCGCCGGTAGGGAGGGGAGTGGCGGGGGGGTGAGAGCGTGCGGGCGGCCTCTTTGTTTTCACGCCCCCGCCCCCCGCCCCCCCCAGCTTCCCCATCGAGTCGCGCGGCCGCCGCAAGAAGCTGCGCGAGGTGGGCGCCGTCGCCGCCGTGTGCGCGGCGTGCTTCACGGCCCGGGCGGCGCTGGCGGCGTGGGCCGCCGCGGCGGGGCCGGGCGCGGGGCTCGACGTCGCCGGGCACCCCGCCCTCAACGCCGCCTACTACGCGTCCTCCGAACTCGTCCCCTGCGCCCTGGTCCTCTTCATCCTGCGGCGGCTGCCGCCCGCGCGGGCGGGCGAGGGCGGGGCGGGGGGGTACGCGCCGATCGAGTGACGCGGCCGCGGGCGGCGGTCCGCGCGCGCCGGGGCTCCCCGCGCCCCCCTCTCCCGCGGCCATGTTACAGCGGCGCTCCGCGGCCCGTGTGCGCCCAAACAGCGGGGCCCGGCGCGCGGCCGGCGCCCCCGCGCGTCCACCCCCACCCCACCCCCGCGCTCACTCGGCCGTGGGGAGCGCGCCCGCGGGGTGGTAGACCTCCCCGCCCCGCCGCTTGAACTCCTCCGACATGGCGGCCATGCCGGCCGCGGCGTCGAGGGCGGGGGTGTCGGCGCCGGCGACGTCCGCGGCCGCCAGCTCGCGCAGTTCGTGCGAGATTTGCATCGAACAAAACTTGGGCCCGCACATCGAGCAAAAGTGGGCCGTCTTGGCGGGCTCCTGCGGCAGGGTGGCGTCGTGGTAGAGGCGGGCTGTGACGGGGTCGAGCGACAGGTTGAACTGGTCGTACCTTTTTGGGGTGGGGGTGGGGGTGGGGGTGAGTTTTTCTAGGTTTCTTGTTGTCTCGATCGTCGCCCATTCCCACCCCCCCACCCTCGCACCACCGGAACTCGAACCGGGCCTGCGACAGCGCGTCGTCCCGCTCCTGGGCGAGCGGGTGCCCCTTGGCGAGGTCGGCGGCGTGCGCCGCGATCTTGTACGCGATGACGCCTTGCTTGACGTCGTCGCGGTTGGGGAGGCCGAGGTGCTCTTTCGGCGTCACGTAGCAGAGCAGCGCGGTGCCGGCGGCGCCGATGGTGGCGGCGCCGATGGCGGACGTGATGTGGTCGTAGCCGGGCGCGATGTCGGTGGTGAGAGGACCTTCGGGGTGGGGTTGGGGTTGGGGTCGAGGTTTTAGGGTTGGGGTTTGAGGGGCATTTCCCACCCACCCCCCTCCCTCGCGTCTCTTCGCACCCAGCGTGTAGAAGGGCGCTTCATCACACCACTCGAGCTGGTTGGCCATGTTCTCCGGGATCTTGTGCAGCGGGACGTGGCCGGGGCCCTCGTTCATGACCTGGTGGGGTGGGGTGGGGTTTTGGGGGTTGGGGTCAGGGTTCGTCAGGGTTAGTGAGCAGGGTTTTGTGTCCTTGTGCCGACGCCCCAACCCCTTGCCTGGACGTGTTTGACCCACGCGCGGCGGGTGAGGTCGCCCTGCGTCTTGAGCTCGGCAAACTGCGCCGCGTCGTTGGCGTCCGCGATGCACCCCGGCCGCAGGCCGTCGCCGATCGACAGGCTGACGTCGTACGCGGCGCAGATGTCCAAGATGTCGTCCCAGTGGGTGAACGCAAAGTTCTCGGTGTGGTCCAGGAGGCACAGCTTGGCGTGAATCGACCCGCCGCGCGACACGATGCCGGTCACGCGCTGCGCGGTCAGCGGGATGTGGCGGAGGAGGACGCCCGCGTGGATGGTGAAGTAGTCGACGCCCTGAGGGGGGGGAAGGAGGTTGGGGGGGGGGGGGGGGCGTGCGTTGGCGGGGTCGGCGCCAGGGACCGCGCGCCCCCTCTCGCCCTCCCCCGTTCGTCCCACCTGCTCCGCCTGCTCGATGAGCGTCTCCCGGAACAGCTCCCACGTGATGTTTTCCACGATCCCCCCCGCCTTCTCCAGGGCTTGGTAGATGGGGACCGTGCCGACGGGGATGGGGGAGTTGCGCAGGACCCACTCCCGGGTGTCGTGGATGTTTTCGCCGGTGGAGAGGTCCATGGCGGTGTCGGCGCCCCAGATGGCAGACCACTGCGGGAAGGAGGGGGTGGCGTGTGGGCGGCCCACCAACCGACACGGCGAGCGACGGCGCGCG
>Ga0315287_10005320_pt1 | contig 12674 bp, 17 predicted proteins | sample YL17G11_0_MG_FD_205037 | JGI IMG/M metagenome (GOLD analysis project Ga0315287, IMG submission 205037) | Sediment microbial communities from Yellowstone Lake, YNP, Wyoming, USA - YL17G11_0 | ecosystem: Environmental > Aquatic > Freshwater > Lake > Sediment | place: USA: Wyoming | collected...
TATCTCATATCCGATATGGTAACAGTTGGGCATGGGTTTAAAACATTGATGGAATGGTGAAGTGGTTAACACAGCTGTCTGCAAAACAGCCATTCGTGGGTCCGACTCCCACTTCCATCTTGAAATATGGAGGATTAGGATAATTGATAATCCAGTAGTCTTGAAAACTACCGGCGGCAACGCCTTACAGGTTTGAATCCTGTATCCTCCGCCATTTTTTTCATTGTCAACATACGGCACAGTTTAAAAATCATCCAACCCGTGCCAGGGTCATGAGTTATCATGTAGTTAACTGTCAACATAGAAAGGAGTCCCTAGTCATGAGCGAATATATACTGACTATTCGAATTCCGATTACAGCCATAGACGATCCCGAGGCCCGAGTTCGTGCTCAGTCGATTCTAGGTGACTTTAGAACATCCGGGTTGCTGGGGCTGGAAGATAGTGGAGGGGTCTCTGAAAAGCTTCAGCGTCTTGAACAGGAAAAGCCTCCTATAAAAGTTAATCTTTGAAATTTATGGTGGACGTAGCTCAATTGGTTAGAGCCCTGGATTGTGGTTCCAGTCGTTGTGGGTTCGACTCCCATCGTTCACAAGTTTGAGAATGTTAGTGCTCCTTCCCGGCCCATTTATTTATGTTAATAAATATGAAGTGAAATGAGTATAATGGATCATGAAACAACAAGCAATCAACATAGTCAAGAAACTCAGAGATCATGGCTACCAGGCCGTTATAGCTGGTGGGGCAGTTCGTGACATGATCCTGGGCATACCACCCTCCGATTATGACATCGCCACTGATGCAAAGCCCGAGGCCATAGAACAACTGTTTGATAAGACTTTGAGCGTGGGCAAGGCTTTTGGAGTCATCGTCGTAATCATGGATGGTTACGAGATCGAGGTGGCGACTTTCCGCAAGGATTCTCAGGAATCTGATGGTCGACGGCCATATAGTGTTCAGTTCTCTTCCATGGATGAGGATGCATGGCGTAGAGATCTGACGATCAACGGAATGTTCTATGATCCACTCAGCGACCGTATCATTGATTTCGTAGGAGGACAAGAGGATCTCAAGAGTCATCTGGTAAGATTTATTGGTAGTCCGGAGGATCGGATTGCTGAGGACAAACTTCGCATGCTTAGGGCCGTGCGATTCTCGGCCCGGTTTGAATTTGCGGTCGATCCTGCCACTTTTGAGGCTGTAAAAAAACATGCCTCGGAGATCAGTCAGATTTCCGCAGAGCGTATTGCTGATGAGCTCCAGAAGATTCTTCGGGTCAAACATCCGAGGCTGGCTTTTTCTCTGCTCTTTGAAACTGGTTTGATTGATCATATCCTTCCTGAGGTCAGGGCCATGGAAGGGTGCGAGCAGCCGGTTGACTACCATCCCGAAGGCTCTGTACTTTGCCATACTTTACTGGCACTGGATTACTTGCCAGAGAATGCCTCGGACGAGCTGAGAATGGGTGTTCTGCTCCATGACGTGGGTAAGCCCGTCACGCAGACTTTTGAGGACCGTATCCGGTTTAATGGCCATGATCTGACGGGTAAGGACGTAGCCCGAGAAATACTCAAACGGCTGAAGTTTTCTAATGAGTTCTCGGAAAGAGTTCTGGAGCTTATTGGGAATCACATGAAGTTTATGCATGTGGACAACATGCGGACTTCTCGGCTGAAGAGGTTTCTGGCTCTGCCCCATTTCGAGGAGCACATGGCTCTGCACCGGGCCGACTGTCTGTCGTCGCATCGTAATCTGGAGAACTATGATTTTGTGGCTGAAAAGCTCAAGACATACGAGCCCGAGGAGATCCGGCCAACCCGGATAATTACGGGTAAAGACCTTATGGATATGGGGTTCAAACAGGGCCCTGTATTCAAGGTCATCCTGACTGATGTTGAAGATCAGCAGTTGGAAGGAGCCATAAAGAGTCGGGAAGAGGCTCTTGAGTATGTGAAACGGGAACACAATAATAAACTTTAAATAACTTTGTCAGAGTAGCTCAGGTGGTAGACGCGACGCTCTCATAAGGCGTAGGTCGCCGGTCCGACTCCGGCCTCTGACATTTTTAACCTTATCTAAGGGGGACCCATGCTGTAATTACCTTAACAAAGGAGCTGTAGCATGTCACGTTCATACAGAAAGCCAATCGTCACGGATGGATATAAGGGGTCCAGGCGGAAGCAGTTTCATAAGAACTGTGCAAACCGTAGGATTCGTAGGGCTGATAAAGAGATAGCCAATGGAAAGGCTTATCGTAAGTTCTATGATTCTTGGGACATCTGTGATTATAAATGGCACTGTGATTTCAAGCCGTATGTTTATACGAACCGGAAGACTAAGGAATTGGAATGGGTGTATCCGGCAGATGCCGATCGGTCTTGGCGGGTATGCAGAAAATAAAGCGGGTTCATGGTGGTGGGCTTAGAGGCAGCCAATCCATAAATAAGTGGGACGAACCACCGGTCAGCGCTAAATGTCCAACAATAATCTAACGGGTGCATAATAAACGCCTAAAGGAATAACGTGCATTCACGGTTATACATGGATGATGTGCGTCGGGAAAATGGGGATAGTAAAAGGGCACCCCGTAATTGGTAAGGCCTGATTTTCCTTTAGCGTAGTAGCAAACCATGAACCTGCCCTTTTATTGAGAGGAGATTGAATGTCAGATTGTGACGAGGAGCGGGCAACGAGAGATACGGATGACTGGCAAGCTGCCGACTGTAAAAATCCTATGGCACGCTGGGTTGAGATGCATCAGTATGGAATCATTATTCGTTACGTAGAGGGATGCTCTAGCGAGGATCAAAAGGAATGTCTTATAGGAGCTAATGAGTGCCCCCTTATGCAGAGGGAGAAATAAAAATGATAAAAATGAGCACGTGAACTGAATCGTGGCAAAGTCAATCCTACCAGAATCGGGAGGAATTTATGGAAAAAATAAAATCAGCAAAGAAAATTGTTGAAAATGTTTTAGCTATGGCTCGTGGAACTCTTGTAGTGGATGAATGCGTTCAAGAGTTGGCAACGCCTCTCAAAGAAAGCAATATCCATATCATTGTGCCTCAGCCGGGAGAAACAGACGAGCACATTATCGAAAGACTCTTGCCCAATCGTATGATCGTTACTAAGAATCCAGAAGATTTTAAAAGATATGCGTCTTCCTATGACTTTGGAATAATAGATGTCAGTAAACTAAAGTTCATAGATCCAAATCCAAGTCCGACGAAGAACAAAACCGTCCATGCCATTTCTGATGCACTAATAAAATTTTCTCTCTGGAGCAAAAGGCACGGATTCATACTTACTCTTTTTAATAACAAAGAACCAGTATTTAAAGAATTAACCGAATGAATGGGTGAAATTGGGCCTGTGGCGAAGTTGGCAGACGCGCTAGGCTTAGGACCTAGTGAGGGGAACCTCGTGGAAGTTCAAATCTTCTCAGGCCCACGAAATAATGCTCGAGTGGCGGAGATGGGAGACGCAGCAAATTTAAGATTTGCCGGGAAACCGTGCCGGTTCGAATCCGGCCTCGAGCAATTTTTATCTGAAGGGAAAGGAAGATGAAAAAGATCCCGGACACAGTGGATGAGTATTTAAATGAGTTCCAGAAAGATCACATCCCCATGGACCAGTGCAAGGAGGGCTTCTTATACATCATCGATGCCAGGAACTCTAAACTAGGCATATATAACGAGGCCGACAAGTCCTTCACGATCAGCAGGCATAAATTTGGAAGTAATTTTCTGTTTGAAGAGTTTCATTGGGATGCAGATCCGTCATCTGGTACAGCAAAGCCATTAAAAGAGGTCATGAAGGTGCCTGCTATGTCCGATGAAGAAAAGTTGATTTTTTTGAACGCAAAATGGGTAGAATTAAAAGAAGAGGTTAGTAGTTATTTTCCGGACATAACAAAACATTTTAAATGGACTGAGACTGGTTGGATTAAGAAATAAAGCGAGCGTGGCGGAGCAGGTAGACGCACAGGACTCAAAATCCTGCGGGGGCAACCCCATGGAAGTTCAATTCTTCTCGCTCGCATTTATAGAATGGTGGTGTCATATGGTAACAGCAAGCACTCTGGTTGTTCTTCCGTCCTATCAGCCATTCGAGATTGTCTCATGGCAGGACGCTGTCACAGAAGTATACTGTGAGCAGACTGCCCGAGTCATGTCCATATATGAAAACCTGTGGGTACATTCTACTCGGCAAACGATTCCAGTACCGGCTGTTATCCTTCGTGAGGACGCCACATATAAGCCACGGGCTTTCACGAACATCGTTCCCTTTAACCGGGAGAACCTGTTTCACAGGGATGGGGGTCGTTGCTTTCTACCAGAAACTTTGATTTTGATGGCTAACGGTACTCTTAAAACCATTGAGAATATAAAAATAGGAGACACCCTTATTGATGGTTGGGGGAATGTACAATCCGTAGAGTACATTCACAAAGAAAAGATATCTGATCAAGTTCTCCATATTTACCACCGTGGTAACGGGATACCTATTCGATTGACTCAAAATCATAATTCTATAACCTTCAGTAGAAAGAATAAAATAACCCCATTCAGCGTTGTAAACAAGCCTGCAAAAAAAATATTGATGACAGACTATCTAGGGGAAGTCAATCTTAAAAAAATATGGAAATTTGATAATGACGAAAATATTGATCTATTTGAAATGACCCAGGATCAACTAAGATACAATATTAAAATATACAAGGAAAAAATAAAATACTATTGTGGTCGGTTAGTTAATAGATACGTAAAAGTAAATTATGAATTAGGATTGTTCCTAGGGTTATTCTTAGCAGAAGGAAGTATAGAAAAAAAGCGCATCAGATTTACCTTTAATATAAAAGAAACCTATTATGAAGCATTCATTAAAAACTATGTCTTAAAAAGTTTTGGTTTAAAAATTAGAACAAAAAAATATGAGTCAAAGCATACTTTAGTTGTGACTTTGAATTCACGAATAATTCGAGAACTCATCAAAAAATTATGCTATAATATAGACGGTAAATCCATTGTTAATAAGACCTTATCGGAGAGCTATCTTAAAGGTGTACTATGTGGTATCCTATATGGTGACGGTCACCTCAGGAATGATGTACATAAATTTGTAATTGGATTGAAGGAGAATAGACTAATAAAAGATGTTTATGCCATTTCAAACATTCTGGGGATATATCCCACCATATCTAAAATAAGTAACAGAAATGATGGTAGGAAGGGGCGACAGGTTATTTATCAAGGAAATCAATTTAATGCACTTGTGGCTATTTTTGATAACACTTATCCTATAAAGATAAATCTATACAAATCGGATAGAAGAAAAAAAAGTGACCGAATTTTTGTGGATAGGCATATAGTTGGCAAGGTTACCAAAATAGAGAAGATTTATTATAGAGGATTTGTATATAATCTTCAAGTAAGTGGGACACATTCTTATATAGCTGATTTTGTGGCTACAAATAACTGTATGTACTGTGGCAAAAAAGTGACTTTTGATGATTTCAGCTTTGAGCATGTCACGCCTCGGGACCAGGGAGGTGAGGCCAACTGGCTGAATATTGTGGTTGCATGTTTAAAGTGTAATAATCGAAAACGTAACAGAACTCCTGCGGGAGCTCATATGGCGCTTATCCGGAAGCCCTTTGCTCCGAAGTTGGACTACTTCATTTCGAAGAAGCTGGTGAAGAGAATAGCTATAAGGATTCCGCACAAGTCATGGTATGACTATATGTACTGGTTGTCGCCAATAGATCCATAAGTAATACGCCCGTAGCTCAGCTGGATAGAGCAACGTCCCTCTAAGTCGTAGGTTGGGGGTTCGAGCCCCTCCGGGCGTACTTTTTCCTGCCCCTATAACTCAAATGGATAGAGTACCACGGTCCTAACGTGGAAGTTCCAGGTTCGAGTCCTGGTAGGGGCATTTTAATTATGTCTTAATTTTTATCTTGACTCCAGGAAGTCAGTCAGAGTATAATAAAATTAACCCGGAGGTCAGATCATGGACTCATTACTTGTTGCACTGTACAAGAGCACGGTTACCAGTAGCACCTTCTGGTTGATAGTGGTAAATCTGATCGTGGGATCCTTTATCCCAGCCATGATCTCATTGTTTCTTCCCAGGAGAAAAACAATCCAATTTGGAATAATGATCTATCGAGTAGTAGGTGCTTTTCTGCTTCAAAAAAGAAACCCCAAAATATCAGAGGGCAAATGGGGAAGGCTCGTTCACTTTGTTCAAACCACTTTTGTTGACCTATCGTTCGGTATTTATTTGGGTTCAAGAGCCGATCTCAGTACGGAACAGATAGAGGTCAAAATCAAAGAACAAATAGAGAGAAAAGAAAAGGAATAGAAAGATGAAGCGTATTCTGTTTGCCGTTCTCGGTCTGATAGCTATAGTTCTCGGTTTTATCGTTATCACTCGTCCCGTGGAAAGAATAGAAGACGAAGAGATTCTCTGTATCTGATCACTTCACGAGATACTTGGTGTGAATCACATCTGAAAATTCCGGACCTTTGGTGTAATCATCGATCCAAATGGTCTCAGCATACTTATTGTTATTTTTATCACTTCCGTACCACTGGATCCGCCAGTAACCGGCAACCTTGACCTGTTTGGAGAGCTTCCAGGCACCTATCCCGCCAGATTTCTGAATCTCTTCAATCTGTCCATGGACATTAGCACCCACGATGATTATATTTCGTGTAGTTCTTTTTAGCGCCTTTTGTTCAACTTTTCTGATTTTGGTGGCGGATTTGAGACCCTGTAATTTCTTCATATAATCCAAAGGGTCATAGTTGGATAGGTCAGGATTCTTGCTGGTTATGTAGAGGAGGATGTTGAAAACGAAGTTAAAGAGTTCTTCCAGATATTCAACATTCCTTAACCCGCCAAATTTTTCCAAAGATGCCTGGTCATTTTTTACGTTCTCTTCGATGTGCCGTTTTATCTGTTGTTGTATTTTCCCGGGTTCCAGGTCTGTTTTAAAATAGAATACTGTTTCATCTGGAATTTTCCCGTCCTCAATTTTACCCATATGGGCTGCCACAACCCGGATCTGTTTCTTACCATCGAACTCTCTGAGATAAATATAAAATCCTGTTACTGGAACCCGAGTGTCATCTTCTTTCCGGATGAAAAACAGGCCCGGCTCTATCTGGACATAAATTTCTCGAAAAGGGGATTTCAAAAAATATGAGTCGACATCGACTGAGGTCTGAGCCAATCTGGAGGACAACCCAGGTGATATGTAGTAGATCTTCTCACCACACTGGTTCATATGGAAAAAATGAAAAAGAACATTCGTTACGTGTGCTGATCGGTTTGAGAGGGCACTGGCAAATTCAGGGTAGGTTGGATCAGTCATTTTTAAAATAGACTGTGGAAATACCTCTTTCAAATTTACAAGTCTCTCCAGAGATACTTCGTAATGTGTTTTTGGCAGACTAAATTTCATTATATTGTACCCACCCACGTTCTTCAAGTTTAGCTATTCGTTGATAAATTCTGTCCCTTTGATACATGGCATGTTTGGGAAAGACCTTGAATTTCTTCTCTAAACAGTCTTTTATAGCCCCAGGACATGTCTCATGCAACACTCCATTACACATCTTCCCAACACGGTAGGTCACCCCACAAGCAGATATGTCCACCTCGCTCAATATATGATACATATCAGCCTTTAAATCCTCTATTGAAAATCTATCTGTTGGAACCCATTGTTGCCACTTTGGCCTGATGACCTGGATTATTGCTGTCCCCTTGATATATGTCCATGGCTCACAAATTTTTTTGATTCCTTTGTACAGATTTGAGGCTTCTTCTGAGAAGAACTCAATCCGTTTATAACCCCACGTTTTAAGTCTATCTTGAATCTGCCTAGCTGATAAAGAAAGAGCCATGATGTCCACGTCATGGATATCTTGCTCAGCCAGTGAATCTCTAACAGCGCCCCCAAAAACGGATGCGTCACATTCGCCGATTAATAAATCTATGCCATAACCCAGATAACTGGAAATGGATTGTCGAACACGTTTACTCCATAAATCCGAAAGATCCGGAGTCTCTACGACTACGTCCGTGTCAGGAAGTTTTCCAAGGGTAATGTCATATCGATTCATATCTCCCAGGGATCCTTTTTTCGACCGTGTTTCCAGGACTCAGGCCTTTTTTTTCGTCGATCTGCTGAAGATCTTTGTTCGTCTTCCTGAAAGCGCTCTCTGACATATCGCATAACTATAACTTGTGCAGAAGCATGCTCTCGATGATCCGGGGGTGTTAAAATGATCGGCGACTCAGGTAGCACTCTATAGTTAAACAGGCCGATGACAGGTGGGTAAGGCACAGCAGGTATTAGGTCAGGCATAAGGACACGGCTAAGAGCCTCCCCAAGCTGTTGAAAAGCTGAATCCATATTACCGGCCCCTACGACCACAATCTTCTCGCTCGAGTCACTCTGAGAGGTCTGGAAGGGCCCGGGCACGGGAATCTCAGAATCAGTTGCATCTTTTCCAAGAAGTATATCATATCGGTTCATATATTAATTATACAAAAAACCAGCAGAAAATTATACCCCTTTTGATAATCTTCTAATTGTTTCTTCCCTATAGATCTGAATAGAAATAGAAAAAATGATTGAATCTCTCTACTTCTTCTGCTACTATGCCTTTATTCTCGGTAACCTATCCGACACTCAGATGTATTATGGCATGCTCCGGGACGAGTTCAAGACCGCCCGTCCAGACAGTTTAAAACCTCATCAGTATCTCGAACTGAAGAAAATAAAAACCGCCCTAGCCTCCGGGGTCATAGCCAGGAGCTCATGGCTTGAGGGGACTGAGATGATACCACCCTCGATGCCTACCGTCGATATGAAGCAAAAGGAGCTCATAAGAAGGATCCATGACTCAGGACTGACTTCCCTGAAAGAAATCCTCCAGGATGATGTCTATCTGTATAACCTTGAAGCACCCTGCCTGCCTTATGGCTATGTCGACATGGTCTACATGGGCAAGAATACCGTCTACCCGGTCGAGGTAAAAAAGGACACGGGAAAGCATGACCTCATAGGTCAGATATGCAAATATGAGTTATCCCACAAATTAAAAGTGCATTATAAGCTCTACGATTTTGTCAGGCCGCTGACTATCTGCCACACCTATCAAGAGTATGTTGTAAAAGAACTTAAACAGGTAGGTGTTTTACCGCTCCACTATACAATAGGGAATGACAAAAACGTCAACCTGTACACGACATAAAAAATACTGTTGACAACTATTAAAAATAGAAGTATATTAATAGCATGAAATTCTTTTGCCCCAATAATAATAACCCACAGCAACCGAGAATGAACTCGTCGGGGTTATGATTATTTAGGCAAATAAAAGCTGAAATAAACAAGGGACCCCGGCGAGACAATCTCCGGGGTCCCTTTTGTTTTTGGGGTGTCGACCAATGGTAGGTCAACAGACTCTGGATCTGTCCGTTCGGGGTTCAAGTCCCTGCACCCCAGGTTCTTTGATATTATCGGAGCGTAGCGCAGTCTGGCTAGCGCATCTGGCTTGGGACCAGAGGGTCGCCCGTTCAAATCGGGCCGCTCCGACCAAAATTACTGGCAAGTAGCTCAATCGGCAGTTAGCACCTGGCTGTTAACCAGGAGGTTGGGGGTTCGAGGCCCTCCTTGCCAGCCAATTTTTTAACGGAAGCCCTTATGGACATTCACAAAATAGCCAGCATGATTGATATAGGCCTGACACTTGCAGAAGTGACTAAGGAGATAAACGCTCATGCTATTACGGTCGATGAGGATTCGGGCACCATTGACGTATATTGTTTCAAGCCCCATACAGTGAAAGAGATAAAAGTGGAATTAAAAGTTGCTCGAAAAATATAGGGGTGTCGCCAAGTGGTAAGGCATGAGGCTTTGGTCCTCACATACGGAGGTTCGAAACCTTCCGCCCCTGATTCTTTATTTCTTCCGTTTCAATGTGGTATTCAGGTAAAATGACGACATTCCTCTCACGCTCGGGTCATCGCTCTTCATAGCCTTTTCAGCGCACTCTTTGCATGGGCCGGAGAACCCCTGCGTCTTGCAATAGGTAGTAAAACGCCCCTCTTCCAGTTTCTTCGGCCAGCCATCTCCACTGATTATCTCTGCGGATTGTCTCAAAAAATCTGAAATGTCATGTAGTCTCCTCAGAATGCAATTCCTTGTGAAGTCGAGCCGTAAGCTTTATTGCGAGTTCTTTTACAACATCGACGATATGCTGTTGGACCCAATCTACGGCGTCCGTTACAGAGAGGTCTGCAGTTTCCTCTAAAATCTTTTTGGAAGCATTATTGGCCACTATTTCACCAAAAGATTTTGAATCCATTCTATTCTCACCTTTCAGATCAAAACCTTCAGTGTAGGGGCGATCGCTTAATTCCACCCCTTTCGATTTTAGATGGCTCTCCACATAGTCCTGAAGTTTTTTCTTGTCCCGAGCATCATAGTAATGCAACACCAGGATGTCGTTTTCCATATACGGATCAACCATCGAAGCAAAATCCCCGTATACTCCCCCTGGTATTTTGAAACTAGCCAAGCCATGAAAATCCGAATCGGGCATCCTCAAAAATTCATATAACATCTTGGGCAACACTCTGAAAAACATCACAAGATTCTCTGTACTGCGAACAGGCGTAAAATAGAGTTTATGTGTTACTGCCAATTTACCCTTTGGTGAGGACACAAATTTTTTGCCTGTACTTAATCCGTTACCAAAACTTTTTGCACCGTACCAGGAATCCGTTAAAGAATCCTTACCGGCAGGAGTTAGTCGCTTATAAGCCTCTTCATGAGGCATATGTTCCACTACTCGTTTTTTGAACTCCTCTGCGTCCATTTTTTTATGTGCATATTCCCGTATATTCTCCAGCCGTACCAAGCACTCTTTCTGTGCTTTTAGTACCGCCCCACCATCCTTTTCGTGATTGTGCTCTTGATGTATTAGATTACCACCACGCAGATAATGTGAATATATGAAATCAGCGAGCCTATCCTTTTTTCTATCGGAAGTATCAGCCATTATTTTTTCAAGAGATTTTTTGCTCCTATCCGGAAGCCACCCCTTCACAGAGGTCATAGTATGGCCCAGAGGAGGCACAGTCTCAGCTATTCTATCAAGGGAGGCCATATAAAGTCTCGCCACCCTGAGACATGAAGTTTTATTTATCACATGAACTCCTGAACTGTAAATTAAACCAGCCTGTATTAATAGAATATCACTTTAAAAACCCATCCGTTTTGAGTACCATACCCTATGAACCGGTATGACATAGCCCTTCAAAAGCCCCCTAAAGCAACTCGTGACCTCCAGGTTCCTAGTTCAGGGTCCCTTTCTGGCGACTCATCAGAAACAATAGTTTCTTCTGCCATCAAAATGATTGAGCTCAGTATTCAGTATGTTCTCGGCCTCTACGATGGAGTTCGTCATACAATGAGCTCAGATAGCTATAAAAGAGAGCTGTGCACTATTAAAGTAGCATTACCAAGGCGTTCTGGAAATACCACCATTGCTGTCAGCCTCCTCAGAAAAATCCCCGAGTCTGTATTACTTGTGAATAATCGCGATATAGGAGAGAATATTATACGTAATTTTTATTTAACAGACATGGCTTCACGGATCAAAATTATAGACTTCAATTTAAGAGGAACCCGTTTCGATTACACTATAGTAGATGGGGCATCCTACATGGAACAGGCTAAGATTGACTACATGTACTCTGCACTGGATGGAATTTTCATCTTACTGGGATAATCTGAGGGCTATCCTTTTTATATGATCCGACAAACTACTCCGAATAGCCATTGTAGGAACGGGAATATTAATCCTATCCCTTTTCAATTTTTCTTTCTTTTTACGTGTTCGCTCAAGAGACTGCTCATCTTTGTCTATAGAAAGATCTTCAGTGGGTAGATTTTGTGTCGGATCTGTTGCATTTTCCTCAATATTTTTCTGAATTGTGTTCTTTTTATCCTCAATGTCATCCTGAAGTTTTGACTCTTCGTCTTCAAGTCTCCTGATACCGACATCCAAATTTCTCGTTTTATGATCTTGAAGACGGCTATCTGGCTGTGTTGTAGGCTTTTCTATTGGTTTAGGCACAACCATAGGCCCCTGTTTCTGAGTTCCCGGTGATTCCCAGGGCCTGGGGCGCTTAGGAATGGGCTGTTTTTGGCTTGGTGCCCATGGACTATGAGAGGGCTTGCGAGGTATAAGTCCCCGAATAGCACCATTCTCTAAAGCGGGACTTCGTATTACATCTAACCTACGAATAAGAGCCGTAACTTCTTGCATTAGCCATTCCATTTTTAAGGGCAATAAAAAATAAATATCAAGAGATTATCATAGAAAAAGCGTATAATATGCTATGATTACTCTCACAAAATCCAATGGCCAGGTTCGAAAGTTTAATTTCCCAATTGGCATCAGGGAAATTTGTAGTATTTTCCGAGCCGGGCGCTGAAAGAGTTATTTATGGGGATAAGCCCATTTCAACACTGGAATTCGTCTTGTATTTGTCAGCCCTCAAAGATTGAATATGTAGATTGTATAATAAAATTACCGAATCCCGATCCTATTAATTTTAAAATATTAAATATATACGATGAGGGA
>Ga0315287_10005322_pt1 | contig 12672 bp, 12 predicted proteins | sample YL17G11_0_MG_FD_205037 | JGI IMG/M metagenome (GOLD analysis project Ga0315287, IMG submission 205037) | Sediment microbial communities from Yellowstone Lake, YNP, Wyoming, USA - YL17G11_0 | ecosystem: Environmental > Aquatic > Freshwater > Lake > Sediment | place: USA: Wyoming | collected...
GCGCGGGCTTCCATCAAAACGTTGGCGAACGGCGTGCCGCCGCTCATCGGAGTCGTCGCGACCGAAAACCCGGCGGCCTCGAGCCGGTGGCTCCATTCCGCGGCCGACCGGTAGGCGAACCGGCGAAACACGTCGCCGCGCCCGATGGCGGCGAGTCGCTCCGTCGCGCGGACCGCGAGGAATCCGGCGCCGGCCGCCGCGTCCGCCTCCCGCACGAACAAGCGCCCACCCGGGGGAAGCGCCGCGCGGATACGAACGAGCAAGTCGTCTTGGACCGAAACCGGGAGGTAGTGCGCGACGTCGAGGAGCGTCACCACATCGCAGGGCGGAAGGGCCTCCTTCGCAAGGTCGCCTTGGACGATCGTGGCGGCGTCGCCGAGAGCGCGTCCCGCCGTGCGCGCGGCGGCCGGGTCGATTTCGATTCCGTGGAGCGCGGGTCGAGCACCGCTTCCCCTGGCCGCGAGGATCAATGAAAGAAGAAGTCCGCGGCCGCAGCCGAGATCGACGAGTCTCGGCGCGGTGTCGACTCCGAGACGGAGAAGTTCTCGGTACATGGGGTCGGCGCGGAGCTTGCCGCGCAGCATGCCCTGCGCGGTGCGCGAGACGCCGGCGTACCGTGTCATCGCGGCTTCCGCCAGCCGATCGAACTCCGGGTCAGACACCCGAAGCCTCGGCCGCGTTGTCCAGGAGGGGCATCGTGCGCAATCCCGCCGCCTCGATCGCGTCGAGCACGAGGGGGAGCGCGGCAAGAACCACCGGGTCCCGACCCGATCGCGCCCGACACGCGCCGTCGTGAAGCAGGATCACGTCGCCCGCCCGAAGGCCGCGTGTGAGGCGCGACGCGACGGCCGCCGGATCCCGAGACACCGTGTCGAAGCCGCGCCGTGTCCAAGACGCCAGGCGCAGGCCGTTTCGCGCGAGGGCGCCCTGGAGAAAGGGAGAGCGGATCCCGGCGGGCGCGCGAAAGAACGAGGGGGCGCGCCCCGAAGCGCGCTGCAGTTCGTCCTGGCAACGGCCGATCTCCCGATCGAGCGTCGCGGGCCGGTGGAAGTAGAACCCGTTGTTGTGGGTCGAGGAGTGATTCTCGAGCCGGTGACCCCGCCCCGCGATCTCGGCCGTGAGCTCTCGATGACGCGCCGCGTGCTCGCCGATGCAAAAGAACGAAGCCCGGGCTCCGCGGGCGTCGAGCACGTCGAGGACCGCGGGCGTCACGACGGGGTCGGGACCGTCGTCGAACGTGAGGACGACGCACCCTGCCGCTTCGGCCGTCGGGGAGCGGCGGAGGTTCGGGCCCAAGAGCGAGCTTCGCGGGAGGAGACCCCCGGCGAGGATGACGCAGTGATCGGCGACGAGGGCTCCGGCGACATAGGGCCAGCGATGCGGCGCGATCGCTAGGGCCGGAACCGCTGCCGCGTGCAGCGCGACCGACGCCTTGAGAAACGGTGAGAGTCTCATCGCCCTTCAGTCTGCTTCCAGGCCGCGAGGGTGGCGCGGTCGACCTTGCCGCGTGCGTTTTTCGGGATCGATTCGAGCCGCACGATGCTGCGCGGGACCTTGTGCCCGGAGAGCCGCTCGCGGCACCACGAGGAGACGGCGGCGTAGGTGATCGAGGCGGGGTCGCACGCGACGAAGGCCCGGACGATCGTCCTCTCGTCGCCTTGCGCGGGCACGCCCAAGACGAAGGCCTCGCGCACGCCCGGCATCGCGCGCAGCACGTTTTCGATCTCGGCGGGGTGCACCTTCTTGGCGCCGACGTTGATGATCGTGTCGGCGCGACCGATCAGGGCGAGCTCGCCGGCGGGCGTCCACGCCGCGAGATCCGCGCTCCGAAAAACGCTGCCCTGCAATCGACCATCGTCTTCGGGGACGTGCCGAAGCCCCGCGGCCGCCGAGCTCACCGCGACCGCGCCGTCGTCGTCGAGCAGGATGCTCACGCCGTCGATCGGCGTCCCGACCGTGCCGCGCAACGCGGCGCCTCCGTCCCGGTCGTAGGCGATGCCCCCGCATTCGGACGCGCCGTAAAAGACATGGATTTGGCGTCCAAAGATATCGAAGAAGCGCGCCGCGGTTTCAGCGTGAAGCAAAGCGCCCGCGGAGATTACGGTGCGGAGCGACTCCGGCCAGACCGGCGGCGCCGCGAGGGAAGCCATGGTCTGCAAGACCACGGGAACGGTCGGGAATACCGTGGCGGATAGCGCCCGGGCGGCGTCCATGGGCGCCCACGGGCTCGTGTCTTTCGGAACGATGAGCAGGCAGCCGCGACGCAGCGCCGGCATCACCAGACTGGATAGGGCGTAGGAGTGCGACCACGGGATCGCCGCGACGAAACGATCCGAGGGCAGCAAACCCATCGCGGCCGCGAGCTGATCGTCGTCGGTCGCCAACGCCTCCCCCGAGACGGCGACTCCGGAAGGCGAACCGCTCGATCCGGACGTGAGTTTGACGTACTCGGCGCCATGAGGAGGGGCGGCCGGAGCGCCGTCGCAGCGTTCGATTCGAAACGCCGTGGCGCCGGTCGGGAAGGGCTCGGCGCACGCGATCCGGGCCGCGACGCCGAGCGCCGAGGCGACTCGGGCCCGTTCGGCCTCTGGGGACGCCCAATCCGCGAGCACCGGTAACAGTCCCGCGCGTCTCGCCCCGAGAAACGCACCGAGAAACCCGGCGCCGTTCACGGAAGAAAGGAGCACGTAAGCCCCCGGAGGGACTCCGGCGTCAGTCAAGGACTCCGCCACGCCTCGCGCCAGGGCATCGACGTTTTCGCGCGTGGCCACGGCGCTTCCCGTGGCCACGAGGGGGGCGCCCCCATCTCGAAGCAGCAGGACCCGGAACGCGTCGAGGATCGGATCGTTGCGCATCGGCCGTGTGTTAAACTCCGCGTCTTTTCCAGACCTTTACCGAGCCGACATTATGACGAACGATGCCACGACCGCTCAGAGGATCAAGCACCTTCTGGTCGACAAGCTCCACCTCGAAGGCCTGACCCCCGAGAGTATCGCCGATGACATGCCCCTCTTCGGAGAAGGGCTGGGGCTGGATTCGGTCGATGCACTCGAGCTCGTCGTCGCCCTGGAGAAGGAGTTTGCGCTGCGCATCCAGAGCCACGAGGTTGGACGCGAGGCTTTCGCGTCGGTCGCCGCCCTCGCGGCGTACGTCGAGGGGCGCCTTTCACCCGCGGCCGACCCTCATGCCGGGGGTTGATCGAGGGTTTCCCCGGCCCTCAGACATCGTCGTCACGGGCCTGGGCGCCGTCACCCCGTTCGGTTGGGGTGTCAACGTGCTGTGGGAAGGGGCTCGTCGCGGCCTCACCGCGGTGGGCCCGTTCACCCGATTCGACGCGTCGCGGCATCGCACGCACCTTGCGGCTCAGGTCCCGCCCGGAGGCGAAGGAAAAGAACCGGCTCGCGATCTTTCCGCCGCCGATCGCTTCGCCGTCGCCTCGGCCCGCGAGGCGATCGCTTCCGCCCGCCTCGACCTCGATTCCTGCCGCGAGCGCACCGGCGTTTTCTTCGGAAGCTCCGCGGGCGGGATGCTCGAAGGCGAGTTGTTCTTGGAGACGTACATCCGTGCCGGCAGGCGTCATGCGAGACGCGAGCTCGTGGCCTCGCAGCAGTTCAACGGGCCGGGCGATGCGGTCGCTCGCGCGATCGGCGCCGGTGGCCAGGTCGAGACCATCTCGTCGGCATGTGCCTCGGCGGCGATGGCGATCGGCAGCGCGCTGCGCGCACTCCGCCGAGGGGACGTCGACGTCGCGCTCGCCGGCGGGTCCGATGCGCTCTGTCAGCTGACGTACGGCGGGTTCAATGCGCTTCGCTCGGTCGACGAGTTGCCTTCGCGCCCCTTCCGCAAGGATAGGACGGGGCTCTCTCTGGGCGAAGGGGCCGGCGTGCTCGTGCTCGAAAGCGCCGCGCACGCCGCGCGCCGAGGCGCCGAGACGATCGCCGTGCTCGCGGGCGAGGCGTCGACCTGCGACGCCCACCACATGACGGCGCCGCAGTCCGACGGGTCCGGCGCGGCTGCGGCGATAAGGCTCGCGCTCACCGACGCGGGAGTCGCCCCCGACGACGTGGACTTCGTCAACGCGCACGGGACCGGCACGCCGTTGAACGACGCCGCGGAGGCCGCCGCGCTGAAGGCGGTTTTCGGCGAGCGCGCCCGTTCGATCCCTTTGACCTCGACGAAGGCGCTGATCGGCCATCTGCTGGGATCGGCCGGAGCGGTCGAGGCCGTGGTCACCGTTTTCGGTCTGCTGCATCGCGAGGTCCACCCGATGCCAGAAGGCGGGGCGCTCGACCCCGAGCTCGGCCTGGACCTGGTGCTCGGTGTTCCGCGACCGCTGTCCCGTGCATCGTGCGCGATTTCGACGAGCCTCGCTTTCGGCGGCGCGAACGCGGTGTTGGTGTTCACGCGCCGGGCGACGGCATGAACGGCCGGGCGGCGGTCGTCACCGGCCTGGGCGTCGTGGGCGCCCACGGGATCGGGCGCGCGTCGCTTCAAGACGCGCTCCTCGCGGGCCGTCCGCTCGCATCGGAAATCGACCGCTCCGCCGGTTACCACGCCGTGGACTCCTCGCGCCTGGCCGCCCAGGTTCCCAAGCTCGACCTCGCGCGCTGGTTGCCCGCGGCCGAGGCGCGGCGGCTGAGCGTGCCGTCGCGATACGCGGTTGCGGCGGCGCGGATGGCGCTCGAGGAAGCGGGCCTACCCTCCCTCGAGGGGCGTCGCGTCGCGGTCGTGCTCGCGACGGCGTTTGGCGCGCTGCTGTTCACCGAAAAGCTCGTGCGCCAAATTCTCGAGGAAGGGCCCGAGTCCGCCCAACCGTTCTATTTCTCCGAGTGCGTCGCCAACGCGGCCGCCGGGCGCGTTGCGATCGCGCTTGGCGCGCGGGGCGCCAACGTGACCATCACCGAGCGCGAGGCCGGCCCGATGTTGGCGCTGGCGCGCGGCGCGCAAGAGGTCCGCGAGGGGCGAGCCGATCTCGCGATCGCCGGTTCCGCGGACGAGATAACGCAGCTCCTCCACGCGATGCTCGATCGCTTCCGCGGGACCGCTCGGGCGGAGGGTGGCCGCGAAGAGGCCCCGCGTCCGTTCGACGCGGCGCGCAACGGGATGCTCGTGGGTGAGGGCGCGTCGGTCGTCGTGATCGAGCGCGAGGAGGACGCGGCGAGACGCGGAGCGCGTTCCCTCGCGCGCGTATCGGCCTCGGGCGCGGCGTTCGATGCCACGGCCCCCGTGAGCGACTGGGGAGGCGGAGAAGTGGCGCTCGCTCGCGCGCTCCGGGCGGCGCTTGCACGGGCGGGCCAAGGCGTCGAGACGATCGATCGCATCGTTTCCGGCGCCTCCGGCGCCCGCCGCGGCGACCGGCTCGAAGCCGCCACGCTCGCCGCCGCCTGGGGCGAGGTGAAACTCCCTCCGGTCGTCACGCCGAAGGCGGTCGTCGGCGAGTACGGCGGAGGCTTGCTCGCGGCAGCCGTGCTCGCGGCGGAGGGCTCGCCGTTCGGCCGCCCCGTCGCTTTCGAGACGCCAGATCCTTCCTTGCCGGTTGTTCCGCACGATGGCCGCCCGCTTCCGGTTCCCCATCGTCTGCTCGTCACCTCTCTTGCCGCCGGGGGCGCGGCGGCGTGGGCCGTGCTGGAGCGTCCGTGAGCGGGCGCTTCGCGGTGGCGATCCCCGCGTTGGACGCCGCGCAGACCATCGCAGCGGTCGTGCAGCGCACGCTCGCGATGGGCGCCGAGATCGTCGTGATCGACGACGGTTCGCGGGACGGAACCGGCGACGTCGCGCGCGCGTGCGGTGTGACCGTGCTGACGCACCCGGTCAACCTCGGCAAGGGACGCGCGTTGAAGACGGCGTTCGATCACCTCTTCGCCCGAGGGTTCGACGCCGTCGTCACGATCGACGCCGACGGTCAACATCCTCCGGAGGAAATGCCGAAGGTCCTGGCGCCGTGGCGCGATGGAGCCGACCTCGTCCTGGGCACGCGCGATCACCTGTACGCCGACATGGGCCGGGTGCGGCGCGCGTCGAACGGGACGTCGTCGTGGTTGATCTCGCACGTCGCCGGTGCCGAACTCCCCGATTGCCAGACCGGCTACCGCGTTTACGCCCGGCGCCTGATCGAGACGATCGGATTCCCCGAGCCGCGCTTCGAGGCGGAAAGCGCCGTCCTCGTCCGCGCCGTCCGGGCGGGTTTCCGGGTCGTCGGCGTTCCGGTGCGCCTCGACAAGGCGGACGGCCGCGCGACGAGCCACTACCGCCCGATCGTCGACTCGCTGCGCATCGCCGGCGCGGTGGCGCGTGCGCGCTTCGAGGAGCTGGCGTGAACGACGGCGTCGTCTTGATCACCGGCGGGAGCCGCGGGATCGGCCGCGCGCTCGTGCGCACGCTTGTCGCCTCCGGCCGGCGCGTGGCTTTCACCTATTCCTCGGGGGAGGCCGCGGCGCGCTCCGTCGAGGCCGAGTGCGGAGGCCTCGCCAAGGCGTGGCAGTTCGATCTCGCCGACCGCGCGCGCCCCGGCATTCTCGTACCGGAGATCGAAGACGCGCTAGGGCCGATCGACGGGCTCGTCAACAACGCGGCGATCCGGCGCGATCAGCTCCTGGCTGCGACCGGAGACGCCGACTGGGACGCCGTCATCGACGCCAACCTCGGCGGCGCATTCCGATGCTGTCGCGCGGTGCTTCCGAAGATGGTCGTGCGACGCGCGGGGAGCATCGTCAACGTTTCGTCGCTGACGGCGGTGCGCGGGGTTGCGGGACAAGCGGCCTACGGCGCCACCAAGGCGGGGCTCATCGGCATGACCAAGTCGCTCGCCCGCGAACTGGGGCGGCGCAACATCCGCGTGAACGCCGTGGTGCCGGGGCTCGTCATGACCGAGATGATCGCGGATACGCCTCCCGAGAAGCTGAAAGAGTTGCGCGCGATCGAGGCGCTCCCCTCGGGGACGAGCCCGGATGACGTCGCCGCGATGATCGCCTTCCTCCTCTCGGACCGCGCCGCCGCGATCACGGGGCAGGCCTTCCTCGTGGATGCCGGGAGCACGGCGTGAAGCGCGCGCCGCGCCTGCCGCCCGACGTCGTCCCGCTGTTTGGCGACGCGTTCGTGCGCTCGTGCTCGCTGTACGAAGAGTACGTCTTCCGCCTCACCCTCGACGTTTTCCGGCGCGCGGGGCTCGAGGCGGTATGCGCTCGGCCCGTGACGACCGACGAGGCGATCGCGAAGGCAGGGCTCCACGCGCACGTCGCGCGCGTCCCGCTCGACTGGATCCTCCGTGGGCTGGCGGCACGCGGCGTGCTGCACACGAGCGGAGACGGCGCGGCCTTGCGCTACCGGCTCCCGGGCGATCTCCCGGAACTCGACGCCGCCTCGGTCCGCGCGGCTCAGGCGGCGCACGACCCGTCGTCGCTCCCGTCCTACGCGATCGCGGCGCTCGCGGCGGAGCACTACCCCGAGGTGCTGCGCGGAGAGACCGCCGGAGAGAGCGTGCTGTTTGGCCCGGATCGGATCGGCGCCTGGTTCGACTACTTCTCGAACGACAACACGCTCTACGCGATCAGCAACGCCATCGGTGCGATCGCCTGCGACGCCGCGTTTCCCGAAGCCGGCGGCGCGGTCCTGGAGTTGGGGGGAGGGCTCGGAAGCGGCGCCGAAGCGCTGCTGTCGCGTCTGCGCGCGAAAGGGCGCGCGGCCTGCGTGTCGTCGTACCGATTCAGCGAGATCTCGCTTCCCTTTCTGAGGCGTGCACAGAAATCACTGACGACAGGATTCCCGGAGACCGCATTTGCGTTCGCGCGTTTGGATATGAACAAGCCGTTCGAGGAGGCGGGCGTGCAACCCGGGGCCTACGCGCTCGTTCACGGCGTCAACACGCTGCACGTGGCCTCCGACCTGGCGTTTACGCTCGGGGAGGTCCGAACGGCCTTGGCCCCCGGCGGTGCGCTCGTGATCTCGGAGTGCGTACGGCCGTTCCCGGGACAGCCGGTCTACGTCGAGTTCGTCTTCAACCTGATCGAGGCGTTTCGAGAGCCCGTGCTCGATGCCGGGTGGAGGCCCAACGGCGGATTCCTGACGCCGGAGCAGTGGACGGCCGCCCTCCTGGCCAACGGGTTTCGCGACGTTCGCATCGTTCCCGACATCGCCGCGAATCGCGACGATTATCCCTCGTTCGTCGTCGCCGCGGTTTCGGCCCTGAAGGCATGAACACCACGATCGCGGTCCCCGCGGACGGCCCGCTGTTCGAAGGACATTTCCCCGGCCGGCCGATTCTCCCCGGGATCGCCGAGCTGGTGCTGATCGCGCGTGCGCTGGCACCCGGAGGCGCCGCCGCCGTCTCCGCGATTCCGTTCGCGCGCTTCCGGGGGCTCGTGCTTCCCGCCGATCGTCTCGAGGTCGAAGCCGTCCCGCGAGGGGACGACGGCGTCCGCTTCGAGGTGCGGCGCGCCGGTGAGGTCGTCGCCAACGGGGCGATGACGTTCGGTGCGCCGCATCGCGATGACACGGGCGCCATGGCCGTGGCCTCGCGCGCGACGCGCGGGGCACCGCCGCTTGACGAGTTGATCCCCCACCGGCCGCCCATGCGCTTCGTCGAGCGGATCTTGGGCGAGGCGGAAGACGGCGCGACCTGTCTCGCTCGCGTGCCGGCGGCCTGCGCCCTCGTCACCCGCGGCGTCACCCCGACGTTCGTCGCCCTCGAAGCGGCGGCGCAGACGGCCGCGGTGTGGGAGGCGCTCCGGCGCTCCCGTGACGCCGGGGCGGCCTCCTCGCGGATGGGCTACCTCGTCTCTCTGAGAGACGCCGCGTTCTATCAGCGCACGATCCCCGCCGATACCGACCTCATCGCCACGATCCGGCTGGTGGCGTCCGCCCCGCCGCTCACGACCTACGTGGTCGACGTGGTCGTTCTCGGGGAGTGCGCGCTGCGGGGGACGATCGGGACTTATCTCAGCGATTGACGGGAGCCGGCTCCGGCCAGAGTTCGCGGAACACGAACCACTGATGCGGCGTCCTGCGCACGGCGCCCTCGACCGCCACGGCGACGCGGTTCATGGCCCACGTGAGATCGGCTTCGCGGTTTGCGGTGCGGGGCACCTCGATCGGTGGGCAGAAGACGATGCGGCAGCGGCGGCGTCCTTCGCGGATGGAGAAAACCGGGAGCATCGGAACCCCCGCGGTGCGCGCCAACGACGCGGGTCCGGAAGGCAGGGCGATCGGCCGTCCGAAGAGCGTGACTTCTACCGTGCGGCCTCCCGCGCGGCCTCCCGCGCGAGGGCGATCCCCCTGCATCGCTACGATCTCGCCTCGCCGGAGCGCATCCAGGAAAACCATCCCCTGCAACGGGTCGTCGCTCTGGAAGTGCATCGTGTAGCGCGACCCTTGGACCGTGCGGACGCACTCGCGAATGAACTCCTGCGCGCGCGGGTCGAGTTCGGGTTCCCGCACCAGGTTCACGTGACGGAGCCCGTGGGCGGTGGGGATCATCGAGCCCACCTCGTACATTCCCAAATGAGCCGTCACCATCACGAAGCCCGAGGCTTGAGACGTCACCGCTTCCCAGTGCTCGAGCGACTCGATCGATTGATGGAACGGCCGGTCGGTCGTCAGCCGCTCGTACCGCTCCGTGAGGCACCACGCAAACGACCACATCGTGGCGTAGATGCGGCGCTGGCGTTCGAGGAACCCGCAGGGGCCCATTACGGCGTTCAAGTTCGAAGCGATCGCGCGGCGAATGTTGAGAATCGTGAAGAAGAAAAACGTCGTGAAAATGAGGATGATCGGCCCGAGCGTCCAGGCCGGGAGCGTCGACACCGCCCACTTATGGAACCGGTACCAGAACAAGCCCGTGACGTGATAGTCCCCCAACAGGCGTCGCGCCCGGCCGACTTTGGGGGCGTGAGGGGAAACGCGCGGAAGCGTACTCATGCGTACGGCATTGTAGGCCACCGGTTCGCCGCTGCTAAACTGATAGAACGCGATACGCGGCGTAAGAGGCGGCATGGCGATTCCGAAACAAACCGACGTTCTGATCCTCGGTGGCGGCCCGGCGGGGAGCACCGCAGGCCTGGTGCTCGCCCGCGAGGGCGTCCCGGCGATGATCATCGAGTCGGAGCGTCACCCTCGCTTTCACGTCGGCGAGTCGCTGCTGCCGCACTCGCTTCCGATGTTCGACCGGCTCGGCGTCCACGACGCGATCCGGGCGCTCCCACGCACGCTCGTCAAGCCGGGCGCTACGTTTTGCAGTCACGACGGCGAGGAGAAGTCCGATTTCTGGTTCGACGAGAGCGCCGCTCCCGTCATTCCGCACGCGTACAACGTGAGGCGCGACGAGTTCGACGAGACGCTTTTGCGAACCGCGGAGTCTCGCGGTGTCGAGGTGCGCGAAGGGTGGAAGGCGATCGCCCCGGAGTGGGACGGCGACCGCCTCGCCGGAATTCGCGTGCGCACGCCGGACGGCGAGGAGGGGACGATCCGGGCGAAGTGCGTCGTCGACGCCACCGGGCAGCACGCGTTTCTCGCGACGCGCATGGGATGGAAGTCGGTCTACCCCGACCACCGGAAGCTGGCGATCGTTGGCCACTTCGAGGGGGTGGAGCGGTTCCCGGGGCGAGGCGCCGGCAACATCGTGATCATCGTGACCCAGTCCGGTTGGTTCTGGTTGATTCCCTTCGCAGACGGAACGACCTCCGTGGGGGTCGTGCTCGATGCCGCCCGCTACGAGGGCATCTCCGGCGGGGTCGACGCGCAGTTCGACGCCGCGATCGCCGCGACGCCGGAGGCCGCGCGGCAACTCGCCCGGGCCCGGCGGCTGTTCCCGGCGAGCGCGGTCCAGAATTTCTCGTTCAAGGTCTCCCGCACGCACGGAGACGGGTTCGCCATGGTCGGCGACGCCGCCGGATTCCTCGATCCGATCTTCTCGTCGGGCATCTTGATGGGGATGACCACGGCGGAGCGCGCGGCGCTGGACATCGCGTCCGCCCTCCGCAGCAAGGGCCGCGTCTTTGCTTCGGACACCGCTCGCTGCGCGGTCTTGAACCGGCGGTTGCAGAAGCGCTTCTTCATGATGATCCGGTCGTACTACGACCCGTGCTTCCTCGACGTGTTCTTGTTGCCTCGCACGGAATTCCGGGTTCCGGGGGAGCGCCTCGGGATTCGACCGGCGGTCATTTCGCTTCTGGCCGGCGACGTCGTCGGTGCGGGAGCTTGGAAGAAGCTGTTTGGTTTTCGAGTGCTTCGGGGGCTCGGCCGGGCTCAGCGCGTCGCGCGAAGATTCGGCGGGCAACTCGTCAGGCCGCTTGCGAACTCACCAGGGGCCTGATCCGGGAGATCGTCATGAAACACGGATCCTCCGTCTTGTGTCTCGCGGCGGCGCTGGTCGTGGGAGGAGTTGCCTTCGCCGAAGAAGCGCCGCCGGCCGCCGCCTCCGACGACGGGATGGAGGGGAACGTCCAGTTCCTCATCGGTCAGAGCTACCTCGGCGACGTTTGGCAGCCGCTCGACCAGCCCGCGGCGTTCGGCGTCGAAGTCGACTTCGGCCCCAAGAAATCGCCCGTACACGTGGCTTTCGCCTCGAGCGTTTCGGGCGACAGCACGAGCGTCGTGAGCCCGTATCTCGGCCAGACGGGTGGCGTCGCGGTCGGCTTCGTGGAGTTCTCGGCAGGTTTCGTCTGGCTTCCCGTGAAGAAGGCGATCGCGCGGCCGTATCTTGGCGCCGGTGCGCTGACGCTGTTTGCCGGCGTCGATGCCGGCGCCAACGCGTGGAACGGAGGCGATGCCGACCAGTCCTTCGGCTTCTACGCAAACGCCGGGCTCTTCTTCAAAGTAGGCAAGAGCTTCAACATCGGATTCGACGGCCGCATCGTGCGCGGCACGAGCGTCACGATCGCCGGGACCAAGCTGGACGCCGACTACGAACGGGCGAGCCTGCTGCTCGGGTTCTCGTGGGGGGAGTGAGGGCTCGCCTGTTAAAGGTCCTTCACGAGTCCTCGGAACTTATCGCCCCGTTCCTCGAAGTTCTTGTAAACGCCGTAGCTCGGAGACGCCGGGGAAAACAGGACCGTCGATCCGCGGGGTGCGAGCCGTGCCGCGAGGGCCACGGCCTCCGCGAGATCCGACACGACGTGCGCGCGCGCTGCGGCTTCGGGGTCGAACTTCGCGATCGCCGCGAGAAGGGAGGGGCCGCCTGGGGGTAGCAAAACCACGTTGGGGAGGGCGCGCGACACCAACGCCCGCGCGAGCGGCGCGAAGTCGAACCCGCGATCTGTCCCTCCGCCGATGTAGGTTGTGACCTCGCCGCCGAACGCGTCGAGCGCGGCGACGGCGGCTTCGGGCGCGGTGGCGATCGAGTCGTTGATCCAGCGCACGCCGCCGAACACGCCGAGGTCTTCGAGCCGGTGGGGAAGCCCGGAAAAAGACGCGAGCACGTCCTCGAGATGCGAGGGGAGGGCGCCGAATATCCCGGCGGCGGCGAGCGCGGCACGGGCGTTCAGACGGTTGTGCGGGCCGCGCAGCAACATGTGCGCGTCGGAAAACCCGGCGGTCCCGAGCCCATACGGGATGTGGCGGGCGGGTCCGAAGGGGGCGCGCCGGGCGAGCTCGGGGTCGGCGGCGTTCCAGATCGCGACGTCGTCCTCGCGCTGGGTGGCCGCGATCTTGAGCTTGGCGGCGTAGTAGGCCGCAACGCTT
>Ga0315287_10005325_pt1 | contig 12669 bp, 7 predicted proteins | sample YL17G11_0_MG_FD_205037 | JGI IMG/M metagenome (GOLD analysis project Ga0315287, IMG submission 205037) | Sediment microbial communities from Yellowstone Lake, YNP, Wyoming, USA - YL17G11_0 | ecosystem: Environmental > Aquatic > Freshwater > Lake > Sediment | place: USA: Wyoming | collected...
TTATCGTCTTATCGCGATGGATGTGCGGATAAACCTCTTCAGTGCTCTTTCCCTCTTCTTCCGTCATCAGCACATATCGTGTGATCTGCCGGGATTGAGAACCTCAACGGCATAGCATCGGCTGTGTAAGCGGCCCCTTGTCATGGGAGTCTCGCCGTTGGTCTATGAATGGGCAGTGGCGATGTCTCTGTCGACTGTCGGACCCTGGCGGAGACCGCAGCCTCCGCCAGGGTCCGTTCGCCATCCGGTCTAGCTGCCGGAAGCTTGCTCGATGAGGGGGAGGGACGGATCGGTTCCGCTGGGATCGACAGTGGAGGGGAGGAGACTCTCCGGTGTCTCCGTGGCAACGGTCGGAATGATCATGTGTTCCCGACCGATCTTGCGTATCTCCAAGTGTACCCGCCGATTCATGTTGCGGCAGACGTCGCTGCTGTCGAGACAGAGCACGCCATCCTTGCCAAGGCTCACCACCTTGATCTGCTGCTCGGCGACACCGGCGCTCATGAGTTCAGCCTTCACCGTCTCTGCCCGCTTCATGCCCAGCTTCATGTTGTAGCTGGCTGAACCCTGTTGGTCGGTATAGCCCTGCAAGAGAATGCCGAGGTCGGGATCGTTCTTCGCCACGTCGGCCTGCGTGGCGAGGATCGCTTTGGCGTCGTCTGTGAGTCCCTTGCGGCCCACCTCGAAATAGATATCCGTATGGATGCTGTCGGACTTGTAGCTGAAGGCGGGGACGATCTGGTTGTGCAGGATCGGCTCGACGAGCGTGGTCGTGCCGGTCTTGAGCACGTTCGTGACTTGAGCGTTGGTCAGGGTCTCAGCCGGGGTCTTCGAGGCGAAGGACTGATCCTGCCCGGAGTAGTACCAGAAGGCTCCGATGACGATGGCCAGGCCCAAGACCACCCCCCCTATGACATAGACCTCCTTCGTGTCCTTACTCGGCCCCACAATGGCAGGGGAAATGTTTCCTGACGATACTGACGATGATGGCTTCTCCATGATGGCATCTCCTTCTTGGGTAACGGTCATTGGTCATGAGTCAATGGTCATTGGGGTTCGAGTGTTTCGGGATATCGCATCGGTCTGAATCCACCTCCTTTCTCATCTCTCATCCGCGATCCGCTCGCCCGTTGGCTACATGCTTGAGCAACCGGAGTGCCGACGTTAGGAAGGGAGGAAAGCGGACGAGAGTTGAGGAAAATTGAGGGGTTCAGAAGAAAGGGGAGAGGCGCGGTTGATGCGGGGAGATCCGAACCGGCATGGGATGCGGGGATGGACACGCATGGGAGGGGAGAGGGGGCAGCCTGGCCGTCCTCCTGCTCGCGGAACGCGCACGCTCAGAAGGTGCTCGTTCGACGCGCGCAATCGAGGATCAACCAGGCTGCCCCCTAAAGAGGTAGGGAAGCGAGATCGGAGAGACCCATTTCTAATGGGGCGGTGGTCGGTGGACATGCACAGTCGGGCGTTGACCTTTTCACATCGGAAGGTTATCAATTTGCATTTGGTTAACCTCGGGTTGGTCGATATGAGTCGGCACCCCTTACTGGCACATATCCGAATCCAAAAGGGGAGAAACAAAAGGCTCTAAAGGGGTCTAAGGGTTCCATGGATTCGACACCATATCAAAGAAATCATTATGTGCCTGAGTGGTACCAACGTCGGTTTCTGCCGGAGCATGGTGAGAAGAAGTTTTTCTACCTTGATATGACCCCTGAGATGTTCTTGGATTCAAAGGGCACAAGGCTATCGAGAACGGCTCCTCGGAGATGGGGGTCACGCTCGTGTTTCAAGGAAGATGACCTCTATACAACGAGATGGGGGACGTGGGAATCGACAGAGATTGAGGAGAAATTTTTTGGCCGTATTGATGAGCGCGGGAAAGCCGCCGTCGAATACTTTGCTAGCTTTTCACACCCCAGTGCAGATGGGGATGCATTTAATGAACTACTGCTCTACATGAGCACCCAAAAACTCAGAACCCCGAAAGGGCTGTCGTTTTTGTCCTTCGTAGCACAAGCAACGGACAAGAATGCGCTTCTGATATTGATGCAGCAACTTAGGGCTATGCATTGCGCTATATGGACAGAGTGCATCTGGTCAATAGCAGACGCCTCTGAATCAAACACGAAGTTTATTATTTCTGACCATCCAGTGACGGTCTACAACCGGGATTGTTCCCCTATATCTCGATGGTGCCGTGACTTTCACGATCCAGACATCACGCATGTTGGGACTCACACTTTGTTTCCATTGTCTCCCAACAAGATCCTCATATTTACTAACTTGTCTTGGGTCAGGGATCCATATCGAAAAGGGGTTAAGCTAAGACCGAATCCAAGTCTTTTTCGGTCAGCATTCTTTAATTTTATGGAGATACAAACGGGTCGAAAGCTGACCGAGGTGGAGGTAAACGAGATCAATTTTATTATCAAGAAGAGAGCTTACCGCTATATTGCAGCGGCATGTGAGGAGTGGCTTTATCCTGAAAAACATATCCCTTCCGAGCACTGGCGGAATCTTGGCGGAGGATACTTGCTAATGCCTGACCCTCGGTCAGTGGTATTCGGCGGGGAGGTCTTGATTGGATACGAGAATAAACGTGTTGATGCTTTCGACGCATACGGCCGAAAGCCTTGGCAAGAAGATTACAGCGACAAGGAATTAGCTGATCAAGAATGGAAGACTTTCCATGCTTTTCAAGGAGAGTTTGCCAGGCTATTTGGTCCACGAAGAAGAGGTCGGACATTTCAATTTGACCAGTTGGACAACGAAGAAGATCCGCCCGATTATCACCAGTACCATTTGGAGTTAGAGCGCAAGTACGGTGTCTAGCCCAGCAGTGAGGGGCAGGCATGACTATTGACTTTGAGCTCCGACGTTAGCCATTAATGACGCAGCGTGCAGCATGAAAAGCATCGCATCCAGAATCGGTACAGCCGCAGTCGTTCTCCTCGTTCTCTTCTTCGGCTTGAAGGGTTGCGTGGTTAGAAGGACAAAGGGGTCTGACCCCTTTGTTTCGTCCGCTGCCTTAGATAGGTCGCGCACCGCGTGTCGGACCTTGTCGGGATTCCGGTGGTCGGGCAGGCACGCCGCCATTCGGTCCGTCAGCTTGAGGTGGGCATCCAGTGCCTTGATTAACACGCCGCGCCATCAGTGCTGGCATGTGCCTGATCGAATCGGGCCACCGTCTTCGTCTTGGGATAGTATTCGAAGGTCATTTGCGGTATACACGCTGTCGCCATCGGGGCCTACTTTCCGCTGTACCTAGAAACACCTCAACACCGTTCCTATAGCACAGGTTGGAGCCTCGATGGTTTTTTTCTTGCCAGAGTCATGAATTATTCAGGTTAGGGCCTGTAGTGTTGCACTTCGAGTTAGAGCTCAAGGCCTATGATTCTCACCGCACAGAAGTCACATCTGAATCAGCAAAATGCTTGTCATTCAAAGAGTTAGGCACAGGGAGCTTGTTAGGAACTAATGGCCTCGTAATGATGTCTCAGTCCGCCAGCCGCCCACCGCTTCTTAAATACAACCATTTCGAGATTCTATCCATTGACACTATTCTTCTTAAAGCCTAGTCTGCCCGAAAGTTTCCCCGTTTTTGAGATAGTCCATAAGAAGAGCCTTTTGGCACAATAGCCAACTGATCCAGCAGGCTCCCATGCACCAATCAAAGTTCACCAAGACGCAGATCGTGTTGATCCTGGAAGAGGCCGATCCATGCCGCCCCCTTGGCGAGGAAGGCTGGGTACACTAGATGGCGAGGCGCTTCGGGATGGAGTTCACGTTGCGACCCCGCGGACATCCGAAAGGATCATGAGGAAAGACTTCCGGCACCTTTAATCAATTTCGTAGGAGAAACACGTGATTATTCTACAGAATAAAATTAAGTACCAGGGTGACATCAGCCAATCTCCATTTTCAAAAATTCGACTGGCGGTTCATTTCCCAGTGTTCGACTATGTCCGATCAAATGTCCCAATGGTCGCCGATGCCCGATCAAATGTCCCAGTGGTCGACGATGTCCGATCAAATGTCCCAGTGGTCGACTATACCCGATCAAATGTCTCAGTGGTCGTCTATGCCCAATCAAATGTTCCAGTGGTCGCCGATGACCGATCAAATGCTGCCAATTTCGAGGTCGACAGAATAATCGTGTCGACTGACCGCCTCGAAGTCGACCATGAGCTTAGCAGTGAAACGTATCGTATTTCGGCGCCTACCTCCGATCTCATTGGTGACAATAAAGAAGCCATCAGCAATTTTTTGATTTTCACAACCAAAGCAGTTGGGGCCAAAAATATCAGCGATCTATCGCTCACCATCCCGGTTCAGATTGTTGCTGGTTCAGCAGTTGTCGGTGCAGGTACATTGCAAGCCGTCTATATCATTAAACATGTACACAGGCATTTTGATGCGGCAACCACTTCTCTGCGCACTTACATCGGACCCGAACCGGAGGCAGCGTCTTTTCTAGAAAGGAGTATTTTTTTAATCAACAAAGACACGTACGCCAAAATTCTCCCCAGCTTCAGAAATATTACCAATCGCAACGATGATTGGTCGCTGCTGTCGGTAATTTCGAAATTTGTGGAGGAAGCCGACATTGACCCGACGGCGCCAATGGAACTGAACGACGCCTCCCGTGTTTTACTAGAGAGGGTCCTGCAAACAGAACATATCGAACGCCCCGACGAAGTCGTACGGTTCATCGGCAAGTTTTTTAAGGATCTTTTTGATTTTCCGATTCTTATTCCAGCGATTGAGACTCTCGAGATAGCGGGCGTCTTCGAAGTCAAAACGCCTGATAGTACACGTATTACGAAAGACGACTTGCTCTTCTACGACCTGACATTCGAATATTCTCATCGCGGTGCAGACAATCTTGTGATGTCGAAGATTGTGCATTACGACTGGAATAGGAATAACAATCCGGTCAATGAAAATAAAATTCCATTTTCATTGACCGGGACGGCGCAAATTATTATAAGTAGCGTGAGCGGACCGATCACCATTAGCGTAAGAGCCTTTGATGGCACGTCGCTGTGGGTCAAAGACTATGAGCTGGACGATCCCGCGCTCAAGGAAGTGATGATCGTGGTATCCCAGCTCCGACCGGCGACGCTGAAGCCGGCGGGACCAAACAGGGCAGCAGACACCGGAAAAAAGCTCCGGGGACAGGTGCTGGAACTCACGAAGAAATGTGCCCTTAAAGACCTAATCGTAGTGATTCAAGCAAAAGAAGAAGGGGACGAACTTTGGCGTGTCGTTGCGGCGGCTAGCACGGATGCGTCAGGAAATTTCTCCATGCCCTATCCATACGGTGAATATGCGAAAGCGCAGGCGATAGTTTCGCTTACACCGGATAGGCCAGCCGATATTACGATCAAGGACCTGGGCAATAAAAACGAAACGATCTCTGATGATTTTCTCTATTTATTGATCACTAATCCCGAGTGCCCAGAATTAAGCAAGGAAGAGGACTGTGATTGCAATGCGCCGAAAAGAGCCCCGCGCCTACCAGATCAGAGAGACCTAATATATTCGGACGATTACACGCAGGATATCGGCGGGTCATGCCTTAATCTGTCTACCCCGAACCGGACTTTGAATGAGTTCAGTTACTGTGGAATTGTGCGAACGTCGGATCCGCATGTCGCGAATTACACGCTGAACAAGATCAAGCTTAACAATGACATTCACGATTACACATTCAGATCTGAGCTGAAGGGCGATAGATTCAAATTTGAACTGAAGTGCGATCAGAAGATAATTCAACGGGCAGCCGTTGATATTGATAACCCGATACGATGGCAAGATGCACCTGGTTTCGGGGAAAATCTGACGATCTATCAGTCGGTCAGTGTCGCAACCGGGCACGTTTTGCATTATAAGTCCGTATTCAAGGCAGACGGATACTCGCTTGGCAATCTTCTGTATTCGCTAGCTCTGGCGCCTGGTCAGAAAAAACAGATTGTCGTGATCGACTCGGCACATTCTATACAGGCGGCGGAGTCGCAAAATATTGTTCAGGGAGAGAGTTTGGCGGTATCTCTGCTCAATGAAAGGAGTATCACCGATCAACTGGGCGGGAACATTAACGAAGCAATGAGAGGAAGTAGCTCGGCAAGTACAGGCGGGATTAGCGCTGGACTGGGGCTAGCCGCCAACCTTGGTGTTGTGTCGGGCGCCTTGGGTGTTGCCGGCGGATATTCAAGCGGCACTGGATCTGCATCGCAAAACAGTTCCAGAGATACCTCAATGTTCTTTGGCGAAAGATTGCGCCAATCCATTATGCAAAATGCCGAAAGCTACCGGCAACTAAATGCAACCGTCATCACAGCGGTAAAGGAAGGACAGCAATATGCGGTCACAACGGATGTGGTCGCGAATCATAATCATTGTCATGCCTTGACCATGATGTATTTTGAAGTCTTGCGGCACTTTGCGATCTTTCAAGAAATGGTGAATGTGGAGGAGTGTATTTTTGTTCCGCTATTAATGACCAATTTCTCCACGGAAAACATCTACAAATGGTCGGATGTCCTCGCGCGAAATTTACTGCCAATGTCTTCCAATACCTATTTGCAGCCTTTCAGTTGGGTGCGTCAGCATCCTTTGCTGAAAGCATTTGATGCTAATGAAAGGATAAAAACCAATTACGCCAATGTTGATTTTCCCGCAGGCAGATATTGTGATGAAAGCATTAGTTCTATTTCAGGGACAGTAACTATTAGAGCAAATATCCCACGCCCGAAAACAAGATTTGACCGATTGCTATCCTTGCCTATAACCAGAAAGACTGAAACCACGCCGGGAGGAGTTGATGTCCAGGGGACGGTACGGGATAACATTAAGAGCTCAGTAGTTGGTGCTCTCACTGGAGGATTATCTCTACTGTTAGGAGGGGGGCAAAGTGTTAAATATACTCAGGAGTCTCATGAGGTTTTAACCAAAGAGAAGATTTTTGATTTATTCATGACCTTAGATGAGAACTATGAAAGTGTTCCTCCTGCTCAATGTATAAGAGTTCATAATTTTAAGAAAATTGACACTACTGCTGGCACTCCTATCGACTTTTTCGGATCTCAGCCCGACGATAAAAAACTGTGGGAAGCGTATGCTGCCGTCTTAGATGGTATGGATGTATATGAATTACTGAATAAATTTTCAGGGAATGTTATCAGTGATTGGGATCAAATATTCTATGACAACATAGCGCCGCTAATAATAAAAAAACTAATTAATGAAGGTGCAATTCTTCCCGCACCTTTAGCTAATCTTGATTTAACCAATACCAATAAATATTCGGGTAACGAACAGGTATTAAAATATAATTTTACGGCCTCTACCACAAAAACTAGGGCAGATATTCTGCACGTTGACATTAGCTACAATTGGAATTTTGGTATAGGTCTTCCAGAGAGAACTACATTAATAGATAATTTGACATTGAATGTTGAAAATTTAACTATAAATTATTCAACTACCCATTATCATGGGAGAATTTTTTCAGGTTATGTTGGAAATGACTTATTGGATAATATTATGCCGACGGTTGTCGTTAACATCCCGACTCCACTTAATTTCGATGAAAAACGGAATCCTCGTCTGGAAGATATCTATATAGTTAATAAACTAATCGAGCACCTCAATAGTAACCTTGAGCATTACAATAAAACGCTTTGGTACAATCTTGATCCGGATCGCCGCTTCATGCTGCTGGACGGATTCAATATTCAGATCTACAACGATTTCGGTGTGCCGGCGGGTACACGAAGTCTCGCCTCAGTGGTCAAGAACGAGTTGCTGACCGTGACCGGTAATTCCTTGGTTTTCCCGGTTGCGGCGGGCTACAAGGTCAGTCAGTCGTATATTTCGGAAAAGAACCAGGACGGTGATACAGTTGACGTCTCGCTGTTCGACCACTACAAACCCTACACTCCAATCCCACCTTACCGCATTAGCGTACCATCCAGGGGTGTCTTTCTGGAGGCGGTGCAAGGTCAATGCGATGCGTGCGAGAGAGTGAAAGAGAACTCGTCACAGGACTGGACCAAATTCAAGGCCGATGAACCAACTCCCGTCCTTCCGGTTCAAACGCCTGTTCCAACGATTACAGACTGGAAAGCGGCATTCAAAGATTTTGCGCCGCCGCTCATCAATATCCAGAACGCTCCGGCTCTTCCCGCGCCGGGAGCTGGCCTGACCGGTCTCATAGAGTTGCTCGGAAAAACCGGCATATTCAAGGATATTACTGGGCTGGATGCAACTCAGCAGAATGTTATTCGCACGTATCTCTCCAACCAGGAGAATGCCAAAGCATTTGCCGAAATGGCGAAGGGCATGGCAATGCAGGATCACAATACTCAGCACTCCGACAAGATCATGGACTCGCTGAAGACGGCAAAAGACAGCGGCGCAATCAATCAGGACGAGTATGGGAAACTGGTCAAGGATCACCTGCAGAAGCAAATTGATGGGGGTGAAGCGCAGAATCAACAGGCTGCCCAGCAGAACAAAAAACTGGAGACTTCGCCAATAAAATCGGCAGTGGAATTAGCTCAGGCTGGGAATAAAGATGTTTCCGCTACAGAGAGCGATAGTCAGGGAAATACGAAGACATTGGAAGTGAAAAGTAAGGGCGATATAAACCTGAAATATAATTTCTCAGTGCCTGGGACAATTGGTGTCATTAAGCAGCAATCAGCCAATGCCTGCTGGGCAACAGTTACCACAATGATGTCCAATTGGAAAAAGCAGTCGAGCCAGACGGTAGATGATTATATTAAGGGTATCGGGGCGGAGTATGTTCCGTTCATACAAACGGGTATTACCATATCAAAGCTTTCTGATTTTTGTGATTCAACGGGTTTAAAAGCCGTGTACACAAACACCGAATATCCAGTAAGTTTCTATTACGACGTCCTGCAAAAGAATGGCCCAATCTGGGTGATTGATTTGGAAAGCGACAACCCGAAATTGTTGCATGGCAGGTTGCTCATTGGCATCAGAGGTGATGATAGCAGCGCCACAACCATGTTCACTATTATTGATCCTGCAACGGGTAGTAAATATGACGAGGATCTTCCAACGTTCGTGAGCAAAACTGAAAATGTGGTAAGAACGTTGGATGCGATAAAAGATGTGCAGATACCATTGCTCATCTATTACAAGGAAAGTTATGACAAGTCTTCATTTGTAGGAAATCCGCAGGGAGGCGCTTTTGTAGGCACAGGTGCAGATAATCAGACAAGGGTAAGGACTTTTGTGCCAGTTAATGAGAATGCCTTGATCGTTGACGGGCGCGAGGAAAACGCCGTACCTAACTTGACGAACTGGCGCGGACTATACAAAAACGCAGATGGAAGCTTTTCACAAACTAAGATGAGTGCTGATAGAAATTTTAATTATCCGCCTCTTCCTGCGACTCCGGTAGGTACGAAATATTGCGCAGGTTCTTACAGGGGTGTCACGGCTATAAATAAATTGGTGCTGCATGAAACAGCGGATTTCAACAACTATACTTCAGTATCGCAATTCAACGTATTGCCTTTTCCAAATGCTCAACATCCTACATCATGGTACAAAGCCATGCCACATTTTTGCATCAATACAGATGGATCGATCATCCAATTTCTTGATGTTTGTGAACACGCAGAGCATGGTGAAGGATTAAGTTCTTCCAGCATCGGGATCGAGTTTGTAAACCATCCATGGGGTCAGGAAGGATTTTCCCAGGATGGATCGGTCAAAGGCGGTATTACTCCGTTTCGGATTCCAGCCCTACCCGGATACCCTAGTCTAAACAACAAGAATGTGACAACCTGTTTGTATATTCCTGCTGAGGCCCAGTTAGAATCTTTGGTTAATTTATTGAACGCATTGTTTGCGGTTAGCTCACTTTCATTCATCAAGCAGAACTGGCTGAATGAGATAAACATCAATCCGGCAAAGTTCGCAACAGAAAAATTAGACGATCTCAGAGCGTACTTCATACTTAACAACGCAAATATTTATCTGAAGAATCCGAAGTTTTCAGGAATAAACGGTAACGCAAGTTCCGATGGTTGGTCGGCAAATACAGCAGGGGTTTTTGATCATGCCTTATTCGGAGGTCATACCGACGGTATGATACAAAGTTTCTATACCTGGCTAAGGATTGGGCAAAAGATTAATCAGGGAGACGCGATGGTTACGTTTAAGAGTTTTATTGCCGATAAGAATTCAAGGCAGATCGGCGGAAACAATGTAATACTTGTTGATGTGAGTAAAATTGTGTTTGCTGTTGCTTAGGTGTATTCAGGTAAGGTTAAAAGTAATTGGCCTGGAGTCTTTCGGAAATCTCGGCCACGCGCAGCCACCCGCTACGCCTCATTGTGTTGGTCATAGAATGATCACGCACCATTATTGCCCTATCGCTTGCCTGATTTATGAGGACTCATGGAGCAGGTTTCTGTTCGGTAGCTCGATAGCAAGATCGTGGATCGCTTGAAGAAGCGGGCGAAGGAGCATGGGCGGTCTCTGCAATCTGAAGTGAAGACGATTCTGTAAGACGCGGTGCCCGACTATGAGGGGGGCTGGAAGCGAAGAACATGGGGTCAGATGAAATCAGGGTCAACAGCCGTCTTGAAAATCAAGCCGGACTGGCCGCCCCACGGCATCTCACTATTCAGTATCGTATTGAGAATGGTGGGCAGCTTGGTTATGCAGGCCTCAAGGCCAACTTCTTCGCCTTGCCTGTCTGATAGAGTCGCTGATAGAACGCCAGAGTCACGGGGTTCTTCCGCGTGGCCACTCAGGCCGCCAATTAGAGTGCCGCCAGAAGATGGGATGGATGGTCATGTTTTGAAATTGTATTTGGTAAGTGGGAGAATCCCGACCCATGGCACGTCCGTTGCGTCTTGAATTCTCTGGGTTGTCATAACCTCACGAGTCGGGGCAATGCCCACCAGGACATCGTCCTTGATGATCGGGACCGCACGCAATTTCTGTCCCTCCTCGCTCATGTTGTCGATCGCTATGGCTGCTCTGCCATGCCTATTGTCTGAAGGACAACCATTATCATCTCCTGATTGAAACGCCGCAGCCCACTCTCTCCCTCGGTATGCGTTATCTGAATGGCCGCGATACTCAGGCGCACGTCAGAATCTGTGGAGGGGATGATGGGCAACCATGATTCCTACTCCGACTGTTGAAATGAAGTTGGCTCTCTCACAGGAAGCGGAGAGCCAATGCACATTTCAGGGAGGGAGCGTGAGACAGAGGCCGTCGCCGGCGTGCCGAGACGAACAAGCGGCGGGATTAACAGGGGAGCTGGCGCTAAGGTGCACTTCGGAAGTGATGGCCGGTCGGTTACTGCCGGAGGCTACAACGAAAGCTCGATGGGATGCGGGCCAATCAAACAGTGGCCCGTTGATTAAGAGTGACAAAAGACCAATGATTCGAACTGCTCAAAGTTGCGAAGGTTTCCCCGTTCATCGTTGAAAATCATGGGCTTGCTGGGTTTCTACTGATTTCATGGCTTCTACTGAATTCGGTCTTGTGTGAAGAATTGACGCACAAAATTAGCACAGCAAAGGAAGCCCTCGAAGGGCCGGCGACGCCGGGAACACATAGGGTTTACATTGGGTTCACATTTAGAAATAGCTTGTTTGATTTTGAGAATTCTAGCGCTTTCGCCAGCGTAATCAAGATCAACGACAGGCAGATAAAGCCAAGCCAAGAATCCCTTCTTGAGTCAGCGTGCAAATTCCTCAACAATCGGCTTCTTGCTATTGCGCAAAGAGGGAGGAATAAAGGGGTCTGACCCCTTAAATTCTGATAGTGATTATAGAAGAAGGAGACCGATACGACTTTAAGACCGTCTTCAGAGTGGCCGCAAAGGAAGAGAGGTTGAGGAATTCCGACACGTAGCATTATGCTAACGAAGGGGAAATCAAAGGGGTCAGAGGGGAAATCAAAGGGGTCAGACCCCTTAAATTCTCTTTTCCCATCGACGCGAAACTCAAAGACGGTTCGTCCGTTCAGTTGGTGCTGGCCGACAATCAGGATATTGAGCTGCTGCGACGGCTCTACCGGGTGATTGTCGAAGAGGGGACGTCGTACCCGCATGACCGGCTTCCGGATCAGGACGACTTCATGGACTATTCTCCTTCGCCGAATACCTCGTAGCTCCCGGCCTTCGTAGCCGAAGTGGCTACGAAGGCGGAGTAGGCTGCTACGAGGGGGAAGGCGAGGAGAACCCTCCGTAGCCTTGGCGAAGGAGGGTAGCGGCTTCGGAGAATTTCGCAGGATACCCGGCAGCTTCCGGCCTTCGTAGCCGAAGTGACTACTTCGGCGGAGTAGGCTGCTGCGGGGAGCTTCATTGGTTTCGCGGCAAGAGCACTGTGGTGGCTTATGTGCCGGACCGGGCCCGTGCAGCGGGCATGGTTGGGGCGTTCTACCTCACGCCGAACTGGCCTGGGCGGTCAACACGATGTAAAGGAGGCCGTTCCCTTTGTTTTACGCAGACGTGTTATGAGAGACGCATGGCGAACGATGAAATAGGCGACCGGCTATCTTCGATGCGTTTTCCGAGTCTTCGTCGGAAGGAGTTTGTGTGTTTTGGTGGAGATCGGTATGAACACTGCTGGCGAGACGCCGAACCGCGCGGCGAGCTTGGCGATT
>Ga0315287_10005327_pt1 | contig 12668 bp, 7 predicted proteins | sample YL17G11_0_MG_FD_205037 | JGI IMG/M metagenome (GOLD analysis project Ga0315287, IMG submission 205037) | Sediment microbial communities from Yellowstone Lake, YNP, Wyoming, USA - YL17G11_0 | ecosystem: Environmental > Aquatic > Freshwater > Lake > Sediment | place: USA: Wyoming | collected...
GCGGGCTGGACTGCGCCGACCACGCCTCCAATCCGAGCAGGACCGGAAGGAACAGCATGAAGGACGACGACGCCGTGTTGACCTTGGTGACGTGGAAGGCTATCCGCTCAGCCTGGAGGACGAACAGCAGGCTGCGGCCTCCAGCGCTCCATTGCTGGAGTACCGCGCCGACGCTCAGGATCGCCGTGCCGACAGCGGCGATCGCGAGCGTCCGGAGGAGGCGCCGGCCGAACGAGGGATCGTCCACGCACAACACCCGGGCCGCCGCCATCAGGGCAAGTCCCTCAAGAAAACGCGCGGCGTTCACCGCGGAGGCAAGCCCGCCGAAACTCGTTGCCCATGGGCGGAACTCGATGCCCACATTCAGGTAGTCGCGGGCGAAATAGGCGAGCAGTTGCCCGAGGAATGGCTGCCAGTAGTCTTTCCAGTAGCGAAAGAGGGCGATGTCGACCAGCAGCGACGCCACCACGACCGCCGCGAACAGGTACCCGAGCAGGAATCCGGGCGAATCCGACCGGTCGTAGATGCCACGGCGGAGACGATTCCAGAGCCACCCCGTCAAGTACGCGAGCGCGAGCGCCTCGGTAATGCCCACTGGCCTGTCGGGAGACATCACCGTCGAGATCACGCGTCCGAACGGGATCGCTGCGGCGAGGACCAGCAGCGCCACGTCTGGCCGAAAGGCGGCCAGCAGGGCGACACCGGCGACAACGACCTTCAGCGCCCAGGGATTTCCTGGCGACCAGAAGAATGACTGACACAGGAGGGTGGCGAGGCCAAGTCCCGCCATGCGGATGAACACCGCGCCGAATCGCCTCGGGAATCGTCGCCGGAAGTGGTTGTCGTTGATCACGTGGATGAAAACGCCCGCGCCGCGCGCCAGACTGCTCCTGCTGAGCGGGGCTGCGGCCCGCAGACCTCATTCTAGCGCATCAATCGACATCGGCCCCGGGGATGCCCGGGATGACCTGAGTCTCTCATGCGGGGGGGGGCAGGATGACGTGCACCCGGCGCACAGCACGCGAGAAGGGCCCGAATCTCAGCTGACCAAGGTACCCACTCTCCAATGAGTACTGCGGTAAGATAGCACCTTGCGTACAGAACGGGAGCAGCACGATGAGCGACGGCATGGAAGGACGAACCCACACGACCACCCGCGGCAGCAACGATCCTGAAGACTGGGACGACGAGGTGTCGCTGAAGCCGTACTTCGAGGCGCTGCGGGGCTACCGCCGGCTGATTGGTGCCGCGGTCGCAGGCGTGGCCGTGCTGTATCTCCTTGGCGTCCTCATGGTGTTCCTCATCGCACCCGTGGAGCGGTTAGGGTCCATTCAGTTCCGGCTGCTCTTTGACGGTGCCGAGAAAGGTCAGTACCCCAATGGCACGTTGTTCAGCGCGTCCGAAATCGTGGCTGCACCGGTAATGACCGATGTCTTCAACGCCAACGGCCTCGAGCGGTTTGGAAAGTACGCGGACTTCAAGGAGTCGGTTTTCGTTCTGCAGTCGAATCCCGAGTTGGATCTGCTCGCGCGCGAGTATGAGGCCCGCCTCGCGGACCCGAAGCTCAATCCGATCGATCGAAACAAGATCGAGGACGACTTCCGACAGAAACGCGATGCGCTCGTTGATCCGCTGTACACCATCAGCATGCGGCGCCACGAGCGCCTGACGACGCTGCCGCGCGACTTGATGAACAAGGTGCTGATCGACATCCTGAATACGTGGGCGAAACAAGCCGACGAACGGAAGGGCGCAACGAAGTACAACGTCGATGTGCTGTCTGCGAGCTCCCTGCCGCGAGACGTGATCGAGCGGGAAGAATACCTGGTGGCCATCGATATCTTGAGGTCGAACGCCTCTCGTGTGCTCGCGACCATCGACGAGATCGCCAAGTTGCCCGGTGCGAAGTCGATTCGCGTGGGAGAGGGCCGAGAGACGCTGGCGGATGTGCGCGCGGGACTGGAAGACGTCGTTCGCTTCAAACTGGAGCCGTTGTTGGGGTTGATCCGCTCCGAGGGTGTCACCAAGAACGCCCGGGGCCTGTCGCGGTATGCGGACAATCAGCTGTTCCAGTTGCGCCAGCAGCAGCGGGAATCAGCGGATCGGGTCCAGGCGCTGCAGGCGTCTGTGCGGGAGTTCTCGGTCCAGCCGGGATTGCCGGCGGGCGACGCCAGAACAGGAGCGCCAGGTGCGGCGGGCGGTGCGGGCGGCTCTGCCCTCACCACCCAGATCGATCAGTCCTTCCTCGATCGGATCATCGCGCTTTCCACCGCCAAGGCCGATTCGGAGTACAAGCGCAAACTCATCGACCGCGTCATTGAGGAAAGCGATAAGATGGCGGCGAAGGCCCGTGAAGCCACGTACTACGAGGCGCTCGCGAAGGAACTGCAGGCGTCGCTAGGCGGGCGGACGGTGGGTTCACCGGAGACGGTGGCGATCATCAAGAGCCGAACCGCTGAAGCGTACGACGACGTGGTCAAGGGCATCGAACGGACCACGATGATCTACCGGGAGATCTCCGCGCTGAACCTGAACCCGGCCACCACGCTTCTCACCCCGACCGCCCCCTTCACGAGTCGGACGCAGCGGTCCGTGACGGCTGGGACCGCGGTTCTGTATTTCCTGCTGGTCATGATGCTGACGCTGCTTGTGGTACCTGTCGGCTGCCTGATTCACCATGCCATCAGGAAGCACGTGCCGGCTGGTCTCCGTGCATGATTGGCTCACGCGCATGAGGGAGCGTGTGCGCGTCCGTGATTGAGACGCCCTGACGCTCCGGGGCTCCCGGCAGGCTTCCTGGCGCCCATCCGGCGCAGGCTGCAGAGCCCCTGGGAGGAGTCCCCCATACTCAAAACGGACCATGTACGCCACGAAGGCCGTGGACGACAGCGCCACGGCCCTCCTGTGTGGACGTCGTTCCGGGTTACTTGAAGAGCAGCACTCCCCAATTCCCGGGTTCCAGCTTGAGTTCCAGGACCGCGTCAGCCACCAGGCCGGTGGCCTGATTGCTCCAGTGCGTGCGCAGGACCGTGTCGCTGCCCGCCCTGTTGCCGTGCGTCGCGCCGAAGTCGCCTTTGAGCGTGAGACCGGGCGAGAGCGTGACGCCCAATGCACGCCAGGGGATTGCCGCCTCCACCGCATATCGCTTCCTGCCGGGATCGACGTTCGCCTGGATGGTCACCTGCTCTGCCGTGGTGACGCTCTCCATCACGTAACCCTTGCGGACAAGGCCGGAATAGAAGGTGCGCGGGTGTTTGTCGGCGGCGAGGCGACGATAGATCACGGCGGTGGGTTTCCCCATGAAGTTGCCAATAGACACCCGCAGGTCGCCGAGTGCAGCCTCGGTCCGATTCGCGTTGGCTTTCGGATCCGTGCCGAGCTGAAAGTCCACCGTGTCACCTGATGCATACATGACGGCCGGCTCCGTCGCGGCATTTATCCACGGCGTGTCGTCGTTGACCAGCCAGCCGAGGTACAGTCTGGCATCGTCGTACGCAATCGTTGCCGCCACGCCTGCAGACGGGCTCCTGCCGAAGTCGAGCCATTCGGCGTGTGCGAAGTCTCTGCGAACATCGCCAGTGAAGGTCACAGAGACCTTCCTGACCGTTACCTGCCGGGCAGCGCTTGTGTGCTGATCCGGTACGTTGACGGGCGCTCGTGGCGGCACCCGGTGTGCGGACGTGAGTGTCAACGTACCCGCCCCGAGAGTTTTGACCGTGTCAAGACCCACCACCTTCAGGTTCACAAAGGCGGTCTTTCCTGCCTGGACGTACAGCTGCCCGTCTGTTGCGGCGCTGATGGATCCGCCGAAGTCTTCTGCGCCCGCCCCAGGCGGGGCGGCGTCCATGACAGCCCCGGGCACCGCGGCCTCCGGCCAGCGCATCTTCATGGGATCACCCTCGAAGAGCTTGGTCAGGTAGAACCCTTCACCCGTCAGGACGTGCCACTCGCCCTTGTCTGTCGGGATCACAAACACATCGCCGATGGGCGGGGGCAGCTTTGCGGTGCCAACAATGTCGTAGGCCGCTCGAATCAGGCCAGGCTGGGCTGGCGGAGCCATGTGCCCACCATGGACACCGACGTATGTGTCGGGGTAGGTCCACTTCAGGGCCCCGCTTCCGATGTCGTAGCATTCGAAGGTGCTTCGGGTCGCGCCGTAGCGGCCGTTGTAGATCACAAGCCTGCCGTCCTCGGAGCCGGCGCTGCGCAGTGTGCCCGTTCCCCCCCGCGAGAGCACGTCGGCAGGCGCCGGCATCCGGGTCGCCCGGGTCAGGTCGTAGACGGGTGCTCCGCAGGCCGTGTAGCGGCTGACGGCGATGCGATACACCCCGCCGTAGAACGTCAGGCTCTGCGTCATCGGCATGTACCAACCGTTGATCCACCCACCCAAGTCCAGGGTGTAGCGCTGTACTTCACTGTCCTGGACGACACTGTCGCCGTTGGCGTCGGCCCACACGCGCATCCCTGTGGGCCGATCTCTGTCGCCGATCGGCTCCAGGCTCGTCCGCAGCTTCCACGTCCCTGGTGCCAGGCGCTCATAGATGTGAACGACGGAATTGGTCGTCCAACCACCAGCGACAGCAAGGTAGAGGCGCCCGTTGCTGCCCACACCGAAACGGGCGGTGTTCATAGGGCCCCGATGGAAGACACTCACACAGTCTGCCCTGCCGGTGGAGGGATCGATCCTCCATTCGGCTCCCTGGCCGACCATCACGAGCGGATCCCGCGGATTGATGGCCCCGCCGGTCGCACCGTAGTCCGTGGGGCCGAAGAACTCCCGCAGATACCGCCCACTGCGTGCGTCCCACACTGAGATGCGCCGCGGTCTATCGTCATCCTCCATGACCCACAGTTGTTGCCGCGCATCGACGCGCAAACCCCGAATGAAACGAAGTCCTCGTGGCTCCCAGGGTCCCAGGAGCGCCCTGCCGCCGGCCTGACCAATCGTTCGCGTCAGCCGACCGTCCGGGCCGAACACTCTCACCTGGTTCGCCGGCTCGCCCAGCCCGACATAGACCGCGCCCGCCGCGTCCAGCGCAAGCGCGGTCACGTTCTGCTGACCATCCACGACGGTCGCGGTACGCCCGTTCTTCACGTCGACCCGGAGCACTCTGCTTCCAGCCGATACGACATAGAGCATCCCGTCGACGCCGTGTTCCAGATCCCCGGCGGCCTTGACAGCCCACGTGCTGATCAGCCTGCCCGTCGCGGCGTCGACAGCGACAACCACGTTGCCGTCACGGTAGCTGAGGAACAACATGCCGTCGGCCGCAGCCATTCCCGTCAACATGGGTGCGCCAGCGGCTTCCGGCACCGCTCGCCCCAGGAGCGTGGTGACGTCGAGCGTCGCCTCCGCGCGGCCTTCCCACGGGAGGTAGTGACCCGCTGCGGCGTCCAGGCGATAGATGACGTTGTCGCCCGGTTGCCTGTCGTAGACAAAGACCACTCCGGCGTCCACGCACAGCAATCGTGCCGAGCCAAACCCGCCCCGTTTGTGCCGCCACTTCACGCGGCCGTCCAGATCTGTGGCGACCACTGCCCGGCCGGCTTCGGATGCGGTCCAGCCGAGGAACGCTGTGTCACGGTTGGAGTCGACCGCCGAGGGGTTTCCATGGTCCCCGCCCCAGTTCCCTCCAGGGGAATCGAAGGGCGTGCGTCCTGCGTTGTGGGCCCAGCCAACCAGCCGCAAGCCGATGCCCGTATGCCAGATAGCCTTCCAGGTGTAGCGCCCCGCCGGGGCAGGATCCCCGAAGTCGTTCTGACTCGGGTTCGTCAGTCCATCCCAGGGGATCTGGTGCGGACCTTTGCTGAGGAACGCCGCCGTAAGAAGCTGCCGCACGACCTGACCGTCGGCGTTCAGAATGTTCAGTGAGACGAACCCGTCGTCAGGCATCGTCAACGGGACGCTCACGATTCCGGCGGGCGTGTCTCTGTCCGTGAGCCCCGTCCAATCGACGACCGGCGCACCGCTCACCATCCGCACGGCGAATTCGCGACCATCTGCGAGGCGCACGGGCTGTGGCGCGACATGTCCGCTGGCAGACAAGACGCCGAATCCCCAGCAGTCAGGAGCGTCGTATGTGAACACCCGATTGGGCTTCACGCCTGGGCGAAAGATGTCCTTGAAAGAAAGGCGCAATCCCGTCTCAGTGCCGAAGTTGAGTTCGACCGACATGACGATGCGTCCGCCGGGCCCGGGCATGCCTCCCCCGGCCTTCAACACGCTCCATGGCAAGGCCAGTTCCTGCACGTACCCTTTGCCGTCGGCGTTCTTGAGGAAGGCCTGGCGGGCACCCTTCGACTTGGCGTCTTTCAGGTTCGCGCCGCCGCCTTTCGGAAAGGTCAGATCGATGACATCCAATCCCTGGCGATCCCGCCATGCCGTCAACCAGCAGATCGCCGGACTGCCCGGGCCGTCCGGGTTCGTGATGAGGCGCAGTTGAAGGCTGTCCCCGGCAAAGCCCGCGTCGCCCGTGATGCTGCCGGGATTGTTCAGCGGAGTGTCGTCATGCCAGCGGACGAGCATGTAGAGTGCGTCGCGGTCATACATGGCGTGGAGCCAACTGGCGACCGTGCCGCGCTGGGTCTCCACGTTCCCGGTCACGAACACGCCTCCCGACAGGTCCCAATCGTCGAGCTTCCCGTCGACTCTGACCACGCCAGGGGCCGGTAGAATCCGGATTCCCAGGTTCTCGGTTTCCGTGGCGGAACCCGCGAGCGACGCCACGGCCAGCAGCGCGATGACCGCGCTCATTCGAATCATGCGTTCCCAGGTTTGTCGCGGACGGTGGACGCCGACGTCGCAATCACACGAGAGGGAGTCTCGATGTTTCGCACGTCCCGGAGCCCCTCGCTCGGTCATCTGATGCAGCCCCAGGCCCTCGGGCGCTTCACCTGCTCAGGCGACATGTCCGGGCCAGCACGTGTTTTCGCGGGGTCGGACGGAGTCGGACTCGTCCAGCGGGTGACGCAGGAGGACTCGCTTCGTAATCAACACGACGCACACGCCGAGGAGCAGGAGCAGGCCTGCGTTGCGGAAGACCGAATCAACAAGACCATGACCGACGACGAGCACCGCGGCAAGCGCGGGCAGGAACACGCCGGGGTCCCTCCAGATCCTTCGGCGCCACCACAGTGCGAGATGGGGAAGCCACACGCCCGCGAATAGCAGCGTCCCGACCACTCCGCACTCGGCAAGCAACTCGTACCAGTCACCGTCCGCATGCGGACTCAACAGGTAGTAGCTGTAGACCGGGCGATTGGAGGCCATCTCAGGGACGCGGGCGTCGTACCCGGCATAGTTGTAGAGGAAGCTCCCGGCTCCCCAGCCGAACCACGGGCGATCTTTGAACATCTCGAGCGCAAACTGATGCTGCAGGAAACGGAATTTTCCCCCGTGGAGGCCGGTCCGAATCAGGTCGCCTTCCTGTCCGAATCGACGAACCGTTCCGGCGCCCCCCGTCTGCCACATCGCGGTCCCGACCGCCATGGCAAGAACGATCAGGACAAGTGACACGACAACGCGATGGCTCCGCCAACGCTGCGTCAGGACGCGCTTCTGTGAGAACAGCCACGCTGCACCCAGCACCGCGGCGCACAGCAGGCCGGCTCTCGAGCGGATACTGGCTAGTCCCACTTCGGCCAGGACGAACAGCGCGAAGCCTAGCGTGGGTGAGCGGACCGGCTTCCGGACGGATGTCCACGCAAGCCATCCCAGGACCCATCCGGTCAGCAGCGTCTGATAGGCGGCGTTGTGGTTCTTGTAGAAGAAGAACGGGGCTCCCAGGAAAAGCACCGGGTCTCCCTTGAGCCAGAGCACCTTGGTGCTTCCTGACGCCTGGTGGGCGATGCAGATCACGGCGCTCAGCAGGCCGTGAACCACCAGCACGGTGCCCAGGGTTCTCAGGCCGAAGCGGGACTGCGTCCCGAGAGCCACGCCAAGACATCCCAGGGCGGCGGCGCTGTAGATCAGCAGATACCGCGCGGCATTCTCGGTCTCGATGAATCCGTTGAGCCATCCGTCGAACGGCCCACCCACGGACGACGGGAGCCACGCCACGTGCGGCACCGGGATGAGGACGCAGTTGTTGACGTCACACTGCGGGATGAAGGCGACGTTGGCGCTCTGGACGCCGACGAACGTCACGAACGCAATTGCCGCCACGCCGCTTACCTTCCACCCGGCCCACGGCTCGGCACACCTCGGATGGTGCCGATGAGAGATCTGGAAAACCCTGAGCCCGAGCAGGCCCGTGGCCAGGCACAGTCCAAAGAGGATCCACTGCGCCCACAGGAACCGCACGCCCAGCAGCCATGACGAGGCGAAGATCGACACGCCCGCGATGAAGAGAAAGGCCTCTTCCGTGGAGGTGCGTCGGGTCTCGCGGGGCAAGCCGGGGTCCACGCTACGCGAATGGTTCAGCGCCAGGGTGATGCCTTTCCGCGGGCACGCGTGAACACCGCAACGGACGCCACCGAAGCGGACATCTCATCATGGTCGGCCCGGCGGCCTGGTGCCGGCATGCGAGGCGCAGACACCACGAGCGTGCGAACGGTCATCGGTGGTCTGGGGCACTCGACACGTCGTGGAAGGGGTGGCCGACCGCAATCGCTTCGAGCGTCCGGGCTTGACGGGCGAGGGTCGTTTCACGGTCCCAGAGGCGGCGGGCGTATGCGCGCCCGTCGGCAGCCATGGTTGCGCGCCTCGCCCGGTCCGCCCGCAGCCGCTCGATTGCGGCGATCAGCGCGCCGGGATTCTCTGGAACGACGACCTCACCGGCACCTGCAGCCTGGATCGCGTGAGCGACCTGACTGTTGGCATTCACGGATGCGACGGTCGCCTTGCCGGCGGCAAGCAGCGTCAGGACCTTTGAAGGAAAGACGATGTCCGCCACCGAGCGCTGCTGGGTGACCAGACAGACTCCGGCCGTGGCGAGGAGACGGAGGAACTGGTCGTGAGACAGAAGCGGGACGATTCGGACGTTGGACAAACCCAGCCTGTGCACACGCGCTTCCAGCGCCGGCCTCACTGCACCGTCGCCCACGAGCACGAAGAGCAGGTCGGGAACGGCCTGCATCCGGCTGGCCGCATCAATGACCACGTCGAGTCCCTGCTTGACCCCCATGTTCCCCGCATGCAACACGACAAAGGCGTCGCTCAGCCCCAATTGAGCTCGCAGAGGAGCGTCGTCAGTTTCAGCATTGAGGTCGAACAGAGCCGGGTCCGCCCAGCCGGAAAACAACACGACCTTGCCGGCGGGAATCCCCTTCGCTATCACCCGGTCGCGCATCGCGTCGTTCAGAGTGGACACGGCAGCCGCGCGCCGGTAGGCCAGCCGCTCAACGGCGTAGAGCATGCGCACGATGCTACTGCCCCGGATCATGCCGAGGTCCACGGCTGCGTCCGGCTGAAGGTCCTCGACGTGGAAGACGTACGGTACCCGCCAGATCCAGCTCAGCATCGCGGCGGCCACGGCCAGGCCGACGGGCGGCGAGACAACCAGCAACAGGTCGGGCCGTCGGCAACAGAGGCTCCGCAGGAAGGCCGACGCCACGAACGACGCCTCATGCAGCACTCGGCGGGGCGCGTTGACCGTTGATGGCACGTAGATCGGGCAACGCCGGAGATCGACCCCGGCTCGCTGCTCCCGGGCAAACGGTCGGCGACGGTATGCGGCGGCCACGCGCCATTCCGGATAGTACGGCACCGCCGAGCACACGGTGACCTGGTGGCCTCGAGCGGCGAGATACTCGGCGCGGCCGGTGCTGAAAACCGCGATACCCGTCTGTTCGGGCCAGTAGTTGATGCCAATGACGTGAATCCGCACGCAGGACCACCTACAGACCGGACGAGTCCGCGATTGGGCCGGTGTCCCCAGGTCGATCAAGCTGGCGCCGGAAGCGCCGTTGCCAGATCAGGAGGTAGGGCAGAATCACGGGAAGCGTCAGCCACTGCCAGAACACTGTGAACGTCTGTCTCCTCCACCAGGCCCACTTCCAGTCTTTCGCAGTCCGGACGGTGATGCGCAGGCTGTCCAGGAAGATGCTCCGGCAGAGCCCCGTCGACGCGCCCGTCTTGAGCCGGAAACGCACCATCCAGCGGAGCCGCAGCGTGCGCCGCCAGAGATCCCGAAACGTCCCCGCCCGTGCCGGGTGGCGAACCAGGGCATCCGGGCAGAACCTCACCAGCCAGCCTGCCCGTCGAAGCCGCCAGTGCAAGTCGATGTCCTCGAAACACGCTTCGGTGAACCCTTCGTCGAACCCGTTCACGTGCTGGAAGACGCTGCGCTTGATCGCGAAGTTACAGCTCCAAAGGGCTCCACCGTCCGGGTTCTCGACGTGCTCCTCCAGGGGGTTGTCACGTTTGTCCGGGCAGTCCGTCCTCCCTTCGACCACTTCAGTCTCACCGTCGCGGGACTGACGATCGAGGGCCGCCAGCCAGCCAGGTTCGGGCAGGCAATCGTCATCGACGAACGCGAGCCACTCGCCCGTCGCGACGCGCGCACCGGCATTGCGGTTCGCTGCCGGACCACGGCGCGGCCCGGCCACCCATCGTGCCCAGGCGAACCGCGCCTGGACGAGTGCCTGAGCCGTGTCGTGCACGCCGTCATCAGTGACGATCACCTCGTAACGGCTCGGCTCCAACGTCTGACGCCCTTGAGCCAGGCGCTCGAGACACCGGGACACCTGCTCGTTCCGGTGGCATGTCGGCACGATGACGGACCACTTGGCGGGCACGGTAGACGGTGGGGGGTGTCTCGTCACCGCTGACTGAAGCCCGCCGTGCGGCGGCCCCAGGACCTCCAGACCTGATAGTGCGGGCACAGGAGACTGACCGCCGCGGCGGGGACGTCGCCGGCCCGCAGGTCCTCCCGAACCATCACCCGCACCGAGTACGACACCATGCGCGCGTAGCCACGCCAGCTCACCTGCTCTCCGACTCCAGCGTTCCAGCGCCAGTACCGCTCGAGCACCTCACCCACCGTGTTGTCCGCAATCGACTCGACCCAGAGCGCGGGGTCCGCGACGACGTCGTAGCCTGCCGCGAGGAGTCGTCGTCCCAGGTCGGCGTCCTCTGAATGACGGAGTGCCGGGTCGAAGTTGCCGACAGCGAGGACGGCCGACCGACGCAACAGGCAGCCCCAGGTTGCGAGCAGCGCCTGCCGCCTCACTGAAGACTGAGAGCCGGCCTTGAAGAGGTGCCTGGCTCGCCATCGCGCCGGAAGCGTCCGATGGGGACCCGGGCGAATGACGCCGAATACCCCCGCGACCTCCGGGTCGTCGAACCAGGGTCGGGCCTTCGCCGCGAAGTCCGGCGCCAGGGCGTTGGTCGCGTCGCAGCACAACACGAGATCGTGCCGAGCCTCCTCCATCGCCCGCGCGCGAGCCGCTCCACGGCCCCGGTTCGTCCCCAGGCGGATGACGGGGACGCCTTCGACGCTCTCCGGAAGTCCGTCTGTCGACCCGTCGTCGATGACAAACACCTCGCCGATCGGGAGCGTCTGGTCCCTGACCGAACGAACGGCCTGGGCGACCGTCGACCTCTGGTTGTAACAGGGAACGCAGGCGCTAACGCCGATGGGTGACACTGGAAACACGCAAGCGGCCACGTCTAGACAGCTTCCAAAGCCAAGAACGTGACGAAACAGGCTAGTTTCTGCGGTGCGCTTTGGAATCTGTCTTGCGCCAGTGGCGAAGATCCGCCGGGCGCCATGGACCAATTCTCGGAGGTTTGAGGCGGAGCTTCGCTACCTGTCCTGCCGGATGTCCGCACGTCAGGGTCGTCCGGCCGCGGGCTGCTGGTGTCCCAGACGCAGCGTGTCATGGTGCTCCAGGAACCAGCGGCAGGTCTGCTCAATCCCTTCACGCAAACCGATCTTGTGATGCCAGCCGAGCGCGTGCAGGCGGCTCACGTCGAGCAGTTTGCGGGGGGGCTCCGTCGGGTTTGGACGCATCGAACGTCACACGCGCTTCCGGGTACACCGCAGTTCGCGTGAGGTCAGCCAATTCGCGGATCGTCAGGTCTTCTCCGGTCCCGACGTTGATGTGCTCCAGTGCGTCGTAGTTCCGCATCAGGAACACACAGGCGTCGGCGAGGTCGTCCACGTGCAGGAACTCTCGACGCGGAGAGCCGCTCCCCCGGACCGAGACCTCGCGGCGGCCGTCGACCCGGGCCTCGTGGAACTTCCGGATCAGGGCCGGCAGCACGTGGGATCCCGACAGCTCGAAGTTGTCGTTCGGCCCGTACAGATTCGTGGGCATCGCCGAGATGACATCACTGCCGCGTGGATGAGCATGTTGTCGTAGATGAACTCCGCGGCTCGCGTGGAGTTGGCGAGGATGCCACCGACCGTGCCCGCGACGAGGTAGACGTATTCCGGGCGGTTGGCGCTGAACCACGCGTTCACGGCGGCCTGGTCCCGGAGATCGAGCTCTTGCCGGGTGGCAGTCAGCAGGCTCCGCTGGCCCTCGGCCTCGAGCCGTCGCAGAATCGCTCTTCCAACAAGTCCGCGATATCCGGCCACGAACACGCGATGGGTGTTGTGCATCATGTCTGCCGCGTCGGGACCCCGCCGACGGCCCCCGGGGTGATGGTCATTGTACGCGGTCTGGCGTCCGCTTCCGGCGCAGTTCGTAGGTCTTCGCGACGCCCAGGAACTCGTAGAAGC
>Ga0315287_10005328_pt1 | contig 12667 bp, 11 predicted proteins | sample YL17G11_0_MG_FD_205037 | JGI IMG/M metagenome (GOLD analysis project Ga0315287, IMG submission 205037) | Sediment microbial communities from Yellowstone Lake, YNP, Wyoming, USA - YL17G11_0 | ecosystem: Environmental > Aquatic > Freshwater > Lake > Sediment | place: USA: Wyoming | collected...
TCCGCCTCTCTCTCTCTCTCTCTCTCTCTCTCTCTCTCTCTCTCTCTCTCTCTCTCTCTTCCCATTAAATTATATCTAAACCAACAAAATATTTCAGTTCGACGCCGCCTACGCCGCGACGATAGGGATCGACTTTCTTTCGAAAACGATGTACCTCGAGGACCGCACGGTACGGCTCCAGCTCTGGGACACCGCGGGACAGGAGCGCTTCCGCTCTCTGATCCCGTCCTACATCCGCGACTCCTCCGTCGCCGTCGTCGTCTACGACGTGACCAACCGCGCCTCGTTTGCGAGCACGCAACGCTGGATCGACGAGGTGCGCGCCGAGCGCGGCGCCGACGTGCTGATCGCGCTCGTCGGCAACAAGTCGGACGCGGTCGACCGGCGGCAGGTGACGGCCGAGGAGGGGGACGCGAGGGCGCGTGAGTGCGGCGCGCTCTTCGTGGAGACGAGCGCCAAGGCGGGGTTCAACGTGAAGCTCCTGTTCAGGAGGGTCGCCGCGGCGCTGCCGGGGCTCGAGGCGCTGGCCGCCCCGGGGGGAGGGGACCTCGTGGACGTGAGCTTGGCCGCCGCCGCCGCCGGCGGGGGAGGTTCGAGCTCGGCGGGGGGGAACGCCTCTGGGGCGTCGGGGTGCGCGTGCTAGGAGTATTTGGGGGGGGGGGGGGGGAGACGAGGGAATCGTATGCCCCCCCTTTTTCTCCGTTGAAAAGAAACCAGTAACAAAAAAAAACGCAGTGAGGTCTTTAGATGAGAAAATCAGTTGGGGTTAGAGTACGACGGAGTCTCCGGCGACTCCCAGAAAGGCTCGGAACCGCGGTCAGCGGGCCGGTCTGCTGCGAGCGAGTTTGGTTTTTTCCATTTAATGTTTTTTCATTTTGTTTTCCTTCTCTCTCTCAATTCCCATCCTCCCCAAAAAGCACCCCCGACGCCTCCATGAGCGCCTCGTACGCCTGCTGGATCCCGCGGAACTTGGCCGCCGCTTCTGCTGCTGCTGCCGCTGCCCCTGCTGCTGCGCCGCGACCGCTGCCGTTCTCGCCCTCTTCTTTGCTCCCTCGAAACTTGTCGGGGTGCCATTTCTTCGCGAGGCCCCGGAATGCCGCCCGCACCTCCGCCGCCGAGGAGCAGGCCTCCGCTGTCAGGCCCAGCGTCCTGAAGTCGCCCTCGTGGCGAAGGAGCTGGATGTGGCGCTCGCGAGCGGCGGACGCGGCGGCGGCATCGCTGCTGCTGCCCTTGTGTTGCTCCCGCTGCTCCTTGGCGCGCTTCGACCCGGCCGCGACGGCCTCCTCGATCAGCGACTTCGCGAGCGAGCACGCCGCCGCCGAGCCGAACAGGTGGATGAGGGTGACGGAGGGCCTTTTGCTGCCGGTCGCCGCGGCTACTGCCGGAGCTGCTGTCCCCGTCGCCGCGCCCGCCGCCGCGTTCCCTTTCTGCCCCCTCTTCTCCTCTTTCTGCGCCTCTTTCTGCGCCTCCTTCACCACCATCACCTTCGCTTTCGACCGCTTCTCTATCGCCCGGATAATGCTCCCCCCCGTCCCTATGACCGAGGCGATGGCCCTGGAGGGCACCTCTACCACGACCTCGGGCTTCTGATGCGGCTCCTCCTCCTCGTCGGAGGAGGAGCCGAGCTCGCGCAGGAGCTCGCCGAGCGACTTTTTCTTCCCCGCCGCCGCCGCCGCCGCCGCCGCCTTTCCCTCGCCGTCTTCCTCTTCGGCAGCAGCTGCCGCCCCCGCGCCTCCTCCCGTCGCGAGCCTCTCCGCCGCTGCCCGGACCCGCGCCTCCTCGGCGGCGGCCTTCTCCTCGGCCCTGCGCGCCGCGACCTCCGGCTCCACCTCGGACGCCATGAAAGCGTCGAGCGGGTCTTCCTCTTCCTCTTCCTCTTCGTCTTCCTTCTCCTTCTCTTCCGGTTCTTGCTGCTGCTGCTGCTGCCTTTCTCCCGGGAGGGGCCTCTTCCGGCGCGTCCCGGCGTCGCCTTCGTCGTCGTCTTCGTCTCCTGCAGAGAAGAAGGCGGCGGCGACGGAAGGCCTGAGAGACGGCGAAGGCAGCTGCGGCGGCTTGGGCGCTGGCGCCGGCGCCGTTGCTGCTGCTACAGGCGCCGCTGCTGCTGATGCTGCTGCCGCAGTTGCAGCTGCCTCTTTCATCTTCTCCTGCTTCTCGCGCCACTCTGCGAGCTTGGAGAGGCGCTCAGCGTGCTTCTCGGCCTCTGTCCGCGGCTGCGGCTGCGGTAGCAGGGGAGCGGGAGAACGAGGTGGAGCAGCAGAAGCTGCCGTCGTCGTCGCCGCCGTCGTCGCCGGCGCCCTGTGCGGGCTGCGGCTGCGCGTCCTCCTCCTGCTTCTGCGCTCATGATCCCTCCCCCTCCTTTCCTCTCGTTCTTGGCTGCGCGATCTGGAGGAGGGCCGAGGGGAGCGTCGGCGGCGGAAGCCGTCGTCCCGGCCGTGTTGGCCGCGGTCCCTGTCTTGAGGCGAGCGAGAGAAAGAGCGGGAGCGAGAGCGGCTCCGTCGCCGCCGTCGCCATCGGTCGTCGTAGTCGTCGTCGCCTCTCCGCCTGATCCTGCCGTCTCCGCGCTCGCGAGATCTGCTTCGATATCGCCGCTCGTTGCCGCCGCCTCGTCGCGGGGAGTGAGAGCGAGACCGCGATGAGCGAGGCATCGCGAGCGTGAAGAAGAAGAGAAACAGAAACTAGCTCGATGACTTCTGTTTTTTTTTACTTTTTTCGAAATCGCTTCTCTCCTCAATTCTCGCTCGCTCGCTCGCTTGCTCGCTCGCTTGCTCGCGGCGGGGTTGGAGACAATGGAAGAGACGTCGCCTGATCCCGCTGCTCTCGCTGCTGCTCCCGCTGCGCCTCTAGCTACCGCAGCAGCAGCGCCAGCGCAACAGCATTCAGCTCCGACCAAGTCGAAATCGTGCGTCTGCTGTGACATCCCCGTCGCGCTCTACGGCCGCCTTCTGCCGTGCGCCCACGCATTCTGCCTGGTTTGCTCGAGCAGCATGACGACGTGCTACATGTGAGCGTGAAAATGGGGGTGGAGAGATACGCGGAAGAGGTCGAAATGGAGGCGTGGGGAAACTCGACGGCGATCTGTTTGAGGTTGGACGAACATGCGAAGAAGAAAAAACTCGCCTCTTTCAGACGTTTCTCAACCCCGACCAACCCAACCCCTCTCAACGACGACCACAACAGCTGCAGCAGCACCATCGCACGGCTCGAGCGGGTGGACGCCGACGAGCTCTTTGTGTCCCCGCTGACTCTGCAGAGCTTCACTTGTGAGTCTTCTACGAAAGCAGTCGGAAATCTTCTCTGGAGAGAACTTTTTTATCAACCCTCAATTCTTGTTTTTAATCATCACATAACTCTCCAAACAAAAAACAAAACTAGCCGAGGCCGCGCTCGAACAAAACACAAAGCAGGCCTACGCTCGGCTCATGGCGATACCACAGGGCGTGCTGGCGGGGGCTGGGAGGACGGGGTAAGGGATTCAGAGAGAGAGAAAGAGAGAGAGAGAAAACCTTTTTTCATTTTTCGTTTCTTTGTAAAAATACACTCGAGAACCAAATACTCTAGTAGCTCCCCTAGAGGCGAGAGGAGGGCGACGCCCCCGTGGCGACCTCTCGGCGGAGCAGCTCTCGCCGGAAGAGCGACGACAGGAGCGCCGCGGTAGACAACGACGACGGCGCTTCCCGCGGCAGCACCGCGGGCGGCAGCGCGACGACCGAGGGGGAAAAAGAGGGGCCCGAGTAGCACTCGGCGACCTCGGAGACCGCGGCGAGAGCTCGCCCAGCGTCGTCGGAGCTCGTCGCTCCCTCTCCTCCTCCTCCTTCTCCCGCGGCGGCGACGACCGGGACGACGCGGATCCCCCTGGATGCCGCCGCCTCCGCCAGCCTCGCGAGCGCCCTCCTGTCTCCGGCGCTGCGGCGGGAACGAGAAGGAGAGGACAGGAGGGGCGCTCCGTGGACGACGAAGAGCGCGTCCGGGGGGGGGAACGGCGAGGAAGGAGAAGAGAGAGCAGAGGAGGGACCGGTTCCGAGTTTGCGCCACCACTGCAGGAGCGAGCTGCCAAGGGGGCTTCTGCTGCCTCGCATCTCGTGTTCTTCCTCTCCTTCGTCGCCGTCGAAATTCTCCATCGAGGCGCACGCCGCGGCGACCTGGTCCTGGAAGGGCACCGGGGGAGGGAGGGAAGGAGAAGCCTCAGTAGTTCCGCCTTCGTTTCCTCGTTGCCCCGCGCTTGCGGCCGAGGCAGCCGGGACGACAGCGACGCCGTCGGAAGAGACGACGACACCGCTCCCTCCTCGACCTCTCCGCCCAGCAGCAGCCGCCAACGCCCGGAGGGCCCCGGCCTCTGCCCCGGGAGGCGAGCCCAGCAGCCACACGGAGGGGAGGCGCAGCGCGACGGGCAGGGCGGCCTCGCGGAAGTCGGAGCGTAGCCAGAGGGTGAGCGGCGTCCGCGAGGTGCCTTCGTCGTCGCTTTGTTCGCCGGCTTTCGCAGTTCCGGTCGCCGCGGCAGCGGCCCGGGCGGTCGCGAGAGGGAGGCGCGCGATGACGCTGAGGTGCGAGGAGGAAGAGGAAGGCGGCCGATGCGCAGGAGCGGAAGAAACCGCGGTCGCCGCCGTCCAAGACCCCAGGGCCCGCAGCCTCGCACCTCGCACGCCTGAGAGCCCCGAGCCGCGGACGGCGATGCGGAGCGCCACCATGGAGGCCGCCGCTGCTGCTGCTGCTGCGGTGGCGCCCGACGCCGCTGCTTTTGTTGTCGCCACCGCCGCCGCAGCAGGCACGGCCGCACCTCCGCCGCCGCTGACGGCCCGCGCCGCGCCGCGGCGGACCGCGGACCAGTAGGACGAGGGAGCCGCGGCCTCGGCCGCCGCCGCCGTCGAGGGAGCGCCGCCGCCGGCGAGCCCGCTGCTGCCGTTTCTCGCGGGGTCCCTCGCCGTCGCCGCCAACGGCGGCAGCGGGGGCATCCGCGCCGAGGCCACGGCCGCCACGAGCGGCGGCGCGAGCGTCGTCGAGAGCCGGACAGCATCAGAGGAAGGCGAAGGCGAAGGAGAAAAAGGCGTCGCTCCTCCCACCTCGTCCTCCCCCTCCTCTCCCCCTCCCCCTCCCTTTCTCCTCCTGCCCTCCCCCCAGGCCCTCGCCGAGATCGCGAGCAGCCGGTCGCGGTAGGTCGAGAGCCTGTGGGGCGTCAGGCTCGGCACGCGCAGCGAAAAGGTCGGGAGGGCCAGGTCGCCGAGCAGCGCCGCCGGGAGCAGCGACGGGGGGAGGCTGACGCTCGGCAGGGCCGAGGCCGCGAGCGCCGCGAGGCGGGAGGCGGCCGCGGTTGCCGCCGTGGTTGCTGTCGACGCCGCTGTCGAGGTCGGGGTTGCTCCTCCCGCGCCGTTGTCCCTCTTTTTCTTCCTTTCCTCGCGCGGCGAAGCCGCCACTGCCACCGCAGGTCCCGCTTCTCCTCCCTCCCTCCCTCCTCCTCCTCCTCCTCCTCCTCCTCCTCCTCCGGCTTCTTTTCCAGCGAGCAGCTCCGGGGAATGGTGCGTCCCCAAGTGCGTGTAGGAGGGCATCGCGGGCAGGCGCGCTGCCGCGGCCGCCGCGGCGGAGCGGGCGGCTCCCGCCACGGCCCCGGCGACGGCGCCGGCGGCTTTGGACGCCGCCGCCGTCGTCGCCGGGACGCTCCATCTCGACGACGGCGCCGGCGAAGAAGCAATTTCGTCTTCTTTCGCAGTCAGCGGAGTGTGGGAGACGACGGCGGGGGCGGCAGCAGCGGCGGCGTCGGCGGCAGCAGCGGAAGAGGCTTCGTCGTCGTTCGCCGCCGATGCCTCGAGCGCTCCCGCCGCGTCCGCAGCAGAGGCTGCGGCCGCCCCTCCCCCCCCCCGTTGCCTCAAGCCCGCATCGATCTCGGCCAGCATCCGCGGAACAGGGTCGTCCTGGTAGGTCAAAGAGTAGAAGAGCGGTCTCCACTTCTTGCGCTCGACGAGGTGAGCGAGCGCGGCGTTGCCAAGCGCCGGCGGGGCAAACGCCACGCACGAGACGGGCAGGTGGCGCGAAGGAGAAGACGGGTACTGGCCGTTCTTCCTCCTCCTCCTCCTGCTCTGCTCCTTCTCCTCCCTGTCCCGCAGGAGCAGCAGCCTGAGCGTCGCGAGCTGCGCGACGGCGCCGCCCAAAGAGTGGCCGCAGAGCAGGAGGCGCTCGCACCCGGCGAGCTCCGAGGCCGCGTGCTCAGCGAGCTGCTCTATCGGGACCGCCGCGGCGCGCTCGAGGAAGCCTCGGTGGGCGGCCGGGGAAGAAGAAGAAAAGCGGCCGTTGTCTTCTCTGCTTCTTCTTCCTTCGACTTGGTCGGTTTCGCCGTCGCCATCGTCGTCGTCGTCATCATCGTCCGACGGCTCCCAGTCAGGCAGCGCGTCCTGGAGCAGGTTCACGTCGGCCCAGAGGTCCCTCGCGTCCGTGGTCCCGGCGAATCCCACAACCAGCGTCCTGCCGTCTCCCGTGAGGGCTAGCACGTAGCGGTGCCTGACGTGCGGCAAGCTCGGCTGGAGGGCGACGACGCCGACGAGCCCGCGGTCGCCGCTGGTTTCGTTGCCGTCGCCGAGACCTCCTCTCTTGTTGCCGCCGCTGGTTTCGTTGCCGTCGCCGAGACCTTCTCTCTTGTTGCCGCCGCTGCCGTTGTTGGCCGCGGCGGCCACGGAAGAGGCTGTCGCCGCGGCGGCATGCGGCCCGAGCTCGTGCGCGGCGTAGGCAGCCTCGGAGACCGCCAGGGCGTTCATGACGTCCTAAAGGTGAGAGCGAGCGAGAGAGAGAAAGAGGAAGAGAGGTAGGGGAGGAGGTCAGCGACGCCCGAGAAAACCTCGTCGTTATGCTTTGGTCCGAGCTCCTTCTCTCTCTCTCTCTCTCTCCTTCCCTCTCTCTCTCTCTCTCTCTCTAACTCTCTTTCCATCCCATCCTACCTGCGCTCCCTCAAAGCTCTCGACGCGCAGAGCGTCGCAAAGGGCGGCCTCTCCTTCAAAAGTCCACCCCGAGCGAGCAGCTGCCTGCGAACGAGGAGGCATCGATTTGACGTCGCCGCCATCGGCAACGGCACCTGCTCCGAGTCCCGACGCCAGCCAGCCGGCGACGCGGTCGTGGAGGGCGTGGATGTAGTCGGAAGCCATCAGAGGCCGGCCTCCCTCTCGCTCTTTGCGATGGTGGGCGTGGCGCCGTGCCCGCTGGCGCGCGGGAGAAGAAGAAGCAGAGCGAAAGAGAGTTGAGTTTTGATGCTTTCTCTTTTTCTTTCTTTTCCTTCCGCACTTTTCTCTCGAGTCCGATCGAAGAAGGCTCGGCGAAAATCGTCGGTGCACTTCGTTCTGCGCCCCTCCGATAGAGACGCTTCCGCTCCTTCAATCTGTCCCAAATTCAGATGCCAGCCGCGAGAGAGCTTCCACCGGGAGGCTCCATCGAGGGCTCGGCAGGCAACGCCGTCGCCAGTGGCGCCAAAACAGCCTCCGCTGTCGGCGCCAACGGAGATGCTGCTGCTGCTGCCGTTTCCCCGACCTCGACCTCCCCCTCCGACCCGCACCTCGACCGAGACTACGAGCGCGTCCTCTCCCAGCTCGGAACGCTCATCTCCGGGCGCTCCCGCGGCGACGGCAGGGCCTGGGAGTGGGAGCACGCGATGGAGGTGATGGCTCTGTGCCTGGAGAGGGCCGGGTTGGTGGTCGCTGAAGAAGAGCAAGGCGGCGCGAGCACAGCAGACAACGGCGGCGCTTGCCCTTCTTCTTCTCCTTCCTCGCCCTCTCCCTCTTCCCGCTCCGTCTCCAAAAATCAGCTCAACAAGCTCCGCATCATCCACGTCACCGGAACAAAGGGCAAAGGATCCACCTGCGCCATGACCGAGTCGATCCTGCGGAGCTCGGGCTACTCCACGGGCCTCTTCACGTCGCCGCACCTGTGGGACGTCCGCGAGCGGATCCGGGTCAACGGCAGGCCCGTCGACAAGCGCGTTTTCATCACCGCTTTCGACGATCTCTGGGCAAAGCTGGAAGCCACGGCGGACGAGAGGGTGGGCGTGCCTGCTTATTTCAAGTTCCTGACGCTTCTGGGCCTGAAGATTTTCGTGGAAGCCGGCCTCGACGTCGTGGTGCTCGAGGTCGGGATCGGCGGCCGACTCGACGCGACAAACTGCGTTCCTCCGCCCGTCGCTGCCGGGTTCACCCCGCTGGGATTCGACCATTTGGAGCTCCTGGGGAACACTCTCCCGCTGATCGCCACGGAGAAGTCCGGGATCATCAAAGCGGGCAGCTCGGCGTGCCTCGTGGTGGCCGGGCAGCCGCCGGACGCCGGCGCCGTCTTGGTCCTTGCCGCGGCCAAGACGGGCGTGCCCTTTGCGCTCGCGCCCCCGCTGACGGACTACAAGGTCGAAAGTGGAGCGGAGAAAGGTGCTGCTGCCGGTGCTGCTGCTGGTGGCGCTGTCGCTCTGTCCCTGTCGGGAGAGCACCAGAGGGTCAACGCGTCGCTGGCCGTGGCGCTGTCGGGGGCGTTTGACTCGTGGGTGGCGTCTCTTTTGGAAAAGGCCAAGGTCGACAACGTCGAGGGCGAAAGCGACGACGCGGAAACTTTCCACGCGCGCCACTTTAGCAACGCCTTCTCTTCGAGCTCCTCTTCCTCCGCCTCCGCCTCCGCATCAGCAGCAGCAGCAACGTCGTCTTCGCGCACCGCGGCACTGCGCTCCGGGACGCTCCCTTCCTCGTACGCTCAGGGGCTCCAGTGCTGCGTTTGGCACGGCCGCGCCCAGGTCGTCGTCGACGAGAGCGTCCAGGCCCCTTCGTCGCTGTCGTTCTACCTCGACGGGGCGCACACGCCCGAGTCCTCGGCGACGTGCGCGAACTGGTTTGCGGAGGCGGTCGGCAGCTCTTCTTCTTCTGCTGCTGCTGCCGCCGCTCCTCCTTCGTCTCCTGCCGCGCCCGGCGAGCTCCGCCTTCTGCTCTTCAACTGCATGCACGAACGCGAGCCCCTGCGGCTGCTGGCCCCGCTCTCGCAGACGCTCGCGTCCAAGGGCCTGCCGCTGGCCGGGGCCGTCTTCGTGCCCCCGGACTCGACGTACGCGAAGCTGGGCCCCTCGGAGGAGTCGGCCTCGGCCGTCGACCTGAGCTGGCAGCAGGGGCTCGCGCATCTGTGGAGGGAGAACTTTGCCGTTGCCGCCGCGGGGAAGGAGGCGAGAGGCAGCAGCAGCAGCAGCGGAGCTGCTGCAACCGAGTCGGCTGCAGCTTCAGCAGCAGCATCAGCAGCAAAGCTCCTGCCGCCTCTCTCGACAGCAGCAGGGGCAGGGGCAGCAAACGCTGCCGCTCCCACCGGCGCTGTCGCGCCCTCGGTCCGCTCGGCGCTCGAGTGGCTCCGCTCGGCGACGCGCGCCTCTCCGGGGCTCAAGATGCGCGTGCTCGTGACCGGCTCGCTCTATTTGGTCGGGGACGTGCTGCGCCACCTAGGCAAGAACGAAGACTGAAGTAAAGAAAGAGTTTTTTTTTGGAAAAAATTCCCCTCTTCAACTCGGGTTGATTTTCACAAAAAAACGTCAACGGCACCAGGTCTCTCTCTCTCTCTCTCTCTCGCGCGCGCGCGCACGATTTCTTTAAGCAATTATTTTGGTCTCTCTTTCTCTCTCGCGCGCGCGATTTCTATATGAATTTATGTTGGTTACCGCGCGCGCGCGCACGCACGAAAAAGTAGCGCGAAGCGGCAAAAGAGGAGGCTATTCTTTTTTTAAAAAAAGGCAACGAAAATAGACTTTCGGCCTGGTGATTTTATCACTCAAAATCACAGCCGGAACCTCGGCCTGGTCGAAGGGTAGACCCTCTTGAGCACGCGAGACACGGGGCCCATCACCACAAACGACTGCCACAGCACCTGGCACGCCAGGTTGCCCGCGAGCAAGAAAAACAGGCCCAGCCTGAACTTGAACGGCATCCCGGGAGAGGCCGCGCCACCGGCCTCCTGATAAGCAATCCAGGCCGGCGACGTCGGGGTCGTGTCGTTGAACTCTTGCGATGCGATGTGGAACACGAAAGTCAGGTAGTTGTCCGTGGTGAGCAACAGGACCACGCCCAGGGCCGCCAAGGAAACGTAGACAAACATCAGCGCCCAGTTGCGCGTGACGTTTCGAGTGAACCCGGAGCCGAAGCTGAAGACGACTGCCGAGGTGATGAACTGGAACAAGGTGCAGAAGAAAAGTATGGTCGCCTCCCAGTTGTCCCCCAGGGTCCACCAGTCCTTGCCCGCGGCGTACTTCGCGGGCCAGGGGACGAACTCGGGCGACTTGCGCATGTACTCGAGGGCTCCCGACGTGAAGGCCGTGTTGATCACCCACAAACCGAGCACGGAAGCCATGGTGATGGACGAGAGCAAGCCGTGCGTCGGCCTCTTTTGGCGCAGAACCTTGGCCGGGAGGGCGAGCGTCATCGTGTACGGCAGGCAGATGATGGCGATGCCCTCGATGAGCATGTAGGCAGCCTGTTTTGGCGTTGAGGAGGGGGGCGGAAAGGTGAGTTTCGGTCGAGAACCCGTCGTCATTAGGTCGAAGTTGACCGACCTTGCCCCGAAATCGGGTCGACGCGCGCCCGGTTGGTCTGAAGACCCCGGAAATTCGATTTCGTAAACGGCATCTGTTGCGGAATCCAACCCCACCACGCGATTCTAGAGCGCAAATGAGGCACCTCGGCGGGTTCAGCTAGAGCAGAGAGTCGCGTCTTCGGGGGTGGAAAGGCGATGCGCAGTTTTTGCCACTCGGTCGCGGCGGAGTCAGCGTCGTTTCTCCCCTCTCCCCCCAAAACTCGACCCTCACCTGGCACATAATCACTCCGTAGTAGTAGCACGCGAGCTTCAGCACGGAGAAGAGCAGCCCGTAGGTGATGAGGAACTTGTAGGAGGCGATGGAGGTGTGCAGAGCGGCTCGCCCTTCGCGCAAAAGCTCCTCGACGGCGGCGACCTGGTTGGTTGTTTGTTTTTCAGAGAGCAAAAAATCAAGAGGGTTGGTTTCCGCTTCTTCGAGCTCCCAAGCAGCCGCAACAGCACGAAACGACAGAGGAGAATGCGCTCGGCACGCCTACGCAACTCACCGACTTGATCTTGGAGGTGAAGGGCGACACCATCGAGGCCTCGGCCTCGGACAGAGCGACGCCCGTGTGCGCCGTGCGCAGCGCTCCACAGTCATTTCCACCATCGCCGCACATGCCCACGACGACGCCCGACGCGATGAACGCGTCGATAACACGGATCTGTTGGTGTTTTGGGTGGATGCGACGCACGTTAGAGTGAGAACGAACACGCGAAACACCGGAATGCGGAGATTGAAAAAGACGTGCGCATCTCGACAGACTCGAATTCGCCGCGAGCGCATCTAGACAGACTCACCTTTCCCTCGGGCTTGACGCGTGCGAACACGCGCGTGCAGTAAAGCAGCTCCGGCGCCCTGCCCATCAGCTGCAGGATCTTGAAGGCCGAGCCAGTGACGGCGAGCTCGACCTCGCCAGATTTGAGTTTGCTCCCGTGCTGTAAAGTGCGTAGTTTTTGACGAGTGTGGCGCAATGTAAGCTTGAGGCAAATACATGCGACGCATTGTAGCGCAACTGCGACGCAACCAGCGCTGCTTACCTTGGCGAGGAGCTCGTCGGTCGTCAGGTTGGCCTCCCTCCCTTCGTCATCGGCGCTCATCTCGTGCCACACGACCGTGCCTTGCTTGGAATCGAACTCCCCGAGGAAGATGGGCGTCGACTGGCCCGTCAGGCCGCACTCGCGGGCGATGTGGACGCCGCATTGCGGACTGTCTCCCGTGATCATGACGACGCGGATGTCTCCAGCCTGTGTTTGTGCGGTGTTTTTGAAGATGCGGCGCATCATTTTGTTACTGTTAAAGTCATGCGACGCACTGTTGCGACTCCTGCGGAGAATGCGCTATTGAAAAGCCGCAAACACCCCCCCACGCGTACCTTGAGCTTGGCGATCGTCGCCGCACTGTCATCCCGGAGCTCGTTGCGGAAGATGATGAGCCCCTGGAACGTCAAGTCACGCTCCATATCGTCGCGGTCCATGGGCATGTTGAGCGGAGATCTCTGCCGCGGTGAGAGTGAAAATTTTGATGTTATTGAAGTTGAGGTGATTTCGGTGAGCGTGCCGTTTCTATGCGTCGCAGCGCGGCGTCGGCCTCGCAATCCGCGCGAGCATTTGTCCGCACGTAACAAAAATACAATGCGACGCACCTGCGTCCCCAAGACGCGCTTGGCGAGCGCCAAAACGTAACATCCGGCGAGTGCGTGCCGCTGCGCGACGCGGGCGTAGTCAGCAGGCAGCGTCTCTTGTTTGCAGAAAGCAGCCACCGTCTCGAACGAGCCCTTCACGTAGATCTCCTTGACGCCGCAGGGCTTCTCGACGATCACGCTCTGCGTCATCCGCGAGTGGCAGAAGTCGTTCCTCTGATGGACGACGTGCGCCCTCCCTTCGCCGCAAGTCAGCACGACGGGCGAGACGCCGTCGCTCGACGTAAACTTCCACCCGGTCGCCTGGAACATTTTGTACTCGACCTCGTTGGCCACGATCATGTCCCCTACTTTCTCGGCGTTGTTGCACGTCGCGAGGCCCACGAGGTGGTCGGCGTGGGAGTCGGCAGCGGAGAGCAAGGGGCCCATCTTGGTGCCGTCGGCAGCCTGAGCGAGAGTGGTGAGTTTTT
>Ga0315287_10005331_pt1 | contig 12666 bp, 8 predicted proteins | sample YL17G11_0_MG_FD_205037 | JGI IMG/M metagenome (GOLD analysis project Ga0315287, IMG submission 205037) | Sediment microbial communities from Yellowstone Lake, YNP, Wyoming, USA - YL17G11_0 | ecosystem: Environmental > Aquatic > Freshwater > Lake > Sediment | place: USA: Wyoming | collected...
GTCCGTACCTACTCAACCGGGATGAAGGCGAGGTTGGCTTTCTCCATGATCTCACACATCGATCCTGAGATTCTCATCATTGACGAGGCATTGTCTGTGGGTGACGCGACTTTCTCAGGCAAGGCAACCATCCGAATCAAGGAGATTTGTGCGCGAGGGAAAATTGTCATTATCGTTTCCCATGGGATGCAGTCGGTCAAGGACATATGCAACCGCTGCCTGTGGATGGAGAATGGGCATGTGGTCATGGATGGCTCTCCGGAGGCGGTGACCAAGGCGTACATCGATTCGGTTCGGGCCGCTGATGAAGCACTGTTGATGGAGAAGTTCCGTAAGTTCATTGGGGTTCGCTCTTTGCGAGCAGGGTGGGCGGTTACTCGAGTCACTTTCTTGAACGGGGAGTTTGGTGAGCAGAGAGTCTTGTTGGAAGCTGGGCAACCTACACGAATGCAGATTCAGGCCGTTGCTCCCGTTGCTGCTGTTGACAGCATAATAAGAGTTCGAATAATGCGCCTCGATGGCTTGCTGGTCTTCAACGAGATCTTTTCAATAACGGCGAGCCGACTGTGTGACCAGTCCATAGGCCTCGAAATCGAAATGACCCCCTTGGTGCTAGGCGCTGCAATTTACCGTCTTGATGTGTCACTCGAGTCTGCCGCTAATATTTTTGCAGAGCACTCTAGTATTTTTGAGGTCTTTACCCACACCCCGCCAACGGGTGGAAAGCCCATGTTATTGTACCCCGTTAGCGCGTCAGCAACGCTTGTGGGATAACCAGAAAGTGCCGTTCATGTTTGGCTTTGACAAGCAAGATGTTCTTTTGGCGTTCAATCTATTCAAGATGAACGTCAGGGACAGGTATCTCGGTTCTTCTTTAGGGATATTTTGGGCGATTGCAAATCCTTTGTTCATGCTCGCGTTGTACACCTTCGTATTCGGTTTTATTCTTAAGGTGCGCTTGCCTGGAGCCGAGACTACCTTGGGCTACGTCGTATGGCTGATTAGCGGCTATGGGCCTTGGATTGCTATGACTGAAGCGATTATGTGTTCCACTACTTCGGTTGTGGGTGCTGCAGGAATCGTAAAAAATCTCGCATTCAAAACTGAGTTGTTGCCAATTACATCAGCATTTGGTGGACTTATTTCTTTAGGGGTTAGCCTGTGTTTTTTGTTGATTCTCATGATTTTCGAAGGCAGTGCTCCTGGCTGGCATCTCCTATGGGTGCCATTTGTCATATTTCTTCAGTTCTTTTTGATCGTGTCGCTTGGACTGTGGCTGTCGGCAATCAATGTCTTTGTGCGGGATTTAAGTCTTGCATTGCCAAACGTCCTGACGATACTCATGTTCTTTACACCGATCTTTTACCCAGTGTCTGCTATGCCGAAGGTGGTGCAACAGCTATCCTTTGCAAATCCTTTTTTTCAGATAAGCGATGCGTATCGTGCTGTGTTGATTCGTGATGAGGCTCCCGGGGTTTTGGGGTTGTTCGGTGTTTTCTTGTTGTCGCTAGCGATATTTTGGAGTGGCCTGGCGGCGTTTAGGCGGGCAAAAGGAGTGTTTGATTCTGCTTTGTAAGCAGGTCAATAGGAGTAAGGATTCAAGAAGAGGGTGGGTGGTATGCAGTGCCATATCATCGGGATGTCTCAAATACTCACGATAGCCTTATTAAGGAAAGGTGTTCGATTCCCATGGCAAGCTTTCTTTTAGTGAATATTCACCAACTATGCTCACGGGTTCTCGGTGTGCTCAGGTCCTTCGCCCCACAGAACAGTCATCCAGTAGATGTGCCCGTAAGTAATTGGGCTCGGACGGCTGGTACTGCCGTGGATATTTATTGGGGGGACCACACGGTCAAATCACTGCCGTTCGGAACAGCAGAGGAGTCAAAGAACTATCTTGAATGGAGATGCAATGAATATCCGTTGCTTCGAGAGTTCATGCAATTGTACGGGCAGCGTGATGGACAGATCATCCTGGACTATGGTTGCGGTCCTGGAAATGACTTAGTTGGTTTCTTGATTCATACGAATGCTCAAAAGGTTATCGGTATGGATATTTCCGGAAAGGCGTTGGGCCTAGCCGCGCACCGATTGGCCCTTCACAACATTGCATCCGACCGAACGGAACTTGTTCAGATTTCAGATGCGGTGCAGAGGATTCCACTGGGTGATCAGACAGTGGACTATATCAATTGTAGCGGTGTCCTTCATCACACCAGTGTGCCACAGGACATATTGAAGGAGTTTTACAGAGTATTAAAACCGCATTCGCGCGCCTGCATCATGGTCTATAACCGCAACAGCCTGTGGTTTCACCTCTATACGGCGTATGACAAGATGGTTGTCAAGAACGCCTTTTCCGGATTGTCCCTGGACGAGGCTTTCTCGAAAAACACGGATGGAGAGGCTTGTCCTATATCACGATGCTATAGGTCTGAAGAGTTCATCGGACTTTGTGAGACTGCAGGATTTCAGGCTGAATTTGTCGGTGGGTATCTTTCACAACATGAGTTGAACCTGCTCAGAGCACTTCATGGCAAGGCTCTGAAGGATGATCGATTAGCCGATGAGCACAAGGAGTTTCTGCGCGGTCTCGTCAATGACGAGCACGGGTATCCCATGTACAATGGCAAGCATGCCGGGATCGGCGGCGTATACACACTCTTGAAGCCATAGATTCACGATAGCATCAGTCCATCCCCATCATTTTTCTCGAAAAAACTACTTCCATCGCCTGTTATTCGTGAAACGATATATCGCCGTGCTTATGCTGTCTGTGTGCGTTTTGGGGAAGGATAGCTAAACAGCGTGAAGGTCCTCATCGTTCATGCCATTGACCATCCGGGCAAGGCGAGGAGGACGTGGATCAATCATGCCATTTCTTGCACAACGACACACCAGAACACAGCTACTGGTTCCATTGCTACGGTCATCCGATTGCAGCCATCTTCGTCAATCACAATTCGACGCGATCATTCTGGACGCGACGTTCCTCTGCTGGCGCTGGGCAAAGCCGCGCACTCATTATTTCGATCAGATATTGGAGCACTACGGTTTTATCGGGCACAGTGATGCTGTCAAGGTCGCGCTTGCTTCAAGATGAATATAATCACAGTGAACTCTTGGATGAATGGTTTACTGCATGGGGTATCGATGTCATCTATAGCGTGTGCTATGAACATCGTGGGGTGTTTTATCCCAAGTCCTCGGCTCGTACAGAAACTCTCCGTGGGCCGACTGGGTTTATCGATGATGCGGATATCCGTCTTGCGGAGAAATTCGCGAAGCCGTTGATAGGGCGTCCGATCGATGTGGGATACCGGGCGAAGAAGCTTCCTCCTCAGTTTGGACGGTTCGGGATGGTCAAGTCTGCGATCGGAGAACAATTCTTGAAGCGTATGGAAGGGAGGCCATTACGGATCGATATTTCATTACGCCCCGAAGATGCGATCTATGGCAATGAGTGGCTACGATTTTTAGCCAATTGCCGTTTTACGTTGGGATGCGTTCGCAAGGGCTACCGACGGTCCTGCATGTCCAATTTCACGAATTAATAAGCCTATTGAGTTCACCGCGCTTGTTGAGCCATGCGGATTCAAGTGCGAGTTTGTGGGGGCCGCCGTTTCAGTGCGAGAACTTGTGCTCCTGCCTCGACGTTTCGAGGCGGTTATGGACGAACTGTTAGAGAAAGAACACGGTGAGTTCCTGTTGTCGTTGACTTTTGACAACCATGGTCTGTTGATTGTATGAAGGGTACTGGGCTGGCGTAGATGGATGTTATCTCTTGACGCCGAAGGCTTAACGCCATCGATCTGGCCGCACGGCACTTCTCGCCAATTCCTCAGGCCTTCGGAATGTGTGGGATCCTTGCCGTGTTCGAGGTGCGATGCCTTGCAGGTTACCGACCCTGGCTCGATCAGGCCAGCCGGGTGGTGGCCTACCGAGGACCGGACGACGCAGGATCCGCCTGCCTCGGTCCGTACGTGGACCAATGAAGCAGCTGGATCACTTCACTCCCTGGAGCTGGCTGAATCTCAGCATGGGGCTGAACCAATTTGATGTTGTGTAACACCCAAGCGCTTGCATGCAGGTGTGACTGCGTCGTGATGCTGACGTGGTCAGACTGGAGAACTGAACCGCGCAGCAACCGGTACCATTTTGCTACTCGGCTGGCGAGAAACTGGCCGGTTCTCTTTGTCCAAATGGATGCCCGGGACGAGAAGGTCACTGTTGAAGAGAGTGGAAGCCTCGGAATCCAGTTGGTTCACGTTCCTCCTATCTACGACCACCGCCAGGGACCTTTGATCGCCGCTGCGTTGTTCGACCTTGGGTACCGGCGCCCGATGTTGTGGATCTATAACGTGATGTTCTATGAGTTTGTCGCTGCATGCTGTTCCCCACTAAAGGTCTATCATGCAACAGAAGACTATTTTGTGGAAGAAGGCCTTGAGGATTCCCTCCCTATCATTCACGAGCTTCGCAAGGTGCTGACGCAGGTTGATTTGCTAATCGCTGTTTCACCATTAGTCAGAGAGCATTACCTGACCCGCGGCGGTTACGACGGGGCATCGCTGGTTTTGTCTAACGGGTGTGATTACGCCTTCTGGGCGACTCCTACATGCTCTGTACGAGACAACATCTCAGGAACGGACCGAAAAGTGGCCCTCTATCAGGGGGGCATCAACTTTCGCCTCGATTGGGACCTATTGTCGGAAGTGATGGCACACCTTCCAGACTGGGAATTCTGGTTCTGCGGGCGGGTGGATCCGAAGGTTCTAGATCGTTGGAAGCGACTCTCGAGTTTCCCGAACCTGCGATACTTTGGGCAGATTTCGGTTGACGCGATAAGAAATCTTGCCCACGAGGCTACGATCGGCATCATTCCGTTCTCGCGGTCAGAGCTTATGTATGTGTCCATGCCGCTCAAGGCGTTTGAATACGTAGCTTGTGGGTTGCCAGTTGTCAGTACCCCCATTAAGGCGCTGGAGGAGCATCGTGCTTTCTTTGAAGTTGCATATACTCCTGGGGAATTTGAGGTTGCCATGCAGCATGCAGCGAAGTCACGCTGGGATGCCGCTGCCATAGACGCTCGCAAGAACATCGCGAGGCGATACGATTACGATGCAAGTATTGCAGAGTTCTTAAGCTGGGTGGAGAAATTTCAGGCGAACCGCGAGATGGGGTCCAAGGGCTGCAATATCCTGGTCCTGTACGATGTTCATTCCACGCATGTGAGCACAATCCAGGAGCATCTGCGGAGTTTCTCGCTATATTCGAAGCATAGCGTGTACTACGTGGCGGCAACAGGTGCTGATACTCCTGCGGCTGATCTTTCGCTGTTTGATGTGGTCGTGATTCACTATTGCGTTAGGGTGAATTTGAACGATCACTTGTCACGGGCAAACTATCATGCACTCCGAGAGTTTCCTGGCCTCAAAGTTCTATTTATCCAAGACGAGTATAATACGACGGAGACGGCGCGCCGCGCGATCGAGAACCTGGGTATACACATCGTATTTACTTGCGTGCCGCAGTGCCATATCGAGGACATCTATCCGTCGACGCGATTTCCCTCAGTTGAATTTGTACCGACGCTGACGGGGTTTGTGCCCGCCGGCTTCAAGCCACGTAATCGCCCCTTAAGGGATAGGTCCATCTTAATTGGCTACCGAGGACGGCTCCTGCCTTACTGGTATGGTGATCTGGGGCAGGAGAAGTTCATGATCGGCAAGCGCATGAAGGAGATTTGCGAAGCGCGTCAGTTGTCTGCCGATATCGAGTGGGACAACGCACACCGTATCTACGGCGAGAGCTGGTATCAATTCGTTGAGAGCTGCAAGGCTATGCTCGGCACAGAAAGCGGTTCCAACGTGTTTGATGACTATGGGGACGTGCGGAAGGCGATTGAAGGTGCAGTCAAACGTAATCCGAATGTGTCCTATGAGCAAATCCGGTCCGATCTCATCGCGCCGCATGAAGGCCGAATCCGCATGAATCAGGTTTCGCCAAAGATTTTTGAGGCGATTCTTTGCCGGACTGCGCTCGTCTTATTCGAAGGAGAATACTCGGGAGTTATCAAGCCGTGGGTCCACTTTATTCCGCTCAAAAAGGACTTTTCGAACGTGGACGATGTAATTGAAAAGATACATGACGACGCCTTCATGTGCCAACTGACTGAGCGAGCTTATCAGGACGTTATCGAGCCGGGCCGATATAGTTACCGGGCGTTTGTTGGTGGTTTCGACGACTTAGTAAGCAGCCGCGTTCGGAGAGGGGGCAGGATGCGTCTTATATCGGGTCTGCTCGCGGCGCAATTTGACTCCGGAGTAGATCCGACCAGCGTGCGTAAGGTACAAAGTAAGTGCGCGCCAGCCATGAATCTTCCGCTCGTGGCTTCAGTCGAATCTGCGGTCGTCTCTGTCAGATCGCCGGATCGAGAGGTGATTGTGTCGTTAATTATTCGAGTGTGGCGTATTCTCCCCACCCCGATTCGGCAGGGAGTTAACCCAGTAATCCAGCCATTGATCCGTTGGGTGATGGCTTGGGCCTTGCCACACCGTTCAACCTAGCTCCCCGCGGAGGCAGGCCCCCTTCAATGGAAACTATTTCAGCGCACCAGGGTGGTGAGGTCACAAGGTCCATTCAGCTCTCCCACGGTCATAGAGATCACTCCCGTTTCGAGCCATGCAAAGACCAGCTGTAATCCTTGTGTTGTACTACGCGCGAGGGGTGTACCCCTTGCGCGATACGATCAAGAGTCACCTCTATTGCTGGCGGCGATATTCAAAGTATCGATTCATTTATGTAAATGTGGCTTTTGGTTTTCCCTGGAGGCTATTGAAGCGAGCCCGGATCGCTGCTGTGATCTATCATACGATCTTTCTCAGCATTCGCTGGGTGCCATGGTTATTCCAGGAGAGAGCCAAATTGTGCGCTCCCTTGGCAGCGATAGATGTTCCAAAGATCGCCATGCCTCAGGACGAGTTTATCCATACTGACATGCTGGCACAATTTCTTGCCAGTCAGAAGATAACGCATCTCTACACCTGTGCTGAAGAGCAGGATTGGAGGAACATCTATGGCCGTTTTCTCGACTTCTCCAGGGTTATGGTCAAGACCGTGTTGACAGGCTTTCTCGACGATGACACCACGTTGCGTATTAACAGGCTAAAGCAGACGCAACGGGAACGCCGGTGGGATCTGGGGTACCGTGCATGGAAAGCTGCCTATTGGCTTGGCGAACATGGTCAACATAAGGTGCAGGTCGCCGATATCATTTGTGAGGCGGCCAAGCGGCGTGGCCTCCGTGTGGATAGTTCGATGCGGGATGAGGACGTATTGTCCGGCGATGATTGGTTTGAGTTCTTATTGGATTGTCGTGCTACTGTCGGTGCTGAAGGAGGCGCAAGTGTGCTTGATCGTGACGGCTCGATTAGAGCTTCGGTGGAAGCGTACCTCAGGGAACACTCTGCAGCGGATTTTGAAAAGGTGCAGGCGGCGTGTTTCCCTGATAGAGATCATGAGCTAGGCTTGGCTTGCATTTCGCCCCGTCACCTAGAGGCATGCGTAACGGAAACCTGTCAGGTCTTGATTAAAGGCCACTACAACGGGATTCTCCGACCATGGGAACATTATATTCCCGTTCAGCCCGACTATTCTGACGTGGAACGTGCGCTTGATGCACTTGCGGACCATAAGCTGGTGGAGCGACTTGTGCGAAAGGCTTATGTGGATGTCGTCGAAAGTGGACGGTGGACTTACCGGAATTTTGTCAAAGAGACCGAAGTTGATATACTGGACCGTGCCGGTTTGTGTCGAATGGATTTCACGTCATGGTTGTTGTACGCTTTTTTCTTCCTTAGAGACTGGCTCCTCTGGCGAGCCGTTCAGATTCAAGCTAGCATTTTACGGGGGAAGCGACGATCCAAGGTAATTCAGTTTGTGCTTCGATTAGTTCGTCGACGGACTTTCGTAATGGGTGGATAGTTTTCGCCTCATTTTCTTCGAGCATAGTTTTAAGGCATTTAACTGACCTATGAAAGTTCTCTCCATCGTCGGTGCGAGGCCGCAATTTATCAAGGCCAGTCCTCTCACTCTCGTCCTTCGAAAACGGCACCATGAGATCCTGGTGCATACCGGTCAGCATTATGATTACGGCATGTCTGATGTGTTTTTTGAAGATCTTGGGATCCCTATACCGGACTATCATCTTGGAATCGGAAGCGGCAGGCATGGCGCACAGACTGGTGCCATGTTGACGGCGATCGAAGGTGTATTGGAGAAGGAACAGCCGGATGCTGTTATTGTATACGGGGACACGAATTCAACATTGGCTGGAGCGTTGGCGGCGGCCAAACTCCATATTCCCGTCGCGCATATTGAAGCCGGCTTGCGGAGTTTCAATCGGGTCATGCCGGAAGAAATTAACCGTGTGCTGACTGATCATGTATCTACCTGGTTGTTTGCGCCCTCCGAACTTTCACGGGATCAATTAGCAAAGGAAGGCATTCAGGCCTGTGTTCATGTGGTCGGCGACATCATGTACGATGCGCTGCTACTACATCGGAGCCGTGCTGATACTTCCTCCAAGGTGCTTGATCAACTAGGGCTCTCGCCAAAGAGCTATTACGTGGCGACTGTCCACCGCGCCGAAAATACAGACCGACGTGAGAACCTCGCTTCAATTTTCGATGGGCTAGGCCGGTTGGATAAACCGGTAGTCATGCCCCTTCATCCCCGTACGCTCAAGAAGGTTGAGGAGTTTCAGCTCTCGCTGCCAGAGAATGTAAAACCCCTCGAGCCTCTCGGCTATCTGAATATGCTCAAACTTCAGAGCCAAGCCTCCTGCATCCTCACCGATTCCGGAGGAGTACAGAAGGAAGCGTATTATTTGAGTGTGCCATGTGTGACCTTGCGTTTCGAAACCGAGTGGGTGGAAACGGTCACCGTCGGTTGGAACCTTGTCTGTGGGACAGAGTCCGTTGCCATTGTCGAGGGGGTGCGCAAAATGGAAGGGTGCCAGGCACCTCACCCCAATCTCTACGGAGATGGGACTGCGGCGCAAAGAATTGTGGAAATCCTTTCGCGTGCTGACGGCTAAGACCGTTCAATGAATCGAGGAGTATGTAGAGTATGTGTGGTATTGGGGGGGGTCTTAGTCTAAAGCTGGAGAAAGTTCCAGGCCTGTCTCGCTCACTTGAGGTGATGAACCGCCTCCAGCAGCATCGAGGGCCGGACGGGGAGGGTGTCTGGTCCCACCCGAACGGTATGGTTGGCTTTGCTCATCGCCGGCTGAGCATTATCGACCTTGAGACCGGGCAGCAGCCGATGGCCGATCAGCATGGGAATTGGGTCACCTATAACGGAGAAATTTATAATTATCTCGAGTTACGGGACGAGTTGGGCGCCAACTTGTTCCGTACGCATTCCGATACCGAGGTGATCCTGCATGCGTACCGCAAATGGGGTGTCGAGTGCCTCAATCAATTTCGAGGCATGTTTGCCTTCGCACTCTGGGATGAGAGCCGGAAGAGCCTCATCTGTGCGAGGGATCCATTCGGTATAAAGCCGCTCTATTACACAGTGAATCGTGGTCTGTTCTATTTCGCGTCCGAAGCCAAGGCCTTGCTTCCCTTCGTTCCCGATATTGAGACGGACCTTGATGGGTTGAAGGATTACTTGACGTTCCAGTTCTGTCTTGGAGGAAAGACCCTCTTCAAGGGGATCCACGAGCTCTTGCCCGGACATCTCCTCACGGTGAGGAATGGAGTCGTCGAGACGCGGCGATACTGGGAGGTGTATTACCACCTCGACTTTGACCATACGGCAAAGTATTTCGAAGAAAAGGTCCGTTCATTGCTGGAAGACTCGGTCGCCATGCATCTTCGAAGCGATGTGCCGGTGGGTGCCTATGTCAGTGGCGGATTCGATTCAAGTGTTATCGCATCATTAGCTTCGAGGCGAACAGGGCATGAATTTACCGGGTTTACCGGCAAGTTTTCCTTGGGCGAGGCATATGATGAGAGCCGGTACGCCCGCGATCTCGCTTCCTTCAAAGCGTTCGACCTTTACGAAGTTGATATCACGGGCCATGATTTTGTCCGTCATATCGAAGAAGTAATGTATCATCTCGACTTCCCCGTTGCCGGGCCAGGCTCCTTCCCGCAGTTCATGGTCTCTAAGCTTGCTGCTCAACACCGGAAAGTCGTCCTTGGGGGGCAAGGGGGCGACGAAATCTTCGGCGGGTATGTTCGGTATCTGGTCGCGTATTTTGAGCAATGTATCAAATCCGCAATCGACGGTAGCATGCATTCGGGGAATTTCATTGTCACGTACGAGTCCATTATCCCAAACCTCAATGCGCTTCGGAATTACAAGCCGATGCTTCAGCAATTCTGGCGGGAAGGGTTATTTGAGGATGCAGATAGACGCTACTTTCGATTGGTCAACCGCTCATCGCTGCATGCAGACGAAGTCGATTGGACCTTGCTCGGCGACTATTCTCCTTTTGAGACATTTTGTGGCATCTTCAGGGGCAGCAATATTCAGAAGGAGTCGTACTTTGACAGCATGACCCATTTTGACTTCAAGACACTCCTGCCGGCGCTCCTTCATGTGGAGGATCGCATGAGTATGGCTCATGGCCTCGAATCGCGTGTCCCATTCTTGGACCGGCCATTGGTGGAGTTTGCTGCGACGATTCCATCAAACATTAAGTTTAAGGACGGGAATATGAAGCATGTGTTGAAACGCTGCATGAGTCCTGTATTGCCCGAGTCGATTGTGAACCGGACCGATAAGATGGGTTTCCCGGTGCCGCTACATGAATGGGTTGCGGAGAAGGGGAAGGTGCGAGACTTTGTTACCGACATTCTGTCGTCGCAGGCTGCCTTGGGCCGTCCCGTCATCAATAACCGGCGGGTGTTGGATGGATTGGGGCGTGAGTTGAAATTTGGTCGGAAGTTGTGGGCATTCCTTTGCCTTGAGCTCTGGCAACGGGCGTTTCACGACAAAGCAACTGAGTTTAAACAATTGCTGACGGAGGAGACACGCGCATGAAAGTACTGATTACAGGCGGAGCCGGATTTATCGGCTCGCATTTGGCTGATCGGCTGATCGCCCAAGGGCACGATGTGTTCGTGATTGACAATTACGCGACAGGACGACGAGATAATTTGACTCCGCACAACCGTTTGAGAGTCATCGAGGGGACCATTGCCGACAAGCCGTTCGTGGAGCGTATCTTTGACGAATGCCGGCCGGATCAGGTCGTGCACGCTGCTGCGTCGTACAAGGATCCTGACAATTGGTCGGAAGATGGACTGACGAACTGTGTTGGCACAGCGCATGTGGTTCAGGCGGCCAAGCGACTCAACGTCCAGCGGCTGATTTATTTTCAGACCGCGCTCTGTTATGGCCTCAAGCCGTTAGAGCAGCCCATCACGCTGAACCATCCCATTAGAGCGGAAGGTAGTAGCTACGCAATCAGTAAAACAGCGGGTGAGTATTATGTCATGCTCAGCGGATTGGACTGGATTTCGTTCCGCCTGGCCAACGCCTATGGCCCACGGAATCTGAGCGGCCCCTTACCCACCTTTTTTCATCGGCTGACGAACAACAAAGCTTGCTTCGTGATGGATACGCGGCGTGATTTTGTTTTCATTGACGATCTAATCGAAGTCGTATTGGCGGCCTTGCAGGGGAAAGGTCAGAAGGGTGTGTATCATATTTCGTCCGGGTCCGATTTTGCGATCAAAGATCTGTTCAATGCGACGATCCAGGCGCTCGGAGTGAAGCTGGACCGGGACGTTGAAGTGCGCCCACGTAACCCGGATGATGTCTTTACCATTCTGCTCGATCCATCCAAGACAATACAAGATTTCTCAGGGTGGACTATTCGCACGCCACTTGAAAAAGGCGTTGCAGCGGCAATTGAATGGTATAAGCGGTTTGGCATCTCTCAAACATTCACACATTTGAAGGCTATGGACGAGAAGAAGTAGCGTGAGACTTTGATGACTCAGAGAGGATGAGGGGAATGGAATCGTTTCACAATCAGACATGTTTGGTTGTCGGCGGGGCGGGATTTGTTGGGAGCAATCTTGTTCGGCTACTCTTGAAAGACGGTTGTCTGGCCATTACCATCGTGGACAACCTGCTATCGGCTGAGCGTCGTAATGTACCCGATGATCCTCGAGTGCGTTTTGTCGAAGCCTCGATCGCTGACGATGTCATCCTTGGAAAGCTCTCCGACGAGTATGACTACGTTTTTCATCTGGCAACGTATCACGGGAATCAGAGTTCGATCGCGAACCCTTTGGATGACCACGCCAATAATCTGATTACGACGCTCAAACTATACGAAACGATTAAGCATTTTCGGAGACTGAAGAAAGTGGTGTATTCAGCGTCAGGATGCACGCTCGCACCGCATACGTATGAGCAGGCGATGGCGACTACAGAGGATGGTCCGGTTCCGATCGAGTTGGACAGCCCCTATCAGATTTCCAAAGTTGTCGGCGAATTTTACTCGGTGTATTACCACCACCAGCACAAGCTGCCAACCGTCCGCGCCAGGTTTCAGAACGTCTACGGTCCAGGAGAAATTCTCGGAGCGGGTCACTGGCGTGGGACGCCTGCGACGGTGTGGCGAAACGTGACGCCCAC
>Ga0315287_10005337_pt1 | contig 12660 bp, 11 predicted proteins | sample YL17G11_0_MG_FD_205037 | JGI IMG/M metagenome (GOLD analysis project Ga0315287, IMG submission 205037) | Sediment microbial communities from Yellowstone Lake, YNP, Wyoming, USA - YL17G11_0 | ecosystem: Environmental > Aquatic > Freshwater > Lake > Sediment | place: USA: Wyoming | collected...
CCGGCGTCACCGTCGCGCACACCGTGCTCCGCACCGGGATCCCACCAGGAATCCCCGGGCTCCACACCGTGCGACGGTCCGCCGGGATGATGGACGTGGACCCTCCTCCCGGGGTGCCGACGGTCTCGGTCGTCGCGCTGCAGCCGGCGAGACCGAGCGCGAGAAGCGCAAGGGCGGTTGCAGGTCTGGCGCCGGACCTCGAGGTCATGAGTTCGTGTCGGGCAACGCGCCGAGTAGACTCCGCGGGTGACTGGTTGTCCAGCAACTGGCAAGCGCTGACCTCGCCACGTTCGAAGCGTCGGGCCCGCGACCTACCGCTCACGTGGGACACTCGTGGAAGCGACTTCAGCTTCGGGAGGACTACTGGTACACAAGGCGGGCGGCACCCGAGGCCCCAGGGAGGGGAGCGGATGTCCCCGTCCCCGCCAGACTCCGAGCCAGGAAACGTGAAGACCCATCGGGAGGGCATGATGAGCCACACGGGTACGAAGGTCAGCGTCGTGCCTGTCGGCGACCTCTCAGCCGACCAACTGGCCCGCTGGTCGGACCTCCAGGCGTCCGTTCCGGTTCTCGACAGCCCTTGCCTCGCACCAGAGTTCGTCCGATCGGTGGCGGGCGCCCGGGAAGGCGTCGAGGTTGCCGTTTTGGAAGACGCCGCCGGACGGGTCGGGTTCTTCCCCTTCGAGCGGGGTCGGGGAAACGTCGGGTACCCGGTGGGCCGGTCTTACTCCGACTTCCAGGCCGTGATCGCGGATCCGGCCACGGAGTGGGACGGCCTTTCGCTCATCCGGGCCTGCGGCCTGTCGGCCTGGCGGTTCGACCACCTCCTCGCCGATCAGCAGCCGCTCCGGGTGTTCCACTGGGCCGAGGCCCCGTCTCCGTACGTGGACCTCTCGGACGGGTTCGAGGCCTACCGCGCAGAGCGCAAGCGGGCCGGCTCGAGCGAGATCGAGAAGACCCTGTACAACGCCCGCAAGGCCGAGCGGCGCGCGGGCCCTCTCCGCTTGGAACTCCACACGCGAGACGAACGCGTCATGGCGGCGCTGCTGAGATGGAAGGGGGACCAGTTCCGGGCTTCCGGGCAGCCGAACCTCCTTGTGCTCCCGTGGGTCGCGCGCATGCTAAACCGGGTCCTCGACGTGCAGACGGACGCATTCTCGGGCCTACTCTCGGCGCTCTACGTCGGTGACACGCTCGCCGCCGTCCACTTGGGCATGCGCTCCCGCACGGCGCTCCATTATTGGCTGCCGGCCTACAACCCGGACCTGGCGACGCTGTCACCCGGCCAGCTCTGCTTCCTGGAGATCGCCAAGTCCGTGGCCGCCACCGGGGTCCGGCGCATCGACCTCGGGAAGGGCCCGGAACCGTACAAGATGCGCCTCATGTCCGGCAATATCCAGGTGGCGGAAGGCGCGATCCACCTGCGGGCACACGTCGGGGCCGTGTTGCGAACGCAGTACAGGGCGGTCGCCTGGGTGCGGCGTTCGCCTCTACGTCACGTACTCCGCGCTCCCGGGCGGTGGGTGCGAAGGGTCATCGCGAACGGTGGGTAGCCGGGCATGAACGAGCGGGCGGAGCGCTGGGCGGGGGCACAGTGGTGGCGCGTCTCCGGGCGCGCGGCCAGGAACCGGGAGGAGATGTACGGCGGGGCCACCGGCCTGCGCGTGATCACGTTCCACGAGACCCTCTCCGAGGAGCTGAAGCACGTGAAGCGGGTGGTGGACTGGTGCCGGGGCAGGTTCCCCATGGCTTCGCCGGCCGAGGCCGACGACCTCTTCGCGGGGCGGTGGCGGCCGGGCCCGACCGATCGGGTGCTGCTCACATTCGACGACGGCCTCTCGAGCAACTACGAGGCGGCCCGATGGCTCTCCGGTATCGGCGTCGCGGCGACCTTCTTCGTCGTTCCGACCCTCGTCGACCGCACCATGACCGAGTACCTCCGCTACCACGAGCAGCACGGGATCAGCGCTCACGTGCCACGGTCCGCTCCCGGGGCCCAGGGGCTCACTTCCGGACAACTCCGCGAGATCGTGGCGATGGGCCACCGCATCGGCGCCCACAACTTTGCGCACCGCGACCTCGGCCGGCTGCACGACCTCGCCAACATCCGCTACGAGGTCTCGAATGCCCTCGAGATGGTCGAGGCGCTGACCGCGCAGAAGTGCCTGGACTTCGCGATCGGGTTCGGGCAGCCGGAGAACCTCTCGGACGAGGCGACCAGGTATCTCCTGGAGCGCTGCCCGCGTGTCTTCGCCTGCCACCGCGGGCTCAACGTGCCCGGGAAGACTCCCCGGTTCCTCCTCCGGCACGCCTTTCGCCCCGAGCATCCCTTCGCCTTCACGCGAATCTGCCTGGAGGGCGGTGCCGATCACCGGCTGGCAGCCCAGGCGACTGAGATGGTCCGCAGGGTTGGCGTCCTCCCCGGGTCTGGTGCCGAGCGGACGGGCTGAGGGTCGCGGGTCAGGGCGCCCTGGGGCGTATCGGCGCGACGGGCTCGCTAGATGCCATCAGATCCGGATGGAAGCAGCAGAGCATCCACGCGTAGCCGGTCGCCTCCGCCAGCATGTCCTTGACGCCCTCACTGCTCCTCCACCAGTGCGTCAGGTCGTACTCGGAGGGAAGCACGGAGAGCACGCCCACCTCGACGCCCTCCCCGAGCGCCAATCGGTAGAGCGCGCGGGAGCGACGAGCGTGGGGACCATGGCTGGCGAGTTCCACGGCACTGGCTGGCCGCTGCAGGGACTCGAGCCAGCGCCGCACCTCGAGCGCGCTGCGGTAGGTGCGGTCCCGCTCGGTCGCCGACGACGGCATGACCACCAGCGCGGGCTCGACGATCCCGAGCTCCCGCATCTCGGCAGCGGCACGCTCCGCGTACGTGCGCGGGCCGCAGTTCCTTGGTGCATCCAGGATCGGTCCGCCAGTGACCACCAGTTCCTCATAGCGGCCCCGCCGGTAGGTGTCGGCGGCGCGGCGCAACTCGTCGCCGTCCATCCACCCTTCCACCACGAAGACCCCCCTCCCGATGGGTTCGTCTGGGGCAAGGAAGCCCGGGATTACCCGAGCCAGAAGGAGCGCGGTTCCTACCACGAGCGCGGACAGAACAAGCATCCCCGCGAGGGTCGGGACCGGGACCGAGCGGCGCCGGAAGAGGCGAAGGGCCATTCTCGGGTCTGTTTAGCCGACCTGTGGCGTTCGATCACGCCGAAGTGGGCTGCCGCAGGCGATCTGGGCATTGGCGTGACCTGGGTCGACCGATCCCGCCCGGGGCGACACTCGTCCGATCAAGATGCGCAGGCTGCGCCGCAAGGACGACCCCGGAGACCCCCGGCCGCGGCCCTACGCCGCCCCAGGTCCCGCGGAAGTCTTGCCGGGAGAGGCCGCGAACGGGTTCCGGTACACCCCGAGCGCTTGCTGGATGAGCCGGTAGACCACCGGCGGCTGGTGCACCAGGTAGCGACGCCAGCGCTGCCGCGGCTCGCTCACCAGCCGATAGAGCCACTCCAGGCCGGCATCCGTCACCCACGACCTCGGCCGCTGCAGCGTACCCGCCTCGTAGTCGATGGTGCCGCCGAGCGGAAGAAACGTCCTCACGTTCGGCAACCGGTCTCGATACTTGACGATGAACTTCTCCTGGCGCCCGGCCCCCAGCCCCACGAGCAGCACGGTAGCCTTCGACTCGTTGATCCGGGCGAGCATCCGGTCCAGTTCTCCCGGCCGCGTCTCGTAGTCGAACGGCGGCGCGTCGGTGCCGACGATCATCGTCCGGCCCACCTTCGCGTTCACGTTCCTGGCGGCGATCTCGGCCACCCCCGGCGCGCCGCCGCAGATGAAGACGGTGACATGGGGATCGTGCTTGAACCTCTCGTAAAAGCGCGGAAAGAAATCCGATCCGGAGACCCGCTCGCGAAGCGGCGTTCCGAGGAGCCTCGCCGCCGCGAACAGGACCTGGCTGTCGCACGTGACCACATCGAACTCCTGCAGGATCTCGAAGAACTCCCGGTCCTTCTGGAACTTCATGATCATGTCGACGTGGAGGGTCAGCAGCAGCCCCTCGCGAAAGCCCTCCACGAGCTCGTCCATCGTGATGTCGTCCACGTCGACGTTGAGCAGTCTCACTCTATTCCGCATCGATCTCTCGCTCCGGCTACTGTTGCACCGCGCTCTTCACCGTCGGTGCCACTGGCCACGCCTTGTCGATGAGGGCCTTTGTCTGTCGGATGTGAGCGGAGGACGAGGCTCCGAACACGATGGACTGCAGGCCTTCCAGGCCGCACACCCACTCGATCGCCTCCTCCGGAGGGATGGCCCCGGAGGCGAGCACGGACATGGCGATGGCCCGGCACCGGCCCGATCGGAGGACCTCCCGGTAGGCCTCGACACCGCCGGACATCCGGAAGCCAATCTTGTTGACATTCGCGCAGACGATCGGATTCCGGACGCCGGCCTGCTCGAGCGCGTCGACCAGGAGCGGAAGGTTCATCGTGATGAAGCCGGCTTCGGCCTGGTACTTCTCACGGATGTGTTCGTGGAAGGCGGCGAGTACGTCCTGGAGCTTGAGCCCGAGGAGGAGATCCGTCACGACGTTCTGGACGAAGACGACGGGCGTCCTCACACCGACGAAGCGCTTCATCTCGGCGTCCACCAGCATCCGCATGAGCTTGTGGATGTCCTGGGTCACCGCCGCGGTCGCGCCCTTGACCAGCGTCTCGACGATCCCGCCCGGCGCGAATCGTCGGATGGTCTCCAGGATGCCCACTTCCCCCACCGAGTTCGCGTACTTGTGCGCGTACGGCATGCAGGGGTAGAATTCGAAATCCGGGTACCTCCGCGGATTGTCGCGCACGATGTCCGCGATCTCGCCGACCCGATCATGGGTGGTGCACATGAACACCCGGATCCCCATGTCGTAGGCGCTGTCGAGGACGCGCATCATGCTCTGCACGTCCTTGAACTTCATCGCCTGCGCACGCGCCTTCTCCTCGGACATGTGGTTCACGCCGAAGAACTGGTTGTCGCCGAAGAGGATTCGATCCACGGCTAGTTCCCCCGACTCGCCTTCGAGATGAGGTCGACCAGTCGATCGGTCTCGTAGGCGCTGGCGAACGAGTTCTCGTGGTCTGCGGTCCCGCGCTCGGCGGCGTCCACGAACGAATCGACCTGGGCGGAGTACTCCTCGCCGCGCAGGTAGAATCCTACCGGCTGCTGCAGGTCGGTGATGTAGCGGACCGTCCAGCCCGGCTGGTATGTCTCGAACCCAGCGGCGTCGCGCAGGTAGACTCGACATTCCTGCCTATCCACGATGATCTTCCCTTTCGTCCCGTACACGACGATGGTCGTGCTCATCTTCCGGTAGGTATCGTCGCTCCAGTTCGTCTCGATCTGGCCGCTGGCCCCGTTCGCGTACCGGAACGTGGCGTAAACCGCGTCCTCGACCTCCTTGGAGTAGATGCTGCGCAGATGCGCACCGAGCACATCCCGAGGGGGCCCGACGATGAAGTTCATGAGGTCGATGACGTGCGACGCGTAGTCGTGGAGGCAGCCACCGCCCTCCGACTTCTTCGACCGCCAGGTGAAGCCGGTCTTGGGCCGCACCACGACCTGGCCGAAGGCAGTCCCCGTCACGTGGTAGACTTCGCCGAGCGCTCCCTCGCTCACCAGCCGCTGAGTCTCGCGAAACGTTCCGACGAAACGATTGTGATAGCCGACCTGGTTGGCGCGGCTCTTCGCCTTCGCCAGTTCCGCGAGTTGCTTGCTCTGCTCCGGCGCGAGGCACAGCGGCTTCTCGACGAACACGTGCAGTCCGCGATCGAGCGCATACGACGCCGCCTCGAAATGGCTGGCCGTCGGCGTGGCGACGAAGACGCAGTCGACCTTGCCCGAGTCGATCATCCGGCGATGGTCCCCGAACGTCTCCACCCCGATGTGCTTTCGCAGCGCGGAGGTCACGTAGGTCGTGCTGTCGGCGACCGAGGTCACCTGGACGCGCGGGTGGGCGCCGAGGATCGCGTAGTGAGACATCCCCATTTTCCCCGCCCCGATGAGTCCGACTCGAATCACATTCACCCCCTGTCCGCGAACCGCGATCGACGTCCACTCCGCGCACGAGTCCCCGGAACCGTCGTCCGGCGCATGGACGCACGCCCGCGACTTGGGCTGAACCCATACCGTAAACCCAGGCCAGCGACCATGGCCCGTTTCTCGGCGTCACGCGGACGCGTGACGCCGAGAAACGGGAGCGTGCACGGCTCGCCCGGGTCGTCGTCCCATGGAGGCGCTTCGGCTGCGCCGGCAGCCCGCTATCAGTGCTATCCTTCCGCATTCAACCTCTTACGGAGAGTACCGTGGCACAGCCGTCGAAGTACTCGATCCCGCCGGACTCGGCCTCCGACGATCGGAACCCTGGCGAATCCATGGCACCGCGGTATGACGCGGACGAGGCCGATCCCTTCGGCTGGGCGCTGATCGGCAACTACATCGGGTTCGTCATCCGCGCGCCCGGCCGGCACAAGGCCCTCGCGGGATTCGTCTTCGGGTCCGTGATGGCGCTCGCTATCGTCCTCTTCCTGGTCATGCCAATCCGGTACCGCGTGCAGGCCGTCGTGCTGGCGCAGCGCACCCAGATGAGCACGCTTCCAAACCCGGGAGCGAGCCGCGAGTGGGACGTCCCGACCCGCGGGGCGCGCGAAACCGTGATCCGGCGCGAGAATCTGGTCGCCCTCGCCAAGCAGCTGGACCTCCCGGAGCGCTACCTCCAGACCCGGTCGCCAATCGTGCGTGCAAAAGACTGGGTCTACCATCTCATGACCGGCGAAGCTCGCGACCCCAACGTACTGCTCGAGGACCTGGTGGACGCGCTCCAGTCGCGGCTCGTGCTCTTCCCGGGACCCGAGGGCGCCACCATCACGATCTCTCTTGACTGGTCGAATCGCGAGCTAGCCTTCGACGTGGTACAGGCGACGCTCCAGACGTTCCTCGAGCAGCGCCGCGTCGCCGAGATCGAGACAGTGGGCGAGGCCATCGCCATCTTCCAGGGCCACGACGAGCGCGTCCTGCAGATGATCGCGGTCACGGTGGAGCAGGTGGAGCGAAAGGAGCGGGCCCTTCGGCTCAGCACCACTCCCAGGCGTGCGCCCACCATGCGCCCGCGGGCGACCGACGACCAGGAGTTGACCCGCCTGGAGACCAGGCTGGCGACACGGCGGCGAGCGCTCGAGGAGCTCGAGGCGCTGCGGCAGGCGCGGCTCGCCGAGATGCAGGCGCAGCTGGTCCAGCAGCAGGCCGTCTATGCGCCCAGCCATCCCATCCTGCTCGGCACCACCAGTGCAATCGCAACGCTGTCGCGCCCATCGCCACAGACCCTGGCGCTGCGGGCCGAGACCCAGGAGCTCGAGGCCGAGGTCGCCCGACGCGGAGGACGGACCCGGGACGCGGGCCCTTTCCCCGCTGCGGTGGAAAACGACCTTGCCGATACCAGCCTCCGTATCCTCCAGATGGAGGACCCGCGACTGGAGACCGAGCGCCGGCAACTGGAGGACCTGCTCCGGCAGCACTCCGGCCTGCTGCAACGGATCGACTCCGCCCGCCTGGAGATGGACACGGCGCAGGCGGCATTCAAGTACCGCTATGCCGTGATCACCCCTCCGCAGCTCCCCAAGGGTCCGCTGAAGCCCTACGCGATCCTGTATCTGGTGGGAGGCCTCCTGGGCGGTATGGCCATGGCGTTCTTTGCTGCCACGACGGCCGACCTCCGGGGAGGCCGAGTCCTGGAGCGGTGGCAGGTCGAGAAGGGCCTGAAGCTCCCTATCCTGGGCGAGTTCAACCGTTGAGGTCGGCCGACACGCCTCGCATCCCACACCTCAGGTCACGGGGGACTGCCCTTGCCCGGCGACCGCGGGGTTCACCCTGCGCTGCTCGGACCTTCGCGCGGGCCCGTGGCGTCGACTCCGCGCGGCCGGCCACGCCCCGGTGACGACCGCCAGCTTTCCCGAGACAGCCAGCGCGAGAGCGATGAGGACGCGGTACTGCATGTGGTGTGCGCCGGTGTCGCCGAACGCGAAAACGGAACTCACGATGACCGTGGCGACGCAGGTCATCGCCGTCGTCCTGTCGTCCGGACTCCTGGCCATCCGATAGGAACGGAGTGCCAGGAAGACGACGCAGCCGAAGAGGGACCATATCGCGGTGAAGCCGATCGGACCCGCGAAGAGTAGGAGGCCGAGCACGCTGTTGTGTGGCCACCCCTTGAAGTCGGCGAAGATCGCGGAGATGTCGTCCCCCCGGACGAACTCGGTGTACTCGTGTCCGAGGCCGAGGCCGAGGAGCGGGTGCTCCCGGATGGACATGGCGATGTTCCAGTTCTCCACGTCCCGCCAGCGCGTGGAGCTGTCGAGCTGGCTGTCGGCGAGGCTGCGGAGAATCCGGACCGGGGCGAAGACCGAGCTGGAGTGATCCCAGCCGATCGCCACATAGAGGAGCAGGAGCGGTATCGCCACGAGCGCCACGCGGGTCAAGGCACGCTTCCATGGACGTGGACGGCCCATGGCGTACGCCGCGACGAGGGCCATCGCCAGCATCACCCATGCGGTCCGGCGCGCGTTCTCGCCCAGGCCCGCCAGGATGAGGGGGAGGAAGATCGCAGCGTTCAGCGTGCTTCGACGGTCCTCGCGCTCGGCGACGTTCGCGACCAGGATGAACGCGGCGAGACAGAAGAGGATGGAGTCCCCGTGGTTCGTGGCGTAAAGCATCTCCCCTCCGGTCAGCTCGGGAGCGACCACATGCTGGACGTAGATGGCGAGGAGCGCCTTGAGCGAGGCGGCGAGGATCACCAGTCGCCCCACCAGCGAGTAGTCCGATGGTCCCCGGAAGCTGGCCTGAAACACCAGGAAGAGGAGCGGAATCTGGACCAGGTGGCGGAGCTTCCAGAAGGCCACGCTCCCCCCCCGGGCGATACCGAGTGCGTCCGCGTACAGGACCCCGCCGACGAACAGGAGGAGGAAGGCGATGATGACGGTCGGGGCCGGGACGAACCCCTTCATGTCCAGGGTCGATCCCTTCGCCCTCCGGTAGATGGATACCCCGAGCAGGTAGAGCGCCAGGCCGTCGAGGCCGCTCAAGATCATGCCAGGGATCTTCGCCGACCGCTCGAGATTGTCGTGCAGGATGTCGCCCAGGACCGCGAGCGGCGTGTGCCACAATCCGGATGCATCGGAGGAGACCTCCAAGGACAGGACGAGGAGCACGAGGATCGAGGCCGACCAGCGAAGCGGCGCCATCGCCATGCCCCAGAGGAGGGCGATCAGGGCGACGGGCAGGAGGGCGAGCACAGGGTTTCCCCCACCGGCCACGAGCGCCCCGACCGTCGCGGCGCCCATGGCGAGCAGCGAGGCCGCGAACACGGCGACGCCCGGCCTCCGCTCGTCAAGGCTGGGGGGGGAGGACATAGGTCGCATGGATGAGGGTGACGTATCCAACGTAGATGAGGTCAAAGAGGAGAAAGTAGAGGACCATGCGCGTGGCCCCGCGGCGTGGGTTCCCGTCTCGCGCGGCGATCGCCGGCAGGACCACCGTGGCGGCGATGATCGAGAGGAGGAGGTGCTTCATCCGGATCTTTCGCTGAGGCGCCGGCTCAGCGGCCCCGCCCCTTCGGCGCCCCCGGCGTGGCGGCACCCCGGGGCAGGTCCTCGAACCGCTTCATGGCCGGAAGCTCGCGGAGCTTGATAGAGCCGATCGGGTCCACCCACGGCCACGGAGCGCCACCGAAGAACGCCGGCTTCTCGCTCAGGTACAGCGAAGAGGGCAGCGTGCGGTTCGGGTTCTGGGGGTCCCAGACGGTCCGGCCCGTCACGTAGTCGAAGTTGCCGTGGCGGAGGAGCGTGTCGACCGCCTGGGAGTCCCAGGGGTCCGGGAACTTGCAGTACCCCAGGGCCGAGTCGTAGTTCATGCGATAGACGAAGGGCACGGGGTCCGCGCACATGGCCGCGGTCGATGTCTCGTAGCGGGCGCCGGCTAGCCCTGGCTTTCCGAGCACGTTTCCGACCACGTTCATGCCCAGCACGCGCGCGTCGAGCTGGATCGCCTCGACGTTTCCGTAGGGCGTCGTGATCGTCCGGAACTGGCTCGAGGCGTGGTTGCGAAAGTACGTGATGAACCCCGCGTTGCCCCAGGTCGAGGCAACTCCCATGTGCGGGGCGAAGTTCCCCTCGACGAGCTCCATGTGGGGGAAGGAGCAGTGCGAGTCGATGCTGAGCTCCTGGAACCAGAACTTTCCCCGCGCGTCGGGCTGCGACCAGGAGTCGTCCACGTAGTTGTAAGCCACCACGTTCCCACCTCCGGACGAGCGGAACTGGATGGGCTTGTTCATGTAGTAGACGATGTTGTTCTCGATCAGGTTATCGGACGCTTGCCACTCCAGCGAGTAGCCGTAGGACCCCCCGCCGTAAGCGTACTCGCGCGAGCGGTGCGCGTAGCTGTCGCGCAGGACGAAGCGGTACGCGCCGGCGAGAATGACGTGGACGCCGGGCACCCGTTCGGTCTCGACGTTCCTGATCCACGAGTACGCCGCGTACTGGACGATGATCCCACCGTCCCGGAGGCGAAGGTCCTCGATCCCTGCATTCCTCGTCGCCGGCTCCCGCAGAGGGACCACTTCCGCCCCGAGCGCCCTCGTGAACGTCCAGTGCAACGGCGACGTCAGCGTCAAGGTGTTCCCGCTCCTGGCAGCCACCTCGACCATCTGCCCGATCGATCTCCACGCACCCTCTTTTCCCCTCTTCAGATAGGGGCAGTCCTTGCCCTGGACCACGGCGGGGTCGTCCAGTTGGTCTAGGTGGAGCATGTCCCCAGCGACGATGCCCGCGGCGTTCTCGACGACGAGCATCTTCGAGCCCTTCTGGGCATCCGAGGCGAGTCTCACCGGCGAACCGAGATTCGTCCAGGTACCGATCATCACCCCGAAGTTCCCTTCCACCTGGAGCGTCGTGCTCCCTGGCCCGGCGCCCCGGAGGACGACCGGCCTTCTGATGAAGAGCGTCGAGATCCGGTACATCCCCGGCGGAAGGTAGACGACCTGGTCCGCCGGGCAGGAGTTCAACGCGTCCTGGATCGCCTTGGTCGCGTCTGTAATTCCGTCGCCATACGTGGCGGCGGCAATGGTCGTGCAGATCTTCGTTCGGGGCGGGACGCCGCCCGGGATGCCCGGCTGCCAGGTCGTCCGGCGCTCCGGGGGGATGGGAGACGCCTCGACCGCTTCCAGGGACGGGGCGGCGGCGATCGGGGCCGTGCCGCCCGGCTCGGCGAGCGCGGTGGCGGCGGTGAGTACGAGAGCCGCGGCCGCCAGCAGGAGCGGCCATCCCTGGGCATCAGCGCGCATCACCACCGACTCCTTCCTGGACGGCTTGGGAGCGCCGGTCGCTCCCTTCGCCGGCTCCCGCACCATGGGCCCCGCCGGCGTCTCGTGATGCATCCCCCGCGCACAGCGACCGGATGAGTTCCAGAAGCAGCCGGGACTCATGCTCCCAGTTGTACAGTTCGATGGAGAGGCGAAGACCCCTCTCCCTCATCCTCGCGCGTCCCTCCCGGTCGCCGGCCATCCGATTCACCGCCGCCGCGATCTCCATCGGCCGCTCGGGGTCCACGCACGAGCCCAACTGCTCCCCCTCCACGAGCCCCACCATCCCGGGAAAGCTGGGGGCAATGACGGGTAGCCCCATCATCATGTATTCGAACACCTTGTTCGGCGCGCAGTAGTAGTTGTTCCGGCAGTCGTTCCGGTAGAGCAGGATGCCGATGTCCGCGGACGCGGTGAAGGCCGGCAGCTCCTCGTACGGGACCCGCGGGAGAACGACGATGCGCTCGTAGGGAGCGAGAGCCGCGGCGGGGTCGGCCCACTTCCCGAAACCGCTGCCGAGGACCACGAGGATCACGCCTTCGCCGAAGTGGCGAGTCGCCTCCGCGATCTCCTCGATGCACCGCATCGAGTCGATGAGACCCTGGTACAGCACCACTGTCGAGAACGCGATCCCCCGGCGTTCGAGCTCGTCGCGCAGCCTCGTGCTCTCGATGGGGGGCCTGTAGGGAGGACAGTTGCGAACCGTGAGCGGCAGCCGCTTGGCGCGGAACTCCTCGTGGTAGATCCGGGATCGAAAGTCGTCGGGCGTCACCACCTCGTCGCACAACGGCACGAGCGCGCGGTCCAAGAGTCGCCAGAACCTGGCGAAGCGCACGACGGCGTGCGTCTCCGAGAACAGCTCGTGCGCTCGGTAAATGATGGGCTTGCCGCGCATCTTGGCCGCGAGCACGGTCGGCAGGAGCGCCGGCAGGTCGTGCGCCTCGTACACGTCGGCGCGGAATCGCAGGGCCAAGAGGAACGCCTTCCCGACGTACTCGGCGTACGTGGACGCGTACTGGAGCGCGGCCACGCCGCGATTCGCGGTCGCACGCCCGAAGAGGCCGTGGAAGAGGTTGCGCGCCCGGAGGCGAAAGCGCCGACTGGTGAACCCTGGCACGTTCGTGTCGACGCCGTCGGACCCGGACGCCGGGGCGATGTGGAGCGACTCCACCTCGAACCCGGCGGCGGCGAGCGCGGCCCCCTCGTGGAACATCGGCGGAAGCGATGCGACCGACTCGCCGTAGGTGACCATGAGAACTCTGTGCCTCGGCGCC
>Ga0315287_10005338_pt1 | contig 12660 bp, 9 predicted proteins | sample YL17G11_0_MG_FD_205037 | JGI IMG/M metagenome (GOLD analysis project Ga0315287, IMG submission 205037) | Sediment microbial communities from Yellowstone Lake, YNP, Wyoming, USA - YL17G11_0 | ecosystem: Environmental > Aquatic > Freshwater > Lake > Sediment | place: USA: Wyoming | collected...
GCAACGGCCGCCGTCCTCGGCTACGGGCTGTTTGCGATGCTCGCGCCGCTCACGGGCCCGATCGCCTGGGCGATCACCCTCGCGTTCCTGCTGGCGCCGCTGCAGCGGGCGCTGGCGCGCCGCTTCGGCGGCCGGCCCACCGCAGCCGCCAGCCTGATCACGCTGTCGACGCCCGTCGTACTGTTGCTGCCGCTGACCACGCTCGGCGTGCTGTTCGTGCGCCAGGTCGACACCCTCGTCGAGCGCGTCAGGAACCTGCCACCGATGCTGCAGGGTTCGATCCTGCTGCAGGTCGAGACCTGGCCCATCGTCGGCCCCGGCGCGCGCTGGCTGCGCGAGAATCTCTCGATCAGCACGGAAGATCTGATGAGTTCGGTCACCGACGCGGCACAGTCGGCGCTCAAGGGCCTGGCTTCAGCGGGCGGCGGTGTCGTGCTCGGCGCGGTCGGCACCGTGTTCGGATTCTTCGTGATGCTGTTCATCCTGTTCTTCCTGCTGCGCGACGGTCGCGAAATGAGCAAGGTCGCGATCCGCCTGATCCCGCTCGAGCCGCAGCGGCGCAACGCGATCCTCACGCTGATCGCGAACACGACTCGAGCGGTGGTCTACGGCACGGGCCTGACGGCGCTCGCGCAGGGCGCGCTGGTCGGCATCGGCTTCGCGATCGCCGGCCTGCCCTCGCCGATCGTGTTCGGCGTGCTCGGGGCGATCTGCGCGCTGCTGCCTGCAGGCGGCGCGGGCATCGTCTGGGCGCCCGCAGCGCTGTGGCTGTTCGCCACCGGCGAATGGGGCTACGGCGTCTTCATGCTGGTCTGGGGCGCGATCATCTCCGTCTCCGACAACCTGATCCGGCCGTTCGCGATTCGCTCGCATGCCGAAGTCTCGACGCTGGCGGTGTTCGTCGGCGTGGTCGGCGGCGTCGCCGCGTTCGGCACCATCGGCATCATCGCCGGCCCGGTGCTGCTGACATTGATCGTGTCGCTGCTCGGCTACATCGACACGAGCGTCCCTCCCGAAGCACTCACCGGAGCGCCGTCACCGGTCGGCGCGCCCGCGCCCTCGATGGAACCGCCACCGTCCGAACCCCCAGCCGGCAGCCGCTGATAGAATGCGCGGCCCTCGCGACCCGCACGGACGCCGCCCGCCCTGATGGACCTCTCCCCGATCCTCGCCCCGCTGAACGATGCGCAGCGGGAAGCCGTGACCGCGCCGGTCGGGCCGGTGCTGGTGCTCGCGGGCGCGGGCAGCGGCAAGACGCGTGTGCTCACGCATCGCGTCGCCTGGCTGGTGCAGGCCGAGGGCGCCTCGCCGCACAGCATCCTCGCGGTCACCTTCACCAACAAGGCCGCGGGCGAGATGCGCGCGCGCATCGAGGCGCTGCTCGGCATCCCGGGCGGCGCGCTCTGGGTCGGCACCTTCCACGGCATCGCGCACCGCCTGCTGCGCCTGCACTGGCGCGAGGCCAACCTGCCGCAGGGCTTCCAGATCCTCGACGGCGACGACCAGCTGCGCATCATCAAGAAGCTGCTGAAGACCCAGGGCCTCGACGACGCGCGCTGGGTGCCGCGCGAGATCCAGTACTTCATCAACAACAACAAGGACGAGGGCCATCGGCCGAAGTCGCTGAAGGACGGCAACGACCCCACGCGCCGCCAGCTGATCAAGCTCTACCAGGATTACGAAGACGCCTGCCAGCGCGCCGGCGTGGTCGATTTCGCCGAGCTGCTGCTGCGCGCCTTCGAGCTGTGGCGCGACCACCCCGAGCTGATGGCGCACTACCGCCGGCGCTTCCGCCACGTGCTGGTCGACGAGTTCCAGGACACGAACGCGATCCAGTATGGCTGGCTGAAGCTGCTGGTCGGCCCCGAGGGCGCGCCGTTCGCGGTCGGCGACGACGACCAGTCGATCTACCGCTGGCGCGGCGCGAAGGTCGAGAACCTGCAGCAGTTCCGCCGCGACTTCCCGAAGGCGCTGCTGTGCCGCCTCGAGCAGAACTACCGCTCCACCGGCACCATCCTCAATGCCGCCAACGCGCTGATCGCCCACAACAGCGGCCGGCTCGGCAAGAACCTCTGGACGAACGGGACCAAGGGCGAGCCAATCCGCATCTACGCCGCGTTCAACGAGCGCGATGAGGCGGAGTTCGTGCTGCAGCGGATCCGCGAATGGGTCGCGCAGGGCGGCCTGCGCCGCGACATCGCGATCCTCTACCGCTCCAACGCGCAGTCGCGCGTGTTCGAGGAAGTGTTCCTGTCGGCGCGCGTGCCCTACAAGGTGTACGGCGGCCTGCGGTTCTTCGAGCGCGCCGAAATCAAGGACGCGCTGTCCTATCTGCGTCTCGTCTCCAACCGCAACGACGACACCTCGTTCGAGCGCGTGATCAACCTGCCGACGCGCGGCATCGGCGCCAAGAGTCTCGACACGCTGCGCGAGAGCGCGAAGCGCCACGGTACGTCGCTGTGGAACGCCGCTCAGGCCTGCATCACCCCATCCGACGGGAGCGACTTCAGCCTCGGCGCCAAGGCCACCACGGCCGTGCAGGGCTTCATCCAGATGGTCGAGCGGCTCGCCGCCGACACGCGCGAGCTCGCGCTGCACGAGGTGGTCGACCAGGTGCTGAACGCCAGCGGCCTGCTCGAGCATCACAAGAAGGAAAAGGCCGATCGCGGCGAGGCCCGGGTCGAGAACCTGCTCGAGCTCGTCTCCGCGGCGCGCGGCTTCGAGCCCGACAGCGCCGAGAACCTCGAGCCCGGCCAGGAGCCGATGCGGCCGCTGGAGTCGTTCCTCGCGCACGCCGTGCTCGAATCGGGCGAGGGCCAGGCCGAGGCCTGGGAAGACTGCATCCAGATGATGACGCTGCACACCGCCAAGGGCCTCGAATTCCCGGTGGTGTTCCTCGCCGGCCTCGAAGATGGCCTGTTCCCGCATCAGCGTTCACTGAACGACCTCGACAGCCTCGAGGAGGAGCGCCGCCTCGCGTATGTCGGCACCACGCGGGCCATGAAGCAGCTCTACCTCACCTATGCCGAGCAGCGCCGCCTGCACGGCATCGACAGCTATGGCATGGCCTCGCGCTTCATCGCCGAGATCCCCGCAGAGCTGGTGGAGGAGGTGCGGCCGCGGATCCATGCGGGCCGGCCCGGTGCACCCGCCTGGGGCGGCGCCCGCAGCGGCGGCTTCGGCAGCGGCTTCGGCGCGCGCTACAACGGCGAGGCCGGTGGCGGTGCGGGCAGCAGCCAGGGCGGCGCCGGCGCAGGTGCCCGCGGCGCGGCCGCCGGGGCGGCGGCGCGGCTGGAAGACCCGCCCGCGCCCGGCATGCGCCTCGGCGCGCGGGTCCGCCACGGCAAGTTTGGCGAAGGCGTCGTCCTGAACGTGGAAGGCCATGGCGCACATGCCCGCGTGCAGGTCAATTTCGAGGGGCAGGGCGCCAAGTGGCTGATGCTGCAATACGCCAACCTCGAGCCGGTGAGGTAGACTGCGCGCCCGTGCCCGAGCGCGATTTCAAAGACCTGCTGGCCCGCGCGGCGCACGACCACGACTCGCTCGTCTGCGTCGGCCTCGATCCCGAGCCCGAACGCTTCCCGCCGCAGCTGCGCGGCCTGCCGCGGGCGATCCTCGAATTCAACAAGGCCATCGTCGACGCGACCGCGGACCTGGTCTGCGCCTACAAGCCGCAGTTCGCGCACTACGCCGCGCTGCGCGCCGAGGACCAGCTCGAGGCGACGATCCGCTACATCCACGCGCGCGCGCCGAATGTGCCGGTGATCCTCGACTCCAAGCGCGGCGACATCGGCAACACCGCCCAGAAATATGCGCTCGAGGCCTTCGAGCGTTATGCGGCTGACGCGGTCACCGTGAACCCCTACCTCGGCGGCGACGCCGTGCAGCCCTTCCTCGACTGGAAGCACAAGGGCGTGATCGTGCTGTGCCGCACCTCGAATCCGGGTGCGCGCGATTTCCAGGACCTCGAGATCGGCGGTGGGCGGCGCCTCTACCACGCCGTCGCCGAACGCGTCGCCCATGAGTGGAACGTGCACGGCAACTGCATGATCGTCGTCGGCGCCACCTATCCGGCCGAGCTCGCCGACCTCCGCGCCCGCGTCGGCGCGCTGCCGTTCCTGGTGCCCGGCGTCGGCGCGCAGGGCGGCGACGTCGTGCTCGCAGTGCGCAGCGGGCGCACACCGAGCGGCGGTGGTCTCGTCATCAACTCCTCGCGCGGCATCCTCTACGCCGGCAGGGACCAGCAGTTCGCGTCGGCCGCGCGCCACGCCACCCTCGAGCTCCGCGACCAGATCAACGCGGCGCGCCGCTGAGGCCGCTTTCCCCATGTCCAATCGCCCTCTCCTGCCCGCGACGATCGGTGCGCTCGGCATTGTCTACGGCGATATCGGCACCAGCCCGCTGTACGCGTTCAAGGAAGCGCTGAGCGCCGCGGGCGGCCAGGGCGGTGGCACCCCGGTCGTGCTCGGCGTGCTCTCGCTGGTGTTCTGGAGCCTGCTGGTCGTCGTCTCGCTGAAGTACGTCGTGCTGATGCTGCGCGCCGACAACGACGGCGAAGGCGGCATCCTGTCGCTGCTGGCGCTGGTGCAGCGCGGCCTCGGCACCACCGGCCCCTGGGCGCGGCGCGCGCTGACGCTCGGCGTGCTCGGCACCGCGCTGTTCTACTGCGATGCGCTGATCACGCCGGCGATCTCGGTGCTGAGTGCGGTCGAGGGCCTCCAGCTGCTGAACCCGTCGTTCGAGCGCGCGGTGATCCCGATCACGCTCGGCATCATCATCGGCCTGTTCGCGATCCAGCGCCGCGGCACCGCGAGCGTCGGTCGCCTGTTCGGGCCGGTCATGGTGCTGTGGTTCGCGGCGCTGGGCGTGCTCGGCGTGCTGGCAATCGTGCGCCGCCCGGACGTGCTGCTCGCGCTGAGCCCGACCTGGGGCCTGCAGCTGCTGTTCACGGAACCGAAGCTCGCGCTGGTGATCCTCGGCGCCGTGTTCCTGGCGCTGACCGGCGGCGAGGCGCTGTATGCGGACATGGGGCATTTCGGTCGCCGGCCGGTGCGCCTCGCGTGGTTCGCGATCGTCTGGCCCGGCCTGCTGCTGAACTACTTCGGCCAGGGCGCCCTGGTGCTCGGCGCCACCGGACCGATCGCCAACCCATTCTTCGAGCTCGCGCCCCCCATGATGCTCGGAGCGATGGTGGTGCTGGCCACCGCCGCGACGATCATCGCCTCGCAGGCGGTGATCTCGGGCGCCTTCTCCGTGACCCGCCAGGCCGTACAGCTCGACCTGCTGCCGCGTGTGACGGTCCGCCAGACCTCGGAAACCGAGCTCGGCCAGATCTACGTGCCGATCACCAACATCTTCATGGCGGTCTGCGTCGTGCTATTCGTGCTCGCCTTCGGCTCCTCCTCAGCGCTGTCCTCGGCATACGGTGCCTCGGTCGTCGGCACGATGCTCATCACGACGCTGCTCGGCGCCATCGTCGCCGCGACCCAGTGGCACTGGGCGCCGTGGCGCGTCGCGCTGGTGTTCGGGGTGCTGTTCGTCATCGACAGCGCCTTCGTCCTCGGCAACGTCACCAAGATCGAGCACGGCGGCTGGGTGCCGCTGGTGCTCGCCATGCTGATGTTCGGCGTGTTCATCATCTGGCGCGACGGCCGCCAGAAACTGCGCGCCGAGCTCGAGGCGCGCGCCGTGCCGTGCTCGAAGCTGCCGGAACTGCTGGCCGGCGCCGTACGCGTGCCGGGCACCGGCGTGTTCCTCGTCAGCAACGCCGAGTTCGTGCCGACCGCCCTGCTGCGCAACCTCGAGCACAACCACGTGGTCCACGAACGCGTGATCATCCTGCACATGGAGATCATGCGCACGCCGCGCCATGACGCCGCGAACCGGCTGCGTATCACGAGCCTGATGCCCGGGGTCTTCGCGATCCGCGCCCGCTTCGGCTTCATGGAGACCCCGGACGTCAGCGAGGCGCTGCGCGGCCTTCGTGACAAGGATCTCCGAATCCACCCGTCCGAAACCTCATACTTCCTCGGTTGGCACCTGGTGCGGGCGATCCCGCGCAGCGGCTGGGCGGGGTTCAAGATGCGGGTGTTCGCCGCGCTGCAGCGACGCAGCGCGCAGGCCGCCGAGTTCTTCCGCATGCCGACCCGCGGCGTCGTCGTGCTCGCCACGGACGTCGAGCTGTGATCACCCTTGCGGAGACGACACCCCGATGAGCTGGATCGACGCCATCATCCTCGGACTGGTCGAGGGCATCACCGAGTTCCTGCCGATCTCGAGCACGGGGCACCTGATCCTCACCAAGTCGCTGCTCGGCCTCGAGGGCGACGCTACCGACCGGCAGCTGATCGTGATCCAGGGCGCCGCGATCCTCGCGGTCTGCTGGGAATACCGGCAGCGGCTCTGGAACACCGCACTCTCCATCGGCAGCGAAGCGAAGTCGCGCCTGTTCGTGTTGAACCTGTTCGTCGCCTTCCTGCCGCTCGCGATCCTCGGCCTGATCCTCGAGAAGCGGATCGAGGCGGTGCTGTTCGCGCCTATCCCGGTCGCGATCGCGCTGATCGTCGGCGGCGTGCTGATCCTCTGGGCGGAGCGACGTACGCACGTCGAGCGCATCAAGTCGGTCGAGGACATGGGCCCGGTCGATGCGCTGAAGATCGGCCTGTTCCAGGCACTGGCGCTGATCCCCGGCACCAGCCGCTCCGCCGCGACGATCCTCGGCGGCCTGCTCACCGGGCTCGGCCGACGTACCGCGGCGGAGTTCTCGTTCTTCATCGCGATCCCGACGCTGCTCGCCGCCACCGCCTACAAGCTCTGGGGCGCGCGCGACACGATGTCGATGGCCGAGTCGGAAACCCTGCTGCTCAGCAGCGTGGTCGCCTTCGCCAGCGCGCTGGTCGCGATCCGCTTCCTGCTGAAGTTCGTCAGCAACCACTCATTCGCGGTGTTCGCCTGGTATCGGATCGTGTTCGGCGGCCTGATCCTGCTGACCTGGCAGATGGGCTGGGTGCAGTGGTAGACGCAGGCAGCACCGCGAAACACGCATGCGCCAGGGCGGTAGAGTCGCTCCGCCGGATGAGTCTATGTCGCATGACGGGCAATGATGACGATGAGCACCAGAAATGAGACCAGCTGAATGCTGAAGAACGAGAACCTAACAGCCACGAAAGCATCGGTCTGCGCATGGGACACGTGAACCAACGACTGACAGATGCGGGCGATCAGGACGAGGGTGCATAGGGAATCTACCGCAACGCCATTGACGCCGATGGCGGACATCACCGAAACGATGGCTGCAAACACAGGCAGGTTTTCCACGCAGTTTGCGTGGGCGCGCGTGCCACGCCGATACCAGTCCTCGCCTTCGAGCTTATCGGAACGGAAAGAGGCGATCGGCGCTTTCCGGAACAGGATGTTGACCCAGCGATACATCCCCACGAATGCCATCAGCAGAATCAGCGTCCATGTGACGAATCCAAGCAGCATCCACATTGGTATGGTCATGGCTATCGCCCTGATCGAATAGTCGCCGTGTCGAGCGATTCGTCGCAGGCCGTCCGAGGACGGCCGGACGCCCCGTTTCGATCAGCCGCCCATGATCGGCGCCAGTGCAGCCTGAATCTGCGACATCTGGTTCGGCGTCGTCATGCTGGCGAGCAACCGGCCAAAGTGCGGGTGTTGAACTCCCGATATGATGTATTGCCAGCGGTAAGCAGCGAGCACGGAGGACTTGATTCGCGTGCTCTCTTCAACACTGAAGGGCCGTGCGAGATTGCGGATGAAGTAGTCCGCATCGGAGGCGGACTGTGCCTGGAGGATTCCGTCCACGGCAGCCACGAGGGCAATTAGATCGTTCACTGCCCGGTCACGCTGGGCCGGCAAGAGTTTCGCGTGTTCGTTCTTCCACTCCAGCTCGTCGAGTACGACGTGCTGGCTCTCATCCTTCCAGTGAAACTTGAAAACATCCCTGAACAGCGGGCACAGCTCTTCGCGCGGAGCAATGCTCTCGGCATAGTGCGACTGAACGAACAGTTCGATATGACAGGTGAGCGCCAGGACCGACCAGGTGCTCGCGGCAAGCACGGCAGCTGCCACGTCGTTTGGATTGGCCACCTGACGATAGCCCGCAGGCTGCTGCGAGCCGATCATCGCCTCCATGCGGCGGAACAACTCCTGGTGTTTGATCTCGTCATTCGAGAAACGCACCAGCGCTTCGAGCACGAGCTGGTCGCCAAGAATGTGGGCACGACCCTGGTCGAGCATCTTGGCGCTGATGAACCGCTCGACGAGTCCGAAGACATAGGCATACGTGCGGCCCTGAATCTGGCTGAGCAGGCGCGCCTCGTCCGCAGAGAGAAAGGCCAGATGTTCGATCTGCGTCAGCGCGTCGGGCAGGAACTTGCGCGAAAAGTCGAAGGTACGCCCTCGCAACAAATCGCGATCGATTTGCCATTCAGACTTCTTCGACGACGCGACAACCCTGGCGTATCGGGCGGCCTGGCCCGAACCAGGAGACTGGACGGCAGCAACGGCACTCATTATGGAATCCTCTCGTGTTGAGTGATCGAAAGTCGTTTCGATCGTGGAGTCTCGGCGAGTGCTAATCTATGGCTCGAGCTTCAGGCTTTGAATGCCCAGGGCGCCTGATCTCATGCTCGAGACTCCGGGCGAGGCTGACGGAGATGGATGCGTTTTCAGATGTCTTGCGAGTGACTCGGCTGTCGGGAGGCGTTTTTCTCGAGGCAGAGTTCACTGCACCCTGGTGTATCAGCGGGAAGATTTCCACGGATGACTGCAAGCCTTTCGTGGCGGAGCCGCGTCACGTCATCGCGTCGCATTTTGTCGCTGCTGGCAACATGCAGCTGCGAGTCGAGGGCGGTGAAGCCGTGGACGTGCGGGCAGGCGAGATCGTGCTGCTTCCGCACAATGATTTTCATGTCTTTGGCAGCGACCTGAGCGCTGCGCCCATTCCTGCGCGGGAGGTCATTCAGTCGCCGCCGGACAGTGGCATGGCCCGAATCAACTACGGCGGTGGCGGTGCATCGACGCAACTCCTGTGCGGATTCCTCGCCACCGATGCGCCCTTCAATCCGCTGCTCGCGGCATTGCCGCCAGTGTTGAAGTTGGACGTGCGTGCAACCGCATCGGGAGCCTGGATAGAGAGCTCATTTCGTTTCGCTGCAAGTGAGATCGCTGCGGGACACGTCGGCTCGACAACGGTAATAGCGAAGCTGTCCGAGCTCGTATTCATCGAGGCGGTGAGGCAGTTTGTCGCGAGCCTCCCCGCGGAGCGGCGAGGGTGGCTGGCAGGTTTACGCGATCCACAGATCGGGCGTGCACTCGCAGTGCTCCACGCCCGTCCAACAGAGGCATGGACAGCGGAAACTCTGGCGCTCGAAGTGGGCATGTCACGTTCCGCATTCGCGGAGCGATTCACCGCGCTGATCGGGCAGCCACCGATGCAGTATCTGACACTCTGGCGCATGCACGTGGCCGCTCAACACCTGCGCGAGGGACGCGGCAGCGTGGCGCAAGTCGGCTTTTCGATCGGCTACGAATCCGAAGCCGCGTTCAGTCGTGCATTCAAACGCCAGTTCGGCACGTCACCCGGCTCGTGGCGGAGGCAGTTGAGTTGACTTCGGGCCGGTCCTGACACTCAAGGGTCGAGCGGGAATTCGACGCCCTGCTCGCCCTGGAGTTCCGACTGTGGGAGGGTCGCGATCACACGATCCGCTGGTGGGGCCCGGAGGGATATACCTGCCTCGAGCTCAACTGGGAGCTGAAGCCGGGCCGGCCATTGCACGCCGCGATGGCCTCCGATGCGTGCCTTGCGCGTGCGCTGGGCGGTGGAAGAAACGAGCCTGCCCTATTCCGTGCGCCTCGTCTCGATCGGGCCGGAGCAGCACTCACCCGAGCATCTCGAGCGCCAGCCCTTCGGCCGGGCGCCGGCGATCGAGGAAGACGGCCTCACCCTGTTTGAGAGCGGGGCCATCGCGCTGTATATCATGGAGAAGGGCGAAGTCCGCCTGCCCAGGGAACGCTTCGGTCGCATGCGCGCGATCACATGGCTATTCGCTGCGTTGAACTCAGTCGAGATCGCTGTGCAGCGGCTCGGCGAAATCGACTTCTTCCACGCGAACGAAGCGTGGGCGAAGCAGCGGCGCCCCCCGGGTCGAGGCCTTCGCTCGCGACCGGCTGTCGATGCCGGCGAAGGCGCTGACCGACAGGGACTATCTCGAAGGCCGGTTCACTGTGGACGACTTGATGATGCTGGATGTGCTGCGCATCGAAGGACACACCGGGCCGGTGGACGAATACTCCATGCTGAAGGCCTACAGGAAGTGCGGTGAATCCCGCCCCGGGTTCCAGCGAGCGTTGGCCATGCAACTCGATAACTCCCGGCAGACTGCGTAGCTCGCGGATTCAGGCGTCGCGGAACGACGGCACCAGCGATCGGATCCAGAGCCAGGCGACCACGTAAGCGCTGGCGCAATACAGGAACAGCGGCAGATAGCTGTTGGTCGCCTGCAGCACACGCCCGGTGGTCTCGAGCATCAGGAAACCGCCGAGGTTGCCGAACAGCGCGCCGATGCCGACCACCGAAGCGACGAAGGCGCGCGGGAAAAGGTCGCCCGTCAGGGAGAACACGTTGGTCGAGAAGCCCTGGTGGCCGGCGAGCGCCAGCCCCACCAGCAGCGCCGCGCTCCAGTAGCTGGACATCGACAGCGCGAACGGCACCGGCAGCACCACCAGCGCGCACAGCAGCAGCGTCGTCATCCGTGCCCGCTGCAGGCTCGCGCCGCCGCGCATCAGCCGCCCGGGCAGCCAGCCGCCGGCGAGCGCGCCCATCGACGCCATCGTGTACACCAGCGCGATCGGCAGCCCCGAGGCCTGCATGCCGAGGCCATAGACCTTGTTCAGCAGGTCCGGCAGCCAGAACAGCATGAACCACCAGACCGCGTCGGTGATCAGCTTGGCGCCGGCGAAGGCCCAGGTGCGCCGCTGCGTCAGCAGGCGACCCCAGCTCGAGTCGTCGGCGCGGGCGACCGGTGCGCCGGTCGCGGCCACGAAGACACTGCGCTCCGCCGGCGGGTGACGCACGAACAGCCAGCCGATCAGCCAGGCGAAACCGATCGCGCCGGTGATCACGAAAGTCGCGCGCCAGCCAAACGCGGCCGCCAGCAGCGGAATCAGCAGCGGACTGGCGATCGCGCCGAGATTCGCGCCGGCGTTCATGAAGCCGAGCGCGAGCGAGCGCTGCGCGTCGCCGAACCAGACGCTGAGGGACTTGACCGCGGCCGGCGTGTTGGCCGCCTCGGCCGCGCCGAGCACGATGCGCGCAATCACGAAGTCGGCGACATTGCGCGCCAGTGCGTGCGCCATCGCCGCGGCGCTCCACACGGCGACCGCGATCGCATAGCCACGACGCAACCCGAGCTTGTCCACGGCCCAGCCGGCGCCGAGATAGGCGAGCGCGGCGGACAACTGGAACGCCGAGACGACGTGACCGTATTCGACGTCGGTCCAGCCGTAGACCTTTTCCAGCTCGGGCTTCAGGATCGCGATGATCTGCCGGTCGACGTAGTTGATCAGCGTCGCGACGACGACCAGCACCAGCACCCACCAGCGCAGCGGCGAGGCGGCCACCGGCGCAAGTGCCGCCGTGCCATCGGCCGCAGCGACCCCACGGCCCGTCTCGTTCACGACGCCGCGACCGCGGGCACGGGCGTCGGCTCGACCCGGGGCGGTGTGTGCAGCGCCGGGTACTTGCCGAGCGCCAGCAGCAGGAAGCCGCCGACGACGAACAGGCCCGCGGCCGTGTACAGGATCGGATCGTAGCTGCCCGCCGAATCGCGCACCCAGCCGTAGGCGAGCGGCGAAAGCGCCGAGGCGATGCCGAAGCCCATGTACAGCACGCCGTAGATGCGACCGTAGTGGGCCATCCCGAAATAGCGCCCCGCGAGGAACGCGATCAGGTCGGTCTCCGCGCCCGACGCGAAGCCGAGCAGGAACGCGCACATCACCGCAAGCGCGAACGACAGCTGGTCGCCGGCGAGCACGACGCAGGCCACCGCCGGCAGGCAGAGGATCGGCAGCGTCACCAGCGGCGCCCAGACGCGATCCAGCAGCAACCCGGTGATGATGCGGCCCGCGAAGATCGAGACGCCGAACAGGCTCATCACCACCGCCGCCTGCGAATCCACGAAACCCTTCCCCTTCAGCATCATCGGCATGTGCACGAGCGCGCCGCCATAGGCGAACGACACCATCAGGATCGACACCAGCAGGATCCAGAACTGCCGGCCCGCCAGGCATTCGCGCAACGTGAAACCGCCCAGCGCGAGCTTGCCGTCCGCGCCCACCGCGTTGAGCTCCGGCGGCCGCTCCTCCGGCCGTGGCTCGCGAAAGAAGGCGAGCCCGATCGGCAACGCGAGGGCGAGCGGCAGCAGCGCCAGTACCGGATAGGCGCCGCGCCAGCCGAACTGGTGGATCAGCGCCACCGTCAGCGGCGGCAGCACGATCGCCGAGAGGCTAGTGCCGACCAGCGTGAGCCCGAGCGCCAGCCCGCGATTGCGGAAGAACCAGAGGTTGACCGCGCGCGACCAGGTGATCGGCGTCGAGCCGATGCCGACCAGCCCGACCAGGAACCACATGAAATAG
>Ga0315287_10005339_pt1 | contig 12659 bp, 6 predicted proteins | sample YL17G11_0_MG_FD_205037 | JGI IMG/M metagenome (GOLD analysis project Ga0315287, IMG submission 205037) | Sediment microbial communities from Yellowstone Lake, YNP, Wyoming, USA - YL17G11_0 | ecosystem: Environmental > Aquatic > Freshwater > Lake > Sediment | place: USA: Wyoming | collected...
GAAAAAGGAAAAGAACTTGAATCCTTTGAATTGTTCTATGATCTCCACCGGGCCCAGATCAACCATGCTTTTAACCAGATCCGGGCCATTCGTCCGGAGGTTGGCCCGCTTGAATTCTGTTTCAAAATCATTGATGGGATAAATTTGCTGGCCGGATATGATTTTAAAAAATTCAACATCCTGAACTTGTCATTGACGATCAAAGCCACTCTGCCTGACGCGATTGTTAAAGAAAAAGAACTAAGCGAACAGTTACTGGGGATTAAAACGGCGATGCTCCTATTCCATATCGGAGAAATCCCATCCAGGCAAATCTCCTCTGCCCTGGCCATCGAAGCAGTAATTTATTTAATCGCCGAGCTTTTCGAAAAAGAAAAAAAACCTTCCACAATCGATCTTCTCAGCCAGGGCGCAAATTTCTCCGCTTTTATTGAGGGGCTGCGTTCACTTTTTTCTTTTTATAAAAAACGGTTGGAAAGACTAGAAACATCTGAAAAGATTAAAAGCGAAGAAGCTGCTCTGGCCCAGAAGAGAAAAATCGAGCGCCAGGAAGAACGCTGGATCGAAATTGAAATTGAAGAAGCAGGTATTACCCTGCGCATCGAAACCAATCGAGCAGAAGAAATCCAATTTGTGGAGAAAGGAAAGACCACAGACAAAATACTGCTGGCTCAAATCTTGATTGAGATTGGAAAATTGAATGAACCGGTAACGGAAAAAACTGATCTCAAAGCGCGAAAAATATCCGAGAGAACCTTGCTCTCCAGTCTTCTGCTTAATACTGAGGCTGGGAAAGCCATCGCACCCGAGCTGCTCGGCCTGGCCGATCAGTTCTTTGCCTGTCACAAAGCCGAAGCGCAATCCGTAGAAATGAGAGCCTTTCTTTCCAGCCTATTGAGCGGCTTAAAACAGCTCGCTATGGCCGATAAACGCTGGCTCTCAAATCCTGAAGGTCAGACCGCTCTCCTGCAGGAGATTAAAAGCTCTTCGCCCCAGAAACAAATTGATTTTATCGAAACCGCCTATCGCTGGGGCAAACTAGTTGAAGCGCTGCAATCTGCGCCAGAAGAAACCGTACCAAAAGCGGTTAAAATCGACATCAACACTTTTCTAGCAAATTATAGCGGCGAACGCAGCGAAACCCTGAAACAGTTAACCGAGCCGGGAGGGCTGGAAGCTTTCGCCATCGGCTATCAACAAATTATCAAGGAAGAGATGAGCTTTGACGCCTTTGTTGAGCGTGAATTTAAAAGCGCTCGAGCAGCTCGCACCACCCTGGGAGCGACCTATCCTTCACCCATCAAGAGCCTGATCGCTGCCGGCAATCTTTACCAACAAGTGAAAGACCTCGCCGAAAGCGATAACCGCGGGGAAGAATTCCAGGCGATCATTGCCCAGCTGGTTAATGATTCGGTTTATTCTTCCGTAACCTTCAGGATTACACTGGATAAATTTAACGTCATCCAGAACGCGATTACTAGCGCCAATCCCAACATCATCAGAGTTATGATTTCAATTTATGACCAGCATAAGTCGCGCCCGCTATCGGATACGGCGGCAAACACCACCAAAGATTTCATCTACAGCACATTGCTGCAAATGGCCCAAACCGCTCCTCTACGGATGATCCCGATCCTGCTCTATAGCTTGGCCTTAAAATCGGCCGAGAAAACGCAGGACCGCTTCGCTCTAGCGGAAGGGATCGAAGCCAGTATTATCCAGGAGATCCCGGAATCGATAAAACATGTCATCACTTTTTACGATCGCCTTATCACCACCTCTCCCCAACCCGGCTTTTTCGCCCGGCTGTTCAATTCCAGTTCGGCCAGGGAAGAAAAAAAGATCCGGGCGCTGGAAGAGCTGCTGGCCCGGATTATTGCCAATACCAGCCACCACTTAGAACTGATCGATTTTCTAAAGTCGGATCCCTCTGCTCTATTTAAATGGGGCAGTTACCTTATCCGAACCATCTTCAATCATTATCAAAACTCCAGCCCCAGCACTGCTTTGCAATTGGAAGAGGAATATTATTCCCAGACCATTAATGCCGCTATTAAATTGACCGATCAAGAAAGATCCGCCAGCCGGCTGATGATCGAAGTAAAAAGTTTGACCGAATCAAACCCGTTTCGCACCCCTCCGAGCAAAAAAGAATACATCGCCTATCAAAAAAACATAATCGCGCTGGCGATCAGAATTCTGGTACTGGAAGACCAGCTGCGGGCAGAACGTTTCGCAGAAGCCAAAAAAGAGCTGGAAAATCTTTTAGCCGCCGCGCGGGCGGCTAATCTTAAGATCGCCTGGGCCCATTACTTGATAAGTTACGTCTATGCCGGAATATTAGAGAAATCCGCTACCGCAGAAAATAAAGACCTGCTCTCATCCTTGATCGGCAATCCGGAGAACGGCCACAGTCTGATCAACCTGAAGACGGTTGAGAAAGTTATTCGAGACGAAATCTTTACTGCCTTGGGCAAAGACTATAAAGACCTGGCAATGAATAACTTGCTGCCCGAGATCCTACTTTACGGTTTAATCATCTCTCGAGTAGAAGCCCGCCGTTCGATCGCCGCCCGGATCATTTCTGTGCTGCGAGAGAACCAAAAGCTGTGGGAAAACCTACTGCTGGCGCTGGAGGATCAGGAACAGGAGAAAGTTTCCGGTTTCATTGACCGGCTTATCATCGAGGCTAAAAAAGCCGCTTGCGTTATGCCTGATCCCAACCAGAAGCTTCGGCTGGTGAAGGATTCATTCCCTTTCGCGGAAGAAAATCTGAAGAGCGCTCTGAAGAAAACAAGTCTTTAATTCAAACTGAGCATTTCATCCGCGGCGCGGATGACCGCTACCCGGCGGCAGCCCAGCCGGTTAACCGCTTTCACATTTGACCGATTGATCCCCCCGATTGCCACCACCGGAATCTTAACTGATCTAATGACCCGCTTGAGCAGATTTAATCCAACCGGCTTATTCAAAGCTTTACTCGGAGTGCGAAAGATCGGACCAACGCTGATATAATCCGCCCCCAGCCGCTCCGCCTTTTTGGCTTGTTGAAAACTATGGGTAGAGAGCCCGATAATCTTTTCCTTTCCGATCTTGCGGCGGATGCTTTTGAGCTCTATTCCCGCTAGATCTTCTTGCCCGAGGTGCACTCCATCCGCCCCTACTTCTTCAACCATATTCCAATAGTCATTCAGAATAAATACAATCCTTGCCCGCCTGGTTATGGCGGAAAACTTTTTCGCCAACTTAAAATAATCATTTTTACTCATCCGCTTATCTCGCAGCTGGATGATCTTTCCGCCCTTAGCGACAACTTTTCGCAAAGCAGCCAGATGATTAAATTGCGGATCAGTAACCACATAAACCTCAAAATCGAGTTTTTCATTCTTTAATATTTCCGGAGCGATCTTTTTTTCCCAATCATATAACCCGAACCGCAGCCCTTTAAACCGTTTCCCATACTCTGGACCGATCAACTTGGAAAACTCTTCCAGGCAGCGCAGCGCTTCTTGCGCCCGTTTGCAATTAGCCTGAAAGATGCTGGTCAAACCGTCCCGTTTCTTTTCGGAATGGGTATAAAATTCTTTTCCAATATCGCGCTCGGCTGCACGGTTGACTAATAAACGTTCGCTGGCTGAAATTTCGATCTTTTTTGCAATTTTAGCCAATTCTCCACGCATTCTTTTTAAAGCCAGCGCCGATCGATTATCTTCCAAAACAAAACGGCAGATTTCTTCCACCACCCGGATCCCTTCCGCCGCCCGATTGGTATTGACATCAATTATTCTCAATATTTTTGATTTTTTCGTCATCGCGGCTACATTACCTTTTCGGTCCACTGCAGCGGGTCAACCCGGAGATCATGGACCGACATCCCCCAGTGCAGATGGGGACCGGAAGATATTCCGGTATTTCCCGACAGGGCGACCAGCTGGCCTTTGGTAATTTTATTTCCCGGCCGGGCCAGGAATTTTGAAAGATGAAAATAGAGCGAAAATACTCCCTGTCCATGATCGATCACCAGCGTGCCGCCAAAGGCGGTCAGCTTATCCGCAAAGACCACCGTCCCATCATTGGCGGCAGAGACTTTTGTCCCCAGCGGCACCGCCAGATCCATTCCCCGGTGCTGGCTGCGCGGCCGGCGATTGACATATTCTTTGGTGCCGAACAACATTGACACCTCGCCACTCACCGGCAAAGTAAATTCGCCCTGCCAGGCCTGTTCAGGTGTTTCAACCATCAATACTTTTTCAACCCGCGACCATTCGTCCGCGATCAAATCTTTCGCTTGCAGCAATTTGTGCTTGGCCGGCTTAAGCCAAAATGAAACTTTCGGAAAGGTCTTTTTTTTAATCAGCAGTATTTGATTGATTTCTTCCTGCCCGCCGCTCGCATTTTTCAACACAACTTTTAAATCGTATCCCCCGGGCTTCTGTTCCGGGGGAATACCAACAATCGCCCGTAAACCATAACCGGCAATTTTTCTCCCCAAAAAATGGACCGCTATTATCTTAACACCCGACTCCGGTTTAACTTTGACTTCAAAACATCTGCCCGGCTGGGGGTACTGCGAGATTAGGAAAATATCAGAGGCTGCAAAAGATGCCTTCCCTATTATTAATAATATAACTAAAAGAATTAATCTCTTCATAAAAGCATTTTATCATACCGGCACAGCTTTAGAAATATTTTTCATCTTTACTAAATGTTTTATAATGCTATAATCACTTCACTGTGTTGCTTTTTATCGCGATTTTAATAATTCTACTGGAAGCTTTTTTCCTTTTCTTCCTGCGCGATCCGGACCGCATCCCTCCCGAAGGAGATCTTTTCCTCTGCCCCGCTGACGGAGTGGTCAAAGGCGTGGTGCAAGAAGACGGCTGGGACAAAATCGTTATTTTTATGAACCCGCTTAATGTCCACGTTCAATGGGTCCCTTATCCCGGCAAGGTCGTTTCGGTCGAAAGGGTCAAGGGACCGGCCAAAGCCGCCCATCTGACCGACGCCGCTAAAAATTGTCAGGTCGTTACCACTATCGAAACCAAAATTGGCAGAATAATCGTCAAACAGATCGTCGGCATATTGGTCAGGAGAATCCAGACTTATGTCCAGCCCGGCAGTGAAATAAATCCCGGCCATCGCTTCGGCCGCATCATTTTTGGCTCAAGGGTCGAACTCTGGCTGCCGCAAGGCAAAGCCGACATCCGGGTAAAGAAAGAGCAAAAAGTATTGGCAGGAAAGACGGTAGCCGCAATACCAAAGTTATAAGGACATTTAAGTGGATAACGCTTCCTCTCCCAATAGCCAGCGCGCGAATGGACCGCCTGCCAAGCCACCACTTATCAATGCTAATTTGCTTTCCGGAGCGAGGCTGCTCCTAACCCCACTACTCTGTTATCTGCTTCTAATCGGCAGCCAACCAGCCAATATTGCGGGATTCATCCTTTATATGCTAATCGGCGCGACCGATTATTTCGATGGGAAATTAGCCCGCAAATATGGAACTACCAAATTTGGATCGTTATTGGACAACTTCAGCGATAAGATCTTTCTCGTTCTATTTTTTGGCACATTAGGCAAGCTAGCTTTGATCCCTTATTGGATCGTCATATTGATTATTATGCGCGATCCTATCATCTGCAGTATCAGGTTCTTAAGCTATCTAAAAGGGTTCGATATAGAAGTGGAAAAGATCGGTAAATATAAAACAGCCATTCAGATGTTCGCTGGCGGATATATCCTCTGGGTGGGACTCTTCGGCGATCGATTTTTTGCCCTCCCGGGTATGGCCTTGGTTGCACTGGCCGGATGGCTCTTGTTTATCATTTATTGCTTCAAGGGGGAATATAGACTTAGGTTGTTAACTTTTGCGCTCATGACCTCCCTGACTTATTTAACCAGATACCATTTATCCAGCGAGACAGCCAATTATATATTTGCATTGATCGTGCTGATCTTCACCTGGCTAAGCGCCCTCCATTACATTTTTCTCTTTATGGTTAAATTTCCGGCGGGAAGCGGGAAGATCGGTCTCCGCTGGTGGATCATCAGCTTTCTGGAAAGTTATCTCTTTCCGTTTTCCATTTTGTTCTTCTTAAGCAGCAAGACCGTATTTTTCTGGCTGCCTTTAGCCGTCCTTTCCGTTGAGTTCTTATCTTCGGCCTGCAATTACATTGTGGCATCGCAGGATTCAATTCGCCGGGCGGGTGAACCAATATTAAAACTTAGCTTTCAATACGCTTTACTGGCATTAATCATGGCCAAGAATTGGTTCCCTTCCTACCTCCCCCCCTTCTTAAATTCCTCGTTAAAATTCGATTTTAATCTGTTATTAATAACGACCATTATTTTTTTTGTTTCGGTTCTTTTCCAGCATCATAAATTGATCATGGAACACATGATGCTGGAATAAATCCCTACTCTTGTTTTGGGAGAAAAAAAATAAAATCGGATTGTTTTCTAAAAGCGAAATCGGTATAATAAAATGGAAATGCAGCAATTATCGATAATGGGCAACAATAATAATGTCAGATAAAGATCCCAGGATCAAAGATTTAGAAGCCGAGAGTATCTGGTATTTTATCAAATTACCCGATTATTTGAGTCTTGCCTCAATTGCTTGTTCGATCTATTCGATTATCAATTCTTTTAACAATAATTTCGGCCTGGCAGCATCGCTAATTGTAGCTTCGGCTGTTTTTGATGCCTTTGACGGAGTTGTCGCCCGCCTGATCCACCGCACCGGTAATTTTGGGGTGGAATTGGATTCGATCGCCGATGTGGTCGCTTTTGGTGCGGCTCCCGCTATCTTGGGCTATTGCATGGGACTGGACCACCCTATGGAAGTGATGTTGCTGGTGGCCTTTGTGCTGGCCAGCGCCATGCGCCTGGCCCGTTTTAACATTTTAAAAGTCAGGGGACATTATTTTATCGGCATGCCGACCACCGCTAACGGTTGGTTGATCCCGCTGATCTATCTGATCCTAACCTCGATCAATGTTGAGTGGCCGATCGCCCAGCTGATTTATCTGCTCTGGTTCGGATTTTCTACTATTCTAATGATATCAATTTTAAAGGTGCCTAAGCCGAAGATCGGATAATTTATTGTTCATCCGTTCCGCCTGCAGCATAAAAATCTCGATTTTAGATTGAATGAGCTGGGGGAAAGCATTCCCGTCAGTTTCGATATATAAATAAGGCAACGTGGTTATCCCCTCCGGATATTTCTTTGCTGATCTGTTATTGCTGCTTTTGATCTTACCAGCCAGGGTCATTTCCTTTCTCAAGATCGATTCCGCTAATCTCGAAGGCATGCAGGCAAATGGCCCGATCGAAACAACTCCGCAAGCCTCATCCATTATTCCCCGTAAGGCTGATCCCACGGTGAGAATCCCCTCCCCGATCATTTCTTCCGACATCAAATGCCGCGCCGCACCCATTGTTTCTCTGATCCTGATCATTTCTTTCCGAACCAAACCGGACTTTGCCATCACGGCTTTGACTATTTTCTCGATCAGCTGCTGAATTTGGTCAACCATCGCCATCTTGATCTTGTCGCCGGGCCTGATTCGGATCGCTCTTGAGCCGGAATAAACCAGATAATTACAATAATAAAAATATTCTCCCACCGGCGCTGGGACTACCAGGAATCCTTTCTCCGACAACTGTTTGATCAGATCAACCCGGGAAAACTCTTCCCGGCGGACAAACACTTCACCCACCAGAGCGATTCTCTTCGCCTTTTCGAGCGGTTGCTGCAATTTGATCCGGCTCAATCCCTTAGCTATTTTTGGCAGCTGGCACAGTGCTCTCAAAGCTGAATGTTTTTCATATACCGCTACATATTCTTCCCATTCCTGGTTGAGGATCTTTAATCCTTGCTCCTGGTCCTTGGCTAGCGTGATAACGGCATTTTCCGCTTCCTGCATCAGGTCTGAAACGAGGCACCCAATCCAAGCTTTTAGGAGAAAACCCAGCCCTAAATCAGTATATCCGCTCTCGTCCGTCATAGATAAAAGGCCGATATCTTTTAGCCCGGCAGCGCTGATAATGGTCTTTAACTTCGCGGCATATTGTCCCTGCCGGCAAGGGCCGCCACCGGTCGGCATGAAAAAGATCATTTTACGTTTTCGATCGCGGTGTTCTTTTTCATATTCCAGCATGGAGCCGACCGTCAGGATCAGCGGCAGACACTCCTTGCCGGTGGTTGCGCTTTTACCGTACTTTAGAGTTTTCTCGGTTGGGACCGAGCAAGCTACGGAATTAATTCCGTATGAGCGGAAAAGCGCCGCCAGCATTTGGGAGCCGAATCTTCCCATGGAAGGGATAACCACTTCAACCTGATCGGAAGGTAAACTATATTTGCGCCCGTTATCATCTACCAGCATGTTCTGCCCTTTTATTTTTACAACCTGCAGGGGCGCTCGGTATTTATTCCCACCCTCATCCGGCTTGTTTTTATTTAATGCAAGATAATTATTTATAATATCCAGGGCGGCATCAATCCGGGTATCGATGCCAATATCCGCCGTGTGACTATCAAGTTCTAAGGTTAAAGAAGGTTTTGAGCCCATTATTTCTCTAAAATAGCTGATCAGCAGTGAGTCTGGGCCGCACGAAAAATTAGTGATATAAGTCCCGAATAGCTGCTTTTGGCGCTTTATAAAACGGGCGGCTTTCATGATCTGCTGGCCGACATACCAGTACATGTTTTCATAGCCTTCTTCCCCATCGCAGGGAAGAAAATCATGCGGCAGGACGGTGATTCCCTGCGAAGCGAATTTGCGCGGTATTCCCATGTTGGCTTCTTCCATAAAAGCGTTGTAGGGCCGCCCAAAAATAACCATGGCCCGCTTTCCCGGATCAGATTCAATTTCAGCCAGCGCGGCTCTCCCGATCGCTTTAAATTCCTGCCGCATAGCACTCAATTGTTCCCAGGCAAAATAATAAGCGGCCTCCGCCTCCGGCCTTTCTTTCCCCAACTGCTTCGCCATCTCTACGAATATTTGTTTTACTTCTTTCTCACCTTGGGAAAAATTTATCACCGGCGCGATGATTTCCGGCAGCTGACAGTCATTAAAAGCTGAACGCAGATAGTAGCCCTCCGCCTGGGCAAAAACACAGGGTCGCTTATAATTTTTTTCTAAAGGGTCATCCATCTCAACAATATGCGGCAGAAAGATATAATCGGTCCGTTGGTTGAGCAGGTTTTGGAAAAAACCATGGCTGATCTCGGCCGGGTAACAAAAAGCGGATTCTATTTTGTCCATTCCTTCTTTTTCGATTTTATCTGACAAAACCACTTTAAATCCGAGTTTGGTAAAAAAATTATAATAAAGCGGGTAAAGCGTGTCGGTCATGAAGGTTTTCATGATGCCGATGGTCCGGCCCCCGCCCGCGGAAAGAGAAACATACTTTTTGAATACCAATTCCTGCCGCAGCTTAACATAATCGGCAGCGGTTTTAACTGCTCCTTTTTTGCGCTGGTTATAATAGCGGCTGCAGGCCCCGCCGAAAGCGAATTTTTGGCCGGCGACCTGAAAGACCGCGATCTCGCATTTGCGGTCGCATTTCTCTTCGCCTCCGGGGCAAGTGAATTTTTGCGTATTGGTAAATTCCCGGCTGATCAGATCGTCCAGATCAAACATCTTTTTATCCACTAATCCCAGCTCAATCCTTTTTTTCAGCTCAAGCGCCACGCCAAATGCTCCCATCAAGCCGGGTTCGGGAGGAACAATAATTTCTTTATTAAGCAATATCGACATGGCCAGCGGAACCGCAGAGTTATAACAAACCCCGCCCTGCATAAAGATCTTTTTCCCGACCGGGCGGTTTCCCTTAACCCGGCTGATGTAATTCTGACAGATGGAATAAACCAGGCCGGCGACCACATCCGCTTTCGCCATGCCCTCCTGCAAAGCGGTTTTTAAATCGCTCTGAATAAAGGCCGAGCACTGGTCGTTAAAGTTGGGGGGATTGGTCCCGCTCAGGGCCATAGCCGAGATAGCACGATAATCAATAGCGAGGCTTTCCCGGGCTGATTCTTCGAGGAATGAACCGGTTCCGGCTGAACAGGCCTCGTTCATATAATAATCGCTGGCGATCCCGTTGGTCAAAAAGGTATATTTCGCATCCTGGCCGCCGATTTCCAGAATGGTATCCACTTCTTTATCAAAATAGGCCGCCGCGGCCGCGTGAGCAATGATCTCATTGATCACTCCTCCAGTAAGCGCGTGCAACCCGACAATTTGCCTGCCCGATCCGGTAACTCCCAAAGCAACTATCTTATAATCAGTCTTAAGCTTGGCTTTGAGTTCACGATAACAATTTACCGCCGCTTCGACCGGCGCGCCGTTGGTGCGCAAGTATATTGAAGCCAGAATAGCGTTATCTTCTAATCGCAGCAGGACTGCTTTGGTTGTAGTTGACCCGACATCCAGGCCAAGAATACAAGTATCCCCATCATGGGCCATCACCGGCTCAATGCTTTTGAAGCAGACCCGATCAGAACTCTGGCTGAGAGCCGGCAGAAAAGAATATCGCGGCCCTTCAATTTTAAACAGCGACTCGTTTGAAAACGGGACACCTCTCTCCAGGCCGATCAGGCTGGCTCCCAATGCCTCAAAATAGGTCGCTTGATCAGGCAGATGGAGATTGGGATATTTTTCCTTCAAGTATTTAATGACCGTATCATTCCGGCAGACTCCGCCGATCACCAGCGCGGCGTTAAATTTTTCTTTCGCCAGCAGTTCAATGATCTTATTAGCTATCATCCGGCACAGCCCCGCGACCACTTCTCCCTTTGAGAGCCCTTTATTTAAAGCATGGGTACAATCACTCTTACAAAATACGCTGCACCGGCCCGATACCGGATAGGGACTCGCTTCTTTTGCCAGGGCAATCGCGATATCGATATCGAGGTCCATTCTTCTTATTTGCTGCAGAAAGAATTCGCCGGTTCCAGCCGCACATTTGCTCCCGGTCACAACATTGATAATCTCCCCCGACTGATTCAAGTGATAAACCAGAAAGTTTTCACTGCCCAGACTGGCTACCGCATCATATTTTCCAGGCAGATCGAGATATTTAAAGGCCGCTTCTACCGCTTCCGGCTCTGCGATGGATAATGCGTTACACAAGTGGCGCGCAGCTCTTCCCGTGACCGCAACCAAACAATCAGAGCAATTGTGCTGCGCAAAATATTCTTTTAATTTAGATCCGGGATCGCCGTTGTGCGGCATTGATTGACAGGATACCATTTTGATAGCGGAACCCTCTGTTTGCACAGTAACAAACGAAATGGTTGAGGCTCCGATGCAAATTCCTAAGGCTTTTTTCATATCCGGCTTTTTATTATATCATTTTCTACAAACATAACCGAATAAACAATTTGACGCCCATGTTATAATAAAATAGTGAACGGCATCCATTCGTTTCATATCCCGGTAATGGGGACATGTTTTACCATTGATAGCGCGATTAAAGTCGGTAAATACGGCATCGCTTCGGTGCTGGCTCTGGCCGATGATAATTTAATCGAAAAGATGCGCCGTTACTATTGCGGCCTCTATCAGCAAGAGTACGTCCCGATCAAACGGGAAGATAATGACTGGCGCGCCCGGCGGATTACCGCTTATCTTAATCTTCTCAATCTGATCGTAAAGCAACAATTTGAAGAGCTTAAAGTTTCCCCCTTCGAACCCGGCAGCGAGGTTACCAGATATTTTGAACTATTGGAAGACCGCTCGGCTCTGAAAACATTATATCTGCAAATGCTCGAAACCACCGATAATAACCAACGGGCAAACCGGCAGCAAGAATTAAGAAGCCTGATTCAACCCGGACCGATCGATGTCAATATCATGACCAAACTGGACCGGCTACATTATGACCAGAACGGCAAACCGCTCTCTTTTGAATATGCCGAAGCCCACGCTGCCCTGCGGGGCTATGCCAACAGCTCACTTTCTTCATCTATCATTTTCTCTGCGGGACTGAATCGATCTTTGTTCGGTTACATCAGTAATTTCCAGGACTTTCAGGCCGATGAAGCGGGAGCAATCAAGAAAAAGATCGTTATCAAAGTAAGCGATTACCATTCCGCTTATGTTCAGGGAAAATTCCTGGCAAAAAAAGGGGTGTGGGTCTCTGAATATCGGATCGAATCCGGCCTCAATTGCGGAGGACATGCTTTTGCCACGCCCGGTTACCTTTTAGGTCCGATCCTGGAAGAATTCAAACGTAAAAAAAACAATTTCATCGATTCGCTTTTTCTGATCTACAATCAAGCCCGGGCGGAAAACGGCAAAAAAACCTTTAGCCAGCCGCATCCGGTGCGCATCACTGCTCAGGGAGGGGTTTGCAGCCATAACGAACATCAGCTTCTATTAGATTATTATAAAGTCGACTCGGTCGGCTGGGGAACTCCCTTTCTGCTGGTACCGGAAGCATCCACGGTTGACGGGGATACGCTGGAAAAGCTGAGAAAAGCCGGCAAGGATGATCTCTATCTAAGCTCGGTCTCGCCGCTGGGTGTGCCTTTTAACAATCTCCGCAATTCCTTAAGTGAGATCGGCAAACAGGAAAAAGTGAAAAGCGGAAAACCAGGTGCCGTTTGCTATAAGGGCTACCTGGTATCAAACACCGAATTCACCAAAATA
>Ga0315287_10005340_pt1 | contig 12657 bp, 11 predicted proteins | sample YL17G11_0_MG_FD_205037 | JGI IMG/M metagenome (GOLD analysis project Ga0315287, IMG submission 205037) | Sediment microbial communities from Yellowstone Lake, YNP, Wyoming, USA - YL17G11_0 | ecosystem: Environmental > Aquatic > Freshwater > Lake > Sediment | place: USA: Wyoming | collected...
GAGCGGGAAGACGGGCTGATCATTTTCTTTGCTCCCGGAACGCGCACGATGAAGCTGTGCTCGTTCGACGGCCGCAGTAGAAAACAATCAGCCCGTCTTCCCTGGATGTGGGTAAGAAGAAGGGCGCGCGGCCTAAGAAGGCCCTCGTTGGAGGCGCGCACGTTGAGAGCAGAACCGCCTCAGCCCATTGTTTAAGGGGTGAGGAGAGGGAGAAGAGATTTTTCGAAGTGCTCGCTGAGTGCGCACGCAAGAATGATTGAATGGTGAAATTATGGGCGGTGCTCCCTCAATGCGCGCAATCGAAACACACCCAGGCCCTACCTTTTTATTTTAAGTGTAAGGGAGTGGGGAACGAACAAACCTGGGGTATTAGGTTTTTGAGGAATACGGTGAGGAATACGGTGGCAGGAACCGTTTTCTTAGGTGAGGAATACGGTGGCAGGAACCGTTTTCTTATGTGAGAGCGTGGGGCGTCAGGATTTTGGGGCTGAGGCGGTGGGGATTTCTTCGACGCGGATGGTGTTGGCCCACTCGGCGACGAGAGGGTCTCGTTCATCCATCTTCATCCCTGCATACTTCATGAACATCTGCGGGCCTTTGCGGCGACGCCAGGTGAGATAGCTGAGGAAGTGTTCCCGGCAGATGCTGTGCGTGCCGGCTGGGGCATACACTCTTGCTTGGCAGCCTTTGATTAGGCAGGTTAGATCGTGCATCACGTACTCCGTTTAGATAAGCAGTATGCCGGACGGATGGGCTGATTATCAATCAGCCTGACCTTGACGCGTCGCTCTTGTTCCGGTAAGCCATTCCACACGATGCAGCTGTTCCGTCTGCTCTTCCTTCTTCTTGCCTTGATACCCGCTGTGTTCAGCTGCGTATCAGCGTCCCGTGAAGGGCTTCCCCCCGGGAGTCCCTTTGCCGAGAGCGTGCCGCCTCTTGCTGCGACAGGCGCGAATCCGCTACCTCAAGGCAGTGCGGTCGGAGACGTCACGAGCCAATCGGCGCTGTTGTGGCTCAGGACAGAGGGTCCCCAGGCGGTGCAAATTGAATGGGCATCGGTTGCGGCTTGGGAACTCATGTCGAAGATGGCGACGATCCGATCGCCGGCTCCTCGAACGGCGGTATTTGTCACCAGTGCCGACTCCGACTACATCTTGACGATTCCCCTGGATGGCCTCGCCTCCGCGACGCGCTATCGCTATCACGTATTGGTCGGCCAAGCGCAAGGAGAGGCGCTGACGCTGGGGGCGCGCGGGGAGTTCACGACCTTGCCGGATGCCGCTTATTCGGCGCCGGTGACCTTCGCCTGGAGCGGCGATCTGGGTGGCCAGGGGCGCTGTAGGCGTGGCGCTGCCGGTTACCCCATCTTCGATGTGATGCGCGACCAGCAGCTCGATTTCTTTCTGTTTCTCGGCGATACGATGTACAGCGACAGCATGTGTCCGTCTCCTCCGAACGAGCCGGGAGCCGACTTTCTCGCGACGAATCTGGCCGAGTACCGTGCACGTCATCGCTACCAACGGGGTGCGGAGGCGCTCCGGCGGTTTTTGGAGACCACTCCAGTCTATGCGATATGGGACGACCATGAAGTGCGGAATAACTTTGCAGGACCTTTTGAAAGCCAGATGCCGGTCGGGCGTCAGGCTTTGCGCGAGTATTGGCCAATCCGCGTGGCGTCTGACGATCCTCAGCGGCTCTATCGAACGGTGCGTGCCGGGGCAGATCTCGAAGTGTTTATTCTGGATACGCGGCAGTATCGGAGCCCTAATGCCGATCGGGATGGTCCGGCAAAGACGATGTTGGGAGAACAGCAGCTTCAATGGTTGCTGAGCGGGCTTACCGAGTCAACCGCGACGTGGAAAGTGATTGTAACTAGTGTGCCGCTGTCCATTCCGAAGGGAGGAGGCGCAAGCGTCCCCGGGAACGACGGCTGGGCAGGTGGGCCGGACGGCACCGGATTCGAGCGTGAGCGGCAGGTGATTGTGGACATCATTCTCGACCGGAGGGTAAAGAACGTGGTGTTCCTGGCCGGCGATGTCCACTATGTGCAGGCGAATGCGTACGATCCGAACGGTGACGGGATTCCTGACTTCCATGAGTTTGTCGCTGGTCCGTTGTCCGCCGCGCCAGGTCGACTGACGCCGGCCAGTGCGGGATTACGCCCGACCACATTGATCAATGAAGGCGGGTACATGAATTTTGGTCTGATTCGAGTCACGAAGTCCTCATTCGATGTGACAGTCCTCGACGAGGCTGGTGCCACGAGGTTTTCACATCATCTGTCCGCCAAGTAGCCACCACCGTCTTTTGCGAAGATCCTCTTGATATCGGGGCGGGTGGCCAGTTACGGTACATATTCCGCTGTGCGGGTGATCGAGGCCCAGACGAGGTGCGTGATGCTGTTGCAGCTGATTTCCGTGCTGGGTGCTCTGATGGTGCTGTCGGCCTATGGCCTGCTTCAGGGAGGGGTCTGGCGTGAACTGAACGCGGGATACCTCGCGCTGAACATCGTCGGGTCGTTGCTGCTGGGGATCGTCGCGATTGTGGATCAGCGGGTCGGATTCATTTTCTTGGAGTTTGCGTGGGCCGGCCTTGGATTGGTCGGCGTCGCCAGAGCCGTGAAGGCCAGGCATACCGCGAGTTAACACGGTTCGGATGAAAGGACTACACACATGGCAGGGTTGATATCGGCAGATGAGATTTTTGAAAAGGCTCACAATGCCGCTGCGGCTGCGACGGGGCTTGATGAAAAGCCCATGCAGATCGATTACCCGGTACTAAAAGAAAAGATCCGCGCAGCTTTAGGGGATCGCAAGGTTGCGCTCTGCCACATCAACAAGTTTTTGCCGGAGGGCTACGAAGATCAGGGGCGCTTTAATCTAGTGTTGCTCACTGCCGGCAACGTGCTGTTCGACATGGTCATCGGCGATTCGTATTTTCGCTACGACGTGGTGTCGGTCGGTCAGTTGGACAAAGTTCAGGTGATCGATGCGATGTGGGACAACAAAGAGAAGCGCCGCGAAGAACCGTTCCTGAGTCTTCGCCTGATGCATGCCGAGGAGGCCCACCTCTTGCTGGCGCTGGATGATGACGAGCGGATGAGCCTGCTAGCTTTCGCCAGTGCGGTGGCAGCGGTCCGGAACCCGGAAAACTAACGTGGCAGGATGCTGAAAAATCCCGCCGCTTCTTGGAAGGTTAAGGCTGAGGCCAAGGCTGAGATGAAGAAAGTCAGATCTTCGCTCAACCTTGACCTCGACCTCAGCCTACCTCACTCATTGCGGGATCAGGCGCGACGGTAGAAGGGGAGCGCCTTGACCGTCGCGTCGTGACGCGCGCCATCGACATCAATGGTGAGGTTGGTGCCGGGGGCTGAAAATTCCCGGAGTGGGAATGCCAGGGCGATAGGAGTCTTGAGCTGTGGTGAGTGCGTGGCACTGCTGACCCAGCCGACTTCCCGATCTCCGCTGAATATCTTGGCGCCCTTCGGCGGGATGACCGAGCCATTCATGACAAGCCCGACTAAATGCCGCCGTACGTTGCCGTAGGTATCCATCCTTGCCACGACTTCTTGCCCGGGATAGCAGCCCTTATTCAAGCTGAATGCTTTCCCTTCCAGGTTTGCTTCTGGTGGGACGATCTCTTCGTTGAGGTCCGGTCCGGCCTTTGGAAGGCCTGCTTCGATGCGGAGGGCCTCACGAACCTGTCCGCCGACGGCCTTGATGCCGTATGTCGCGCCTGCCTCCATGAGTCGCTCCCAGGCCGTGCTGAGGGCGTCAGCAGGCAGTAATACTTCGAGGTCTGCCTCTCCGGTTTCTTCTGTGCGCAGGACGAACGAGGCGTGGCCGCCGATCTGGGCTGCGATGGCAGTCACTGGCTGGAGGTCGCTCATCTCAACGCCGAAGGCGGCGCTGACGGTCGCGCATGCCTTGGGTCCGCTGATGAGCAACAAGCCCCAGGACTCCGCACAGTTCTCCATCTTCGCTTTGATGCCGTAGAGCAGAAACTTTCGGAGGGCTTGGAAGGTGGCGTCGCCGACCTCGCCGACGTCTTCCACCCACAGGCTGTCAGGCAGGGTATAGACTCGAAAGTAGCCGCGCATCTTGCCCTTGTGCGTAAGAAAGCTCGAATAGCAGCCCTGGCCTGGCTGGAGCGGGAGAATATCGTTGCTGATAAGGCCCTGCAGCCATTTCACGCGATCGTCGCCGGTGACGCGGATTTTGCCACGGTGGGAGAGGTCGGAGAGTCCGACTGCTTGGCGTACCGCCTGATATTCCGCGACCCATTCGCCATAGTGAGCGGGCATGTCCCACCCGGCGACCTCTTCAAAGACTGCGCCGAGTTTCAGGTGGTGCTCGTGGAGGCGTGATTGTTTCATTCTAAATCCGTGAGGCGTGAAACGTGAGGCGTGAAACGAAAGGCAGTGTTCCGTCTTATACGCCTCACCCCTTACCCCTTACGCCTGCCGCGAGAATTTCCTCCACCAGGTCTTTCAATCGAGCGGAGAACTCATTGCGCGAGACAATCTTGGTCACGCCCAGCGCTCTGGCCCGGTTAAACGTGTCGACCTCTTCATGATTGGCGAAGGCGAGGATGGGAATGGTTTTCAAACCCGCGTCGGCTTTGAGTGTTTCCAAGGCTTGAAAGGCGTTCAAGGTCTCGTCATTCATGTTCAAAATGAACGCGGATGGGATCGTGGCCGAGGCCTTTTCGGCGATGTCCTGCTGCGTGCGAGCCCGTTCGATCTTGAAGCCCTTCGCCATCAGGGCATCGCGGACTTTGGTGTAGAAAAAGATGTCGGTAACGCCGACAAGGATGGTCTTCTGGTCTATCTGGTCTGTTTTGTCTGTCTGGTGAGACGTTAACGTCATAGGTGAGTGGGCTTTCGCGTCAGGGTAGATGGGTGTTCCTCTTTACTGAACGGGACAGACCAGAAAGACCATACAGACCAGATAGACTGATCAATTCAACGAACTGATCAATCGTCCCAGCGCTTTCTTGGCTAAGGAGTAATTGGGATTGAGGGCCAGGGCTTTCTTATAGGAGTCGATGGCCTCGGTCCATTGGCCCTTGCGCTCGTAGACCCGACCCAGGTTGAGATGGGGAAAGGCCGGGCTCTCATAGCGTCTCGCCTGGAGGGCTTTCTGAAACCAGGTAATCGCTTCGTCGAGTTCACCCTTTTCGATCAGATAGGCCCCGATGTCATTATAGGGGTTGCCGAAATCGGGGTCCTGCGCGATCGCCATGTGACATTCCTCGATCGCATCGTCGAGCCGTCCCATGAAACTGTAGGTCCAGCCGAGGAAGGTATAGGCCTCCGCGGTGGGATGCGTCTGAATAGACTTCTTGTAGAGCGTCACGGCCTCTTCCAGTTCGCCTTTCATCTGGCGTTCATAGGCCTGCTGGAAGAGCTGCCACGCCTCGCGTTTATCCTCTTCGTGGCCTTCGCCTTGGACTAAAAAATCTTGAACATCCATAAAAAACACAAAGAGCTAATGGCTTATGGCAAATGGCGTATAGCAGGGACAAAGAACTCCGGAATCGTCTTGTGCCATAGGCTATAAGCCATATGCCATACGCTTCCCCTGCTACTCTTGTTTCAGCTTCTTCTTAATCAGCTCTGCGCCGTAGCGTCCTGAGAGCAACATTGAGCCGAATGCCGGTCCCATGCGGGGCGTGCCGTATACGGCCGCGACAGCTAATCCAATCACGAAACAGTTGGGATAGACCTCGCCGGTCCGGTCCATGATTTCTTCTTCCGATCGTGCGACCCACATGGCACCGTTGCCTGGTACTTCTTTATAGAGATTGCGTTTGTGCAGGAGTTCCACGACGACAGCATCGTGGCCTGTCGCATCCACCACGATCTTGCTTTCGAGCGCGATGGGGTCCACGTGGAGGATGTCATGGCCGGCCATTTCAGCCGTCGTATTATTGACCACCACGCCTTCGAGGATGCCGTCGCGACGTAAAATGAGATCGACGACTCTCGTGAGGTTCATGATCTTGGCGCCGCCTCTGTACGCAGCAGCAATCAACGCGCCGGTGGCGTGCGGGGGATCGACCATGTACATGCCCTCGCATTCCGTGATCTTTTTGCAGGGCACGCCGATTTCTTCGAGGATCTCATTGGCAGGTTCACAGATTGTGGCCTTGTTCATCAGATAGCCGCCCGTCCAAAAGCCGCCTCCAAGGGCAAGGCTCTGCTCGACGATGACCGTCCGAAATCCCATTGCAGCCAGGTCATGGGCGCAGATCAAGCCGGAAGGTCCGGCGCCGACAATGATCACATCGCTCTCGATCAGTTGATCGAACTCTTTGTAGTACTCGCGAGCAATCTGTCTTGTGATGTCGCGCTCGCGTAATGGGGCTGGTCGAGGTTTAGGCATACGGAACCTTCCTAATTTTCAATGGTGAATGTTCAATGTTCAATTTTGGAGGACGATGAACTTGAACGCTCTTCACAATAGCCGTCAGGAGTCGAAGGAGTTCGCTTACTTCTTGGATGCGCGGCGCGATATTGTCCTGCTGGGTCAATTGTGCATCTCGAATCAATCGGAGCCAGTAGTGCGTCTCGCGCGCTTCTTTTGATGCGATGCCGATCTTGGCAGCGAAGTCGGCTCGGCTGACGCCAGATTGCGCTTCTTCAATGTTTGCTCCGATGCTTGTCCCTGATCGTAGTACTTGCGAAGCAATCTCGTACTCTCCCTGCTTCCGAAGCATGCGAGCAAGGGAGATGATTTTGAGAGCGAATGTGTAACTCTTGTCGCACACAACGTTCGGCTTTGAGAGACTTGGCTTCCATTCGTCGGACATCATTGAACCTTGAGCATTGAAAATTGAACATTCGGCTCAGAGATAAATCTCGGAGCCGGTCTTCTTGAACTCTTCTGACTTTTCTTTCATGCCGATTTGAATCGCTGTGTGTTCATCCACCTGTAATTGCGCGGCATAGTCCCGGACATCCTGTGTGATCTTCATCGAGCAGAAATGAGGGCCGCACATCGAACAGAAGTGCGAGACCTTCGCAGCATTGTCCGGCAAGGTTTCGTCGTGGAAGAGCCTTGCTGTGTCCGGATCGAGCGAGAGATTGAACTGGTCTTCCCAGCGAAACTCGAAGCGGGCTTTAGAGAGCGCGTTGTCTCTGATCTGTGCGCCCGGATGGCCCTTGGCCAGATCCGCTGCGTGAGCGGCGATCTTGTAAGTGATGACGCCGGTCTTCACATCTTCGCGGTCGGGGAGGCCCAGGTGTTCTTTGGGCGTCACATAACAGAGCATCGCACAGCCAAACCATCCGATCATGGCTGCGCCGATGCCGGAGGTAATGTGGTCGTAGCCCGGCGCGATGTCGGTCGTGAGCGGTCCCAACGTATAGAAGGGCGCTTCCTGGCAGGCCTTCAGCTGTTTTTCCATGTTGACCTGGATCATGTGCATGGGCACGTGGCCCGGCCCTTCAATCATGACCTGGACGTCGTGGCGCCAGGCAATCTTGGTGAGTTCACCCAACGTGTCCAGCTCGGCGAATTGCGCCTCATCGTTGGCGTCTGCAATGGAGCCGGGGCGTAACCCATCGCCCAAACTGAACGACACGTCGTAGGCCTTCATGATGTCGCAGATTTCTTCGAAGTGGCGGTAAGCGAAGCTTTCTTCATGATGAGCCAGGCACCACTTCGCATGGATAGCCCCACCGCGGGACACGATGCCGGTCATGCGTGTGGCGGTCATCGGCACGTAGGCGAGGCGCACACCAGCGTGGATGGTGAAGTAATCCACGCCTTGCTCGGCCTGCTCGATCAATGTGTCGCGAAACAGTTCCCAGGTCAGGTCTTCGGCCTTGCCCCCGACTTTTTCCAGTGCTTGATAGATCGGCACGGTGCCGATGGGCACCGGCGAATTACGGATGATCCATTCGCGGGTTTCGTGGATGTTCTTGCCGGTGGAGAGGTCCATCACTGTGTCGGCGCCCCATCGAATGGACCAGATCATCTTTTCGACTTCTTCTTCGATGGAGGAGGCGACTGCGGAGTTGCCGATGTTGGAGTTGATCTTCACCAGAAAGTTGCGGCCGATGATCATCGGTTCGCTTTCCGGATGGTTGATGTTGGCAGGGATGATCGCGCGGCCCCGGGCGACTTCATCACGGACAAATTCCGGCGTGATGACGGAGGGGATGCTTGCGCCCCACGACTGGCCCGGGTGTTGTGTGACCCCGCCGCCGTGCCCATTCCGCGAGGCCAGTTCGCGCGCCACTTCGCGAAATTGGTTCTCCCGGATCGCAATGAATTCCATTTCAGGTGTGACGATGCCTTTTCTGGCGTAGTGGAGCTGGGTCACGTTCATGCCAGGTTTCGCTCGCAGCGGCTTGCGAATGTGTTGAAACCGGAGCTCGTCCAGCTTGGGGTCGGCTGCACGTACGCGGCCATAATGCGAGGAGATATCTGTGAGCTCGACCACATCGTTCCTACCGATCACCCAGTTCCGGCGATAGGGCGCCAATCCAGCCTGCGCGTCGATCTTGACGTCCGGGTCTGTATAGGGGCCGGAGGTATCGTAGATCGTGATCGGTTCATTGGCGATGGGCGTGCCCCCATTCATGGACTTGGTGGCGGTCAGGCTGATCTCTCTCATCGGGACCCGCACGCCGGCCTGCATCCCCTGCACGTACACTTTGCGCGAGGCGGGGAACGGCGTGGTCGTCAAGGCTGATCCGGCAGACTTCTGTCCGTTACCAGTTGCAGATCCGTTGCCGATTGTATGGTCGCTCATGAGGAGATCCTTTCTCCAAGACGTGAACTGTGTGCAGTAGTCAAAAATAAAAAAGCCGCACCGATAGAAGGGGGTGCGGCAGAGAGACCAACAGTTCCGGTTGTTCTCGCTTCCCTACGCTGGTATTACCCAGGTCAGGTTCTGAGGGTCGTCCGTTCGGGCGGACTCTCAGCCGTGTGGCTCCCCTAGCTTCGACGAAGAATCCTATCGCTGGCCATTTGCGTTGTCAACGGGGTATTAGGCCTAGGAGGATGCTGAAAAAGTCCGCCAGCGTAAAACCCGTATCCCGTGAAGCGTCCCTCGTGAAGCGTATCTCAAAAAGACCGTCGTTCGTGAAACGTGAAGCGTATCTCGCAAGCAGGAAAATCAACGCTTGCGAACGACGAGATACGAGAGACGAACGACGGACGAAGAGGACGGCCTTTTTGAGCATCCTGCACGGTGTCCTGTTGTCCCTGATGTGCGGACCAGTGAAGTTCTGGTGTGTTCACAGGGCTTTCCCGCAGCCTGCTAGAACTTCTCACAGCGCCTGCTTCATTGATTGTCGGGAAACCCTAACGTAGAATGATGCCGTACGCTATTTCGTCAAGGAATCTATGCGAACTGTCTCGACACTTCCGAGGCCGATCACGGACTACCAGCAACTGTCTGCGGAGGAATTGTTCCGCCGGACAGTTGAGGCCAAGCGTGTGTTGGGTGATCGGGTCATGATCCTGGGCCATAATTATCAACGGGATGAAGTCATCGAACATGCGGACTTTCGCGGGGATTCCCTCCTGCTCTCGAAACTGGCAGCCGAGCGGTCAGAGCGGCCCTACATCGTCTTTTGCGGCGTGCACTTTATGGCCGAGACCGCCGATATCCTGAGCCGCTCCAAACAAACGGTGATTCTCCCTGACATGGCCGCAGGCTGCTCCATGGCGGACATGGCGGCCATCGAACAGGTCGATCAATGTTGGGAGACGCTGGGACGAATCCTTCCCGTGGAAGAGACCGTCATGCCGGCGGTCTATGTGAACTCTGCCGCGGTGCTCAAAGCCTTTTGCGGCGAACATGGCGGGATTACCTGTACGTCCTCCAACGCGAAGGCGGTGATGGAATGGTCCTGGGCAAGGCGGGAGAAAATCCTCTTCTTTCCGGACGAGCACTTGGGCCGCAATACGGCCAATAAGATGGGGCTGCCGAGAGAAGAGATGATCGTCTGGGACCCCTATCAACCCAACGGGGGCAATACGCGTGAGGCGATCCAGCGCGCGAAGCTCATTCTCTGGAAAGGCCACTGTAGTGTGCACCAGATGTTCCAGCCCGTGCATGTGGACAATTTCCGCAAGCAGTTTCCGGATGGGAAGGTGATCGTCCATCCCGAATGTCATGAGGACGTCGTCAATCGGGCAGACCTGTCCGGGTCCACGGAGTTTATTATCCGCACGGTGACGGCGGCGCCGGCCGGGACGGTGTGGGCGGTGGGAACCGAATTGAACCTGGTCAATCGATTGAAGCGGGACCTCACCGATAAGAAGGTCTTCTTCCTCTCCTCCACGGTCTGTCAGTGCGCGACGATGTTCCGGATCGATGGAGCCCATCTCTGCTGGGTAATGGAAAACCTTGCCGACGGCCACGTCGTGAACCATATCGTTGTTCCAGACGATGAGAAGCATTGGGCCAAGGTTGCGCTCGACCGCATGATGGCAGTGAGCTAGCGGGATCGTGAAAAACAGCTTGATTCCACCCGCCCAACCCCGGTGCGCCGAGACGCACCTTTCACCGGGCTTCGTTCTCGCGTCGCTCACATGCTCAACGTACCGCCCGGGGTAGAGCTGTTCTGACTGCTCGGGGCGGGTGGGTGTGAAGGGCACGTTTCGCATGTTCACTCGCTGCGGCCTTGCTGGAAGACGTTTTTGACGATCCCGCATCAAAGCTAAGGGCTGGTGCCTCGCCTATCATTCCGGTATATTCCAATCCTTAATCCTGATCACATTCTAAGGTTTTCGCGAGAGACCACACAGGCAATGGATTACAAGGCCACACTCAATCTCCCCAAAACTGATTTCCCCATGAAGGCGAACCTGCCGCAGCGGGAGCCTGAACTCCTTGCCTCGTGGGAGCAGGAACGGTTGTACGAACAGATTCAGGAGGCGGGGAAAGGCCGGCCGCTGTATGTCTTGCACGATGGGCCGCCCTACGCCAATGGCCGCATTCATATCGGTCACGCGCTGAACAAGATCCTCAAGGACATCATCATCAAATCGAAGACGATGGCGGGTTACCGGGTGCCCTATGTGCCAGGGTGGGATTGCCATGGCCTCCCGATCGAACATCAAGTTCTCAAAGAACTCGGCGATAAGAAAAAGACGCTCGATACGCCGGCCATCCGCCGGCTCTGCCGGGAGTATGCGGAGAAGTTTTACACGATTCAGCGTGAGGAGTTTCAGCGGCTCGGTATCTTGGGTGATTGGCAGCATCCCTATCTCACGATGAATCCTGGCTATGAGGCCACGATCATTCGTGAGTTCGGTAAATTCGTGGAGCGGGGTGGCGTCTATAAGGGACTGAAGCCGGTGCTCTGGTGCACGGCGGACCAAACCGCCCTGGCCGAGGCGGAAGTCGAATACGAAGATCACACCTCTCCCTCGATCTATGTGAAGTTTCCGTTGGTGACGTCTCCCACGGTGCTCAGCAAGACGTTCCCCGGCATCTCGTTCCCCGTCGGTATCAAGTTGGTCTCCGTCGTCATCTGGACGACCACCCCATGGACACTCCCGGCCAATCAAGCGGTCTGTCTCCATGGCGCTATCGACTATGCGTTTGTCCAGGTCGGCGACGAGGTGCTGATCGTTGCGGAGAAGCTTTTTGAGAGCGTGATGAAGGCCTGCAAGCTCGAAGGAGCGCGACTGTTCGGGGTGAAGAAGGGGAGCGAAGGGTTCGAAGGGCTTGAGACGCAACGGCCCCTGACCACCGGCCTGTCACCGATTCTGCTCGGCGAGTTCGTGACGCTCGATCAAGGGACCGGCTGTGTCCATATTGCGCCGGGTCACGGCATGGAAGACTACATCCTCGTCCTTGAGCACAATGCCACGGCGTCATCGGGAGAAAAGTTGGAGATTTTGGCGCCGGTCGACAACGGCGGGCGGTTTACTGACGTGGTGAAAGAGTTTGCCGGCCAGCATGTGTTGAAGGCGAATCCGAAGATTGTGGAGTTCCTGCAGGCCAACGGACGTTTGCTCGGCCATGGGTTGTTGAACCATTCCTATCCGCACTGTTGGCGCTGCAAGAATCCCGTCATCTTCCGCGCCACCGAACAGTGGTTCGTATCGATGGAGACGAACGATCTTCGGAAAGAGGCGTTGGCGGAGATCGACCGGGTCCGTTGGATTCCAGCCTACGGCCGTGATCGGATCAACGGGATGATTGAGAACCGCCCCGATTGGTGTTTATCGCGTCAGCGTGTCTGGGGCGTGCCGATTCCCGGTTTCACCTGCATGGGGTGCCGGTCCGTGCTGGTCGATCCGACCGTGATCGAACATCTTGCGACGTTGATGGAATCTAAAGGGGCCGATGTGTGGTTTGAGCAATCGGCTGCCGATCTGTTGCCCCAGGGCACGACCTGTTCGAAGTGCGGCGGCACCGCATTTGAGAAGGAACGGGATATTCTCGACGTGTGGTTCGAATCGGGCGTCAGTTACGCCGCGGTGTTGAAAGAACGGAAGTGGTGGCCGGCCGACCTCTATCTCGAAGGGTCGGATCAGCATCGGGGCTGGTTCCACAGCGCCTTGCTGGCCGGCGTCGTCACCGATCGTCGCGCGCCATACAAGGCTGTCCTGACCCACGGTTTTGTCCTCGATGGGCAGGGCAAGAAGATGTCCAAGTCGGCGGGGAACGTCGTCGCGCCGCAGG
>Ga0315287_10005341_pt1 | contig 12656 bp, 11 predicted proteins | sample YL17G11_0_MG_FD_205037 | JGI IMG/M metagenome (GOLD analysis project Ga0315287, IMG submission 205037) | Sediment microbial communities from Yellowstone Lake, YNP, Wyoming, USA - YL17G11_0 | ecosystem: Environmental > Aquatic > Freshwater > Lake > Sediment | place: USA: Wyoming | collected...
ACCCAAGTTACGGAGTTGTGGGGGTCGATTCGTTGATAGCAAAGGACTTACGTTCGGTTTTTGGCCAAAGTTTCCACTACATTTGCGTGAACTCGTCTAGGCGTAGGAGTTGTAGGTGATGGAGTTTGGGTCGCCGGCCGTTGCGAAGTGGCCGTCGGAGGCGCTGAGCATCCGCCCGAGCGCATCGTAGACAAAGGCAAGCGTCTCGGTTTGCAGGCTGCCGGCATCCTCCCAGGCTTCGCCCGTCTCGCGGCCAAAGGCGTCGTACTGGTACGTAATCACCCGGCCGTCGGCGTCGGTCGATTGGGTGAGTTCGCCCGCCAGGTCGTATTGATAGGATCGCGTGGCCGTGGTCGTGACCGGCGCGCCGTTGGCGTTCAGTCCGGTCGCCACGGTCTTCGCCTCCGTCTTGACGCGCCCCAGCCCGTCGTAGGTCCAGGTAGTTGTGTTGCCGACCGGGTCAGTGAGCGTGAGCATGTTGCCCAGGTCGTCGTAGGTGTAGCTGGTCGTGCCGCTGAGCGGATCGGTGACGCTGGTCAAGCGATTCAAGACAGAAAACGGGCCAGGTTCTATATTGCGAAAACAGGCAATCACGGAAACTACCTATCCTTACTTAATCGGACCTGTCCCGTTTTCGGTCCTGTCGTTCGATCCACTCTTTCCCCGGAAATCAGTGATGTCCCCTTTTCCGTCCCCCCTTTTCCGTCCCTTCCGCTCCCACCCGCGGCGCAATACTCGATCAAGTCCTGAACCGTGTGCAAACGACGATCATCCGGGAGTTGGATGGATCGCCCACGCTCCAATCTCTCCTGCAAGTCTTCCGCTCCTCCTCCAAGATTCCAACTATCGTGCTTGCTAAGAATACCGTCGAAGCGGTCTTCCGCACGCAGCTTACCGGGCGCAACCTTGTAGCACTCACCGATAAGGGTAATCATTTCGATAAACGTTTGCATGTCCACCGGCACGTTGAAGACGAACGACCGGTACAAATCTGAAAGCGTCCTTTCCTCACGACGACGGAACAGTGCCGCACGACTAGCCCACCGTACACCAAGAAACCCTAAGCCGATGGCGACGACGACTAACACAACGATTTCGGTCTTGATATCAACGGGCATCGTTTGGGTCTAAGCCGTTAGAGCCTGGGAACGCAGCGTAGAAAAAACCGCCGATAAATACGCCCCAATTATAAAACCCGATAGCCACCGTGGCGCAACCAATACCTGCCGCACCTGTTCGTACAATTGTGGAGCCTGCACCTGGAATCCCAACAGCCCGCGGAACGCTGGTCAAAGGATTTGGTGATGTCAGGAACGGTCCTCTTCCACCAGTAGCAAAAGACCAAGATTTCGGCCAAAGACCTCCAGCCATTGCACACGCATATGGTCCGACATTGATCGCGTAGGCATCTACATGCTGCAAGTAGCGATCCCAATAACCTGGAGCATTTGGGTTCGCAGGCGCGTTTGGGGCTACCGCACCTGGGGCGGCATGCGCGCTTGCGAAATATTCCGCGGTGATCGCGTGCATTTGCCGGTTGTACTCGGCAAGTCGTTGATCCTGCGCCCGGCAAAACTGCGTCATCTCGCGCTGAACGTAGTCGTGAGCAGCGATGCGAAGCGTTTCCTCTCTAGTGAAACCAGCCAAAGTTAGGGGGATGCCCGCCGCAGACCCACCTGCGCCTTCAACGGTGCTTAACCTTACAGGCGTTCCGCCGCCCGATGGATTCCGAATCCCAACTGGGGCACACGCTGATTGGAGGCCCCATTCCGGTGAGCCCGGCCGGATGTATTCAAGTCCGCTCGGGTCGGTGTAATTCGTCGGGCTGTTGCCGCAATAGCGGTACGGGTTCGTATCGGGCCTGAGGCCCGAGGGGTCCTCGCTCAGGAATCTCCCGTCCAAACCATACCAGCGCCCGCGAAAATAGAACACCTGCGCGTCCGCGTCCCATTGCCGGCCGGTGTAGGTGAATCGCGGCCGGGCCGACGAATTCGTCTCGCTGGCGATCCGCCCGAAAGCGGTGTAAATCAAGTGGTCCACGATCTGCGTATTCCACGTGTCGTTGCCGCTGTCGTACACCCGCTCCGCCACGTCGCGGACCGTGCCCTGGTTGTCTGAGAGCATCCAGGTCACGTTGTTCGCCGCATCCTCGCTGGCCAAAATCTGGTCCACCGCGGCGCCGTAAAGCTCCCGCTCCACCACGCTGCCGGAGTTGTCCAACACCAGCAAGAGATTCTGGCCGTCGTAAACGTAACGCTCTTCCGCGCCGCCCGCCACGCTCTTGTCCACCAGGCGGTCGAAGGCGTCGTATTTGTAGTCAACCTCGCTCAGGCACGTGCCCGACGTGTCGGTGTCCCACTGGCGCACGGCGATCAACCGGTTGCGGTTGTCCCAATCGTAGGTCGTGGTGTTGATGGGGTCCCCGTTCCCGTCAAGCTGGTACCTGGACGTGCGGTTTCCTTCGGCATCATATTGTCTGGCAAACGCGACCATCAGCCCTCACCCGGAATTGCCGTTCCGTCCACGCTCTCCCCGGAAATCAGTGATGTCCCCTTTTCTGGCCTGCTTCGCCCAGCGTTCCAACGCCTCGCAAGCCCCGTCGCCGGAAGCCTGATCGACGGCCAGCAGTTCCCAGTTGCCGAAGGTCTGCACCTGCACCGACCGGATTGCCCGTTCCAGCCCGGCTGCGCCGTCACACACAGGCAGAATGACGGAAATCAAGGGCCGGTTCATCACGATTGGCACCGGACAGGTGAGGCAAAGGTGTATTCGCTATTGACCACGGGCAGTCTGGGCACCAATCCCTCCCGAAATCACACGATCAACTGGTCTCTTGGCTAGAAAACCTCAGCCTTCTGCGGCATTCTCTCCCCCTACGTCCTGGCTGTCAAGCCTCCTCGGACTACCACAGTGGAACCGCCGTTGTCGGCGTGGTATTGAGCGGAGGCGTAGTTGTTGGTGGCCCATTACAACCCCAACGCGCCGCCGAACGGGCCGCTGCGCCGTCTGCGCACGCGGCGGAACGTGAACGTCACGCGGTTGCTCTTGGCTTCGTATTGTCTGGCAAACGCGACCATCAGCCCTCACCCGGAATTGTCGTTCGATCCACTCTTTCCCCGGAAATCAGTGATGTCCCCTTCTATGGATCCTGTCCAAACAAAGACTCCCGACCCCTTTACGTTCCTTTACGTTCCCTTTACGTTCCTCGTCGTGGCGTTGGCTACAAGTCCAATCCCATCGCACCCTCCGGCTCCCGCCGTCACGGCAACCAAGGCGATCGATGCTGCAATGAAGTTTGCGGGAGCGGAGACCAATGTCCGCACTTTATGGCGCGTTCTGCGCCGAGAGGGAGGCCGTTACAACCTTGTTACATGCGGCTGATCAGAACCCTGCTATAATGCAGGCTTGGCCGGGGAGAATCCTGCCTTGACACAAGCGAGGGAGGCCGTTCCATGCGAACCGTAAATCTGGCGTTGCTGGCCTTTGTGGTGTTGTCGATCTTCGTTGTTGCGGCGCGTTCGGACCAGCGGGGTATCTCGGCCGCCCCTGCCACATCACCGCCCGCGATCGACTGGGGCAATGTGGGCAAGAAGGTGAGCGGCGATCTGCACAAGCGGGACTTGCTGACATGGTCCGACGAATTGGCGGGCGATCTCGCCAACGCCGACGCGGAAACGCTGCAAGTCGCCGCCGAGGTATTCCGCCGGGCCGGCCAGCCCGCGCGAATGTCGCAAGCCATCCTGGGACTGGGCAAGACGTCGCTCGCCGGTCGACGGGGCAGCGACTGGGACATGGTCGAACGGCTGCTCAAGTTGGGCTGGCACGAGCAAGCCCGGGCGTGGTTCGATACGTTTCCGGCGCGGTGCCTTCCGCCCGCGGACATGCAGGGATTTGTGAAATGGCTGGTCGCTAGGGAAGGAGCGGATCGCGCGGAGAACTGGCTCCGCGGCAAGGCCCGTAACGAGGTCGCCGTCGGCATGTTCTGGGAGAGGAATTGGACGCGGACGTACTGGGATTATCTTGCCGGCACCGGGAAGCTCGCAGAGCACGTCAACGCCCTGGCTGAAAGGATCAAGCAGTCCCCGACCGACGCCGATCTGGTCTTCGAGTATGTGGGCGCACGGTCCAATCTCCCGGAGCAGCAGCGCTTGCCGCCAATCTGGTTGGCCGAGACTACCCGCCTCGAACGGGCATTGCACAACTTCGCCCTCGGGCAGATGTTTCGCGGGGACGATCCACCGGAAGCGGCGATCCAGTTCTACGACCGCTCGTTGGCTTGTCCGGTGATCGACTACGACCGGCAGCATTTCAACGAGTTCAGCGGTTGGTCGATGTACGTCGCGCCGGAAGAGGCAGAGAAGCACCTGCGGCGTGCCGCGAAAGCCGGTTTGGCCGAGGCGTGTTTCAAGGCGAAGAAGCTGGACCGCGCCCAAAAACTGGTGGAAGAACTTACAGGCAAGAAGGACGGCACGCTTGCCGATCTTGGCCCGTTCCAGTTTGCGGGGCAAGTGCAGGCGGCCTCCGGGCAGCGCGTCGTCGAGGACCGGATCAAGAAAGCCGAGGCGGAGAACAAGGACTCCATTCGCTACTGGCTCAACCGTGCCAAGTACTACTGCGGGCGCAACGAGTTGCAGAAGGCGGAGGAAGCCTATCAGGCAGCGCTGAAGCTGCCCGCGGACCCAGAGAACTCGTGGCATTTCGACGCGGTGCGAGACTATGGCGGGTTCCTCGTTGGCCAGAAGCGACTGGGCGACGCGGACCGGGTCTACCGCGACGAACTGAAGCGGATCGGTCCCAAGGATCCCCAGGCGAGCTACTGGCTCAATCAACTCCAGGACCAGGCCGACCATGGGCTGGGGCCGCGGCTGAAGTGGGACGAGCCGATCGTCTGGGATTACTTGGCCGGGCAAAAGGACTTTTTCGGAGACGATGCCCAGCGACGCTTTCAGTGGGTGGCCGAGAGGGCGGGCAAAGACGGCGCGATCGAGTTCGAGAAGAAGGCCCGCGCCCTGGTGGCCGACCCCTGTCCGCCGCGGCTGCAATTCTTCTTTGGGGGATTTCTTCGCGGCCGCGGCGCGACCCAAGAGGGCACGCGGATGATGGCCGAGGCCTACGAGCGCTCGCCGCGGACCGAGTGGCCGGGCGACCCGCGCGGCACGGAAGAGATGCTGCAAGTCTATCTTGCCCAAAATGACCTTCCCGGCGCCGAGAAGATGCTCGATCGGCTGCTGGGTGAGATTTCCTATGGAAACAATCCCCGCTGGCTAGGCGAGTTCGCCCTGATCGCGGCCGGCAACCGGGCGCCGGACATGGCCATGCGATTGTGGCGCGTGAAGGCGAACCTGGACCTGACCGAGCAGGCGGGCCTTGAGACATTGGCCGCCAACGGCCTGGCCGACCGGCTCCGCGATTTCTATGCGGGGCTGGCGAGACAGGCCCCCGACAACGCGTTCGTCGCCGCCGCGCTGAAGAAGTGCGCGAAACTGTGAACTGCAATTGGCAAGGAGAAGGAGCAATAGAATGCGCGCGACATCGGCGCTACAATTTCTGCCCCGCTGTCAAGATTGAAACAGTGTTTTATGGCAAGGACGTTTCCGAAGACGCCCTTCGGTTCAGAAGTGGGGTTTGGACTGGATACGCCAAATACAAGAAAGTGGACGCGGAAGAGCCGCGCCGCTGAGCTTTTCGTTACAACCTTGTTACACGCGGCCGGTCCGACCCCTTTATGACCCTCACAAATGGCTGCTTAGTGGACTTTTGTGCCCGCTGCCCGGCGCCTCGATCAACCGATACCAGAGGTACTTGCCCATCCGCCCGAATACACGCCCGGCCTTGAGTCTACGGGAAAGCCGCACAGCACTACGCAACGGCAATAGGCCTTCTGGAATGCAGGTGAAATCCTTCTCAGTGGTTACGGGAACCACACGGAAATCGATGTGCTTTAGTTTGGCCGTATTGTCAACCAAGTCAATCCGAATCATATTTCACCTCCGCAATGGTGGGAGCATCCATAACCGTGAGCAGGTGATCAGGGCTGCGGAGGATAATACCACATTGTGCAGTAGATTGTAACCCCCGCTGGTGGAATTGCCATGCTAAGCGGCTCGTCGAACTGCCCCGGCGGCCGCAAGCCGGTCGATCTCTGCTCTGGGCATCAGCCGCAGGTGGGGCTCGCCATCGGCGGACGGCTCTTCGACATAGACCTCCGTCCGCTCGTGCAGCAGTCGGGGGACGAACCACCAGGCCCTCGGACACGACCCCTCTAGGTCGGCAGAGACGATCAGCAGATCGATTTTCCCCAGCAAATTGGCTACGCGCACCATGCTGGCGAGGGGGTCGCCGGGAACGAGCTGAATCTTCGCCCCTGTCACGCGTAGGAGACGGTGGGCGGCCTTGAGCGTCATGCCGGGGCCATCAGCGGTCGAGCGAGCCTCGAACAGATCCATGCCCGTATATTGGATCTCGCCAAGTGGCACGCGGCAGCCGGCCACCTCGATCATTCGCAAGGCCCGCAGACCGGTTCCCACCCCTAATTCTACGATTTTTCTGGCGCTGGTCCGCCGAATTGCCCGGTAGATCATGCGATCACCGGGCGGTTTAGACAATAAGTGAAGATAGAGAAGTTTTGCGGTCTTGAGTATTGACAACGTCACCCTCCCTGGCGGCGAATGTCGATGAACCTGGTTTGACGGTCCTAAGCCTAGTTTCGACCGATATTGGGGGGCAGATTCAGCGGATTGTGGGGTTGTCGGCCAGATCGTCCCCGCTGGGCTAGCCCAGGACGGCTTAATTCGGTATCCTTGAAGTACCCTTAACATTCCCCAGCCAGGAACAGGCGATGAAGTTTGCCTCCATTGGCCCCATTGCAATCCACTTGCCCGAGAAGGTCGAAGACAACGACTACCTGGCGGCGGAGTTCCCCCGGTGGGACATGCCGATGATCTACGCCAAGACGGGGGTCCGTCAGCGGCACATCGCCGGGCCGAACGAGTGTGCCTCTGATCTTGGGGTGGCGGCGGCCGAAAAGCTCTTCGCGCAGCACAACATCGACCGCGGCTCGATCGACTTCCTCCTGCTATGCACGCAAACGCCCGACTATGCCCTGCCGACCACGGCCTGCCTGATGCAGGATCGCCTTGGGCTGCCCACCTCGGTCGGGGCCCTGGACTTCAACCTGGGATGTTCCGGGTTCGTCTACGGGCTGTCGCTGGCCGACGGACTGATCCGCGGCGGGATGGCCAAGCGGCTGCTGCTGATTACCGCTGAAACGTACTCGAAGTACATCGACCCGACCGACCGCTCGCTACGGACCATCTTTGGCGACGGCGCCGCCGCCACGCTGATCGAGGCCGCCGACGAACCCTCGCTGGGCTCGTTTGTCTTCGGCACCGATGGCCGCGGGGCCGATACGTTGATCGTCACCGAGGGCGGCGCCCGGCCGAAGGCCGACGCCATTCAGCCGCGGAAACGCAAGCGTTGGCCCAGCAGCCTGTACATGGACGGTCCGGAACTGGTCAAGTTCACCCTCGACGTGGTGCCGCCGATGATCGACAAGGTCTTGGCCGACGCCAAGTGGACCCGCGACGACGTGAACATCTACCTGGTGCATCAGGCCACCACGTTCATGCTCGATCACCTCCGGGAGAGAATGAATCTCGACCGGGAAGTCACGCCCGAGGCCCTGGAACTTTGCGGCAACACCGTGTCGTCGACGATCCCCATTCTGATCGACGATCTGCGCCGCTCGGGCCGGTTGCGGCCGGGCAAGCAGACGGTGATGGCCGGCTTCGGCGTCGGGCTCTCTTGGGCCGGCTGCGCCTGGACCGAGACGTGGCAGGCCAAGCAGGTTCAGCCGGCCGACGCGACCGCCAAGCCGGCCGAAGCGCCGGACGCCAAATCGCCGGACGGCGAATCGCCGGACGCCAAATCAACGGCCTGCAAAGCCGGCAAGTGCCTTGAGGCGGCCTGAGTTGCACCGCATCATTTTCGCCTCAAGGGGATGGCCGACCGGGTCTGCGCGCTGATCCTCAGCAACGCCCCATCAATTCCAGCCGTCTCTCGCGGCACAATCGGCGAACTTTCCGCCTGCGGCATAGTCGCGGGCATTCGTTGCCACGCGCGCACCCCCGGTTCGGCTGTAGCGATTGCGCCGGTGGCGCGGAAGAAATCCCGCGGCCGGTTTTTGACTAGGGGTAAAACATGAAGTATGCTTTGTATCGGCGGGCAGTCTGGACCCGGCTGCCCGCCAACTCGCCGACGAACCTACCCCATTTGCGTCGCCACGGAATCGGCTTCGACGCCGTGCGGCGCGCCTACCCACGACGGACGACACCATGCGACGGGTATATTCATTGGGCGCGGCCGCCCTGCTGGCGGTTTTGGCGACGTGGACCGCGCCCGCGGCGGCACAGCTTCCCACCACGATCACCATCTCCGACTCCCGCGGCGAGATCGCCGAGTTGCTGCGCCGCGGCCATCAGTTGGAACTCGAGCGGCGTTGGGGCGACGCGCTGTCGCACTACGAAGAAGGGCTGCGGCGGCATCCCAGCGACGCCTTGCTGCAACAGCGTTTCGATTTCGCCCGGCTGCACTACGACCTCCAACGACGCTACAACGACCGAAGCTTTTTCGAGGCGGTTTTGCGGTTGCCGCTGCAGCAGGCGCTGGATCTGTACGGCCAAGTGTTGCTGAAGATCGACGCGCACTACGTCGAAGCCCCCAAGTGGAAAGACCTGGTCGATCGGGGCAGCGAAAATATCGACGTGGCGCTCAGCGAGCAGGCGTTCGTCGAGCGGAACGTGGCGGAGACCGCCCGACCGGCGATCGGCGCGTTCCGCCGCGAGTTGCAAAGCGCGATGTCGGCGCAGGCGGTGAGCGCACGGGGCGACGCCCGCGACGCCGTCGCCTTGGCCGCGCGGATGGCGCAGCAGCGGTTGGGCATTCCCCCCACGGCCGTCGTGTTGGAGTACCTGTGCGGCGCGACCAGCGCCCTGGACCCGTATTCGGCCTACCTCACGCCCGACCAGCTTAACGAGGTGTACGCCCAGATCGAGGGCAATTTCGTCGGGCTGGGCGTGGAGTTGAAGGTGCAGGAGGGCCGGCTGGTGATCGTGCGGGTGATTTCCGGCAGTCCGGCCGAAGAGGCCGGCGTGCGGGCCGGCGACCAGATTCTCGCCGTCGATGGCCGGCCGACCAAGAGTCTGTCGACCGATCAGGCGGCCGCGTTGTTGCAGGGCGCCGAAGGAACGACGGTAACCCTGAGCCTGGCCGCGGCCGGCCAGCCGTCGCGGCAGTTGACCGTTCGCCGTCGCCGCGTCGACGTGCCCAGCGTCGATCAGGCAAGCATCATCGATTCGGATCGCGGCATCGGGTATTTCAAGTTGACGTGCTTCCAGAAGACCACCGCCCGCGACCTCGACACGGCCTTGTGGAAACTGCACCGCGAGGGCATGAAGAGCCTGGTGATCGACGTTCGGGGCAACCCGGGCGGGCTGCTGGTCTCGGCCGTCGAGGTGGCCGACCGGTTTGTGGACCGCGGCGTCATTGTTTCGACCCGCGGCCGCAACGCGCAGGAGGATTTCACCTACTCCGCCCACGAGCAGGGCAAGTGGCGCATGCCACTGGTGGTGATTATCGATCAAGACAGCGCCAGTGCGGCTGAGATTTTCGCCGGCGCCATCCGCGACCACCGCCGCGGCACGCTTGTCGGGGTGCGCAGCTTCGGTAAGGGTTCGGTGCAGGGCATCTTCCCCCTGGAGGAGACCAATGCCGGCGTGCGGCTGACCACGGCCAAGTTCTATTCGCCCAGCGGGCACCCGTACAGCCGGGTAGGCGTGGATCCCGACATCGTGGTGCGGATGGCCGCGCGGCCGATCGACGGCAAGCTGCCGGAGCGCAAGAACGACGACCCCATGCTGGCCGCCGCACTGCAAACCGCCCGGGGACTGAGCCAGACGCTCCAGGCCCGCTCGGGTTTGTAGGCCATACCCGGTGGTGGCATTCGGTCTTTGCCGCCGGTTGCGGCTTTGCCATTCTGCCCAAATCAACATGGATTTGTCGGGGGTTTCTTCGCGCATTGCCTGGGGCTTTCTTGGGCCCTGTAAAGATTTTTGTGTCACCTCTAAGTGGCACGGCCATCTTGGCCGTGTTTTTCCACGGGCTGGAAGCCCGTGCCACAAAATTCCTTACACTCTCTTTCTTGCGGCCTAGGGATGGGGATTGCATAATGTAGATAGCCGATCGGCTGGCGGGGATGATGGTGCGCACTTAGGACACCGTGGAACGACTCAGACCTATGGCGGAATCCTTCGATCCCTATCTGCACTGGCTCGGCATCCGCGATCCGCAGCGCCCGCCCGATCACTACCGGCTGCTCGGGGTGGCGAAGTATGAGAACGACCCCGAGGTGTTGTTGAACGCCGCCGACCGGCAGATGTCGCACGTGCGGACATTTCAGGCGGGCAAACATTCGGCCGAGTCGCAGAAGCTGCTGAACGAGTTGGCCACCGCGAAGGTCCGCCTTTTGAACGCGGAGAAGAAGGCGGCCTACGACGCGCAGTTGCGCGCCGAGGAGGAAGCGGCCGAGGCATCGCTGAGCGTTCCGCCGCTGCCTCCGCCCGTCGAGCCGTCCGAGCCGCCGATTGTTTTCCCTGCGGTGTCGCCGCCGCTGGCCGCGGAGGCGTCGCTGTGGTCGGCGCCGGCGGCGTCGGTGGTTGCTCGGCATCAAGAGAGCTCTTCGCGCGTCCCCTTCCTGATCGCGCTATTGGCCGTGCTGGCGCTGTTGTTGCTCGGTCTGATCTTGGTGCTCACTACCTTGAACAGGGCGCAGTTGGCCGATGAGTCGCCGGGGGCCAACCCGCCCGTCGTGCAACCCAAACCAAGTCCCCAGCCGAAGCCCAATCCCCAGCCGCGGCCGAAACCGAAGCGTCAGCCCAAGCCGGAACCAAGACCCAAGCCGGAACCCAAGCCTGAGCCGAAGCCCCAACCCAAGCCGGAACCCAAACCGGAACCGAAGCCGGAGGAGTTGCCGCCGGTCAGCAAGTCGCTCGCTTCGGCGCGATCGGCCTTGGGCTCGCGAGACGCGGCGGGCGCGTTGCACCACTTGAAACTGGCCAAGAAGGCGGCCGACCCCAGCGACATGAAGGAGATCGACCGGCTGCGCACGCTGGCGAACTACCTCGATGGCTTCTGGACTGCGGTGACGCACGGATTGAGTGGACTGAAGTCCGGCGACCGCTTGACCGTGGCCGGCCGTGCCTTGACGGTGGTTGAAGTCGATGGCTCCGAGGTGCTATTGGCCGATGGCGACAGCAAGTCGCGATTTGGGATCGGCTCGTTGCCGCTGGGAGTGGCCCTGGTCGTTGCCGAAAAGAAATTGCCCGAGGCGTCGTCGCTGCTGAATAAAGCGGCCGCGTTGTTTTTCGACGCCGGCGGCGACCGCCAACAGGCCAAACAGTTGTGCCAACAGGCGGCCTCGCGCGGCCTGCCGGTGGAAGATTTTCTGGCGGAAATGGACGTTGGGCAGCCAACCCCGTTGAAGCCGACGGACACCCCGAAGTCCGAACCGCCGAAGCCGGGCGAAATCCACCGGCTGCCGGTGCCCGAGGCCGATGCCCAAGCTGACGCATTGAAGGAGATCCGCGAACTGTTCAAGGAGAAATATGCCGGAGCGCGGAAGGCCGACCAGAAACGCGCACTGGCCCGCCTGTTGTTGCAGCAGGCGGTGGAGACTCGCGATAATCCGGCGGCGCGGTTCATGCTTTACAGCGAGGCCCGCGACATGGCCGTGGCGGCGGGCGACGCCAACCTGCTGGTGAACATCGTCACGGCAATGGGCCGCGAGTACCAGATCGAGTGGCAGGTGATGGCCGCCGACACGCTGGTGAAAGCCGCGCGGAAACCCCGCGATGCGGTCGGCAACCAGTCGCTGGCGCGGCTGGCTTTGGAGATGGGGCGCACCGCGATCCGCAAGGACGAGTACGACCTGGCGGAGGTGCTGGTCAAGGCCGCCCGCGACATGGCCCGCGAGGGGCGCGACTTCGCCACCGTCAAGCAGGCCGTGGCCATGCTCAAGGACATCGAGGAGCGAAAACAGTTGTGCGAGGCGTTCGCCGCGGCCGAGAAGACGCTGGCCGAGAAGCCGGACGACCCGGAGGCGAACCGGGCGTCTGCCGCGTATTACTGCCTCGTCAAGCGCGATTGGCCGCGCGGCCTGCCGTTGCTGTTGAAGGGCGACGACGAGACCCTCAAGGGCCTCGCCCAAGCCGAGTCGGCCGCCGCGCCCGGCTCCGCACTCGATCAGGTGGCCCTTGGCGACCGCTGGTACGATGCGGTTTCCACCGTCGAGAAGAGCGCCAACCGGCTGGCCCGTGTCCGGGCCGTCTTCTGGTATCAGCGCGCCTTGCCCAATCTCACCGGGTTGACCAGGAGCAAGGTCGAAAAGCGGCTGGCGGAGTTGAGTGAATGAAGATTATCCCTTTTTTCCCCCCGCGTCACAGCGCTTGCCGGACTTGACACGCCACGCTATTTGGTGGACACTAATAGCATGGATGAGATACTGACTAAACTTTCGCAGATTTCAAGGCGGTCAAGCGGCGAGATTTAGGTAGTTTTCCAGGTCGTCGAGTAATTGATACAGGTCAGCCTTGGTGGCCGAC
>Ga0315287_10005342_pt1 | contig 12655 bp, 9 predicted proteins | sample YL17G11_0_MG_FD_205037 | JGI IMG/M metagenome (GOLD analysis project Ga0315287, IMG submission 205037) | Sediment microbial communities from Yellowstone Lake, YNP, Wyoming, USA - YL17G11_0 | ecosystem: Environmental > Aquatic > Freshwater > Lake > Sediment | place: USA: Wyoming | collected...
CCTGCACGGATCGCGCCGTGCCCATCTCGAATCGTCCCGCCGGCACGACGACCATCGGCGGGCAGCCCGCGCAGTCGCGGAACGAGTCGACCCGCGGCGATGCCGCCGACGCGGGCCCGGTGTTCAGCAGCCACGCCAGTGCGACGAGCGCTCGCGCGAGGCAATTCAATGCGCGGATACCGGCCCAATGGTGAAATTTACTGCGCGAATCGAATCCAGCACGCGAACACGCGTATGCGTCGCGCAACACTTCGCGCGTTTCTTCACGCGACCGTGTCGCGTCGCGCTGGATTGGATATATTTTCATGACGTCCGGTTGTTTCCGCCGCATCGCGCGGCGGCGCTACATCGACATTACAGGGGAGTACAGTGATGTCCAAATTCACGCTCGTGATCATCGGCGCCGCATTGGCCGTCGTCGCCTTGCCGCCTGCCGCGCTGGCGCAGCAGACGTCGGCCAAGGAGGGCGACGCGGGCCTGCAGGAAATCGTGGTCACTGCGCGCAAGCGCGAGGAGACGCTGCAGGACATCCCGATCGCAATTTCCGCGGTCAGCGCCGATCGCCTCGAACGCCAGGGCATCACACGGCTCGAAGAGCTCACGCTGCAGGTTTCGGGTGTGCAGTTCCATCCACTCGGTCTCGCGATCCCCGGCCGGGTCAATTCCTCGATCCGGTTCCGCGGCATGGACGTCAACAGCCAGGTGCCCACGTTCCAGCTCGGCACGCTGTTCATCGACGGCATCTACGTGCTCGGTGGCACGAGTTCGATCCCCCTCGACGACGTTGCCCGGGTCGAGGTCGTCAAGGGTCCGCAGTCGGCCTACTTCGGGCGTAACACCTTTGGTGGCGCCATCAATTACATCTCGAAGCAGCCGTCGATGGAGGGCTTCGAAGGCGACCTGAAGGCGAGCGGGGCGCAGTTCGACGAATACGAGGTCTCTGGTGCGTTCTCGGGCCCCATCATCCCGGGGAAGCTGGCCTTCCGGGTGGCCGGGCGCAGCTACGAGACCGGCGGCATGTGGACCGCGTCCGACGGCGGGCGCCTGGGTGAGCAGAAGACGACTTCGTACAGTCTCGCGGTCAAGGCCACGCCCACCGAGAACCTGACCCTGACCGCGCGGCTCTTCCATGCCCGTGACGAGGACGGTCCCGCGGCAGGCGGCGCGATCCCGGGCCGTCTCAACGACAGCTGCGCAGGCCGCAGCATCACCAACAACGCCGGCCAGGTGGTGACGCCGATGCTGTGGTTCTGCGGCAATGTGCCGGAGAATGGCGACGCGATCTCGGTGCTCGGAACGCGCCAGATCATCGACAGCAACACCCGCACCACGTCGGCGCGTGCGCTCGCCTCGACCGGCGACGCCAACTGGCTGCTGCCGAACCTGGTGCAGCGCGCGCTGCCGGCGGCCATCGTCGGCAAGGTCCCGGGGCTCGACGGGATCGAACTGAAGCGCGACGTCGATCGGCTGTCGCTGAACGCCACCTATGCGTTCGACAACGGCTATTCCATCGACCTGCTCGCCGGCGACAACAAGCTGGCGGCCAACTGGGTGCGCGACTTCAACTTCACGGCCTTCGACAACGCCTATTCGCGCGATCCGCAATACTCCGAGGACCGCTCCTACGAACTGCGGCTGACCTCGCCGCAGGAGCAGCGGTTCCGCTGGCTCATCGGGCTCAATTACTACGAGCAGGACTTCCTCGCCGCCGGCACCGGCGGCGACTCGGCGTTCCTGTGCGTCGATACGATCACCGGCCCGACGATCGGCACCTGCCGCCCGGGGCCGTCGGCCGCGGCGGTCGCGTTCTTCCCGAACGGGCTCGCGAACACCGATCGCGTCGAAACCTCGGCGGTATTCGCGGCCGCGGCCTACGACTTCAGCGATCGCTGGACGCTCAACCTCGAGGGTCGCTATCAGGACGACAGCTTCCGTCGCGGTCTCACGACGTTCCAGACGATCGAGGGAACCAAGTTCCTGCCGCGCGTGATCGTGCAGTTCAAGCCGGGCGCGACGACCAACCTGTATGCCTCGTATGCCGAGGGTCTCCTGCAGGGCGAACTCAACCAGCTGGTCATCGATGCCGATGCCCGCGAAAAGGCACAGTTCGAGGCGCTGGGTTCGCCAGGCCAGGTGCCGGAGGAAATCCTCGACAGTTTCGAGCTCGGCTGGAAGCAACGACTGCTCGACGATCGCATCGCCATCAGCACGGCGGTCTACTACGGGGACTGGACGGCCAAGAAGGTCCGCCAGGTCGTCGCCGTCAACTTCACCTGCGGCGACTTCCCGGCGACCGTCGGCAGCCCGGGGTGCCGGCCGAACCTCGGTGAGGCGAGTGCCGGGCAGCCTTCCCGCAATGCCGATGGTTCGCCCTCGTTCAACAACTCCAACGTGGTGTCAGCCTACGATGTCGAGATCTGGGGTGCCGAGTTCGAGGCGACCGCGGCCCTGACGGAGCGGCTGCGCCTCGGCGGCGCCCTGACCTATGCGCGCAGCAGGATGAAGGAGGGCATCTTCAACACCGTGACCCCGATCGCGGGTTCCAACAACATCAAGGGCAATGCGAACCCGCGCTTCCCGGAATGGTCGGGCTCGGTGAATGCCGAGTACGAGGCGCCGCTGACCGACGCCTGGCGCTGGTTCGTGCGCGGCGATGCCAGCTATTTCGGCAAGACCTTCGTCGACCTCGACAACGTCGCGACCTGCAAGTCCTACGTCGTCGCCAACTCCGGCGCGGGCGTGTCGCGCGACAAGCTTCGCGTCGAGCTGTTCGTCAAGAACCTCTTCGACGATGACAGCTGGGCCGCGTGCGCGAGGTTCCTGGAGTTCGACCTGCCGCAGGATGGCGCAGGTAACCCGAACATCTACCAGACCGTGATCGTCGCGCCGCAGCTGAAGCGTCAGCTCGGGCTGCGCGCGTCCTGGAGGTTCTGAGACCGAGGCGATGGCGGGGGTCGGCAATGCCCACTCAGGCGGTCTCCGGCGTTGCCCTGCCGTGGGCGGGATCGTCCGTTCTCCGAGTGGCCGCGCCCGTATCGGCGGCTTGCGCTTGCACAGGGTAGTGGGGGGCCTTTAGAGTCCCGGGGTTTCGTCCCCCTGGGTCTTCGCAATCGATGCCTGCTTCCTCACCAGCCGACTGGGTCGTTCACAAGTTCGGCGGCTCCAGCGTTGCCGATGCCGACTGTTTCCGTCGCGTCGCCGCGATCCTCGACGCCCAGCCGCCGGCCCGGCTCGGGGTGGTCCTGTCCGCCTGCAAGGGCGTCACGGATACGCTGCTCGGGCTGGTCGCCCAGGCGGAGGCGCAGGATGCCGTCTACCGTCGTGGCCTCGAGGGCCTGCGCGCGCGGCATGCCGCGATTGCCGAGAACCTGCTGCCGGCCGACGCCGCCCGGCTCTACCTGTCGGCCTTCGATCGCGACTGCCACGATCTCGAGGGCATCCTCCACACGGTCCAGTTGACCCGCTCCGCGGCCCCCAACGTCGTCGACCTGATCGCCGGCTATGGGGAGATCTGGTCGACGCGGCTGTTCCGCGAGTTCTTCGAACGCGCGACCCGCCGTCCCGGCGAGGTGCGCTGGGTCGACGCGCGCCAGGTCGTGATGGTCGAATGGGGTCCGCTCGGGCCGGCGGTGCAGTGGCCTGAGTCGCGCGAGCGCATGCGGGCCCAAGTGCCGGCAAGCTACGAGGGCACGCTGGTCATCACCGGCTTCATCGCCGCCGATCGCCGCGGCGTCCAGACCACGCTGGGTCGCAATGGCAGCGATTTTTCCGCGTCCATCTTCGGCTCGCTGCTCGATGCCTCGGCGATCCACATCTGGACCGACGTCGACGGCGTGCTGTCGGCCGACCCGCGGCGCGTGCCCGACGCCCAGGTCATCGATTCGCTGTCCTACAGCGAGGCGATGGAACTGGCGTACTTCGGCGCCAAGGTGATCCATCCCCAGACCATGGCGCCCGCGGTGGGCCGCGAGATCCCGATCTGGATCCGCAACACCTTCGCGCCCGATCACGCGGCCACCCTGATCTGCGCGCACCCGGACTCGAAGCTCGCGGTCAAGGGCATCACCACGATCGAGAACATCGCGCTGATCAACCTCGAGGGCGCCGGCATGATCGGCGTGCCGGGCACGGCGCACCGCCTCTTCGGCGCGCTACGCGAGGAAGGCGTCTCGGTGATCCTGATTTCCCAGGGCAGTTCCGAGCATTCGATCTGCTGCGCGGTGCCGCTCGAGCAGTCCGCGCGAGCCGCGGACGTGGTCCGCGCCGCGTTCGCGCGCGAGCTCGACGAAGGGCAGATCCAATCGGTCGAGGTCGATCCGGATCTCGCGATCCTCGCGGTGGTCGGCGACGGCATGGCCGGCATCCCGGGCATCGCCGGCAAGGTTTTCAGTGCGCTCGGCAACGCCGCGGTCAACGTGCGGGCGATCGCGCAGGGCGCCTCGGAACGCAACATCTCGGTGGTGGTGCCGCGCAAGGCCACGACCCGGGCGCTGCGCGCCGTGCACGCCAGCTTCTATCTCTCCCCGCACACGCTCTCGATCGGCGTGATCGGCCCCGGCACGGTCGGCCGCGTGCTGCTCGACCAGCTGGCCTCGCAGAGCGAGCGCCTGCGACGCAACTTCAAGCTCGACCTTCGGGTGCGCGGCATCCTCTCCTCGAAGAAGATGCTGCTCTCCGAAAAGGGTGCCTCGCTGGCGAACTGGCAGCAGGAGTTCGCGGACGCGACCGCGCCGTCGGATCTCGCGAAGTTCGTCGAGCATGTCGGTGCCGACTACCTGCCGCATCGGGTGATCATCGACTGCACCGCCAGCGGCGAGGTGGCGAAACACTACGCGGCGTGGCTGGGCGCCGGCATCCACGTCGTCACGCCGAACAAGAAGGCGAACAGCGCCGACATGGCCTCCTACCGCGCGCTGCATGAGGCGCGTCGCATCGGCGGCAGCCACTATCTCTACGAGGCGACGGTCGGCGCCGGGCTGCCGGTGATCCAGACCCTGCGCGACCTGCGCGAGACCGGTGACGACGTCACCAGCATCGAGGGCATCTTCTCGGGGACGCTGGCCTACCTGTTCAACGTCTACGATGGCAGCCGCGAATTCAGCGACATCGTCGGTGAGGCGAAACAGCGCGGCTATACCGAGCCGGATCCGCGCGACGACCTCTCGGGCATGGACGTCGCCCGCAAGCTGATCATCCTCGGCCGTGAACTCGGCATGGCGCTCGAGATGTCGGACGTTAGAGTCGAGAGTCTCGTGCCCGCCGGTCTCGAGCAAGGTTCCATCGAGTCGTTCCTGTCACGGCTGCCGCAGCATGACGCCGCGATGCGCATGCGCTTCGAAGCCGCACGAGCGGCCGGCAAGGTGCTGCGCTACGTGGGCCGCCTCGGCGCCGACGGCAGCGCCACAGTCGGTGTGGTCGAGTTCGAGTCGAAGCATGCGTTCGCGAACATCGCCCTGACCGACAACGTGGTGCGCTTCGCGACCAGCCGCTACTGCAATAATCCGCTGATCGTGCAGGGTCCGGGTGCCGGCCCCGAAGTGACGGCGGGCGGCATCTTCGCCGACCTGCTGCGCCTGTCGGCCTATCTCGGAGCCCGCCTGTGACGCTCTCCCGCGCGACCGCCTTCGCGCCGGCTTCGGTCGGCAACGTGGCGATCGGCTTCGACATCCTCGGCTTCGCCGTCGATGCGCTCGGCGATCGCGTCACCGTGACACGTTCGGCGGCGCCCGGGGTGCGCATCACCGGCGCTTCGGGCGTCGTCTCCGAGCTGCCCACCGAGCCCGAGAAGAACACGGCCGGGCGTGCGTTGCTGGCGCTGAACACCGCGGTCAAACCGGACTTCGGCTTCGACATGCACATCGAGAAGGGCATTCCCCTCGGCTCCGGTCTCGGCGGTTCGGCGGCCTCGGCGGTGGGTGCGGTAGTCGCGGCGAACGCGCTGCTGCCGAAGCCGTTGTCGAAGCTCGAGCTGCTGATGTTCGCGATGCAGGGCGAGGCGGTCGCGAGCGGCTCGATGCATGCGGACAACATCGCACCCTCGCTGTTCGGCGGCCTGGTGCTGACGGTCGGCATCGATCAGCCGCGGGTCAAGCAGATCCCGGTCCCCGCCGGCGTGATGGCGGTGATCGCCCATCCGCACCTTTTCCTCTCGACCAAGCAGGCGCGCGCGATCCTCAAGCGTGAGGTCACCATGTCGGACTTCGTCTGGCAGACGGCCAACCTCGCAGGCTTCATCTCCGGTTGCTACACCAACGACCTCGAACTGATCCGCGAAGGTCTCAACGACGTCGTGATCGAGCCGCAGCGCCGGCAGTTGATCCCCGGATTCTCGGCCGTGCGCAGCGCGGCGCTCGCCGCGGGCGCGCTCGGCTGCTCGATCTCGGGTGCCGGGCCGACGATGTTCGCGTGGGCGCTCGGCGACCGGGCCGAGGCGGTGCGTACCGCAATGGTCGCTGAGTTCGCCCGCCACGGCTTCGAGACGGACCACTGGGTCGTGCCGGTGCAGTCGGCCGGCGCGCGCATCGTGGCCGATTGAGCGTCGGCGCGATGCGATTCTCCAGCACCCGCGGCGTCCGCCAGGATGCGATCGGCTTCGGCGATGCGCTGCAGCGCGGCCTCGCGCCCGATGGCGGACTGTACGTGCCCGATGAATGGCCGGCGCTGGCCGACGCCGATTTCGGCCCGGAACTGTCGCTGGCTGCGGTCGGCGAGCGGCTGATCGCGCCGTTCGCCGCCGGCGACGCGATACTCGCGCCGCAGCTGCGCGGGATACTGACCGAGGCCTTCAGCTTTCCTGCCCCGGTGGTGCCGATCGGCGGCGACGACCGCTACGGCGTGCTCGAGCTGTTCCATGGCCCGACCGCCGCATTCAAGGATTTCGGGGCGCGCTTCCTGGCTGCCTGCTTCCAGCGGCTGCGGCGCCCCGATGCGCTGCCGGTGAACATCCTGGTGGCGACCTCGGGCGACACGGGCGGGGCGGTCGCCGCGGCCTTCCATCGGCGGCCCGGCATGCAGGTCACCGTGCTGTTCCCGAAGGGGCTGGTGTCGCCGACGCAGCAGCAGCAGCTGACCTGCTGGGGCGACAACGTTCGTTCACTCGCCGTGCGCGGGACCTTCGACGATTGCCAGGCGCTGGTGAAGCAGGCCTTCGTCGATCCGTCGATGCGCAGCCAGTTCGAGTTGTCCTCGGCCAACAGCATCAACCTCGGCAGGCTGCTGCCGCAGGCGGTCTACTACGCTGCGAGCGCCCTCGCAGCCTGGCGCCGCCACGGCGAACCGCTGTCGTTCATCGTGCCGAGCGGCAACCTGGGCAACGTGGTCGCCTGCTGCTGGGCGCGCAAGGTCGGCCTCCCCATCGGCGACATCGTGCTCGCGCACAACGCGAACACCACCGTACCGGACTATTTCCGCACCGGCGACTGGCGTCCTCGGCCGAGCCGCGCCACGCTTGCGTCGGCCATGGACGTCGGCAATCCTTCCAACATGGAGCGGTTGCGGACCCTGTATCCCGAGGTCGAGACGATGCGTGGCGCGCTCAGCGCCTGCAGCATCGACGACACGGCCATTGCCGCGCGGATCAAGGCGGACTTCCGTCGGTTCGGCCAGGTCTGGTGTCCGCATACGGCCACGGCCGCAGAGGCCTGGGCCCGGTTCCCGGAAGCGACCCGGCGCGGCCGGCGCTGGTGCATCGTCGCGACCGCCCATCCCGCGAAGTTCGCCGAGATCGTCGAGCCGCTGATCGGTCGCGAGGTGCCGGTGCCGGAATCGCTGCGCGAACTCTTCGACCGGCGGTCGGATTTCGCTGAGATCGACGCCAACCTGCCGGCGCTGCGCGCCGCCCTCGGGGCCTGAATGACCGACCACCCCCTTGCGGTGATCCGATGAGCCCTGTCGGCGTCGCAATAGTTGCCGTGCTCCTGGGCATTGCGATCGGCGTGGGGCTCGCCTGGGGATGGCGCTGGTACCGGCTGCGCCGCCAGCGGCTTGCGCTGGTGGCGCGGATCACCTCCGTGTCGATCGACCACGCCCGCGACGTGCTCGTACCAGACGGCAATGGCGGGGTGCTGCATCTCGACTACGTGTTGCTGACGCCGCGCGGCATCCTCGTGATCGACCTGCGCGACGTCGGCGGCAATGTCTTCGGCTCCGACCAGATGAGCGACTGGACCGTGATGGATGGCGCCCAGCGCTTCACCTTCACCAACCCGCAGAGCGCACTCTACGACCGAGTCGCCGCGGTCCGCGGGATCGCGGCGAACGTGCCGGTCGAGGGGCGGATCGTGTTCACGCGTCGCGCCGCGTTCCCCAAGGGGTTGCCGCGCTTCACGTTGGGCGAGGACTCGATGCTCAGCGACTACCCGCTCGGAGATCGGCATACGGCCGAGATGGCCGCCGGCCAGTACCGTCCCTCCTGGGAGAACCTCAAGAGCCAGTTCGCCCCTAGTCCGCTCGCGAAGACCTGATTTTGAACTTATAATATCCTTAAATAACAATTATTTAAGGCGATAACTTCAAGTCAAAAAACTCTACTGCCGTGGCGCTCGTATGGCGCGCCAGAGTCTCGATTGTCTCGCTTCGTTCGTGCGCGATTACGGCCGCGATGTGCGGCAGGTAGGTGGGTTCGTTGCGACGTGAGGCCGGCTTCGGGACCAGGTCGCGGGGCAGCAGGTAGGGCCCGTCGGTTTCGAGCATGAGGCGTCCGGCCGGCACGAGCCGCACCAGTTCCCGCAGGTGTGCGCCGCGCCGCTCGTCGCAGATCCAGCCCGTGACGCCGACATAGAGCCCGAGGTCGAGATACTCTAGAAGTTCGTCGCGATTGCCCGTGAAGCAATGGGCCACGGCGCGCCCGAGTCGGGGCAGGTGCTCCCGCAGGATCGCAACGAAATCCGCATGCGCGTCCCGCTGGTGCAGGAAGAGCGGCTTGCCCACCGCCGCGGCGAGCTCGAGCTGGCGATGGAAGGCGCGACGCTGCGCCTCGGGGCGCGAGAGATTGCGGTGATAGTCGAGGCCGCATTCACCGATGGCGGCGACTTCCGGCTCGGCGGCGAGGGCCGTCAGCTCCGCCAGCGCAGGCGCGTCGAGATCCACGGCGTGATGCGGGTGGACTCCGGCCGTGGCGCGCAGCACCGCCGGCAACGCACGCGCCAGCCCGATCGCCGCCCGCGTGCTCTCGAGCGAGGCGCCCGTGACGATCATCCGCGTGACCCCCACCTCGAGCGCGCGCCGCACCACCGACGCGCGATCACGGTCGTAGCTGTCGTGGGTGAGATTGATGCCGATGTCGACGAGCTGCATGGCGTGGTGTCCCGGGGCGGGCGAGGGGGCTGTGTTATCTTGAAGTACGAGCGTTGCGCCCTGAATTCTACGGGACACGCCGTACTCCACCACGTGCCCGGCGGGCCTGAATGAGCCTCGATACCCGTTCGCTAGAGTCGCTGCGCATCGATCGCGGGAACGATCCCGACCGCTATCGCGACACGTCGCGCCGCTGGCTGCGCTGGCTGGTGCCGCTGCTGCTGGCGCTCGCGGCGGGCGTGGCCGGGTTCGCGTTGCGTGACGGTGGCACCGAGGTGGTCACCGTCGTGGTCGCGCCGGCGTCGGCCGGGGGCGCCTCGGGCGCGGTGCTCAATGCCTCGGGCTACGTCGTGGCGCGTCGCGTCGCGACGGTGTCCTCGAAGGTCACGGGACGCATCGCCGAGGTGCTGATCGAGGAGGGCGCGCAGGTCCGCAAGGGCCAGGTGCTGGCGCGCCTCGACGCCGCGACGGCGCGGGCCGAGGGCGAACTGGCGCGCCGGCAGCTGGAGGCCGCTGCGGGCAACCTCGCCGAGGTCGAGGCGCGGCTGGCCGAGGCACGGCGCACGCTGCGACGCACCGAGACGCTGCGCGAGCGCGGCCTGGTCGCCGAGGGCGCGCTCGATGCGGCGCGCGCCGAGACGCAGGCGCTGCAGGCGCGACAGGCGGCGGCGGAGGGGCAGCGTCGCGTCGCCGAAAGCGGCATCCGGCTGCGGGAACGCGACCTCGACGACCATGAGATCCGCGCGCCATTCGACGGCGTAGTGATCTCGAAGGATGCACAGCCGGGCGAGATGGTCTCGCCGGTTTCTGCGGGCGGCGGCTTCACCCGGACCGGCATCGCGACCATCGTCGACATGGATTCGCGCGAGATCGAGGTCGACGTCAACGAAGCATTCCTGAACCGCGTGGTCGATGGCCAGCCGGTGGAGGCGACGCTCGACGCGTATCCAGAGTGGCGAATCCCGGCGAGCGTGATCCGCATCGTGCCGACCGCGGATCGCACCAAGGCAACAGTAAGGGTGCGCATCGGCTTCGAGTCCCTCGATCCGCGCATCCTGCCGGACATGGGCATCAAGGTGCGTTTCCTCGATCCGCCGCGCGACGGTGCGCCGGGCGATGCGCCCGCGCCCCGGCTGCGGGTGCCCGCGGCGGCGGTCGAGCGCGAGGGGAATGCGGCTTCGGTGTGGGTCGTGGAGGCGGGGCGCGCACGGCGCCGCGCGGTTCGGGCCGGACCGGAGCGCGACGGTCGTGTCGAGATCGAGTCGGGCCTGAAGGCCGGCGAGGTGATCGTCTCGCCGCGTGTCGAGGGCCTGAAGGACGGCGGCCGCGTCCGTTCCGCGACGGCATGAGCGACGCCGTCGCGGCCGTCGTCGAACTGCGCGGCGTCACCAAGACCTATTCACGCGGTGGCGAGAGCGTACCGGTCCTCGACGAGTTGAGCCTGTCGATTCCGCGTGGCGATTTCGTCGCTCTGATGGGGCCCTCGGGCTCCGGCAAGACGACCCTGCTGAACCTGATCGGCGGGCTGGACCGCCCGACCCGCGGCAGCGTCGAAGTCGAGGGGCTGGCGATCGACCGCCTGTCCGAGCCGGCGCTGGCGCGCTGGCGCGCCGACCATGTCGGCTTCGTGTTCCAGATGTACAACCTGCTGCCGGTGCTCACGGCGGAAAGCAACGTCGAGCTGCCCCTGCTCTTGACGAACCTGCCGCGTGCCGAGCGCCTGCGCCGGGCACGGGTGGCACTGTCGCTGGTCGGGCTGGCGGACCGCGCCCGACACCGGCCGCGCGAGCTCTCGGGCGGCCAGGAGCAGCGCGTCGGTATCGCGCGGGCGATCGTCACCGACCCGACCCTGCTGCTGTGTGACGAGCCGACCGGCGATCTCGACCGGCGCTCGGGGGACGAGGTGCTCGACCTGCTGACCTCGCTGAACCGCGAGTTCGGCAAGACCATCGTCATGGTGACGCACGATCCGCGCGCGGCCGAGCGGGCGCGGCGGACGCTGCACCTCGACAAGGGGCGGCTGGAGCGCGAGACGCGATGACGCGCTGGCTGCCGCTGCTGCTCGCCAACCTGCGCCGCCGGCCGATGCGGCTGTTCTTCACGCTCGGCTCCATCGTCGTCGCGTTCTGGCTGTTCGCGCTGCTGGAGGCGCTGCGGAGCGGCTTTTCGGCCTCGATCTCCATGGTTGGCGTCGATCGCCTGATGACGCTGAACAAGACCTCGATCATCCAGCCGCTGCCACTGGCGCATCTCGAGCGGGTCAAGGCGGTGCCGGGCGTCGCCGACGTCGCGTTGTTCAACTGGTTCGGCGGCGTGTTTCGCGATGGCAAGACGCAGATCCCGGTTTACATCTGCGATCCCGCGAGCTTCCTGAAGGTGTATCCGGAACTGCGCCTGCCGCCCGGCGCCCGCGACGCCTGGCTGGGCGATCGCCAGGGTGTGATCGTCGGCCGTGCGATGGCTGCGCGCTACGGCATCGCGGCGGGTGACCGCATCCCCATGCGTTCGGCGATCTACCGGCAGCGCGATGGCAGCGACGTCTGGGAAATGAACGTGGTCGCCATCTACGACATCGCCGAAGGCGCCGCGACGCTCGACAAGAACAGCTTCTTCTTCCATTACGACTACTTCAACGAATCCGTCCGCATGGGTCGCGACCGGATCGGCTGGATGGTCGTGCGGGTCGACGATCCGTCCCGCTCGACCGAGGTGGCGAAGCGCATCGATGCGGTGTTCGAGAACTCGTCGTCCGAGACCAGGACCTCCACCGAGAAGGCGATGGCCCGGCAGTTCGCCGATCAGGTCGGCAACATCGGCGCGATCCTGGTGGCGGTGGTCGGCGCGGTGTTCTTCACGATGATGCTGGTGACGGCCAACACGATGGCCCAGGCAGTTCGCGAGCGTACCGGTGAGATCGCCGTCCTGAAGACGCTGGGGTTCCGCGCCTCGCAGGTGCTGCGCCTGGTGCTGGCGGAATCGCTGCTGGTCACGATGATCGGCGGGGCGATCGGGCTGGCACTGGGCGCGCTGTCCATCGCGGCGATCGGGCCCGGCATCCGCCAGTTCGTGCCGGTGTTCCAGATGACTCCCCGCACGGTCGCTCTGGCGGTGCTGCTGATGCTCGGCTTCGGCACCGCGGCGGGCGCCTGGCCGGCGGTGAGCGCCATGCGGCTGAAGATCACCGAGGCGCTGCGCCACTCGTGAGCCAGTGGTCCGAAGTCCGGGCGGTGACGGCGATGAACCTGCGCAACCTCCCGGCGCGCTGGACCAGCTCGCTCGTGGCGGTGGTCGGCGTCGCGGGCGTCACGCTGGTGCTGGTCGCCGTGCTGTCGATCGCAGAGGGTTTCAGGGCGGCGCTCGA
>Ga0315287_10005343_pt1 | contig 12654 bp, 12 predicted proteins | sample YL17G11_0_MG_FD_205037 | JGI IMG/M metagenome (GOLD analysis project Ga0315287, IMG submission 205037) | Sediment microbial communities from Yellowstone Lake, YNP, Wyoming, USA - YL17G11_0 | ecosystem: Environmental > Aquatic > Freshwater > Lake > Sediment | place: USA: Wyoming | collected...
CGACAGCAGCGCTTCCATAGCATCGATCACCGATTGCGTCGAGATTTGGTTCATCGGCACGGCGCGCTGCTTGGGATTGAACTCGCGCACGGGGCCCTCGAATTCACCCAGAAGAACCAGGGCGGATTCGGAGCGGGGGTGCCAGTGAAAAGGATTGGTAGGGCCAAACAGGACCACTGCGGGAGTCTCCCAAGCGGCCGCGAAATGGATCGGCGCTGAATCAACCGTGATGAGCAAGCGGGCCTTGCGAACAAGCGCCGCGAGCGTGAGTAAATCGGTTTTCCCGGAGAGGTCGATCACCTCCGAACGGGTCGAAGACTTAATGGCGGCGATTTGGGTTCGTTCCATTGGCGAGCGGCCTCCCGTGAGGAGACACTTCATCTGACGCTCTTGCACGCAGTGATCGATCAACTGAGCCCAGCGGTCCACTTCCCAGAATTTTTCGGGCCGGGCCGATCCGGGGTGAAGAATCACGAATTCGTCGCCGGCCTGCGCCGCCTTTAGGAGTTGTGCCGCTTTCTCCACGGTGGACTCCGGCAAATCGAGCCGGATGGCGCGGGACGCGTCCTGAATCCCCAACGGCTTCAGCAAGGCGAGATGGTAATCGACGGTGTGCAAGAGGCGCACCGGGGATTCCACGAACTCGTTGTAGCTGCGGGCCCGAACCTTCGAGCGCAGGTTCGGGTGGTCCGAGGTGATCCGCTTTCGCGCCTGCGAAAGGAGCGTCAAAAATGAAGAGCGATCGTTGCGGGTGAAATCGAGGCAGTAATCGAATTTGCCCCAGGCGAGCGCGACCCAATCGAGCGCATCGCCGGCTTTTCCCCTCACCACGAAAACCTTGTCCACGCCCGAGATTGCCGGGAGCAACCCCTCGACCGCGGGAGAGACCACCAGGGAGAGGGTTGCGTCCGGAAATTTATCCCGCAGGGCTGCGATCGCGGGCGTCGTAAGAATCAGGTCGCCGATCCGCTTCAGTTGAATGAGAAGGATGTTCATCAAACTCGTGCTCCTGCCCGTAATCGTATTCGAGTCATGGCTCGTGAGGGGTCGATTAGGAGCACGAGCACAATAAAGAGGGTGCCAAGCTAGCGTCCCATTTGCATGGCGAGCTCGTAAGCACCGAGCAGCCGTGTGCGAAAATGGTCCCACGTGAAATTTTCGACGACGCGCCGGCGCGCGGCCACGCCCATGCGCTCGACCATTTCCGGATGCCGGTAAAGCTCGAGAATGGCCGACGCCAAATCACCCACATTGCCCGGAGAGACAAGAATTCCTTCGACGCCGTCGGTGACAACGTCACCCGCTTCCCGTGTCGTTATTTGGGGCAGCCCGCATGCCGCCGCCTCGTAGGTGACTTTCGCGCTCCCTTCGCATTGCGAGGGGAAAACGTGGACCGTCCCCTGACTCAAGTAATTTTCCACATCGCGGACAAAGCCGACAATTTTGATATTGTCCCGCCAGTATTTCTTCAGGTGCGGCCGCGCTTCAGCGTGGACGGAGCCCACCAGCCACAGCTCCGCCTCTTTGAGGTCGAGGCGATGCCACGCTTCCAGAAGATGGTGAATACCCTTGCGCTCGATCAAGGCTCCGGAAAAGATCGCGCGAAAGATCGGTGGGCGCACGCCTGGCTTGAAGCGCTCCGGGTCGACTCCTCTGGGGAGATAAAACAATTTTTCTTCGGGAAACCCCTGGACGCGGAAAGTGTCCGCCGCTTTTTGGGAGAGGACAAGAATCATATCTGCAAGGTCGTACTCCTCGAGAAAACGCCCGCGGGTCTGGAGCAGGGTTTCTTTCCAACGCCGATGCCACGGTAAATCTGCCTTTGCCGGCCTGGCAGATGGACGATCCCCCGGCACTTTACCGCGATCCCGGTGCCAGGTGGGAATTTCCACGATCGAGGGAATGCCGAGCTTGCGCGTCACCCGCAGTGATTGCAGGCAGTCGCCCGACCAGCTGTGGAAAAGATCGTAACGTCCGGTGGCGAGATGGCGCGAGGCGATCCAGTCGAGATACTTTTTCTTCGCGCCATAATAATACGGGCGGTCGAGAAAAGAGATGAGACGCACAGGATGCCAGCGGAGCGATTGAATTAAGTGCGCTGGTATCTCATCCTGACGATTGTCGTAGGCGATCGCGCGTCCGAGAAATCCTCCTCGATGCGAGGCTCGCAAGGTCTCGAAGGCGTCGGTGTCCAGCCCCGAACCTCCGATCCGTGCGAAGATCGAATAGAGCAAGTGCTTGGGAAGGACGCCGGGCCTATGGGTCGCAGGGTGCGACGGCGCAGGGGCGTTTAGAGTTTCACCCACCATCGGCTAACAAGTATTGTGGTGATTGCGGGCAAGTAAAGTCCTCGTTCCGTGTTGAACTAAATGCGATCTAATAATCTTACCATAGGATTTGTCCGGCGCGGATTTTCTTCCAGTGGCGGCGCCGAGTCGTATTTGAGACGGCTCGCCGCCGGGGTGGTGGAGCAGGGTCATCAGGTCCGGCTTTACACTTCCGCCGACTGGCCGCCTGACGAGTGGAGCTTTGGCCCGATCACTCGCCTCGAAGGGAGATCAGCGACTGCCTTTGCGGATGGAATCGAAAAGCTGGTGCCGCGCGCCGCCCGACGGGCTGGACCGGCCGGAGGGACGAGCTTCCGCTCGTCCGGGGACTCGCCGCGGCGGGTCCCTCCGAATGGCTCGGAGTGCGATGTGTTGATGAGCCTCGAACGCATCTGGCGATGCGATGTTTATCGCGCCGGCGACGGCGTGCATCGCGCGTGGCTGGAACGGCGCGCGGAGATTGGGGAGCCGTTCCAGAGGCTCCGCCACGTCTTGAATCGCAAGCATTCGGCCACGCTCGCGCTGGAGAAATCGCTTTTCGCAGATTGCGGCGCCGGTCGCGTCATCGCGAACTCGCGGATGGTGCAGGACGAGATCGTGCGTTTCTATGGGTTTCCGAACGAGAAGATCGATCTGGTTTACAACGGTGTTCCCGTCGATGCGTTTCAGCGCGGCGGGGAAAGTCGGGTGAAAACTCGCGAGATGCTTGGTTTGAAGAGTGGGGATATCGCCGTGCTCTTTGCCGGCTCCGGATGGGAACGAAAAGGTCTGTGCTTCGCGATCGAAGCACTCGAAGCGAGCGGGAAAGAAACGCGGCTTCTTGTCGCAGGACGCGGCGACCGGCGAAAATATCGGTCGGCTCGGGTTGAGTTTCTCGATGTGGTTCAGGACATGCCGGCGCTTTATGGAGCGGCGGATATATTTTTGCTCCCCACAATTTACGATCCCTTTTCCAACGCCTGCCTCGAAGCCCTGGCAGCCGGCCTTCCTGTCGTGACCACGCGCGCGAACGGATTTTCCGAAATCATGGAGACTGGCGTTCATGGCACCATCCTGGACGATCCACGAAACACCGATGCGATTTGCGACGCGCTTCTGTTTTGGTCTGACCCGGCCCGGCGCAAGCAGGCTCGAATTGGGAATCTGGCGCTCGCGCGTCAATTCGATATTTCAGCGAATGTCGACCGGACGTTGCAGATTCTGACGTCCCATTCCGCGGATTAGCGCAGGGACGATTCTATCATCTCTAGAGAGCTAGAATACTCTTATGACACGGTTTCCCTGGCGTCAAAACGCTGGGCTATTGTCCGCAGAATCAATCATGGAGCTCGTCATTCACCGCCGGAGGGACATGCTTCTGCATGTCCTCTTAATTAGGGGGACGTGCAGAAGCCGGCGACAATTTACTTGCCGCAAGGATGTCATCCCGAGGCTGGCGAAGCGCGCCGAGGGACCTCTCCACTGGAATCGGACGCGTCCATGGATTGGGGGGACGTAACTTGGTCGCCGCGGCGACCTCGGAATGACACGCGTTCATAGTGAACTTTGCTACGTGTGTGATGTTCTGGGACGTGCAGAAGCCCGTCCCTCCGATGAAACAAATCTGATCGTCATTCTCCGCACTCAGCTCGCGGCCGGCGCCGCATCCAGTTGAGGGAAAATGATGAAAAACCTGATCGAGCCGGGCGATCCCAAAAAATCGGTCCCGCGTTCTCCCGCAAACCGGCCAGGAAAAATTTACCGCCTTCAGCCTCAACATTTCGCATCCCTTCGGTCAGGACCGCGAGTCCGGAACTATCAATGTAATTGACGCGTGAGAGATCGACCACCAGGCGTGCCGGTTTTTGCTCGATCATCGTACCAAGGGACGCAGCGGCGCGCGTTGAGACGTGGAGGTCAATTTCGCCTTCGAGCGGGAGAACGTTTGGAGCGTCAGGTCGACGCATGGCGGTCAAAGCGGGGGAAGAATTGACTCCCCGGGCGTGCGTCAATCGATCACCAACCTAATGTCGCGATTACGTTGTCCACGTTCGAAAGATCATCAAAGAGAAAGTCGGGAGCGTATTCGGCCAATCTTGCCCGCGGCCATGAGCCCGTGGCGATCGCGATGGTGCGCGCGCCAAGCGCTCTTCCGCAGGCGATGTCGTGACCCGTGTCGCCAATGACGTCGACCTGCGCGGGCAGGAACTTTCCTCCAGTGCCATCCTGCGCCCGCGTCAGAGCGAAAGCGCCGAGTTCGTTGCGATCGTGATGGTCATCGGCGAACGCACCGAAAGCGAAGAAATGCCACAATTGATAATGTTCGAGTTTTAGTTGGGCCCCGCGCCGGAGATTGCCGGTCAGAAGTCCGAGGACGGTGTCCGATCCGTTTTCAGCTCGCTTCAGCAACTCCAGAACTCCTGGCAGGACCCGCCCATTGCTGCGCGGCAGCTCGTGGGCAAGCAGCTCCAGATAGAGGTTGAGGAATGATCTCATTCTTTCCTCTGTGATCGGCTCCCCATATTTCGCGAGAATCTGATGCGCGATGCCGGTATCCGTCCTCCCCGCGATCTCCACTCCCTCCAGATCGCCGCTTCCTCCGAATCGTTGTGCTGTCGCCAGCGCAATTGCGCGCTGCCCGGCCGCCCCCGTGCTGATTAGTGTGCCGTCAATGTCCCAAAGGAGGAGACGCTGTTTTTTCATTGATGATTTCAGATGGCAGATTGCAGAGTGAAGCGCGCTAACCAAGTCATGCGCCGCGGCCCTGTGGGCCGCGAAGGGATTGGCGCCATCGTAGCAAGACCACGGGCGCAGCCCACAGGGCCGCAGCTACAGGATTTGAAACGCTCACGTTAGTCTGGAATCTACAATCTGAAATCTGAAATTCCCTATCGCGGCCGCATTGCGCCCTCGCCCACGGGGTATCTTCATGTTGGCCATGCCATCACCTTCTGGCGCGCCCAGGAACGCGCTCAACAGAGCGGGGGAAAGCTCGTTCTCCGAATCGAAGATCTGGATGACGATCGGTGCGCGGTGGAATTTCGCGACGCCATCGTCGAAGACCTTCACTGGTTTGGATTGCAATGGGATGAGGGACCGGACATTGGCGGCCCATTTGGGCCGTACGTCCAAAGTGAACGCCACGAAATCTATCTAGCGAACTGGAAGAAATTGCGCGACGCGGCGTTGATTTATCCCTGCATCTGTTCGCGGCGCGATGTGCTTCAATCCGCCAACGCGCCGCACCATGAGAACGAAGAGCCTGTTTATCCAGGAACGTGCCGGCCGAAGAGCGGAACCATCAGCGACCTCGCTTCGCCCGCGGGGCATAACTGGCGCTTTCGCGTGCCGGACGGGGAAGCGTTGCAGTTCCTCGATCAGCGGCTTGGAACGCAGCTCGCGCTCGCCGGGGTGGACTTCGGCGATTTCATCATCTGGCGAAAAGACGATGTGCCGGCTTATCAACTGGCGGTGGCTGCGGATGACGCAGCGATGCAAGTTAGTGAAGTAGTTCGTGCCGCGGACTTGCTTCTCTCTGCCTTTCGGCAGTTGCTGGTTTATCGCGCCCTCGATTTGCGCGCGCCGCGGTTCTATCACACCGAACTGATAACGGACTCGACAGGCACGCGGCTCGCGAAAAGACACGATTCGCTCAGTTTAAGAGAGCTGCGCGATTCCGGCGCCGACCCCAAAGAATTGCGGATTCGCTACCTGTCATCCTGAGCCGCGCAGACGGCAAAGGATATCACACACGCAGTTTGCATTACTCAAACGCTGGTCTCGCTTGATCCGAAGCTGGCGCCGAACCTATTGCGGAAGCGCTTTCCCAGTTGTGAGGTCCCTCACCGTCTGCGCGGCTCGGGATGACACGCGAATTTACGTATCGCCCACCCGATTGACCCACACTGGACGCACCCGCATAGTGCAGCGCTTTATGTCGATCGAGCTGACCCGGAATTTCTGCATCATCGCGCATATCGATCACGGCAAGACAACGCTCTCGGATCGATTGCTCGACCGCACCGGCACAATCCACGAGCGCGACAAGCAGGATCAATTGCTCGATTCGATGGATCTCGAACGCGAGCGCGGGATCACGATCAAGGCGCACCCGGTGGCGATGCGTTATACCGCGAGGTCGGGAGAAAAATATCGGCTCAACCTGCTCGATACGCCGGGGCACGTCGATTTTGCCTATGAAGTCTCGCGCTCGCTCGCGGCGTGCGAAGGCGCCTTGCTCATCGTCGATGCCGCGCAAGGGGTGGAGGCACAGACCGTCGCGAACGTGCATCTCGCGCACAAACAAGGCCTCACGATTATTCCGATCATCAACAAGATCGACTTGCCGAATGCCGACATTCCGGCGGTGCACAAACAGCTCGAGGAAATCCTGGCCATTCCGGCCGAGGAAGCGATTGACGCCAGCGCGAAAATGGGAATCGGCATCGAAGAAATTCTCGAGGCCATCGTGGATCGAATCCCGCCTCCTCCAAAACCGGCCGACGAAATTTTGCGCGGTCTCGTTTTCGATTGTGTCTTCGATATCTACCGCGGCGTCGTCGCCTACGTCCGGATTTTTTCCGGAAAAATCGAGGCAGGCCAGGGAGTCAAATTGATCAACAACGACGCGCGCTACGAGGTAAAGGAAGTCGGCGTCTTCACGCCGAAAATGTTCCCGCAGAAGCGGTTGCAGGCGGGCGACGTCGGCTATTTCATCGCGAACATCAAGAGCACGGCCGATATCAAGATCGGCGACACCGTGACCGACCTGCGCAATCCCGCCAAAGAACCGTTGCCCGGTTTCCAGGAAATCCATCCGATGGTTTTCAGCGGGATTTACCCGATCAACACCGGCGACTTCGAGCACTTGAAAACGGCCATTGGCAAGTTACGGCTGAACGATTCGGCCTTCGTTTATCAACCGGAAAGCTCCGTGGCGCTCGGTTTCGGATTCCGCTGCGGCTTTCTCGGTTTGCTCCACATGGAGATCATCCAGGAGCGGCTCCGGCGGGAATACGACATGGATATTATCGCCACGTCTCCGAGCGTCATTTATGAAATCCTCACGACGCGCGGCGAAACGTTGCTCGTCGATAATCCGGCGCACCTGCCCGATCCGAGCGTGATTGAGGAAATTCGCGAACCAATCGTGAAAGCCTATGTGCTTTGTCCGAACGAATATATCGGTGATCTGCTTCAACTCATCATGGAAAAGCGCGGTTTGATGGACCACACCGAGTCGCTCGACACGCGGCGGGTCATGCTTCATTGCGAACTCCCGCTCAACGAAATCCTCGTCGATTTCAATGACAAGATTAAGAGCATTACCCGCGGTTACGGGTCGATGGATTACGAGCACGCGGGTTATCGCGCCGCGAACCTGGTGAAGCTCGATCTGCTGGTCAACGGCGAGCCCGTCGATGCGTTTTCCATGATCGTGCATCGGGATCGCGCCGAAAGCCGTGGCCGGATGCTGGCCGCGAAATTGAAGGAAGTCATCCCCCGGCAACTCTATCAAGTGGCGATCCAGGCGGCGATCGGTGGGAAGATCATTGCGCGTGAAAGTGTTTCCGCATTGCGTAAGGACGTGACCGCGAAGTGCTACGGGGGCGATATTACCCGAAAGCGAAAGTTGCTCGAGAAGCAGAAAGAGGGCAAGAAGCGCATGAAAAGCATCGGCAAGATCCACATTCCACAAGAAGCCTTCATTAAAGTTCTGCGCGCGCAATGACCACTTACCCTGCGAGGAGAGACGCTTTCGAAATTCAAGGAACGGCGGTCTCCCGACCGCCGAATAAACGACGGCGGTCCGGAGACCGCTGTTCCTTGGTTCAAACAATCAGCTTCTAATTTCATGTTCACACCTAGCTACATCAAACACGGCCGTCTCCTCATTCGTCACGCGGAGAAGTTGCTCCGGTATCGCAAAGACGTTCTGAGCGACAGCACCCTCTCCGATTTGAAAACGCAGATCGAGAAGGTGCGAAAGACCTTAAAGGCTCGCGACGAAAAGGCGGTGAAAGCCGAGTCCGAACTGCTGCACGCACTCTATATGCAGCACATGCCAACGCCGAAGGATGCGGTGTGGCGTGAAAACGTTGAAGTGATTTTGGTGGCGATTGTGGTCGCGGTCGGGATCCGCTCCTATTTTTTGCAGCCGTTTAAGATTCCGACCGGGTCCATGCAACCAACCTTGAATGGCATTATCGGCCATCCCCTGCCGGCGACCGAGCCGGCGCCGAATATTCTCCGCCAGATCGGAGAGTTTGTTGCCCTGGGGCGCAACTACATCAACGTCGTTTCCGCCGAAGACGATCAGGTCACCCAGGTTCTTCCGAAAAAATTCGCCTTCTTCTTTACTTTTTCCCGGATCGTCTGTGAGCGGCAGGACTTTCTCGTCTATGCGCCGCCCGACACCCTCCGCCAGGACTTCAAAGTCCTTCCCGGCAACCACTACGGAAAGGGAGAGACGATCGCGAAGGGAGCGGTCGACACTGGCGATCAGGTCTTCGTGGATAAGTTCACTTACAATTTCGTGAAGCCGCCTCGCGGCGACGTCTTTGTTTTCCGCACGGATAACATTTTTGGAATCCCAGGCGATCCGGAAACGGGCGCGCCGTTTTATATTAAACGCCTCGGCGGCGTGTCGGGCGATACCCTGCGGATCGATCCACCGCTTCTGTATGTGAATGGCAAACTCGCGGAGCGTTTCGGATTCCGCCGCGTCATGGCGGCAAAAGAGGGTTTCCGTGGTTACGCGCCGGGGCGTGATTATCTATCCGATCCGACCAAGACATACACGGTGCCGCCGCGTCATTTCTTCGCGCTGGGCGACAATAGTTATAACAGCTACGACAGCCGCTGGTGGGGGCCCGTACCCGAGGAAAACCTGGTTGGTCATGGGTTGCTTGTTTATTGGCCCTTTAATCGCCACTGGGGCTTGATTCGTTAGGCGAGGGGAGGATGGAGTGATGGAGGAGAGCGCATTCATGAACTTCTCCCATTATTCCACTACTCTGTTGCTTCATTGCCCCCACTGAAACGGCATGTGGCTTAACGTCCCGCGAGTCTATCCGCTGCTGGGACTTTGCAGCGGCTACGCTCTCGTGATGCTCTTCAATCCGATCCGGCTCGCGTTGCGTGACGGCTTCCGCTGCATCACGCGTTTCAAGCGGATCTGGCTCACGTTCACGTTGCTGGGCGGCGCCTATTCGGTCTTCCAATTTGCTACCTTCACTCCGCTGCAACAATCGTCCGATCTCGATTTCACTCAGATCCTGGCGCCAGCCAGTTGGGCGTGGCCGGGCTTCCTGGAAGTCTGGCGCGAAGTCCCGTTACCGGCGCTGGAAGGGGTCGTGGGGATTTTTGATAACGCAACGACCACCTATCCATTGTCGGCTCTCGCCGCCGTTCTCTTGCTCTTCAACTGGCGCGGACTCCACGGCGCCCTGTTGCGCGCGCTGCGGAAACGCTATCGACTTTGGGGGGTTGCGATCTATGTCGTTTTGCTCATCAGCGTTCTGGCCGCCCTCCTGAAGCCGATTATTTTTTGGCGATTGCCGGAGTGGGGCGGGGCGGTGCCCGCGGCTCGAGTACTGCAAATCTCAGCGACGATCGACGCGGTGGCATTCATCTTCGAATACCTGTTCGGCGTTTACATTCAGGTTTACCTGATCACCGTTTGTCTGGCGTGGGTCAAGGGTTTGAGCTTCCATGAAGGAGATCTGTTCCGATTCGCGATGCGCCGCTTCAGCTATGTCCTGGAATGGGCCGGCCTCGTCGTCATCGTGGGCACCTTGATCGTGCGTGCGCCGCTTTTGCTGGCTTATTTCCGGGACGTTCCCGATGTCCTCGACTATCTGCCGCTCGAGCGCTTCGTGATGAGCGGATTGATCATTGCTTTTTGCTCAGTCCAGATTTCGCTCGTGCTCCATAACGAGAGTTTGGGCGCCGCCTTTCGCGCTCATCGTGAATTTGTCTAACGGAACTTCTCTCGCTTCAGCTGGTTCTTGCTCATCGTGGTGTTGCACTTTTTCTTTCTGACGGTTTGTGATGCCATTATCCGCGTTGCCGTGGCGGATCGCGTGGCGGCCGTGATCGCGTGGAAGATAATTTATGTTTGTGCGCGGGGACTGATCACCGGCTGGCTCCTGGCCTCATGGGTCTGTCTGTTCCGTCAATGCGAGGCCACGCGTGCGCATCAGGAAACGTGGATCCGATATTGAGACGAGAATTCCAAAGGGTAGGGACGCCGCGCTGCGGCGTCCGAGTGCGAGAGAGAGCGTCGCAGAATTTTTCGGTCGGACGGCGCAGCGCGCCGTCCCTACCATTGCGCTCGGCCGCGAACCAGGAAACGTGGATCCGGTATTGAGATGAGGATTTCAAGAGGTAGGGACGCCGCGCCGCGGCGTCCGAGTGCGAGGGAGGGCATCGCAGAATTTTCCGATCGGACGGCGCAGCGCGCGTATGTGTTTAGCGTCTTTCCCCTGACAATAGCCCAGCGTTTTAACGCTGGGGTCTCGATCACAAAAAGAAGCAAGTCCCGTCAGGGACGGAAGAACCGCGTCCTGTTCGCCGAGGCCAGTCGGCCGATCGGACGCTCCTTTCGTCCCGGTGCGGGACTCGATTTTGTCTGGATGGCCAACCCCAGCGTTGAAACGCTGGGCTATTGTCATCAAGCTCAATCAATAAACTGGGCGTCTGCGAACCGATATTTGTGCCGACGTTTTTCGTCAGCACTTAGCAGGCATTAGCGCTAAACAGATACGCACGCCGCTCCTAACAACGTGGCAAGACGATGAACGCGGCTAAAATTACGCGCGAAAGCAAATCGAACCTGGCTCTGGCCTTCATCTCGCTCGGCCGCGAACGCCGTGCGGACATCACGACCTTTTATGCGTTCTGCCGGGTAATCGACGACATCGCCGATTCGACCGAACCTGCCGTCGAGGAAAAAGCCCGCGACCTGACGGCGTGGCGCCGGTGGCTCCGGGAAGGTACACCTGATGAACCGACCCTCGCGCGCGACGTGCGGGACTTGATCGCGAAATATTCTCTCACCCCGGCAATGCTGGAGGAAATTATCGACGGCGTTGAGATGGACTTGGAGAACGTTCGATACAATTCGTTTGAGGAATTGCGGCTCTATTGCTACCGCGTCGCGAGCGCTGTCGGCCTGGTCAGCATTGAAATTTTCGGATACCGCAATCCGGCCTGCCGCCAGTACGCGATCGAGCTCGGCCTGGCGCTGCAGATGACCAATATCATCCGCGATGTCGGCAAAGATTTGAGTAATGGACGCATTTATCTGCCGGAACAGGATCTCGCCCGTTTCGATTATCCAGAGGAAGATCTTCGCCTCAGAAAATACAGTGAGCCGTTTATCCGCTTGATGAAATTTGAAGCCGCGCGGGCCGAGGAATTTTTCGCGCGCGCCGCGGACCTGCTGCCACGGGAAGATCGTCGCGCGATGGTGGCGGCGGAGATAATGCGCTCGATCTATCAGGCTTTGTTGCGGCGAATGAAAACGGACGGGTTCCGTGTTTTCGAAAAGGAATATCGACTGACTCGGCTCGAGAAGAGTGGTCGCGTTGCCACGCAACTTCTCCGAGTTTGCTTGAATGCAAGGCGCTAATCTCCCGTCAAACTTCTGTTAGACTCAAGACACGACACATTATGAAGACGAATGATTTCCTGATTGGTTCAATGCTGCTCCTGGCCGCATTCGCTTTTTCTTCCTGCGACACGGCGACGGGGCAGGGCGCCGGCTGGGGCGCCGCCACGGGCGCGATCCTTGGCGCCGCAGCTACCGGGGACGCGGGCGGGGCCGCCGTGGGCGCCCTGATCGGCGCAAGCACGGGCGCTCTCATTGGTGCGTCCATCGACGAAGACCAGGCGATGCGATACGGGCCACGACCGCCAGCTGGGTTTCCGTTCGGCCGCAGGACCGACCTGCGCGGGTTTTATCAGAGTCCGTATCCTCCGTACCAAATTTATGATCTACGCGGGATCCCGCACGGCGGCCTCGTCGAAGATAGGGTAGGCGGCGGATATTTTCGAAAACCGTAATTTGGCTCCGGTGGGGCGCCTCGATGTAGCGGCGCTTCTGTGAAGCGCCCGGTGCGATGCGCTGCTCCAAGAAGGCCCTTCACGGAAGCACCGCTACATTCGAGGTTCGCGGCTCGACAGAGTCTCGCCCTACCATCAATGCGATTTCTTTTGCAGGGCGTCGACCAGCGCTTGCGCTGCGTCGGTCATCTTCAGGAGCTCCGGCCAGGAACGATGGTAATTTTCACCCGGAAGTTTTCGGGTCGCGTCGAACCCCATGTGCGACCCGACGTTCTGGGAA
>Ga0315287_10005344_pt1 | contig 12652 bp, 11 predicted proteins | sample YL17G11_0_MG_FD_205037 | JGI IMG/M metagenome (GOLD analysis project Ga0315287, IMG submission 205037) | Sediment microbial communities from Yellowstone Lake, YNP, Wyoming, USA - YL17G11_0 | ecosystem: Environmental > Aquatic > Freshwater > Lake > Sediment | place: USA: Wyoming | collected...
GCAAAATCATCAATCAAGTTGGCCGCCGCCGCCCGGCCGCCGATCGCGACAAGCAAAAGCAAGCCCCCGACCCCGCTCATGCGATCCGCAACTGCCGTCGTTCCTCTGCCTCTCGGGCCTTTCTACCGCCCAAGATCTATCGGATCTCTCGTCATCTGCACACGCCCAAAGAGAAAGCTCCGAAAACGCAAACTGAAGGCGGCGATTATGGAGGCCGCTTTTTTCTCTTATCGGCCTTCGCGCGCGAAGAAGGCCGAGAGTCGTTTTTCGCTCCTTGCTCCCTCGCCGCTTCCATTTGCTCACCTCGCTCTCCCCCTTGCAATTCTCTCTCCCCTTCCGACCCTTCTCTTTCAACTCATCAACACAGGGGGAAGCGCACGCAGTATGTCCACACGTCGCTCATCAAGATCGAGGGCGTCGAGTCCAAGGGCGAGACGGAGTTTTACCTCGGCAAGGTGGGTTGGGAAATGATGAGAGACAAGTCGCGATCGCCTTCGATCGAGCCGCCGCCGCCGCCTCGTTTCCTCTCGACGACCTCCGCCAGCAAAAGAAGAGAAAACGAACAAAAACTCACCCCCCTTTTCTCTTCCCCCTCTCTCTCTCTCTCTCTCTCTCCCTCTCTCTCAACCAACAACAACCACAAACAGCGCCTCGCCTACGTCTACAAGGCCAAGACCCTCAAGCGCGGCACCAGGTTCCGCGTGATCTGGGGCCGCGTCACGCGGGCGCACGGCGGCGCGGGCGCCGTCCGCGCGAAGTTCGCCAAGAACCTGCCGCCGTCGGCGCTGGGGTCGGGGGTGAGGGTGATGCTGTACCCCTCGCGCGTCTGAGAGAGAGATCGAGGAGTGGCGGGAACGGAGGGAGCGTCTGTTGAGACGGGCTGAGTGTGGGGTGTTGCGAGACAGAGGGAGAGGGAGAGGGGAACGAGAGAGAGGGAGAGAAAAGAGGGAAAAGAGTCTTCTGACGTTTCCTTGTTTTTTTTGCTTTTCGTTGACCTTTTCTTTTCCTCTCCAGTTTCCTCCGCCGCGCCTCTGAACGGCAACAACAGCCAACCTTTTTCGTTTTCGCCCCATCTGTGTGTGGTGTGTGTGTGACTGAGTTCATTTCCATTTTTCCTACCCATTTGTTTTCTTTCGTTTTTTTTTCTGTCTCTCCCTCGACGTCTCTCTCTTTTTCATTTCTCTCGTTTTCTTTTTCTCTCTTTGAGGTCTTTTCCTGCGTTTTTTTTTAATTACAAAAGGAACTAAAAGAAAAGTCACAAGAAGTGGTGGTGCTTAGAGGGAGGGGGAGAAGAATTCGGGGGGGTTCCTTTCGCTGGCGCTGGGCGAAGAAGACAAGAGAGAAGAGCAAGTAAGAAGAAGAAGAAAAAGACCAACTTTTTCTTCCTTCCCCTCCTTCCTGCACAACTTTCTCTCTTCACGACGTCGAGCTCTTGAGGTATGCAATCAGGTCCGTGCGGTCCTGGGGCTTCTTGAGCCCGGCGAAGACCATCTTGGTGCCTACGGAGAAGTTTTTTGGTAAAGAAAGAAAGAAGAGAGGAGGTGAGCATAGAGAGAGAGGACCGAAACAATAGAAAGAGAAAAAGAATAAAAAATGGCTTTCTCTACAACGAAATACATCTCTTACCAGGGATGTACTTCTTCGGGTTGAGGAGGTAGTCGTAGAGGGTGGCCTCCTCCCTTTGGTTTGGTTTTCGAAATTGAGAGAAAAAGAGAGAGGTGGAAGGGAGGGTGAGAGAGCAAGAAGAAGGGAAAAAAGCAAAAAAAAACTCGAGAGAGAGAGAAGAGAAAACTCGAAACCTTTCAAAACCGACTCACCACTTGACAGCCTTCTCCTTGTTCGCCTTGGAGTAGGAGAAGCCGTCGATGGTCCCGGACTGGCGCCCGAAGAGCCCGCCGAGGTTCGGGCCCTGGAGCGTTGTGTGTTTGTTTTCGGAGTGGCGAGGGAAGAGAGAGTGGGAGAGAGAGAAAGGTGAGAGGAAAGAAGGAAGAGGTTGGGCGAGCGAGAGCTTGAAAGAAAAAGAGGACAGCAGCGAGCCGCCGTGGGCGTGCGATTGTTCCCCTGCGCTTTCTCGACCGTTTCCGCTCGTGCTCTCAAAAATCCACCTTCCCCACTCTATAGTCCGCGTCCAGCTTGATCAACCCGTGCAAGAAAAAGAGGGGCACGTGACACGAAAAAAAGCGAAGAGAGGAAGAGAGGAAGAGGAAGAAAGAAAGAAAGCAATCGAGGTCGCAGAAAAAGAAAGACCCAATCCAACTTCCTTCTCTTCTCGCTCACCTGCTTGTGGCCTCCGCCCTTCTCGGCGACGTGGCACTGAGCGCACTTGGTCTTGAAGATCTTCTCGCCGCGGGCGAGGTCTACGGTTTTTGGAATGTGGAGAGGTGAGGAGAGAAAGTAGAGAAAGAAGACGGTGAAGGTGAGAGGGAAGAAAGAGGAGAGGAAGAAGAGGAAGAGGCATGGTAGCATGGAGAACTCGCCGCCTCTGGCCAGAACTGGCCCCGTTCCTGCTCTTTCGAGACAGCTTCTAGATGCTTCGTGACGCGCTCTCGACGCTCGCGACGGCATGAAGGACAGATAGTGCCTCGAGGGCTTGTCCAGGGCCGCCGGCGGCTCGAGGGGGGTAGAGCGACAGCAGGAGAAAGGCGACGCGACCGTTCGGAGAGGAGCGCAAAAACGCTTCCTTCTTTCTCGTCAACGCTGAACGACGCACGCATGCGCTACTACTACTCACCGCCAGCGGGAGCTTCGCCAAAGGACGCCATTATGAGATGACGGAAGTGTGGGGTACAAAGCAAGCGAAGAAAGCAGAAACGGGTGCCGAGAATAAGAGAGGGAGGAGAATTGTGAGCAAAAAAAACACTTTTTTTTTTCCTCTCGCCCTTCGAAAAAATGTCGACAAGCAAGACGCACTTCCTCAAGAATGACGACCTCGCGTCGCTCCTCATCCCGGACACGAGGCCGGCCCTGACCGCCACGAAAGGTTCGTCGTTTGGAGGGTAGAAAAAAGAGCAGATGAGGAGCCTAAGAGGGGTTTTGAAGGGGAGGGGCCAGGCTAGATCGAAGAGCAGCGAACTCGTGCGCCCTCGGTGATTTGTTCTTCATCATCCTTCACCTCTCTCGCTTTGGCGTCCAGGGTTTTCTCTTTGCCTCCCCTTTCCTCCCGAGACCCTACGCAAAGTCTTGGAAGGATCGCAGTGAAACCAAAATTGAGGCGCTGCAACGGGCCACAGGCGATGCATTCGCCCTTTTGAACGGGATGGAACTTTTTTGTTTTCGCCGCCCGATCTCTCTCTTCGACGGAGGGCCGAAAACGAAGCACCCGCCGCCCTCGACGGCGGCGACGATGACGACGACGACGACTTTTCCTCGTTCCTCAACCCCAACCACCTCTCATCTTTCTCTCTTCTTTAAAAAAAACAGTCGTCATCACCATCGGCCCTGCCTGCCACGACGTCGACACCCTTTGCGACCTGCTCAACGCCGGGGCCACTGTCGCGCGATGCGATTTGACGGTGAGAATTTTGTTTAACCCTCACGGAAAACAAAGTTCCGTGAGGAATTTTGATTTCCGTCGAAATTCTTCCAAGAAAAATCTCAAGCTCACTTCTTGACTCCGGAAAAAAAACACTTTGTACCAGTGGGGCTCCCTCGACTTCCACCGCGCCTCGCTGGCCAACCTCGCCGAGGCCATGGCCCGCACGCGGAAGCTCTGCGCGATCATGCTCGACACGAGCGGCAGGGTGAGACTTTTCTCTCCTTTGAGTTTTTTGAGTTTTTCGAGTTTTTCTTCTTCTTTTTCGGAGGCCGAAAAAGGTTCAGGGGGGTGCGAAAAAAGACTCGACCTTCCTTACTCCTTCCTCTCTTCTCTCTCGCCTCTCGCCGACTGACAGGAGATCTACGTCAACCGCGCCGGCCTCGAGCTCGACGCCGACGGCTGGCCGGTACACGTCCACAGCTTCGACGTCGCCGCCGGCGACTCTGTCCTCCTCCGGTGCGGCGTGCCCGCGGGCGAGACCCAGGGAACGAGCTGCTCCTCGCCCACGAAGTCGGGCTCGTCGGTCGTCCTGCCGCTCTCCTACGCGGGGCTGACGACGATGGCGGCCCCCGGGGACGCCGTCGTCCTCGGGCGGTACCTGGCCACGGGCGCGGAGGAGACCTCGGTCTACCTGACGGTGACAGGCATCGACGGCGACGCCATCTCGTGCGTCGCCTCCAACGCCGCGTCGCTCGGCGGGCTCCTCACGGTGTTCCACACGGAGCGGTCCGAGGACGGGCTGGCCAACATGCAGAACGACCTGCCCGTGCTCTGCGCCGAGGACAAGACGATGATCGCCGCCCTGGCGGCCGAGTTCGAGGTCGACTTCGTGTCGCTGTCGTTCGCGCGCTCGGGCGACGACGTCGCGGCCGCGCGCGACTTCCTCGACGCCGTGCCGGGGGGCACCTGCGCGACGACCAAGATCCTCGCCAAGCTCGAGACGCGCCAGTCGCTGTTCAACTTCGCAGAGATCGCGTCGGCAGCAGACGGTATCGTGCTGTCGCGCGGGAACCTGGGTCTGGACGTGCTTCCGGAGAAGATGGCGCTGGTGCAGAAGGCGGTGAGTTTTAAAAAAATGAGGTATTTTTTGTGTGTTTCTTCGGAACCTGTTTTGACCCTTTCGACCTCCCTCATCGTCATCTCCCAAAAATCGAATAAAACAAAAATCTTCGCCAACAATAAAGGTCGCCCTGGCCTGCAACAGGCTCGGCAAGCCCGTCCTCATGACGCGCGTCGTCGACACGATGGTCTCGGCGCCGAGGCCCACGCGAGCAGAGGCCACCGACGTCGCCAACGCGGTCCTCGACGGCGTCGACGGCATCATGCTCGGTGCCGAGACGCTCCGCGGCAGGCACCCGGTCATGTCGGTGTCCACCGTGCTCGCCATCTGCAGGCAGGCGGAGGCGGTCTTCGACCACTCGAGGCACTTCGAGCAGCTGATGTCCGAGGCGCTTGACGCCGAGGAGGGGTACGTCGGGGTTGGAGGGGGCGGGTCCGCCGGCGCGCTCTCCGGCTTGCGCGGGGGCGGCTCGAGCGGCTCGCTCTCCGACGCCGGCGGCGGCGGCGGCGGCCAGCCGTCGCTGACGTCGGCCGTGTCGAGGATGAGCCTGGGGTCCACGCACGCCCTCAACCGCCTCGCCAGCGGCGGGAGCGTCGGCCTCGCGGCCGCCAACGGGGGAGCGGGAGGAGCGGCGGCGGGCGGCGGCCCCTCCCTCTCCCAGGGCGCCCCGTACCTGTCGAAGCTCGAGTCGGTCGCGTCGTCGGCCGTGCGCGCGGCGCAGAAGGTCGCCGCCAAGCTCATCGTCGTCTACACGCAGAGCGGCCGCGCCGCGGCGCTCGTCGCCAAGTACCGCCCCCCCGTCCCAATCATGACGCTGGTCATCCCGAGGCTGACGTCGGACGGCATGAACTGGAAGCTCGAGGGGCGCGGCGTCGCGCGCCAGGCGCTCGCCGTGCGCGGCCTGCTGCCGGTGCTCGCCGCGCCGGCGCCCTCGGGCGAGGCGCTGCTCGAGGAGGCCGTGATGCTGGCCTCGAGCCTCTCGCTCGTCGGGCCGGGGGACCACGTCGTCGTCGTGCACATGATGCGGTCGGCCTACGCGATCAAGATCGTCACCCTGGACGACAGCGGCGCGTCGATCGCCAACATCAGGCCGCGGTCGCTGCTCGAGCTGATGCGGGCGGCCGCGGGCGGGAGCGGCGACGGCGACGTCGAGATCGACTTGACCGCCGACGGGCTGGCCCGCGCGACGACTCCGGGGCTCTCCGAGGGAGGGTCGGGGTTGGCGCATCCGCACCTGGCCTATACCGGGACAGGGCTCCCCAGGATGCGCGGGGAGCTGGTCGGGTCGATGACGATGTCGAGGGAGATGAAATAGGAAAAAGAGGCTTTTTTTCTTGAGGTTTTTGAGTTTTTTTTTGTTTTTCCCCTTCTTCGTTTTTTCGAGGTTTGTTTTCGCTTTTTTATCGTGTTGCATTTGGAAGAGAGAGAGAACAAGGCAGCAGCAGCAGCAGCAGCAGCAGCAGCAGCAGCGCGATTTCACTTGATGGTTTTTTAAACGAGGGAGATATTTGCTTTCCCTTTCATTTATTTCGAGAGCGAGAGAGAGTGAAAACAAAAGAAGAAGAAACCGTCGCTCGAACAGAATGGAAAAAATCAAAACTCGCTGTAGAGGCCGCCCCCGCCCGCGCGCCTCTCCTCGTCGTCGCCGTAGCTGTCGCTGGCCCAGGTCCAGTCTTCCTCCTCCATGGGCTCCTCGACCACCCTCAGGGGGGGCTTGGGCTGCGGGGCGCCGCGGCCGCCGCCAAAGGCCCGGGGCTGCTGCGTTTGCAGCTGCTGCTCCTGCTGCTGCTGCTGCTCGTCCTCCTCCGCTGTCGCCGCAGCCGCCGCCGCGACCCTCGCTGCCTCCGCGGTCTTCTCCGCAGCATCCACGATCAGAGCCAGGAGGGCCTCCTCCGCCGTTTCGCGGTCGAAACTGCCGTCATCGTGGCCTCCCCCTCCTGCGCAGACAGCGAGCGCCGCGGCCGCGGCGAGCCTGCTCCCGGGGCTCGCCCTCGAGGCCGCGGAGACCACGGCCCTCGCGACGAAAGGGGCGGCACGCAGGAGGGCGCGGGAGCCGGCGGGGAGCAGGGCGCCGGGAGGCAGGAGGAGCGGGAGGCGGCGGGAGGAGGACGGCGGAAGGGGGGGAGGAAGCCCGAGCGACGACGGCGACGGAGGCGACAGCGGCGGCTGCGGCAGCAGCGGCGGCGAGGTCGAAATCCCCCGCCTCGCGCTCCCGAGCGCGCTGCCGAGCGCCCTCTTGCAGAGCCTCTGCCAGAGCTGCTGCGTTGGCTCCGTTCCCGCTATCCCCGAAGCAGTGGCGGCGCGCTCCGCCTGCGGGCGCGCGGTCGAGCGCAGGAGGACGAGGGCGGGCACCAGAGGCGGACCGTCGTCGGCGGCGGAGGAAGAAGAGGGAGCACCAGACGGGAAGCGGAGCCTGCCCCTGGAGAGCGGGGGCGGGGGCCGTCCCTCCTCCTCGCCCCCTTCTGCTTCCACTTCGGGGATGGGCATCCCGAAGTCTTCCCAGGGCGCGGAGCGGAGGGCGGCGCGGTGCACGAGAAAGGGGGCCGCGGAGGGGGCGCCGCCGGCGGCGACGACGAAGGCCGCCGGCACATGCGAAGAAGAAGAGGTCGAATTCGAACCGAAGCAGCCCGTGAGCGCCGAGGGAACCCTCAGGGAGCCGGGTACCGGGGCGAACACGACGGCTGCGAGCAGGGTGAAGCCCGAGCGGGAGAGGTGGGCCGCGCCGTCGGCAAATTTCTCGCTCCCGCCTTCGTCGTCGTCGTCAGCGGCGGCGGCGGCGGCGGCGCCGGCGGCGTCGCCGGCGGCGTTGCTGCTGCCGCCGCCGCTGTTGCTCTGCAGGCCAGCGCTACCGACCGCGACCAAAAAAGGGGCAGCGGTCGCAGCCGTCTCTCCTCCTTCTCCTGCAGGAAGCCTGAGCCATGCCTCGACAGAGGCCCTGAAGCGCTCCTCCTCCGAGGCGAAGGTCACCCCCAGAGGAGGAAGAGGTAGGTCGAGGCGCTCCTTGAGCAGCGGTAGCTGAGAAAAGAGGAGGTTCTCGTTTCCTCCTCCTCCTCCTCCTCCTCCTCCGCTGAGAGGACAGCAGCGAACCGCGAGCTCGAGCCTGACCCCGCGGCTCGCGACGAAGGGAGCCAGCAGGTCGAGCGCGGCGCGGGCCGCGGCGACGACGTCGGGCATGAGCGGCGGAGGAGAGGAAAAAGAGCAAGAGGAAGAAGAAGAACCAGGAGAGGCGACGCCGCCAAGAGCCGCCGACGACGACGGAGAAGAGCTCGAGAGGAAGAAGCAGACTCGCGTCCCTTCTTGCTGTTGCTGCTGCTGCTCTCGCTCGTTCTCCCCCTCGGCGACCTTGGGTGCGGGAGGGCATCGCACGACAGAGACCGCCGAGGAGCCGCGAAGGAGCCTGCGGCGCCGAGGCTGCTGCTGCCCTCCTTCCTCTTCTTCCCCTCCGTTTCCGTCCGCCGAGGGCTCCGCCTCGTAAGTCCTCCACGCCGAATCTTCGAGGCCCGTAGACGCCACGAAGACCTTGAGAGGGTCTAGGAGGAGGAAGGATGAAGAATCCGAGGCGGCAGAAGCAGCGAGGAAGATAGGCTGGGCGAGGGCGGCGACGGCGGAGACGCGGTCGGCGAGGGAGACGGCATCCTCGGAGACGTCGACCCGGACGCGCGAGCCGCCGCCGCCGCCTGCGTCGGAGAGCTCGACGAGGATCCTCCTCCCCGGAGCAGAGCAGCGCGCTGCGGCCGCGGCCCGGCGCAGCGGGGGGAGAAGCATGGCGACGAGGTCCATCCGAGGCGGAGGCGGCTGTTGTGGAAGGGAGGCCATTTCTTCTCTCGTCTCGTTTTTTTTTGAAGGAGGAAGAAGAAACAGAAAAGGACTCTTTTCTGTGGTTTTGTTTTTTTTCGCTTCGATGCGCTTTGTCGTCGACAGCAAGGCGGAAAAAAGTGGAAAAAAAATTCTTGCACGAAAGAAAACCATAAATAATAGAAAACGAAACGCCGCGACGACCTTTTTATCTCTCTCTGCGCTCTCTCTCTCTCTCTCTGCGCTCTCTCTCTCTCTCTGCGCTCTCTCTTTCTATCTATCTCTCTGACTCTCTCTTTTCTATCACTGGAAATCGCTTGAGAAAAGGAAAGCACGAAGGAGGGCGAAAGAAAGAAAGAAAGAAAACCCTCTCCTCCTTCACTTCAATCCTCTCTCTCATCAAAGTCCCCTCCCTCTCCCTTTTCTCAGCTCTCCCTCTCTGTCCCTCTCTGTCCCTCTCTCTACCTCCACCTTTTTCATCCGTGCAGCCTCGCCTTTACTTCCTTCAGGAACGTCGCCGTCGTGCCCTTCCCCCCGATGTCCGGCGTCTTCGCAGCCTCCGGCGCGTCCGCCAGCGCTCCCAGCACGGCCCGCGAGAGCCGGTCCGAGAAGTCGGGGAGGTTGAGGTGGCGGAGCATCATCGACGCCGTGAGGAGCGCCGAGGTCGGGTTGGCGACTCCCCTCCCCGCGATGTCAGCGGCGACTGGTTTGGTTTTTTTTTGTTTTTTTGGAGAGGGTCGAGAGAGAGTGAGCTTTTGGATCGAAAGTAGAAAGCAAAGGAAGGAAAGGAAAGATGGGAAAAGGTTGAGAACTTCTTCTCCTTGTTCAAGAAAAAAAAAAAAACTTACCGTGCCTGGCCCCCTGCTCGAAGATCGCCGTCCCTTCCCCGACGTTGCACCCGGGCATCACCCCGGGTCCCCCCGTCAGTCCCGCGACGATGTTGGAGACCAGATTGCCGTAGAGGTTGGGGGTGACCTGATTTTTTCGTTTTCGGGGTTTTTTGTTTTTTCACGTTCGAGGTCGGGAAAAAGTGAGCTTTCGTTTTTCCCTCCACCTTCCTTCCTTCCTCTCTTCCATTCTCTCTTTCTCTCCCTCTCTTTCTCCCTCTCTCTCTCTCTCTCTCTCTTCTGCTTCTCCTCACCAGCACGTCAAACTGCGCCGGGTTCGAGGCCAGCTGCATGCTCGTGTTGTCCACGATCATCTCCTCGGCTTTAATGGAAGGGTACTTTGCGGCCACCTTCCTGAACTCGGACAAAAAGAGGCCGTCGCTCATCTTCATGATGTTGGCCTTGTGCACCGCCGTGACCTGTTTTTTTATTTTTGTATCGTTTATATTTGTTTTCCAAATACGAGAAAGAGAGATGACGGAAGAAAAGGTGAGAGAGAGAGAGAGGGGGTCGCAGCAAGAGAAAAAGGGGGAAAGAAAGGAAGAAAGAAAAAAGTCGGGCGGTACCTTTTTGCGGTTGTTGAGGAAGGCCATCCCGAAGGCGTACTCCGCTGTCCTTTTCGACTTTTCCAGGGTGATGACCTTCAAGGACTCGACGACGTCCGGGACGACCTCGTGCTCGAGGCCGGAGTACTCGCCTGAGAGCAGAGCGGATAGGAGAGAGAGAAAGAAGAGAGAAGAGAGAAAGGCGAGTTTTTTTTGAGCGAGTGAGTTTCGGGGAAACGAAACGAGGAAGAGAAACGAGCGAAAAAGAAAATGACACACCTTCGGTGTTTTCCCGGATGACGACGATGTCGAGCCCCTCAAACCGGGAGGGCACCCCGGGGGTGTTGAAGCCGTGGCAGAGGTTGACATGGAGGTCGAGAGCTGGCGTTTGTTGAAGTTTCTTTTTTCGATTTTTTTTCCGTTAAAAAAAACCTCAGTCGTCGAAAATGGTCTTTGGCTCCCTCTCTCCCTCTCTCTCAAATCCTCTCCCCTCTCTTCTCTCTTCTTACCTTTCCTCAGCTGCACGTTGAGCGACTGCGTCGACGTGTTGTGCTCGCTCAGCGGCGTGAACAGCGTCCCCTTGAAGCATACCTTGTTCCTCCTGATCGACGCGAGAACGTCGGCGGGGACCTCGGTCACGGGCTCTCCCCTCGGAGTCGAGCCCGAGACGCCCGGGAAGCGCTCCCACTCGATCGGGGCCCCGAGCTCGCTCACGACGTCCTCGACCGCGTGCGAGATCTCGGGCCCGATGCCGTCTCCGGGTATCAGGGTGATGGTGCGGGGCTTGGCGTCTCCCACGGAGGGGACGTAGGTCATGAAGGAGCGAACAGCCTGTTTTTTGGGGGGAAAGAGGGCAGAGGGTTGAGAGAGAGAGAGAGAGGAAGGAAGAAGAAGAATAGGGCGGCGGCCTTCTTTTTTCTTCGACGGGCGGCGGCATCATCATCGTTTTTTTCTCTTCATCTCCCCCCTTCTCTCGCGCTCTCTCTGCTTCTTCTCCGTCCAAATTCAAACGCACGAGGGATTCTGCATTCCGGTGGCTTCCCCTTGAGAGGGCAGCAGCCGCGGAGCGCAACATAGTTCAAGGCAAGAGACGTAGATGCGTTGCCCTCGAAAAAACAGCAATGGGGTGAAAAAGTTTTTTTTTCGTTCCTCTCGAGCCGGCGGCACTTGTGAAATTTTGTTCTTCTCTCTCGTCGAGGAACCTCTTTTCTAGTACTCGCGTTTTCCCCTCTTACGATTGGAGTCCGATACCGAACGCTTCCCCTCCATGACGACGGACAAAAAGCGCCAGCGCGCCGGCGCTGACGTCCTCGCCGCGGCGAACGAGGACAAGGGCAAGGCGCCGGCCGCGAAAGCAAAGGGCAAAAACGCCGTCACCGTTGGAAGAAGTGCTGCCCATGCCGCCGCCGCCAACAATGACGACGACAATGACGACGCCTCTTCCAGCGACATCACCAGCTCCTCCTCCAGCGCCTACTCCTCGGACACAAGCGGCAATGACGACAGCGATGACGACAGCTCCGACGAGGAAGAGGGCGGCGAAAAGAAGAAGACCGGAAAGGAGATCAACGTCGACTTTGAGTTTTACGACCCCAAGCCCATTGACTTCCTGGGCCTCAAGGTGCTTCTGGGGACCTGGTTGGACGGCCTGGAGTTCGACGGCTCGGGGCTCTGCGACGCGCTGATCGCGCAGCGCACCGTGGGCACGGTGCTGAAGACGGAGGAGGCCGGGGACCCGATCGGCGTGCTGAGCTGCCTCGACGCGAGGAGGAGTTCGGAGAAGAGAGCGTCTGAAGAGGAGCAAGAGGGGGAGGGGGAAGAGAAGCGCCACGTCCCGGCCCTGGCGCAGCTCGAGCGGTACCTCGTCTCCTGCGCCCCCTCGCCCGCTGACGCAGAAAAGGTCAGGGCGGCCTTCGCAGCAGGATCTGAAAAAGGAGACAAAGGAGACAAAGGAGAGAGGGGGGGGGAAAAGCACACGGGCGTCGTCGTCTCGGAGCGGCTCCTCAACGTGCCGCCGGCAGTCGCGCAGCCCCTGCACGAGGCCCTCTTCGACGAGATCGAATGGGCGACGGAGGACGAGCCCTCGGCGGCGCTGAGGGAGTCGTTCGGGTTCGGGCAGTACCTGGTGTTCTCGAGGGTCTACCTCGACGACGGGAAGAGGGGGGAGGAAGAGGAGGAGGAGGACGAGAGCGAAGACGAGGACGGAAAGAAGAAGAAGAACAACAACAACGATAACAAGAGGGCTCGCGCCACCGCTGCCGCCCCCGCTCCTGCTTCGGCCCCCGCTTCGTCCCCCGTCGTCGTCTTCGCGCGCCCCGAGGACCAGTTCTTCTCCGAGGTCGCCGCGTGGTCGTTCGTCTTCGAGCCGCCCGCCCTGCCCGAGGCCTCCGACAGGCACCGGCAGCCGCAGCGGCGCGGGGAGCTGCGGAGGGCCCGCTTCGTCGCGCTTGTCGACGCCTCCAGGGTGGGAGAAGTGAGGGACAAGCTGAGGGAGGCGCTCGGGAGGGCTGCCTGATGGTGTAATTCGGAGGGATTTGCGCGGGGGTTTGAGAATACGGAGAGAGGTTTTTTTTTCCCTCTCTCGACAGTTTTTTTTTTTTTTTTACTTCCTTCGCATCAAAAGGAAACCATTCGCACGAAGCACCTTTCGCTCTCTCTCTCTCGGTCTATTCCCTGCGGCTATACCTCCCTATCAACTCCCCAAAGCGTCTCTGCGATGAACGCGCTCTTTGGCGGCCTGAAGAGGGCCGCGTCCGTGGCCGCATCGAGGGCGCCGCTGGCGTCGATGGAATCTTCGAGCTGGACGCCGCAGCTCTTGAGGACGACGGCC